>Ga0268262_10004396_pt1 | contig 14593 bp, 10 predicted proteins | sample TergutNc150P3_FD_190354 | JGI IMG/M metagenome (GOLD analysis project Ga0268262, IMG submission 190354) | Nasutitermes corniger P3 segment gut microbial community from laboratory colony in Florida, USA - Nc150 P3 (SPAdes) (version 2) | ecosystem: Host-associated > Arthropoda: Insects >... | reverse complement strand
CTGTTGCCTTAGCCACGTCAAAAGTTACGGCGTATGTTCCGGCTACTTGGGGGAGCGTTGCGCTTTTGGGATAATTTGTGCCATCTTTCCCTTCGTAATGAACTGTTACCGTACCGGGTGATTTGGTGTCATCTTTCTTTGTTACAGTTACTGCAGTAACAGAACCCACTGTCTGGTTAATGTTGTTACTAATATTGTAATCAGCTAATACGGGGGTTTGATCATCAGGGTTGCCGATGATTAAATCTCCGGCAGAAAGTCCTTTTATCTCTTTCCAGCCTTCTGCCGCAGCTACGTCAAAAGTTACGGCATAGGTTCCTGCCGCTGAGGGACGAGTTGTCGAGCCGTTGTAATAAATAGTGATTGTACCTTGTGATTTGCCTTCCTTAGGCAATATTACTACGTCGATAATACTATTTGACAACTGGTTCAATTTATCAATTTCAAAATCAGTTGCTACCGGAATCGGTTCTCCGATAACCAGAGTTCCAACCGAAAGCCCGCTTGCCCCTGTCCAGCCGGTTGCCGGAGCTACGTCAAAAGTTACAGCGTAACTTCCCAATTCTTCAGGGAGCGTCCAAGTTTTGTCATAGTCCGTGCTTTCGATTCCTGTGTAATAAACAGTTACCGCGCCGGGCGACTTGTTGTCATCTTTCTTTGTTACAGTTACTGCAGTAACAGAACCAACTGTCTGGTTAAGATTATTACTAATATTGTAATCATCGACGATCGGCGTTTTCGGACCGTCTCCTTCTGTGGGTGTCTTTGCCGACGCATTTGTTCCTTCGATTTCATTTGCGGGACACGCTATTATAACTATTGCAAAAACTGCCATCAAAAATAATGCCGTCAGTTGCAATACCGATTGTTTCTTCAATTTTTTGAAGTTTCTTAAAAACATAATTTCCTCCTTTATTGTTTTTATGATAAAAAAGTACAAATTGAATGTTAAAAACATATGAAAATAATATTTATTATTGGTTAATCTTTCTGTGTTAGAAAATTGTTAAAATTGTTAGAATTTTGTGAAACGTATTATTTTCTTCAAAAAGGCATTTATTATCAACTCTAAAGGAGATAATAAATGAAAAACAAAGTTTTTACACTTGCTTTATTAATGTTGTTGACTACGGTTGTCGGAATTTGGGCGCAAAATTTACCCGCCGGTCTTTGGACATCACCCCAAAGTACAACAACAGAGGGAAGATTTCGCAGTAATGCTGATGATTTTATCCGTCCTGACGCCTATACCGGAGTAAAATTTAACAAATGGTTTGGTATCGTATCATTTTTAAATGACGCTGCAATGGGTCCTATTGCGACTGCCGGTTTTGCAACCAAAGCAAGTAACATATATATAGGAACATTTTACAGCGGCAATATGTGGTCGAATGCGCCTATAAACAACTACACAGAAGAAGTACCTAATACAATCCCAAACGGCGGCATTGCCGACAAAACATATAGCGTCTACCCTTTTGCTCCCAGCGCCGGCAGTTCGTCAAACCCCGTCAATAATGTTGCTGTATTAATCGGCGTTGCCGATATGGGCTTTAGACTCACCTATCGCACCAATTATCAGTCCTTTAAAGAAAGAGATATTGTCTTTTTAGATCAGCTGTATAAAAACTGGCATGTCGAATGGGGTTATATAGCTCCGCAAATTGCCTGGGCTATGGCAAAGGATTTAACAAAAAACGGAATAAGACCCTATGCGGCTATCGATCTTATATTCTTCCGTGATTATCAAAAAACAGAAACATCAGGACATGACAGTTTAGGTATTTCAGGTGAAAAAATAGGAAATTCTTTGAATCACTTTGACCCGTCTCTTTCTTTAGGTCTTGGAGGTTATACCTTCTATAACCAAGACGGATTTAAAGCGTCGGCTGATTTTGACTATGTACTTACCCTAAATATCTACGATAACGAATACAGTTATAATGACGGCGGCAATTACAAAACAGGTAAAATAAAAGGAACATACAGTCCCGGTAGTTTTCCTTATAATGAACGATCTTTTATATCCAACCAGCTTACCCCTTCTGTCAGCGGTTCATGGAGCAAGGATGCTCTGGCTCTAAAGTTTAAATTTAACATGCCGTTAACATTCTCCAACGAAGAACAAAACGGAATGGATTTAGATAATTCCAAAAAGCTGGTCTATCACCTTGACAGTAATTCAACTTCCACCTTTACTTTCCGTCCTGATCTGCGTCTTGCCATGCAATACAAAATCATTCCAAACCGTCTTACATTGAACGCCGGAGCGAAAATTCAGGCTACCGCAATTAAATTTGAAACAGTTTATAAAAAAAATTATGAATACGGTGCAAAAAAAGCCTCTAAAAAAGAGCATAAAGACGCTGTTAACGGCAATTTCGCCAGTCAATTTTCTATTGGTCCTACTTTTAACTTTACAGAAAATGCTTGGGTAGAAGCCACAACCGGGGTTAAAGAAATAGCCGGCGACTCCTTTGATGTGTTTGCATCCGGCGGTCTGTTCTCTTTCGGGAGCATATTGCTAGCGTTTAAATTTTAAGGAAGTAACATGACGGAAGACAGCAGCGAAACGCAAAACACAAAAACAAGATTGTTCCCAATCATACTTGTAATTATCGCTGTTGTCTTCTTAAACATTTTAGCCTATTACAGAAACAGATGTTTAATAATAGGAAGCCTCGGCAGTCTTACCTTCACAATGTCGCTCTTCTTTGTTTTGATAACATTTTTTTATGAGATAAACAAATTTGTAGATTTTGATATAAAAAAAATAGGCGTATTTGTTAAAGAAAAAGTTATTAATAAAACAGCCGTGTTATTAAAAAAACGTTTTGGCAAACAAGAAATAAGCATATACAAAGAAGAAAAAGAAATTTCACAAGAAATTGAAAAAGCGGAAGAAACAAACGCACAGCAAAACGGCTTAATCGAAATAAAAAAAGAAAATGTTTCTCTGCGGAGTCAGGAAGGCATTAGCCTTGAAAAACGTATATTCTCGTATTTTTATATTATTTCCTTTTTATGCATAACGTTTTGGCGCATAGTAAGAATTTTAAAAGTTTTACCTTGGGCTTATACTGACAATTACCACAGCAATATCGTAGACGCAATTTTACTTCTTATACTCCCCTGCGTAGCCGTCCTCTATTTAAAAATGAGGAAAGATAACTATTCATGCCCAACGGACAAGATTTCCCGCGATATACTCGCCTTCTTTTCATATACTTCGTTCATCTATGCGGCGGTTATAGCGGCGGCTAGCGTCTTAAAAATTAATATTCTTGTTGTTTTACAGTGGGTTTATTACGCCGCTTCTGTTTATCTTGCAGTTTCGCTTGTTATTAATATTTTGCTTGCAATGTTAAAAGGAAATGTTTTAAGTTTTGATTATTCGCTGTTTCCGAAATATTTGCTTTCCAAAGAGCAATTTACGGAAACAATGGAAAAATGGAAAGTTTCAATAAAATCGCTGTATACAATACGATATACTTTAAAAATTTTCCCCGCTCTCGTTCTTGCCTTTATTTTTGTTTTATTTCTTTCAACGGGTATTTTTGTCGTGCAGCCTCATCAACAGGCGGCGGTTTATCATTTAGGCAAGCTGGATCGTTCTTCCATAAAAGACTCAGGGCTTCATTTCAAGTTTCCCTATCCTGTAGATAAAACGGCAATATACGACGTTCATCGCGTGGCTTCTATGCAAATCGGCTATGAATCATCGGGAACAGCTAACTTTTTATGGACGCAAAAACACGATATCGGAGAATATATGCTTCTGCTCGGCAACGGCAATGAAATGGTAGCGGTAAACTTAAAAATTTTATATGTAATTTCCGATTTATATTCGTATATAAAAACCTGCGCAAACGCCGAAGCCGTGTTAAACGCCGCTGTTTACAACGCTCTTATGACTCGTACAATCAACACTACCCTTGATTCATTTCTAAACGTAGACAGAAATTCCCTTTCGGCGTCCGTCATGGACGAGTTATCCGCTTTTTGCGAATCGGAAAAACTGGGGTTTTCCGTTGTGCAGGTTGTTATTGAAAATATACACCCTCCTGTAGATATTGCAGACGTATATCAAAAAGTTGTAAGTGCCTCCGTTGATAAAACCACGATGATTACAAGGGCGCAAACTTACACCGAAACAAAAATGATAGAAGCGGAAAAACTAAGCGGTTTCGCCGTTAATGGGGCGAGAGCCGTGCAGTATGACAGAACAAGCGACGCTCAAAAAGAATCGGTTGTTTTTTATGCTGCGGCGGACGCCTATAGAGCATCACCTGTTTCTTATGAACTGGCAAAGAATCTTGATGTATACCAAAAAATAATAAAAAACAATAAAGTGTACGCTTTTTCACGGGGAACGGAAAATACAATATCGAAATTTATTATAGGAAAAGTAAATACAGTTAATCTGTTGGACGCTAATAAAGGAGCAGGCAATGAGTAAATTATACAAGGCGTTATTTGTTTTAATTTTTATAATTATCGTAGCGGCGGCGGGGTTCACATTTACCGTAAAAGAAGGATACAGCGCCATTATCTCACGGTTTGGGAAAATTGTAAATACACATAACGACGCGGGGCTTTATTTTAAACTTCCCTTCCCTATTGATAAAGTAATAACCTACGATACCAGAAATCAATATATGGATTCAGGCTACAATGAAACCCTTACAAATGATAAAATCAATATTATTCTGCAAACATATATTGTGTGGCGCATAACAGATATTCAAAAATTTCATACAAGCATAGGAAATTATAACGCCGCTCAAAGACATCTTAACGATCTTGCGGCAACTGCGAAAAACAGCGTTCTTGGCAACTACAAGCTTTCTTCGCTTGTCTCAACCAACATCGAAGAAATCAAGATTGATGAAATATGCCAAGCCATCGAAGAAAAGACTGCCCAATCCGCTCTTGCGAATTACGGCGTAGAAATTCAAACGCTCAAAATAAAACGGCTCGCTCTGCCCGAAGCAAACATTAAAAGCGTTTTTAACCAGATGATAGCGGACAGGCAGAAATATGTTTCCCAATTTGTAGCGGAAGGTGAAAGAGACTCCGCTATAATCACGGGAGAAGCGGACGCAAGAGCGGCGGAAATTTACGCCAAGGGCAAACTTGAAGCGTCGCAAATTGACGCCGAAACGGAACGAATGGTCGCGCGTATTTACGGCGAAGCTTATGACAGAAACTCAAGACTGTTTGTTTTCTTAAAAAAACTGATGGCTCTTGAAAATTCCGTAAACGCCGACACAACAATTATTATGAGGGCGAATGAATCTCCGTTTGATATAATCACGGGATCAAATTAGGCGGCGGTTAATGAAAAACAGGGTCTTTATTGTTTTTACCCAAATAATGGAATACATCATAAAGTATTTCAAACTGACAGTATGTTTCGCCGCCGTTTTAATCGCTCTCTCAGGCGTTTACCGCGTTGAAAGCAGTCAAATCGCCGTTGTGCTTCGTTTAGGCAAACTTGTCGGCAAATCAAGCGAAAAACAAATTAAAAAACCCGGGCTTCATTTCGCTTTACCGTTTTTTATAGACAGAGTAATAAAAATACCGATACGCACAGTACAGGAAATTGAAGTTACTACGCACTATAAACCGCAAGGGCTGGTAGTTTCATCCGATATAGACAGAAACGGCTATGTGATAACAGGCGATAGAAATGTAATACTGATAAAGGCAAAAGTAAAATATCAAATAAATGATCCTGTTAGTTATGCGCTATTCACAAGCGATGCCGCCAAAATAATAGACGGCATAATCAGCGGAGAATTAACCTGCATTGCCTCGCATTCCGACGTGGATGCAATCCTTACGAGCGGCAGGGCGCAGTTATCAAGCGATGTTATGCGTAATTCGCAAAATATTATAGACGGATTAAAATTGGGAGTTCTTGTTTCGGGCGTAGAATTAACGGAAATTACCGCTCCGGCTGAAACAATCCGCTATTTTGAAGAAGTAAGAAACGCGGCGATTTACAAGGCGACAGGTTACCAGCGGGCGCAGGAATACGCCTCTACTCGTCTGCTTGGAGCGGAAGCGGCGGCAAATATGCTGAAACAAACCGCTGTTTCACAGCAGGCTGAAAAACTGACTAAAGCCAACGGCGAAATGGCTGAGTTTTACGGGTTGTATGACCAATATACAAGAAACCCGCAAATTATCATGTCGGGAACATTCAGGCAAAGAGTCGGCGCTGTGTTAAAAAAAGCGGGCAAATCTATAGTTATTCCGACAGGCGCAGAAGCGCCTACTTTTCTTTTACCGTAAGGAGTTGTTATGCGCAATACGATTAATATTACCGATGTTCATCTTTCGGATAACGAAAAATCAAATTTCAGGAACAGTATTTTGTCTCTTTCGGGAGCGCTTGTCTGTCTCGCCGCCGCTCTTATTTACGGAAAAATTTCACCTCAACAGGATATAATTAAGGCGCTTATTTATCTTGCGGGCATTTGCATAATCGGGCTTCCAATGTTAATTACGGCGGTACAGGGGCTTATTTCCAAAAATATGAAATACGCCATGGAAATACTTGTCTCAATAGCGATGATTATATCGACTTTAAGCGGACAATTTCTGCTTGCGATACTCATTCCCGTCATTCTTACCTTTGTTCATTTTCTGGAAGAAAAAAGCATTATGGGCGGACGCGACGCTATTGAAGGTTTAAAAACAATGCAGGCGGAAAAGGCGATTATAGAAAAAGACGGAAAAGAAATCGAGGTCAGCGCGAAGGAATTAAAAACAGGCGATATAATCATTATAAAGCCTGGTATGTCCCTGCCCGTTGACGGCGAAGTTATTTTCGGCGTGTCGAGTATAGACCAAAAATCGCTGACGGGCGAGTCGACACCGAAAACAGTCGAGATAGAAGATCATGTGTTTGCGGGAACTGTAAATATCGACGGCAATATAAAAGTTAAAGTTACAAGGGAATACGCCGACACTTCTTTTCAAAAAATAGTAAAACTTCTTGAAGATTCGGGGCAAATACAAATTCCCGACACCAAAATTGTTGACAAGTTTATTTTTTATTATATTCCCCTAACGCTTGTTACCGCTCTGCTTGTGTGGCTGTTTACGCAGGACATCAACAGGGCGATTGCTATTCTTGTAGCAAGCTGTCCCTGCGGACACCTGCTTATCAATTCCGCCCCGATGATTGCCGTATTGGCGGTGGCGGCAAAAAGGGGAATACTGATAAAAAATTCATCGTTTGTGGAACATTTGGGAGATACTGATTATCTTATTTTTGACAAAACAGGAACAATAACCAACGGAATTTTGGAAGCAAGCAATTTTCATTTGGACAAGACCTGTGATTTTAACGAGCTTGTCATGACGGCTTCCTGCGTCGCTCACGGTTCGCTTCATCCAATATCAAAATCAATTGTTTCGTTATGCGAAAAAAAAGACATAGACAGGGATTATGAAATAAAAGAACATATCGGAAAAGGAATTGAGGGCAGAAAAGGAAACGATACTATTTACCTTGGCAGTTACAACTGGATACGCTCTCTCGGCTACGATGTGAGCGCCCAATACGAGGACGCTGGAACTTGCGATTGGGTTATAAAAAACGGACAAATTATGGGCTGTATTGTATTTAAGGATACTCCCAGAGACGACGCGGCGCAAACTGTAAGCGAACTGAAAAAAATCGGCGTAGCAAAAACCTGTTTACTGACAGGGGATCATTTTCAATCGGCGAAGAAAATACAAGACGCTGTTGGTATTGATGAAATGCAATGCGAATTACTGCCGGAGCAGAAACTAAGCCACGTTGAAAAAATGATGGAGAACCACACAGTTACGGTTATCGGAGACGGCATAAACGACGCGCTTGCCCTCTCGGAAGCGCACGTAGGTATAGCGATGGGAGCAATGGGTTCCGACACGGCGATTCAAAGCGCAGACATCGCGCTAATGAACAACAATCTTTCCAATATACCCTTTGTAATCAAACTGGCAAAAAAAACAAAAAACATTATTTATCAAAATATTATTTTAGCGTTTTCCGTAAGCATCGTTATGATATTTCTAGCCGGAGCGGGAATAATAACGCCAATCGTGGGCGCGTTTTTCCATAACATTGGCGCGTTTCTGGTTTTGATAAACAGCGGTCGGGTACTGGGCAAGCCGTCAAATTAAACTTTAGCCTGCGCCTGCTCTTTAACCAATTTATCACCCATTTCGCGTAACAGATACTTTTGTATCTTGCCGCTGGATGTAAGCGGATAACTGTCTACAAAGAACACATATTTGGGGATTTTGTACCTGCCGATTTTATCGCGGCAATAGTCGCGCACGTCCTCTACGTTCATTTTTACGTCGGGGTGAAGAATGACAAAAGCGCCCACTTCCTCGCCGTATTTTTCGCTGGTAATCCCTACTACCTGCACGTCCTTAACGCCCGGCATTGTGTACAAAAAGTCCTCTACTTCTTTGGGAGAAATATTTTCTCCTCCGCGGATTATCATGTCTTTTAAGCGCCCCGTAACCCTGAAATTGCCGTCCTTGTCCTTCACTCCCCTATCGCCCGAATGAAGCCAGCCGTTTTTGTCGATACACTGCGCCGTGGCTTCCGGCAATTTGTAGTAACCTTTCATTGAGTTGTAACCGCGGCAGCAGAATTCCCCATGTACGCCGTCGGGACATTCTTCGCCAGTGTCGGGGTCGCGGATTGTAACTTCTACGCCGGGCAGAGCGCGTCCTACCGTTTCCACTTTTACATTTATGTCGTCGTCGTAGCGCGTCTGGGTCATAACGGGCGATGATTCTGTCAGCCCGTAACAAATGGTAACTTCTTTCATGTACATAAGCTCGATTACCTGACGCATCGCCTCTATCGGGCAGGGAGAGCCCGCCATAATTCCCGTACGCAGACTGGAAAGATCAAACATTTTAAACATGGGGTGGTTTAACTCCGCGATGAACATTGTGGGTACGCCGTAAACTGCGGTGCATTTTTCTTTTTGAATTGTGGCAAGCACAAGCAGAGGATCAAACCACTCGATAAGAGCGGCGGTAGAGCCGTGCGTCAATATCGCCATCATTCCTAGAACAAGTCCGAAACAGTGGAACAACGGCACGGGGAGACATACAATGTCTTTTTCCGTTAAGCGCTGATTGTCGCCGATACCAAGACCGTTATTCAAAATATTTCTGTGCGTAAGCATAACGCCCTTGGGAAAACCCGTAGTACCCGACGTGTACTGCATATTCACTACGTCGTTGGTATCCAGGGTTTTTTCTATTTCGCTTAACAATGCGTTATCCGTATGCTGACCAAGCAATAACACTTCGCTCGTTGTAAACATTCCACGGTGTTTTTGCTGTCCTATATGCACGATATATTTTAAATGGGGAAATTTAGCGGAATTAATCTGCCCTCTTTGCGATGTTTTTAATTCGGGCACAACTTCATTTACCATACCGATATAATCGGAATCGCGCCAGCCGTTTGTCAGGCACAGACAAACCATGTCGGATTGCTGCAGCACATATTCAAGTTCGTGGGTTTTGTAGCCTGTGTTTACAGTAACAAGAACAGCGCCGATTCTTGAGCAGGCGAAAAGCGTCGTGTTCCAGTCGGGCACATTTGTCGCCCAAATGCCGACGTTATCGCCCTTCTTTACGCCGATGGAGAGCAGTCCCTTAGCGAAATCGTCCACGCGTTTATCGAATTCAGCATAGGTAAAACGAAGATTGCGATCCGAATAGACAAGAAAATCGTGATCGGGATGCGCGGCGGCTTTCTCTTTTAAAACTTGAGTGAGAGTTTTTTCTATGTATTCCATGATGTCCCTCTTAAACCGGAGTATAAATTACCGCGAGTATTTTTACAGGATTTTTGTCCGCCGATAACACACGGTGCGGAACTATCGAATCGTAATAAACAGAATCGCCTGTTTTTAAAGTATCTTTATTCATGCCGTATTCCAGCGCAAGTTTCCCCTCAAGAACAAAAATAAATTCTTCGCCCTCGTGGCTGGATCTATCCTGTTTCGCGTCAGGCTCTATTGTTACGACAAACGGTTCCATGTGACGTCCGCCTTTATCCGCCGCAAGCGCATCAAAATTTACGCCGTGATGTTCGCCTTCCGACGCGCCTTCAGGCAGACCCGTCTTGAATCTGATTGCGGAATCCGCATGCCCCGCCCTGCAAATAACAGGACCAAGCTGTTCATCGTCGTCAAGAAGCGTACCAAGGCGTACGCCAAGCCCGCGCGATATTTTAATTAACGGGGCTAGATCGGGAATATGCCCTGAGTCTTCGATTTTTGAGATCAGTTCTACTGATACGCCGCTACGCTCGGCAAGGTCTTCCCTGCTGATTGAATAGGTTTTTCTTATTTCGGCGATTCTGTCGCCCGGTGTATGTTCTTCCATACAAATACTGTATTATTTTACATTATTTTGTTCAAGATATTTTGGGGTCTTTAATTCTTCCAATTTACTTCGTAAACCAGAGGCGTCTGTAAAACCAGCAAATCAACCAGCGGAATATCGAAATTCGCTTTTTTACCGGAGAATGTCCCCCCTTTTACGTTTGTAACAGCGCCGGGAAATTCAATAGAGACGCGAACTTTTGAAGCCGCGATTTCATCGCTTATTCCTTTATTGTAAAAAGAGCCGACAAGTTCCAGGTATTCGGTCTTAGTCATTTTTTCGCCTGTAGCGGCGGGAGCCATTATAGCGTTTAAATAATCGGCAATATCTTTGGAAAGATGTCCGAGTATTACCTGGCTATTTTCGATATTGACGGAAAACACGCACTTGCCGCCTGAAGCTCCCTGTTCAAAATTTATGAACTCTTTTCCTTTTACCTCGCTCAGAAAAAGATTAATTTTTGAAATTTTTATCTGTCCGTTAATCGCCGACTGAGAAGTGTTTTTTAACGAAACAGTGTCGATTCCGGGCGATTGGGACATCGATTTTGATATGGCTTGCCCGTCCAGTATTTGAATAGTCTCCTGCCCGCCCGCGGCAGCCATAGCCCTAATTAACGCGGTCATTCTCTGTCCAATGGACATATTAACGCTCAAAACAGCCGAACCGTTCGCGTCAATATTTCCGTCAATTTTGGCGGTACAGGAAAAAAACGCAGGAATGACCAAAAACATCGATACATAAAATAATTTAAAAATAAAACTTTTCATTATTATAATAATACTATATAATAGATAAAAGTTACATAGATGTATGCGCCATTAAAACGGCGCATACATCAACGATAAATGACATTAAAACGTCATTTATCGTAGCGGTTTACGGGGCGTTTCACGCCCCTACATTCTGCCTTCGGCAGAACGTCGTAAACCGCCATAATTCGGTGCAACTTTATTTTTAATACGGTGTCCTAAGACAATAGGGTTTGCTGTATTTTTGAAAAAATTATATTTGGAGGATATCATGTCTGTCCCTTACACTGAAAAACCATGGGAATTTTTGAAAGATTACCGCGGAAAAACCTTTTCCGGCGAGTGGCCTACCCTGCCTGAAATGTTTAAAATAACCGTTTCCCGTTTCCCTCAGCGCGCCTGTTTTACAATTTACGAGCCGGACAGGATCAGCCTTAATTACACAGAAGCGTTAAAAGTGATAGAAGCTATCGCCCGCTGGCTGCATAACAAAGGCATCAACCACGGAGACAGAGTCGCTGTTTCGGGAAAGAACGCCCCTGAATGGACAGTCGCATACCTCGCGATTCTTTTCGCCGGCGGCGTCGTCGTTCCGATTGACTATCAGCTTAGAACCGAAGAAATAGAACTTTTAATAAAAACATCGGGCGCGCGCATCCTTTTTATAGACGAAGAAAAACATGAATTTTTTAAATCGAAACCGACAAAGCTTGAAGAAGTAATCTCCTTAAAAAAAGGAGTTGGAACATACATTTACGATTTAGACGGACCGGGGTCCGAAATTGAACAAGCTGTAGAGACCGACACCGCGGCGATACTTTTTACATCGGGAACAATGGGTATCCCCAAGGGAGTTATACTAACGCATAAGAATCTTGTCTCGGATTGTTATCTTGCCCAGGGAACGCCGCTTATAGTTTTTCATACCGACGTATTCTACGCGATACTGCCGATTCATCATTCCTACACAATGCTTGCCGTATTTATAGAAACAATTTCCACAGGAGCCGAGGTCGTTTTTGGAAAACGAATGGTAACGTCGCAAATTTTAAAAGACCTTAAAGAAGCGAAGATCACCATGCTGTTAGGCGTACCTATGCTCTTTAACAAAGTTCTTGCAGGAATCCTGCGCGGCTTAAAAGCCAAAGGACCGATTGTTTACGGAGTTATATCATTCTTGATGGGCATATCCGGCATTATAAAAAAACTTTTTAAAGTTAATCCCGGTAAAAAAATGTTCGGCTTTGTTCTGGACAAGGCGAGTCTTACATCGATACGCATTTGCATTTGCGGCGGCGGTCCGCTAGCGCCCAGCGTATTCAAAAAATACAACCAGCTTGGTATCGACTTTGTTCAAGGCTACGGTCTTACCGAGACTTCCCCGATTATTACGATTAACCCCATTGAGGCATACAAAGAAACCAGCGTAGGACGTCCATGTCCGCAAGTAGACATGAGAATCCTAAATCCCGACGAGCGCGGAATAGGCGAAGTAATTGTTAAAGGACCGATGGTCATGCATGGTTATTATCAATTACCCGAAGAAACAGCCGCCGCCTTTACCAGCGAAGGTTATCTGAAAACAGGCGACTTAGGTTACATGGACAGCGAAAATTATTTATACTTAACGGGACGCGGCAAAAACATGATTGTCACAGAAGGCGGCAAAAACGTTTACCCAGAAGAAATAGAAAACGAGTTCCAGCTTTACGAAGAAATCGAACAAATCTTAATCCGCGGATACGTTCAAGATAAAAAAACAAAGAGCGAAACTATTGAGGCTCTTGTATATCCCAACCCCGAATTCAAGAATGAAAAGGGAGCCGCTCCAAGCGCGGCGGAGACAAAAGACAGGATTAATGCTATCATTTCCGAGGTGAACCAAAGATTACAGTCCTATCAAAAAATTGACAGAGTTGTGATTTTGGATAAACCGATGGAAATGACCACTACGAAGAAGATTAAACGGAGTGAGTTGAGGTAATCGCGGGGAAGAAGTTTACCGCTAACCACACGAACCAACATGATCTGTTCCAAGTACAATATACTCTATTGGGTGAATGGGATAAAGAAAAGTATTTAGAAATAGCGTGCGAAGAAGCTCGGGAAGCAGGCATGGAACAAGAAAAACTAATAATCGCTAAAAATTTGCTTGAAAAAGGCTCAACCCCTGAATTTGTGCATGAGATTACCGGGCTTACTCTGGACGAAATTGAAGAAATAGATTTTTAATTGAAAGAAGGTTGACCTACATGTAGTGTCATCAATTTTTTTATTACACTACGGAAAAGTGGTGACTGGTACTTAGGCGTGTCCATTTAGGAATGCTTTTGCCATAAACTACAAAAAAATAAAATTTAAATAGTATATAATACATTTATGAAACCACAACTAATTTTATTTGATTTAGACGACACACTAATGGCATTCGACCTTGTAACCGTAGAAGCATGGGATAAGACTGTAGATATATTTATTCAAAACAATGATATTAAACTTGACAAGCCTGTTGTTTTAGAAAAAATACATACAACAAGAAAATGGTATTGGTCTGACCCCGAAAGACATAAAACAGGTAGGGCAAATATAGTCAACGCAAGAAGGGATATTGTAAAATCAGCGTTAAAAGATTATTTGAACTTGGAAATTAATAAATTGGAAGAATTAGCGGATACATTTTCCGATACACATGAAAAATTATGGTATTTATTAGACGGCGTTGAAGAAACCTTGCAAAAAATAAAAGAAAAAAATATAAAATTGGGAATTATGACAAACGGAACTTCCGAAGGTCAACGGAAAAAATTAAAACGTTTTGATATAGAAAAATATTTTGATTACATTTTTATTGAAGGCGAGGTAGGATACGGTAAACCCGATATAAAAATGTATGAATATATGTTACAAAAAACAAAAGTACAAAACGACAAAATTATAATGGTAGGCGACAATTTAATTTGGGACATAGAACCTCCGCAAAAACTGGGTATATTCACAATATGGATAAACACAAAAAAAGTTTCATTGGAAGATTTTAATATAAAGCCTGATATGATAATATGGGAAATACCGGATATATTGGGGATAATTGAGTAGGATTAGAAAAATATTGTTATTTGATATGCCCAATGAGTGTTAAAAATTGAGCAGGAGTGATGATAAACGGTTCTTTAGGAAAATGCCTTATATTGCCTGTTATCAAATAAACTCCTGCCTCTACAGCTGCATCATAAAAAATTCGATCTTCCTCATTAACTTTTTTATTTTTATTGGATTTACCTTCAACGGCAATTCCTGTTCTTACAATGTCATGTATTAAACGGGTAACTTGCACAGGGTTAAAACCAAATTTTTTTCTTGACAGCACTTCCCAATATTCCTGAAGAATCGGATTACTGTAAAAAGGAATTACAATA
>Ga0268262_10004394_pt1 | contig 14596 bp, 10 predicted proteins | sample TergutNc150P3_FD_190354 | JGI IMG/M metagenome (GOLD analysis project Ga0268262, IMG submission 190354) | Nasutitermes corniger P3 segment gut microbial community from laboratory colony in Florida, USA - Nc150 P3 (SPAdes) (version 2) | ecosystem: Host-associated > Arthropoda: Insects >... | reverse complement strand
CGCGTGGAAGCGGGAGACCATTGGGTGCGGCAGGCAGATGTCGTTCTCCGCGGCGCGTCCGATCCTTATGATGCCGCCCGCCGCGCCGAGCGCCGAGTCGCCGCCGCCGGAGTTCAAGAGCGTAAAACTGACGGAGTCTTCGTCGATGTCCACCCGCAATACGTTTATGCCGACGGTCAGCGCCGAATCGCTGCGCAGAACGGCTTCCGTAACCGGCTCGCCGTCTAAGGATGTACCGCAGGTGCTTTCGGAGTCTATAACAACGGGCTTAGCCGCGTCGCAACGAACAACGGCGTGCCGGCGCGACACCCCTACGCCCGTGAGGCATATCTCGCACGACGCGTCGCGCCCGATGGCGATTTCGCGCCCGTCGAGCGGGAAAAGAAACGCCGCCGCCGCAGTCGCGGCCGTCTGTGTGGGCTCCGCGTTATTCATCCGCCGATAATCTTCCTTATTTGAAACGGGCTCGGATTTTGAGGTCGATAGGCATAGATTACGGTTCTTTCTATGGAGCGGGTTAAGTAAGGCACCGTATTAATATAATTCATGGCGGCGGCGCGGGGGGACGATTTTTTAAGGACGACAGGGACGGTCGGCCCCGTCATCCTCAATAAATTTGACTCCCGTCGTCCCCAAGTATTATCTTAAACCAATGAAAATAATAGTAGCGCAAACCGCCGGATTCTGCATGGGCGTCAAGAGGGCCGTCGATAGGGCGCTTGAGCTCTCCGACGACAAGTCCTGCCCTACTTGGACGCTCGGCCCGCTGATACACAACAAGCAGACCACCGACATGCTGCGGCAGCGCGGGGTCAACCCGCTCGACGAGGGCAACCCGCCGAGCGCCCCCTCCACGCTTCTGATACGGGCGCACGGGGTGCCGCCCAGCGTCGTGGAGCGGTACAAGAGCGCGGGGCACAACATCGTGGACGGCACATGCCCGAAGGTCAAGGCCGTGCACAACGTGATAGAGCGCTACCGCAAAGACGGCTACAGCATAGTCATAACCGGCGACGAGGGTCACGCGGAGGTGATCGGGCTTCTCGGCTACGCCGGCGACAGCGGGTACCTCATTCAAACGCCGGACGACGTAGACAAACTGCCTCCGCTTGACAAAATCTGTTTGGTCTCCCAGACCACTTTCGGCATGGAACTGTTCGACCGCATCGCCGACAGACTGCGGGAGCGCTTCGCCGACAGCGTCATAGCCGTGAAGAAGACCATCTGCTCCGCCACCGACGAGCGCCAGGACGAGGCTAAGCGCATAGCGCAATCCGTTGACGCGGTGATAGTGGTGGGCGGGAAGAACAGCGCCAACACGCAACGATTAGTGCAGATAGCGCGCGAGCGCGGCACGCACACGCAAGCGGTAGAGACCGAGGACGAGATAGATTGGGAGCCTTTGCGCAACTGCACGACGATCGGCGTAACCGCCGGAGCGTCCACCCCAAACTGGATGATAAAGCGCGTCTGCGACCACCTGCTGCTTCTGAGCCGCACCCGCGGGAAAAACTCGATGGGGGCGCTGATGCGTCTGTTCGACGTGATGGCCAACCTCAACCTCTTCGTGTCGAGCGGCGCGGTGGCGGCGTTCTACGCCTCCTGCGTCATACAGGGGCTGCCGTTCTCAATATCGGGCGGCGCTATCGCCCTCTTCTACTTCATCTCCGTCTATTTATGGAACAGCCTTACGAGCATAGAAAACACTCTTCACTTAGACATCTCTAAGTACCGGTTCTACAACAAATACCCTAAGTTGCTCCTGCTGCTCTCCGGCGCAAGCATTTTAACCGTTTTGATAACGGCGTTCCTGATAAACAGGCACACTTTCTACCTGATGCTCTTCGCGACGGCGGCCGGTTCCGCCTACCACATCACATTGGTACCCAGGGGTCTGCGCGGACTCTTCCCCTACAAGAGCCTGAAGGACATCCCCTCCTCCCGCGACCTCTTCGTGGCGCTGGCGTGGGCGACCATCCTCACCTTCCTGCCGCAAACGATAGGGGACTCCATCAAAATCGCCCCCTCGACCTTAGCCGCCTTCGCCGTGGTCTTCATACTGAGCTTCATAAGGTCGCTGATCTTCGACCTGCGCGACATAGAGGGCGACAGGATCATGGGACGCGAGACCCTTATCACAATCATAGGGGAGACCCGCGCCCGCAAAGCGCTATTGATAATGATATGGGCAGGCGTGGCAATATTGGCGATCTCCCCCGCCGTAATGGGCCTGACCGCCTACCGCTACGCCGGAACCCTGCGCTACCTATTTCAAATCCCCGCCCTAATCTACGCCGCGATCTTCGTCCGCCTAAACGCCGGAATCCGCCCCAACCACTCGGCGCTATTCTGCCTGCTGGCCGACGGAATCTTCTACTTAGCCGCCCTGGGGGCCTTCGCCGCGGCGCTTATCGTCCGATTTTAAACAAGGCTACTACGGGGCGTTTTTAGGAAAGATAGGGGCGGTGATGAACCGCCCTTTTTTTTGTTGGTGGAATACTGAAACTTAATCCGCAACGCAACGCACAGAGAGACCGTTAATCGCGTCGTTGCCGTCCTCGAACACGTAGTCGTAGTCATAGCGCATGTCTCGGTTGTAGGCGCTACCGCTGCCGCCCTCCGTAGCCGCCCACCAGTAGCCGCCCTCACCGACATCGTTGAAACTGCCATCGGAGTAGTCGCGGCTGCCGCCCGGCAGAGCCGAAAATCCATAATCGTCCGTTCCGTTACCGCTCTTGCCCTCATAGTCTTTCCAACCGCTCTTAGATTTCAACTTCTTACCGCCTGTCTCAGAACCTACAAATGTAACCAACTCTCTCCATTCATCTTTTGACGGCAGATGCCAACCTTTCGGACAGGCTAACTTCGCCATATCCCAATCGTACAACCTACCGTATTTTTTGCAATTATCCTCGCTGTTTTCGTAACACCAACTATCACCAATGTTGAAACGAAGATTCTCAGCCATCCACGTTTGATTTCCTATTTTTACGGTTCTGTATTTTTGACCATCCCTATCATCCGTGAACGTACTTCCGTTATTAGACGCTGACACCTGTCCTGTTTTTTCCGGTGGCGCAGTATCTGCTTTACCATCGCCGCCGCTGTTCTTCCCGCACCCCGCCAATCCCACCGTCAAAAACACCACCACAACCAACAAAAGCGCCCTGCCCTGTTGCGTAAAGAAATTCATAAAACCCTCCCATGAATAAATGTTAAATGATTATTAAGTAAAACAGTTATTTTTCTAAATCTAAGATTACAAAAAGATATAGCAGACGTATATCCGTAGAACGTGTTTTTAGCACGTTTACAGTACGTTTTTTTAGGAGCGTTAAAAATAAGATTATTATAAATGTAGCGTGGAATTGGGGGGGGGGGGGTAATCATTATTACATCAAAAAAATTGAGGCAAAACGGGCTGACCGAGCCGCTACCAAAGCCCACGTTTTCACCCCGTACCGTACCCGTTGTTGTCGAAGTTTTTGACTTCATAAATCCCCGCCTACCTATCAAGAAGACTACGTCCCGCCTATATATTCCATGTTATATAGGGCTACCCGTCTATAAAATAATAGATTTCTCGGAAAACTACTGACTTTTTTTTAGAATTTCAGTCAAAAACCCTCTTAAAACGTCAAAAAAGCGGTTTTTGACCCCTTCCGACACCGCCGAACCGCCCTTTTCAGGGGTCAAATCCCGCCCGTCTCTGCCCCAACTCCTAACATCCTAGCCTGACCCCGGCAACTTGCCCGTTCCTAGCGTCCCATGACTAAGCGCGAGGGTTGCTGTCGAGTCAACCGAGCCGGAACCGTCGAACCGCAGACACCCGCAAAAAAGCCCAATCTTTGACGCGCACAACATATTTTGGCTTTTATTATTTGATTTTGACTTTTTAATTCACAATAATATTATATTATCAATACAATGGCTTTACACCGTTTTAACGGCAACTTTTACCTAATTTTAGGGGTTTTAATGTCCACCGAACACATTTTTCACCTGATATTCAACGTCGTAGGCGGCCTCGGCATATTCCTGCTCGGCATGAAAAGCATGTCCGACGGCCTCCAGACCGTCGCCGGCGACCGGTTGCGCAAACTCATCGGGATGGTCACCAACAACCGCCTCATGGCCACCGGCGTGGGGACGCTCGTCACCTGCCTCATACAGTCCTCCTCCATAACCACCGTCATGACCGTCGGGTTCGTCAACTCCGGGATAATGACCTTGCAGCAGGCCATCGGCGTCATAATGGGGGCGAACATCGGCACCACCATCACCGGCTGGATACTCGCCATAAACATGGGCAAGTACGGCTTGCCGCTTATGGGCATCTCGGTCTTCCTGTACCTCTTCGTCAAGAACGAGAAGATACGCTACTCCGGTATGGCGGCTATGGGCATAGGCATGATCTTCTTCGGCTTGGAGGTGATGAAAGACGGCTTCGCCCCCATACGCGACATCCCGGACTTCATCGCCTGGTTCCACAAATTTTCCGCCGACTCCTACCCCGGGGTGCTGAAATGCGCCCTCGCCGGTTGCGTCGTCACGCTCATCGTGCAGTCCTCCTCGGCCACGCTCGGCATAACCATGGGGCTGGCCGCCTCCGGCATCATACAGTTCGAAACCGCCGCCGCCTTGGTCTTGGGCGAAAACATCGGCACCACCATCACCGCCTACTTGGCGTCGCTGGGCACCACGACCAACGGCAAACGCGCCGCCTACGCGCACATCACATTCAACGTGATCGGCGTGCTGTGGATCACCGCGATCTTCGGCTTCTATATCACGTGCATCCGACGGTTCATCGGCCACGACCCCAATACCATGGTAATGGTCAACGGCGCCGAGACCTTCCCGTACATACAAGCAGGCATAGCCGCGGTCCACTCGGGTTTCAACGTACTCAACACGTTGCTCTTTCTGCCGCTCACCAACGTATTGGCGTACGCGCTGATAAAGGTTGTCCCCGACAAACCATACAAAGAACCGCCCAAACTCACGAAATTAGGCAGCCATCTTGTCGATTCGCCCATGGTGGGCATAGCGCAAGCGCGCTACGAGATCATCAACATGGGCAAGCACGACCGCGAGATGCTCGACAAACTCAAAGCCATCCTATCCGGGAACGTCGTGGGGGGCGTAGAGGGCGCCGAGAAAGAGGAGAAATTGGTCAACAGCATATTCTATAAGGAAGAGGTCATGGACAACATACAGCGCGAGATAACCGCGTTCCTAACCGACGTCCTATCCGGTAGCAACGTCCCGAGAAGCCTCGCGGAGGAGGCGCAGGTTCAGATTCGCTTAGCCGACGACTACGAGACGATAAGCGACTACATCACCACCTTAGCCAAACTGTATAAGCGCATAAAAAACGCGACGGGCGTGGAGATGCCGCAGATAATGCGCGACGAACTCATTTCACTCCACGACTCCGTCTCCGACTACTTCGACTTGGTCAACCACGCGTTCAGCGTGAACAACAAGGCCGTCATCTCGAAGGCCAACCCGCAGGGCGACGCCATAACCCACAAATTCCGCGACCTGCGCGGACGGCACTTGGCAAGGCTTGCGGAAAATCCGGTAAACCCGCTGCTGAGCACTACTTTCCCGGACATGCTCATAAGCTACAGGCGTATAAAGGATCACATCCTGAATATCGCCGAGGTGATGTCGGGAGAGGAATCGTAGTTAAACTCAGCGAACTTTCTTAAAGTCCTCCTTCAAATCCTCATACGTAACGTACCTGTCTTGGCTACCGTCTGTAATAAGCGAGTCGAACACCGGGCCGGGTTCGTCTTTCCAAACATCTTTGCCGTCGATCCGGTGCAACCGCGAGAACACCTGCTTCACGGAGGCGAAGCGGCTGATCGACAGCATGATCGTATCGCCCTTGTAACCGTAGGTTCCCCACGACTCAAAGTGCCAATCCTCTTTCAAAAACGGACTGCTCCGCCCGCTCTTCTTTTCCGTAAGCTGGACTTTGCCGTCGGTTCCGAACTTGAAGAGCGTGGTCCTCACCGCGTTCACCTTTGGATCCTCCACGCTTTTGTCTCTGTCGGTGAAGAGCCACTCGCCCGGAACCAAACTTTTGAGACGCGCCGCCTTTACCTCGTCCTCCTTGAGCCGCGGCAGCATCGCCGTTAATTTCTGACCCGCGGCGTTGGCTTGAAATAACCGGTCTATCCTTTGAAAAGAGTCTATCACGACCATTATCGAGTCAACCTTGCGGGCCTGGTAGCCTGTCAGCCCCGCCTTGGCCTCAAGCGCCGCGCTCCTCGCCTCATCAAGCGCCCGCGAATCCACATCTTCGGCCTCTTGAGCGCCCCTCGCCTTAGCGTCCGGCAGCGCCATAGCCACCCGCAACACATCAGCGGTCTGCCCCGACCCCTGCCCTACCGACGCCAACAGCCACGCGGCCGCGACCAACGCCCTAATCTTCCCGAATTTCGACATTTCGCCTGCCCTCCCACACCCATGAATTTATTGACGGTTACCGGATATCCGTTCATGAACACTGTGACGCCAAACTCTACTAATATAATTTGCAGCCGATACCGAACTCAAGTTTCGCCCGCCTCGCCAATCCGCCCAAACCGTCACATCCTTATACCAGGGAAACTTTTTTGGCCGGACGGCGCTACCCATAATGTATATTACTTATTGCAGGCGGGACGATACCGAATTTTATATTTTTATAAATTAACGAGGATTTTTGATTATGGCGGATACAATCGTAAACAAGAAACCGTTGCCGGTAGACAAGTCTCTCTTTGAACGCGTAATTGAGGGTGGTTCCTACTATGTCGATAAGACGCTGTTTATCAGGGATCTTATAGATAAAGACACCGAAGTCATTCTCTGCACACGACCGCGCCGGTTCGGCAAGACGCTTAATCAGACTATGCTCAAGTGCTTTTTCGAGGATACTACGCAAATAGGAGGCAAGGATACGCGCACCCTGTTTCGCGGCCTGAACATAGAAACTGCCGGAGAGCGATACATGGAGCGTCAAGGGAAGTATCCGGTAATATTTTTGAGTTTCAAGGACGCGAAATTAGATAATTTTGACAACTCGTATAATCGACTGAAAGACAGCATCACCAAAGAATTTGAGCGGCATACTTACGCTACGGGAAAAATATCCAATAATGGCGACTTAGAACGGTTTAAAAGATTATCCTCCGGCACCGGCACTATCGGTGATTACTACTATTCGCTCAAATTTTTGAGCGAATGTTTGGAGCGTTACCACGGTAGAAAAGCCGTTATTCTAATCGACGAATACGACGTCCCGCTGGAAAACTCTTGGTCTCGCGGTTTTTATCAGGAGATGATAGATTTCATCCGTCCGCTTTTGGGTAGCGCCCTCAAGGACAACCCGCACCTGCAATTGGGCGTGATGACCGGATGTCTGCGGATTTCCAAAGAGAGCATCTTTACAGGGCTGAACAATCTGGAAGTAGTATCTATCCTCAACGATTCCTACAGCGAGTATTTCGGTTTTACCCAGACAGAAGCTGATACCATGCTTAAATATTATGACATAGAGAGTAAAACCCAAATACTCAGGGATTGGTACAACGGCTATTTGTTTGGAAATACCGAGGTATACAATCCACTGAGCACCGTCCGCATAGTTAGCGCTTGGACGCAAAACATAGACAGAGATCCGGAACCATATTGGGCAAATACCAGCGGCAACGATATTGTCCGCCGATTGGTGGACACAGCCGACGCCGAAATGAAAATGGATTTAGAAACGCTTATGGCCGGCGGGGAAATTTCAAAGCCGATTCACGAGGATATCACGTATGAAGAAATAGATAAGGATATGGACAAAAATAAAAATCCGGATAATTTTTGGAACTTTTTGTTCTTCACCGGCTATTTGAAAAAGGTCGGGGTTGGACGTATGGAAGGTGTTAAAAGAGTTTTGAATTTGTCTATTCCGAACTTAGAATTACAGTACATCTATGAAACCAAAATACAAGAGTGGTTCAGGGAACACATCGTCAAAAAAAATCTGGACATGTTCTCCAACGCCATTTTGAACGGAGACACCGAAACTTTTCAAAATGAGTTGTCGAAACTTCTTGCTGAAAGCATAAGCTTTATGGACAGCGCCGAGAATTTCTATCACGGATTTATGACCGGCGTACTGTCTAGATTGGACGGATATGTGGTCAAATCCAACAGAGAGAGCGGGCACGGACGTAGCGACTTAGTCCTATACAGCGTAAACGGTATGGACAACAAAGCAATCATATTCGAACTCAAATCGGTCAAAGAGTTCAACGCCCTGCCTACAGCGTGCGAAGACGCCCTAAAACAAATAGAAGAAAATAATTACACCGCCTACTGGGACAAAGAGGGCTATAACGACATTCTCAAATACGCCATAGGCTTCTACAAAAAAAGATGCAGGGTGCTGAAAGGTTAACCGTTGACGTGAGGTCCGTCCGAAATTCGCGCCGAGCCAAGCGTCTCCAAAGCGTTTCGCGCCTCCTCAAAATCCGGATCAAGCCGGAGCGCCTCGGTGTAGTCGGCTATGGCCGAATCCGTGTCGCCCTTTTTTGAATACATATCGCCGCGACTGTAATATAACGCGCTACTGGGATCAAGCCGTATCGCTTCGGTGTAATCCGCTATAGCCATATCAATGTTATTCGTGTTCTCATAAACAAGACCTCGGCCAAAATACGCCATAGCGTCTTCAGGGTGAAGCCGAATCTCCTTAGTACATTTGGCTATCTCACCGTCCGGATCACGTATGATCGCGTCGGCATAAGCAACAATAGCCTTGTGAACGTCGTTGCTCGGATCATTCAACGGGTTAACTTTACTATTTGAGTCTTTCGAGACGTTTGCCATAATCTAATCTCTCCTAACGGAACACCGTCTACTATTTACTTAATTTTATTACTTTCCTATTATCTTTTTCACACTCTTTTGTCAATACCTCTTTTATCCAATCATATTTTTCTTCATGTATTGTTTCTAAAATATTTTTACACTTAGTATAGTTTCCCAAATTTCTATACAACTCCGCACATGTTATTTTATCATCTATTTTATTTTTATCCAACATCTCAATTAGTCTAATACAATTTGACTCATATATGGATTTATCATTCTCGTTAAAGACAACCTTATCGACATCAATACCAAATTTACATCTTAGTTCCGCATAACTCAACATATCTAAATATTTAAGATATTGTTCCTCGGTACCCCACCTATATTTATCATTAAATGCCCACCATAATCTAATCCTTAAATACCATTCCTCATCATTAGTCTTGAATATTTTTAAGTTAATCGCCTCAACATATTCATCTATAGACAGAAACCTCGCGCTGTCGCAGTCTTCCCTCTTAGACTCATCTTTCATCGCTATCCACCATCTATCTTCACTTATCCTATTCTCGTCGTTTAACCAATAAAATGTTTTACACTCTCCGCATTTTATAATATACGGGAATTCCGGTAGCATCGGCGCAATCCGTTTACCGTCGGAATACAATTCCGAACCAAACGTATTTCCGGATATTAGACTATCCCTCACGGCCTTTCTACCGCATTTCGGGCATTTGTAAACTATTTTCGGTCCGGGAATCATTTTACTATCCCCTTATTTCGGTTACCTATCATCGCCGCCGACAGACTGAGCCGGAGCTTTTCCGGCGAAGTACACCCCGTTCCCGATACCGGGGGTACTGGCCGATGCCTTAGCGTCGTCACGATAGGTGAATGTCCGACCGGCAAAATACACATCGCGCCCCTGTCGGCTGGCGGCGTTGCCCGACACCGCGGCATTCTCATCTACTGTAAAATCCTTGCCCGCGAAATACACCCCGCCGCCTTGCCGGAAAACGGTATTGCCCGCCACCTTGGCGTAACCACGCATAACAAACGTTCCGGCGGAGCCGACATATACCCCGCCGCCCAACCAAACGGTATTGCTTGAAACCCCCGAGGAGTCCGCCATTATAAATTTTCCGCCTTCAACATACACCCCGCCGCCGCCGTTTTTGGCGGTGTTATTCGACACTCTGGCGTTACCATACATTGCGAATTCACCGCTTTCAACAAACACCCCTCCGCCGCTGCCCTTGACGGAATTGCCCGATATCAAAGAGTTTTCATCCATAATAAAATCTCCGGCTCTTACATGCACCCCACCGCCGTCGCCGTTCACAATATTACCCGTTATAGTGACGCTGCCGGCCATGCGAAACGTACCGCCGCTGTCAACCACAACCATGGAACCGGTATTCTTATCGTGCCCGCTCAATTTCAACGCACCCATAAGGCTAATCGTCTGCCCGACGCCCACGCTAAGCATATTGCCGTCGCCGGATAAGGAAAGCGTTCCTTCGCCCTCCAATGTAACGGTTACTTTTTTTACGGCGCCAAACGTATAACCCTCGTTAACAGGTATGGAAATATTACCGGACACTATAATGGTGTGGATTTTCCAGTTACCGCCCTTTTTGATACCGTTTACCGCTTCAATCCAAGACTCCGTATTGTGTACACTCCAATCGACAAACGACTTGCGGGGCGGCGAAGATACGGGCGGGGCGGCTACGGTTTGCTTACTATCAACGGTAACGGTTTTCTCCGCACGCTCCTCCGCCTCCGCTTTAGCAATATCCGCCACAAGCTTGTCCATCTGCGGCAGAATCTCCTTCATGATCGCGTCCGCAATCTCAGCGGCTGTGGCCTGTCTGTCCGACGCCATCTCATCATTTATCCTCTTCTCCACCTTCGGTTTGGCAATACCGAAAAGCTTCTTCCTGACAGTCGCCTTGCCGGCCTTCGAAATGGGCTCATTCTTAACCGCGTCAGCAATATTTTCCTCAACAAGCTTTTCCGTCGCCTGAATCTTAACCTTCTTCAAAAGGTTTGTCGGTTGCGCGTAAGAAACTCCAGGCGCATAAACAAATATCAGCGCGAACGCAATAAGCGCTGAAAACATGAATCCCAACCTTCTCTCAACATTCATACTCATGACAAAATCCCCTGTCTGTCGATATATATTGGCCTATGCCTATGACACACGATAACTATATCGTACACGTTCTCGTTCCTATCGCCCGCGAGTGCGCCCAAGCCACTCATTATACGTTCTCGCGCTAACTGGCGGCGAAGATAATGGCCCCTCATCATCGTTACTATTGTAGGCGGATACCTTGTAATAGTAGGTAGTGCCCGACCATAACCACATATCTATGTATTGCGGGTCCGATGTTGAACCCACGTATTCATAGATACCGTTGGCGGTCTCGCAACGATACACATTATAGCCCTCCGCTCCGTTGACCGGAGCCCAATCTAGCGTGATTTCTCCGTAATCCGTCGCGGTCGCTGATACATTCAACGGCGCGCCTGGGAAAGTCGTAGCGGAATCAGGTGAAGACTGGAAACTTTCTCCGGAAATGTTATAGGAGGACACCGCGTAATAGTAGGTAGTACCTGATGACAATCCGGTGGCTATATATGATGTGGACGTTGTTGTATAGACTGAATCATAGTGATCATCGGCGCCAGTCTTATTATAATACACTTTATAACCGGTTGCTCCGTAAACCGAAGGCCACGTTAACGTGATGCTGCTGGAAGACATCGCGGTTGCGGATAAATCCGACGGCGTAGCCGGTATGGTTAACCCGGAAACAACAGGTGACGGCTGAGAACCTCCGGAACTATTATAGGCTGACACCCTATAATAGTAGATTGTAGCCGGCAATAATCCTATATCTAAGTATGATGTGGATGTTGTATTCCCTACAACTTCATAGGGGCCGTTGGCATTCCTACTGTGCTCCACGATATAGCCGGTCGCTCCGTAAACATAAGACCAACTCGCCTTAAGACCATCGGGTTGATACGGCTCGACTTTTAGGCCTGACGGTATATCGGGCGGGGGGAGCACGGTCTTCCCGGAATCAGGTGAAGACGGATAACTTTCTCCGGAGCCGTTATAGGACGACACCACATAATAGTATGCGGTACCTGACAATAGTCCTATATCTATGTATGATGTGGATGTTGTATCCTTTACTGGTTCATAGGGACCGCCGGCGCTTCTGCTACGCTTCACTCTATAACCCGTCGCCCCGTAGACAGAAGACCAACTCACCTTGAGTCCATTGGGCGGATACGACTCGACTTTTATATCCGGCGCACCCGGTATAGTCGTCGCAGGAGCAGGAGGGGAAGACAACGGACTGTCTCCGTAATTGTTATAGGAGGACACCTTGTAATAGTAGGCAGTACCTGATGATAACCCGATAGCTATATATGACGTGGACGTTGTTGTATACACCGAATCATAACGACCGTCGGCATTTATTTTTGTTTGATAGACTTTATATCCCGTAGCCTCAGGAACCAAAGACCAACTCACTGTGATACTATCGGAAGACGTCGCTGTTGCGGATACGCTCAACGGCGGGGGCGGCGGGACCCCTACGCAAGACGAAGAGGACTGTTGGCTTTCCCCACCGCCGTTGTAGGCGGATACACGGTAACAGTAAACCGAGCCTGGCGGCAAGACCTCCGTATATGTTGTGGACGTTGTTTTCAATATCGGTTTATAATCATCGTCTTTGCTTGCACTGCGATACACGATGTATCCCGTAGCCCCAAAGACAGAAAGCCAACGCACGATCACGCCGCCTGAAGATGTTGGGGTTACTGATTCAATTGTCGGCACATCCGGTATAGTCGTCGCTGAAGTATATGAAGCCTGAGAACTTTCTCCCCCGCTATTGTAGGCAAATACCTTGTAATGGTAGTCCGTACCTGACAATAATTTGGTATCCGTATACGCTGTGGACGTCGTTTTCCCTATCTTACGATAATCACTGTCTTTGTTCACACTGCGATACACGTTGTATCCGTCTGCCTCGGAAACCGACGACCAGCTTAATGTGATACGGCTTGACGATTCCGTCTTTGCCGATACGTTTGACGACGCCAACGGAACGGATGGTGTCTTGCTTTCACCCACAACCGTACCGATAGCGTTATCCGAACATCCGCAGCAAAAAATAATAATCGCAAAAAACACGCCGTACAACACAGCGCAAAATATCACGCTATCTTTCGGTATACCGAATGTACCGCGTATCGACAGAGTCTTTTTCATATTACACCCCGCTACTTTTTATTTGACGATTAAAACAACCACCACATCCCAACAACATGCGTTCCGTAATTATATCCGCCATTATATCTGTAAAAAAAACGCAACGCGCGTTTTTTATCAAACGCAAGGCCGCCGCCAACCACAAATCCGGCATTGTATACTATTTCGTCATCAGCAAAAAGCACGTCCCCAAACGCGCCGGTCTCAAAGGAGAACACGCTCACTTGAAACAAAAATGTCAGCGGCATACTGCCGCCTAAAAAGTCAAAGGAACCGCTGGCGGAGTTGTAATCAGATCCGTCATAATATTTATACTTATAATCACCGGAGCCGACCCAAAAATCACACTCAACGTTGAACGACACGACGTTTTCTGAAACCGGACGGGAGTGAACAAACCCGATCGTCAAAAAAACCGTTTCGCTTCCAGCGTCTTGCGATAGACCGCATCCAAGTGAAAAACCATTCATAGACGCGCGCGCGTATTTTTCCTCCGGGAAAAGCGACGGCGTATGATGCGACTGCGACGGTGTCGGCAAGACCGGCGCCGGCGCGGGCTCCGGGGTCAGCGACGGCGGCGGCTCCATCCATCCGACAGCCATCTTTTTCACTAACTCGCCGGAAACAACCGCAACTTCGTCTTCCGATTTCAATGGACCGAACGCGTTGCCGGCCGATACGGCTTCGGCAGTTTGCACGTCTATCATACGGGCCAAAACATGGTATGCCTCGGAGGTCGTGGTAATTTCCGCCACACACACAAAGCTAACGCCAAATTTGGCGCCTATCTCGCTTATTTGGCTGTCATATACGGCATTGTCTGTTTGTGTGTTACGCAGAGCGTCAACCTCGGCTAAAAAATCCCCGCTGTTTTCGATCGCCACGCGTTTCTTATCTTTCACTATGGCGTTTAATATACCTGCGGCAACAGACTCTTTGACCTCTAAGCCAACATCGCTGCCGCCCGTTACGTAAACAGCCACGATATTCTGTTTCCCAACCTGCGGCACAGACGGCGTTGTCGGGGCGGGGACAGGAGGCGGAGGTTGGAATAACGGCTGATGAACCTGGGGCTGGGATTCAACTAACGTCTGCTGATGAGGCTGTGACGGAGATTCGAATATCGGCTCTTGATGAGCCTGCGTTTGGAATATGGGCTGATCCTGGGTCGGGGATTCGAATTCATGGGATTCAATTTGCGGCTGCTCATGGGATTCGACACGCGGTTGCGGCTGATCCTCGTTGGATTCGGCTATGGGCTGAGGCTGAGGCTCGGCTACGGGCTGAACATGGGAGGGCGGCGACGGCGCGGCGGCGGCGTTTTTATCTCGCTCCGCCTCAATTATCGCGGTCGCAAGCTCGTCTACCTGCGGCAGAATATCTTTTATAACCGCGCTCACAACCTCCGCCGGACTCGGCAATTGACCCGACACC
>Ga0268262_10004393_pt1 | contig 14597 bp, 9 predicted proteins | sample TergutNc150P3_FD_190354 | JGI IMG/M metagenome (GOLD analysis project Ga0268262, IMG submission 190354) | Nasutitermes corniger P3 segment gut microbial community from laboratory colony in Florida, USA - Nc150 P3 (SPAdes) (version 2) | ecosystem: Host-associated > Arthropoda: Insects > Digestive... | reverse complement strand
GGAAGTTGGAATACTCCTCAGCGATAAATTAAATGTAATTGTTCACCCAGATTCCACATTGCTCGGCAGGTCGCTTGGCGAGGTAAATTATGGAATTGCAAGCCTTGCTAAAAATTTAAAAGGAGACCTTGAAATTTCTGGAGTTGATGTATTGAATTACAGAAACGAAGAGGCTATTGCGTTTACCAAAAAATTGAAAAACAACTGGTATGCTGGACTTATGATACCAAAGAAAAATTATTACCAAGAGATGAGAAAAATGGGACTGGCACTGGGTTTGTTAGCTATTGCGCTTGTGCTTATATTGATGTCGCTGATGCTGAAAATTACCAGAGCCAAAGAGCGCGCTGACCGATCTGTAAATGTTTTTAGCAATGTGCTAAACGGGTTGGATGCTATGATATATGTGACCCTTCCTTCCACAGATGAAATTCTTTTTATAAACGACAGTATGAAAAAACATTACGGCTTGGATGATAGTGTAATTGGGAAAATCTGTTATAAAGTCTTTCAGAAAGGGATAGACAAAAAATGCGATTTTTGCCCTTGTTTCCAACTCAATAAGGAACCGCGCAACATAGTTATATGGGAAGAACGCAGCACTTTGACAGAGCGAGTATATCGCAATACAGATAGATACATAAAATGGCACGATGGCAAAACAGTCCATATACAACATTCCGTGGATGTAACCGAATTGATTGTTGCAAGAGAACTGGCTGAATCGAGCAGCCGTTTCAAAAACAGGTTCTTGTCGCGCATAAGCCATGAAATAAGAACGCCTATGAATACAATTATGGGCATCACCGAAATCCAGCTCCAAAACGAAACCTTGGCGCAAAATATGAAAAAGGCATTTATAGATATTTATAACTCAAGCGATTTGCTTTTGGATGTTATAAACAATATTCTTGATGTGTATAAAATAGAGGCTAACAAAATAGAAATTGCCTTTGTGGAATATGATGTTGCGAGTTTGATAAATGATATTGTGCAGCTCAACATTATGCGAATGAAAAACAAGTCTGTTGAGTTTGAATTTCAGGTGGACGAAAATTTGCCTGTTATATTGTTTGGCGATGTCATTCACATTAAGCAGATTTTAAATAATTTGCTCTCCAATGCCTTTAAATATACGGAAGCTGGGAAAGTGACGTTGTCGGTTCATTCAGAGCACAGCCAAAAAGAGCATTTTGATACCATATTGATTTTCAAAGTGAGCGATACAGGGCACGGCATGACCGAAGAACAGAAAAACAAAATATTTGATGAATATTCCCATTTCAGCTATTTAATTGAAGGCACTGGGCTGGGTATGAACATTACGCAATATTTGATAAAGGCGATGAAAGGCGAAGTTACTGTGAACAGCGAACTCGGCAAAGGCACGGAGTTTATAGTGAGCTTGCCGCAAAAAAGCACGAATTCTGGCGTTTTGGGCAAAGAGCTGGTGGAAAGCCTGCAAAATTTCCGCTACATAAGTTATTCGCAAATGAGAAATGCGCGAATAGAGCGCGAGCCCATGCCTTATGGCAATGTGCTGATTGTTGACGATGTGGAATCTAATTTATATGTTGCCAAAGGCTTGCTGCAACCTTACAAACTCACTATTGACACAGCCGATGACGGTCCAGAAGCTATAGAAAAAATTAAGGATGGCTGCGTTTATGATATTATATTTATGGATCACATGATGCCAGAAATGGACGGCGTGGAAGCGGTGAAAATCATTCGCGAATTAGGATATACCCATCCCATTATCGCGCTAACAGCAAATGCTCTCGGCGGGCAGTCAGAAATATTTTTGAAGAATGGCTTTGATGGTTTTATTTCAAAGCCCATAGACATTCACCAGCTGAATTCCGTTTTGAACAAATTTGTTCGCGACAAGCAAAGCCCCGAAGTGATAGGGGAAATTCGCCGCCAGTATGCCCTTTCAAAAATCAGCACCACTCGTGCGAACTTCAAAATGAGTTCTACTATGGAGCTTGCCTTTGCTCGCGATGCCAGAAAGAAGCTCCTAGTTTTGGAGGCAATTTCAAAGAACATCAATGCGGCAACAGAAGAAGATTTGCAATCATACACTCTCAATGCCAATGCCATAAGAAGCGTGCTAGCAAATGTAGGCGAAAGAACTCTTTCGGAAGCTGCTTACGAGTTGGAAATGGCAGGCAGGGATGGAAATAGGGCAGTTATATCCTCTGATACCCCGATTTTCTTAGAGAGTCTTCGCGAAATCATTCAAAAAATTGAATCTAACGAAGATGCGACAACTTCCAGCGATGAGGACACCGCATTTTTGCGCACCAAGATTTTGGAATTCAGACACGCCTGCACAACCTACGACAAAAAATTCGCCAAAAGCGTTCTCTCCGATCTTTATTCCAAACGCTGGTCGCGCCAAACCAAAGAACTTTTGTCCAACCTCTCAGAACTCCTGCTGCACAGCGACTTTGAAGAGGCTGTAAAGAGGGCGGATAGGTTTTTGTAGGCTACCGCCTCCGTACCTTCCTTCTCTTCCTCTGAAAAGTTATAGCAAACCTATGTGCTTCATCTCTCGCTCTTTGCAAAAGCTGCAAAGCGGGGTGGCTTCGTTTTAGCGTGACGGATGGTCTTTCGCCCGGGAAAACGATTTCTTCAAAGCGTTTGGCTAGACCGATTACGGGAATGTCTGTCAATTTCATTTCTTTTAGGACTTCAAAAGCTGCATTCACTTGCCCCTTGCCACCATCTATGAGGAGCAAATCTGGGTAATGGGATTTTTCTGCTTTGAGTCTTGTAAGTCTGCGGGTTAAAATTTCCCTCATGCTTGTATAGTCATCGCCGCCCATTGCTATTTTTACCTTGTATTTTCTGTAATCGCTTTTGCTGGGGAAACCATTCACAAAACGAACCATACTCGCCACGGGTTCCTCTCCGTTCAAATGCGAAATATCAAAACATTCTATGCAGAGTGGCGGGTTGTTTAAATTAAGTTCTTTTTGCAACTCAAAAATGCTCCTGTTCATTTCATCGTATTTTGCGCCTTTTGCCTGCAGCTCAACTAAAAGCATTTCTGCATTTGCTTTTGCCACTTGCAAATATCCGAGTTTTTCGCCTCTGTGCGGAACCTCAGCTTGAATTCTGTGACCCGCCAAAGTTGCGAGCAGTTCATCAAATACCTCCTGCTCCTCCCCAAGCGAAAATTCCATAACTATCTCGCGCGGCAAATCGTCTTTTGAAACGCTCAAATACCAGCCCGGCAAAAATTCTGCCAAAATCTCCGGCGGCTCCTGCTCTAGGCGGCTTTCCAAATAAAAATGCCGCCTATTGTACAAAATTCCGTTTCTGTACTCAACTATCACCGCAGCTACTTGTTCTTTTGCCCTGCAAACAGCAATAACATCGAGGCTTAACCCCACATTGTTTGCGTGGTCTGCTTTTTGCTTTGCAAAGGCGCTCTGCACGGCAAAAACTTGGTCTCTGTATTTGCCGGCATCCTCAAAACGCATATCGGCAGATGCTATTTGCATTTTCCTTTGGAGCCGCGCCAAAATTTCAGTGTTTTTGCCTTCCAAAAGCATTCTGGCGGCATATACCCCCTCCATATATTCCTCTTCGGTAATATTGTCTATGCAGGGAGCTTTGCATCTGCCCACGTGAAAGTTAAGGCAGGGGCGAACCTCTTTTTTCAGGGGAAATATCAAATGGCATTCCCTTAAATAAAAGAGTCGCGGAATAAGGTCTAAAATAGCCCTTATGTAGTTGGAATTGGTGAAGGGACCAAAATAGAGATTTTTGTCCTCTTTGGTTTTGCGGGTTAGCCTGAGGCGCGGGAATTTCTCTTGTATTTCTAGCACCAAGTACGGAAAATGCTTGTTGTCTTTTTGGCGAATGTTATAATACGGCTGGTGCTGCGCTATTAAATTCGCTTCTAAAATAAGGGCTTCGGTCTCTGTTTCGGTTATTATCCATTCTATATCCGCTATATGCGGGAGTATTAGCGTTGCAGCTCTGTGGTGCTCTTTCTCTTTTCCGTCAAAATAGCTGCGAACTCTTTTGTTTAAAAGTTTAGCCTTGCCTATATAAATAAATTCGCCTTTGAAATTCTTCATCAAATAGACCCCTGGTTTAGCGGGCAAGCTCATAAGACGGGATACTAAATCGTTTTGCATTCTTTTTAATATAGTAAGTGATTTTTTTGTCATGGGGCGCTTGAATATTAGTATCTTACTAATAAATTTTCATATTATATTTATGATTCCCTCAATTCAAAAATTTAATTATATTAATTTTATGCTCCTAATTTATATAATTTTATCGCTCTTCACAGCCACTTTGGCTTTAGCTCAACAGCCGGTGTATCAAGCTGTACCTCAACAGCCAGTATATCAAGTGGTGCCTCAACAGCCAGTGCCGCAACAAGTTGTGCCTCAACAGCCGGTGCAGAAAGTGGTGCCTCAACAACCGGTGTATCAAGTTGTGCCTCAACAGCCGGTGCAGCAAGTGGTACCCCAACAGCCGATGTATCAGGTAGCTCCACAGCCTGTGCAGCAACCAGTGTATCAGGTGGTTCCAATGCCACAGCCAATGCCACAGCCAGTGCCGCAACAAGTTGTGCCTCAACAGCCGGTGTATCAAGTGGTTCCTCAGCAACCAGTACAGCCTCAGGTACTGCCTCAGGAGCCAGTGCCGCCGCTACTGCCGCAGCCTCAGGAGCAGGTTGCGCCGCCTCTGCCTCCGCCCCCGCAGGAACAAGCACCGCAAAAGCCGTCTATGCTGTCTCAATTTGATTGGATTTTCAGAACAGGCTTTAATCTTAGCTCCATGACCAACGGAAGGGCTAAGGCAGATTACTACAGCAGTGTTTTTGGCTTTCAAATAGGCGTAGCCGCAGAGCGTAAAATACGCGACATAGATGCAAACGAACTTTATTTTCAGCCCGGAGTTTTGCTTATATCAAAGGGGCATAGCTATGAATTTGGCAGAAAAATCTATGACTATGATCATGAGCGCGTAAAGGATAAGCAAGATTGGAGATTGTATTATTTGGAATTCCCGCTAATGGCTTTGCTAAAAATCCCCTATAACGAAAACATCACCATTGCGCTAAATGCGGGACCATATTTGGCTTTTGGGTTGTCTGGAACAAAGAGCTTTGAATGGAGGGGTTTTGGCGAAAGGTATAAAGATGATATAGACCTTTTTGACAAAGAGGCTGAATACCACAGTGAAAGGCTTGGCAAGTTTGATATAGGGTTTGGTTTTGGAGGCGGCATTGAGTATAAGCGGTATTACATTGGGCTAGGCTACGATATTGGCTTAAAAGATTTGGCATACAATTCGTTGCAAATTGGCGGCAGCAACAGAACCTTTAGCATAAACATAGGATACAGATTTGGAGAAAAACCCAAAAAAGAAAAACCAACAGAAGCGCAAATTGCAGAAGCAGAAAAAGATTCGCTGGCAGAGGTGTTTAGGGAAGATGTGCAGAAAAGATTTGAAACCCTTAACAGCCGCTCCATAAACGTTTACAGAGATCCCAGAGGCACAATCCTCTCTTTGAGCGATATTTTGTTTGAATCCGGAAAGGCAGACTTAAAACCGGAATTGAGGGAGAATTTGGCGGAAATTGCCGGCTTGCTCAAGAATCTCATAACCGATGCCAAAATTATTGTGGAAGGGCATACCGATAATGTGGGCAGCGAGGCAACCAATTATAAACTGAGTTCAGACAGAGCTTTAGCCGTTATGAAATACCTTGTTGATAGGGGAGTTGCTCAGGAACGCCTAAGCTCCAGAGGCTACGGATTCTCAAGACCCATAGCGGATAACAACACCAGCGAAGGCAGGGCAAAAAATCGCAGAGTTGAACTGGTTATAGAGGATAATGAATCAGTGCCAGAAATGCAAGTGATACCAGTGGTGCCAGTAGCACCGATAGTACCAGTAGCACCAGTAACACCAGTTGTGCCGCAGCCCGAACAACCTGTTTTGCAACAGCCGCTGCCGCCACCTGTGCCCCAGCCCGTGCCCCCTATGCCGCCCCAGCCCCCTACGCCAGAGCCTCTTGTGCCCCAGCCCCAGCTAGAGCCGCAAGTACAGCTAGAACCACAAGTTCAACAAGAGTTGCAACAACCTGTGCAAATGGTTGCCCAGCCAGAGCCGCCTCCTCCACCCCCGCCCCCTCCACCGCCCCCGCCAGTTCTGCAACCGCAGCCACAGCCTGAGCCAGAAAAACCAGGTTTTGCAAGGCACACCATCACCATTGATGTTGTACCAACAGTTATGGGCTTGCTTATCGGTGGTATGGGAAATAAATTTATCGGTGACCGGCTTTCAGAGATTAAAGACGAAGAAGACGTTAGCATAGAAGCAAAAGTCAAAGGCACTGGCTTTGCCGCCCAATATGAATATCAAATATTTGAGAGGATGAGTTTGGCAGCCAGATTATACTTCCTCAATTTGGGAGCTACCATGACTTCCAAAGCAGAAGAAGAGATAGCTTTAGAAGGCAAGCTAAAAGGAGATTTGAATTTGGGTGCGCTAGAAGGGCATATACGTACCTATCCCTTTGCCGGAGCCTTTTTCTTGGATGCGGTGCTGGGATATGCAAAACTAGGGCTATCTTTCAAAGGCGACATTATTAGCGGCGATGAGAATAAAAAATTGAAAGACTTTTCGTTCTACGCTTCGCAGGGCTACTCCAAAACGGGCTTGAAACTCGGCTGGAGGGTGAGCTTTGGCAATAATGGAGGCTTCACCTTTGAACCCGCATTCAATGTCTGTTATGCCAGTCGTTTAGGTGGCACTTCCATTGTGCAACAGATTATGAAAGAAACCGGCAACTCCTATGACGATGATGCAAAAGATACAGATGATTCGATGAAACTCCTTGAAAGCTTTGGGTTGATAGGCGGTCCTGGATTTAGCTTGTCTTTTGGTTATAGGTTTTAGGAAATAGGAGACAAACAATGAGAAGTGTAATAAAAATTGCGCTTATGGCAATCTTCGCGATTGCCACGACAATCGCCATTTCTTGCTCTGACGATGTAAAAGCTGACTCTAACCTATACGATACCCGCGATGGCAATACGTATAACACTGTGATTATAGGCAAACAGGAATGGATGGCAGAAAATCTCCGATATAATGCCGCGGGTAGCAAATGTTATAACAATGAAACAAGCTACTGTACATATAATTGGGCAACGGCAATTTATGTATGTCCAATAGGTTGGCATTTGCCAAGCGATGAGGAATGGAAGGCTCTTGTAGCTGCTGTGGGAGGCTTGTCAATATCTGCTACTCAGTTGAAAGCGAATTTTGGCAACACGAATGATTTTGGTTTTTCGGCTTTGTCGGACAGATATGCTTATAGTTGGTGGAGCTTTACGGATAATTATTCCAGCCTTGCCTCTGGTTGGATGGTTGAATACAATTCAGATTATATAAACAGGTCTGACGAAGAGAAGTCCAAGCAGTTTTCAGTTCGCTGCGTGAAAGATAAAGGAACCAAGATCAGCAGTTCCAGCGAACCGAGCAGCAGTTCTAGCAGACCGAGCAGTTCCAGCATACCGAGCAGTTCCAGTGTACCGAGTAGCTCTAGCATACCGAGTAGCTCCAGCGTACCGAGTAGCTCTAGCATACCGAGTAGCTCTAGCATACCGAGTAGCTCTAGCATACCGAGTAGCTCTAGCATACCGAGTAGCTCTAGCATACCGAGTAGCTCTAGCATACCGAGTAGCTCAAGCAGTGCGGGTTTATTGCAAAATGGAACTTATCATAACACTGGAACCTTCCCAAGCGGGTCTGGCGGAAATCTTAGCATAATAAATAACAATCCAATAGGTACTGGTTCAAATACATTCACTGTGAACAGTAACGGGCCGCTCACCAAGTTCTATGTTCAATTTGGCGAAGGTCCTGGTTATTACGAGATGAATGTATTGCCCTATTTGGTTTCTTCTACTGGCGGAATTTACAGATATAATATACCTATGAACTTCTCTGATTTATCGGGATATTCGTATATAAGATTTGGCTCGGACAATTCTCCGGCTGTAATTTTTTATCTCGGTGAAGAAGATAGATATGGCACAGATATTATCTACGGCATAGAATATAAAACTGTAAGAATAGGTACAACAATATGGATGAGGGAGAATTTGAAGTACGAGGTGGAAGATAGCAAGTGCTATGGAGATGAGACTGGCACTGATATATATGGCAAGTGTCCTGTTTATGGCAGATTGTACGATTGGGCAAAAGCTAACTACGTATGTCAAGATCCCTGGCGTTTGCCAACCAATGCGGATTGGGATAACCTGTATCGTTATGCAGACCGCACAAGTGGTACGTCAAGCCCTTATTATAGCCTGTACGCAGGTTGGTATTTGAAATCGGAGAATGGTTGGAATAGCGCAGGCGATGGTCTAAATGGCATAGATGCTCTTGGCTTTACGGCTTTGCCTTATGGCTACGCCATAGGCTACCCGGGCGGTGCCATTTTCCAAGATGATGGTATTTGCGGCTATTGGTGGAGTGCTTCCGCTTCTGTTTCTGAAAGTAGCAGGGCTTATTATAGGAATATGTGCAAATACAACGATAAGGCAGACTTTGGCACCTACGATAAGAGCCGCTTGCTAAGTGTCCGTTGCGTGAGGTGATGAATTTGGGTTAATCACCCATTTTTGTCATTTAACATAACGTGCAGCACTTTAGCGATTTTCTCTGCGGCAAAATCGCTCAGTTGGCGTACCTCGTATTTCTTTTTTGTAGGATATTTAGACTCTTTTGGCAAAAACTCCGATAAATCCGGCGTTTCACAACCTTTGGGACGCATCCATTTGGGGCGCTCATTTGTAAACCGCCCATCTGCCGTTAAATATTGCGGACCTGTATTTTTTTCTGACATAGGTAGTAAAATAGAAATTTGCTACATTCCTCCTATGCAAAATCTATCAGCAAAGGAAAGATTAGCTATTCCTTCGCAAAAAATGCCAGAGCTGCCACCAGAAATACGCTCAAAGAATATGAGCGAAGTGGCAATTGGATATTCCGCCGAAGAAGCAAAGAAAGAGGCTCTCAGATGCTTGAATTGCAAAAAGCCAGGCTGCATAGATGGATGCCCTGTTCGCATAGACATTCCTAAATTCATATCCCATATCGCAGAGGGAGATTTTCAAAGCGCCATAGATAAAATAAAAGAAACATCGCTTTTGCCAGCCGTGTGCGGCAGGGTTTGCCCACAGGAAAAACAATGCCAAAAAAAATGCGTAGTGGGCACAAGTTTAAAAGACGTTGAAAAATCAGTTGCGATTGGAAGGCTGGAGCGTTTTGTAGCAGACTGGGAAAGAGAAAACGGCACTGTTAAAATTCCAGATGTTAAACCAGAAACGGGAAAAAAAGTCGCAGTCATAGGCTCTGGTCCCGCAAGTTTGGTGGTTGCCGCAGATGTGCGCAGAGAAGGGCATTCCGTAACCATCTTTGAGGCATTTCACAAACTGGGCGGTGTTATGCGCTATGGCATTCCAGAATTTCGCCTGCCCAATTCCATTGTGGATAAAGAAATAGAAACGCTGAAAAAAATGGGCGTCCAGTTCAAAACGAATTTCGTAGTCGGCAGAACGCGCAGAATTTCCGACTTGCTAAAAAAAGACGGCTTTAACGCAGCATTCATAGGCACAGGTGCGGGGCTTCCGCTTTTTATGGGAATACCGGGCGAAGAGTTGAACGGAGTTTTTTCCGCAAACGAATTTTTGACAAGGGCGAATTTGATGCGCGCTTATGAAAAAGATTTTGCAGACACCCCGCTATGGGAAGGAAAGGAAGTAGCTGTGCTGGGCGGCGGCAATGTAGCGATGGATGCGGCTAGGATATCCGTACGCTTGGGCGCAAAAGTTCGCATAATCTACCGCAGAACAGCCGCAGAAATGCCCGCAAGGGCAGAGGAAATTCACCACGCTATGGAAGAGGGAGTTGAGTTTTGCTACCTCCAAAACCCCAGCGAAATTTTAGGCGATGAAAAGGGCTTTGTGCGCGCTTTGAAAATAGAACGCTACAAACTAGGAGAACCAGACGAAAAAGGCAGACCTCGCCCCGTGAAAATTGAAGGAGAATCCTTTGAGCTTCCAGTTGATACAGTTTTAGTAGCCATAGGAAATTCCTCCAACCCGCTGATAAGCCAAGGAACCCCAGATTTGAAGGTGAATAAAAGAGGCAACATTGAGCTTTTGAATCCAGAAACCAATGCCACATACATGGATAAAGTTTTCGCTGGCGGCGATATTGTGCTTGGAGCGGCAACGGTGATACTCGCTATGGGAGAGGGCAGGCGAGCGGCTAGGGGGATTGTGGAACTGCTTGGGAAATAACTTTTTCCACAACACTTTCAATAGATACCATCTCCATATCCTTCTGACCGCGAAGTTTCCACTCAACCTTGTTCTCCGAGAGACCCTTTTTGCCAATGGATATGCGAATGGGAATTCCCCATAAATCGCCGTCTTTGAATTTAACGCCGGGGCGTTCGTCACGGTCATCAACTAAAACTTCAATGCCTTTGGATTCAAGTTCTTTTTCCAGCCGCTCGGATACTTTCAAAATTGCATCGTCTTTTGCTATTTGCACAATGAGAACTTGGAAGGGCGCAATGGAAAGGGGCCATATAGGACCATAATCATCGTGGCTGTTTTCCACAACGCTTGCCATTAAGCGACCAACGCCAATGCCGTAGCAACCCATTATCGCGGGTTTAACCTCGCCCGCCGCATCCGTGAATGTGCAATTCATGTTTTCGCTGAATTTTGTGCCCAGCTTGAATATATTGCCCAGCTCAATGCCCCTCGTTTCCGTCAATTCCTTTTCGCATTTGGGGCAAAGACAATCCGCTGCCGCTTCTGCAATATCCACCGTTTCAAAACCGGCAAAATCCCTTTTGGGAATGCAGTGAATAAAATGATAGCCTTCCTCGTTTGCTCCAACGATTAAGTCTTTGCTCTCGGCGGCTCCGGTGTCTAATATTACTCTGCAATTCTTTGCGTTTATGGGGCTTGCATAACCTGGAATCATTCCGCTTGCCTTTATCAATTCCTCGGAGGCGGGGATTAAGGTTTTCACTTTCAAAAAATTTCTCAGCTTTGTTTCGCTCACCTCTAAATAACCCTGAACCAAAGCCACTATCAATTTGCCGTCCACATCAAAAAATACGCATTTTCCGGCATTTTTTTTATCAGCTTTCAAAAACGTGCAAACCTCATCAATGGTTTGCTTGCCCGGCGTTGCAACTTTTTCAAGATTAGAATTTCCATCAACGGGCTGCCGCTTGAATTCGGCTATTTCCCTGTTCGCTTGGTAGCCACAGTGTTTGCAGATGATTAAATAATCCTCTCCGCTCGGCGTGTCCAGCATAAATTCGTGGGCAATTTTGCCGCCCATAATTCCTGTGTCGGATTGCACTATGACGGGTTCAATTCCAACCCTGCCAAAAATTTTTTGGTAGGCTTTGTATTCAAGTTCATAGTGTTTGTCTAAATCTTCTGCGGTGGCGTGAAAACTGTAGGCATCTTTCATTTCAAATTCGCGCACCCTAATCAAGCCGCCTCGCGCACGCGCTTCGTCTCTGTATTTTGTTTTGAATTGGTAGAGCATAAAGGGCAGTTGCTTGTAGCTGGAAAGCACATAGCGCGCCATATCGGTGATTGCCTCTTCGTGGGTCATTGCCAGCACCATATTGTGGTTGTTGCGGTCTTTGAAACGGAGAAGCTCGTCTCCTATTGCCTGATAGCGCCCAGCCTCGCTCCAAAGCTCGGCGGTCTGCACCACAGGCAAATCCACTTCCAAGCCGCCAACTGCGTTCATCTCTTCCCTTATTATATTCTCAATTTTGCGAATAACCCTAAGCCCCAAGGGCAATATGCTGTATATACCCGTGGACAAAGGCTTAATATAGCCGCCTCTCATCAAAAATATATGGCTCGGCAACCCCGCATCGCTTGGAATTTCGCGAAGCGTTGCGTAAAAGAAATTTGAGAGTTTCATTCTTTTTCGTTAGACACTACGGATAGCTTGTTCTGCTTGAACTTGTTCATAGCTATGGTTGTGGGTTTTTCTTCCAGCTGAATAAACTTGTGGAACGCTTGTTCGTTTATGAATCTGGATTCCTTAGACATCATAACCACAGCTTTAAACGGCGAACCGCCGCATTTTTCGCTTGCGTAAATATCATCCAAATAAACTTTCTGGTCTAACATAGCCTACCTCGTTTTTGTGTGGGGATAATATAGTAAAATTCCTCACACCTTGAACTTATCTATAACCTGTCTCAAGTTATCCGCTGTTTCCGATAAATTGGTTGCCGAAGTTCTCACTTCCGAAGCCCCTTGGTTGGATTCCGCCGCTATCTTGCTCGCAACTGCCATATTTTCTTTGATACCCGCGGTTCCCTTCACCGCCTCGCTTGCATTGAGGGCAATATCGCGGCTGCCTTTGGCAACCTCGTTAATGGCAGAAGCCACTCGCTTTGCGCCAGTGCTCGCTTGCGTTACATTGTTCGCTATTTCATTGGTGCCTCTGGCAACCTCGCCTATGGCAGAAGCCACTCGCTTTGCGCCTATGTTTGCCTGAGACACATTGTTCGCTATTTCATTGGTTGCCTTGTTTTGCTGCTCAACGTGGCCTGCTATTGCCTCAACGCTTTGGTTTATTTTCTCAATAATGCCACCCACATCGTGTATAATTCCAACTGCCGCATCGGTTTCGTTTTGAATGCCCTCTATGCGGTTAGCTATATCGTCTGCGCTTTTGGCGCTCTGGTTGGCAAGTTCCTTGATTTCGGCAGCCACCACGGCAAAACTTTTGCCCGCTGCGCCTGCTCCGGCGGCTTGAATGGTGGCGTTGAGTGCCAAAAGGTTGGTTTTGTCTGCGATTCTCTTTATGACATTGGTAACATGGCCAATTTCTTTGGCTGCCAAGCCAAGTTTGTTCATTGTGCTTGTTGCATTGGTGGATTTTATTGTTGCATCTTCTGCGATATGGCGCGCATCGCCGGCATTTTCGGAAATTTGCCTTATGCTCGCGCTCATCTCTTCAATTGCAGCGGCTATGGTATTCATATTCACAGACATTTCCTCTGCCGCTCCGGCTACCTCGTTTGCGTTGAGGCTCGCCTGTTTGGCTCCGCTTTCCATAGCATTGATATTCACAGCCATTTGCTCGGTTGTGCTGGCTACTTCGCTTGCATTAACGCTCGCCTCTTCGGCTCCGCTTGCCATTGCCTTTATGTTTATAGACACTTGCTCGGCTGTGCTTGCGGCATTGGTCACCTGGGCAACCGTTTCTTTGGATGTTTCAAAGAGGTTGCTAGAAACAGAAGAAAGTTTAACTGCCGCAGCCGCCAAACCGCTCACGGTAGTTTTGGTTTCGCCAATAGGGTGCTGGAGCGTATCCATTAATTTATTGAAATATCTAACCAAATTGCCTATTTCGTCTTTTGACTTGGTATCTATTCTTTTGGTTAAATCGCCTTCCCCTTCGGAAATATTTTTAAGGCTGCTCACTATATTGTTTATAGGCTTTATTACCACTATCTTTATGTTAATTATATTTACTAATATAATCAACATTAAAAGACCAAATCCAATGGTCACGCTTATCCCTGTTTGAACATTGCTCTTCTCTTTTATCATTTGCTTAATGGGATCTATGCCTATGCCTATGAACAAAATGCCTATTACATTTGTTGTGCCTTGCTCAAAAATAGGCTTATACTGCGTTATATATTCCTTGCCGATTATAAGAGCTTTGCCACTGTATTCTTTACCGCTTTGAATAACCGGATATGCCGTGCCTTTTGGGTCTAGCAAAGTACCTATAACGCGTTCTCCGGCTTGGTTGGTTATGCTTGTAGATATGCGGCGATAATCATCACCTTCCTTTACAAAAATAGTAGCAACTATATCTAGTTCGGCAGATATGAAATCCACCACATCATATCTGTAAAAAATATAAGCACCGCTTGAGTCCACTAACTTTCCATCTTTTAAACTAAGCGTTCCATATTTCTGCTTAACGATATGCTCAAAAGTGATCATATCGCCTTTGAGTTTGTTCTCACCCATTGCAATGGCAGTTTGCAATGCGAGCTGCTGCTTGGAATAGAGGCTTAAATACCCAAGAGATAAAAGCGAAATAAACAAAATCAAAGAAGAAATACCGATTGTTTTTATAAACAACCCGCGACCTTTTTTTTCATCACCCATATATTCTCCTATGCTTTGAACTTGTCTGTGACCTTTCTCAAGCTAGATGTTATTTTTGCCAAGTCGTCTGCCGAACTGTTAACCTGCGAAGCCCCCTGATTGGATTCTTTCGCCACGTTGCTTGCAACAGCCATATTTTCTTGGATGGCTTTAGTTCCTTTCACCGCTTCGGCGGCATTTTGGGCAATATCGTTGCTGCCTTTGGCCACATCGCTTATGGAGGCTGCCACGCGCTTTGCGCCAACATTTGCCTGCGACACATTGTTTGCTATTTCGTTGCTCGCCTTGGTTTGCTGCTCAACGTGACCCGCTATTGCTTCAACGCTTTGGTTTATTTTCTCAATAATGCTGCTCACA
>Ga0268262_10004392_pt1 | contig 14599 bp, 9 predicted proteins | sample TergutNc150P3_FD_190354 | JGI IMG/M metagenome (GOLD analysis project Ga0268262, IMG submission 190354) | Nasutitermes corniger P3 segment gut microbial community from laboratory colony in Florida, USA - Nc150 P3 (SPAdes) (version 2) | ecosystem: Host-associated > Arthropoda: Insects > Digestive... | reverse complement strand
AGCTGTGGGTTGAGAGGAAGAAAAAAATGCAAACGTCCATGTTTGCATTTTTTTCACTTCAGGCGGCGTCCTACCGCCCCGCCGCTGTGGAGCCACAAATGGGCGTACTAACCCCGCCCTGCTTATCGTCTTACATCACTCAAATAGTAATTCGCCCCACGGCAAGGCAAAAGCGATACATTACCTGCTAATCCGCCGGATGAAACATTAACCCGCTGATACCGCCCGACCACCTTCGGCGGCCAGGCGGCTTGATAGTAAGTGATACATTACCCGCTTCTTTCGCTAATTGTTATCGCTACTCCCCATAGTGAAGCACAACCAAGATTCTCTAAAACCAGCCATCCCTTCGGATAGGCTGGCGTTTTCTCGATAAGACTGTTGACCACAAAGCCATCATCGCAAGCCCCGCTAAAGCCTTATCAAAAAGTAATACATTGGCACCAGCGGTACTTGCGATGGTGGCTTTGCGTTGCGTTACATTGACCTGCTGAACCCCGCTTGATGAAACATCAACCCGCTGATACCGCCCGACCGCATTCGGCGGCCAGACGGCTTGATAGGAAGTGATACATTACCCGCTGACTTCTCTAACTGTTATCGTTACTCCCCACAGTGAAGCATAACCAAGATTCTCTAAAACCAGCCAACCTTGACAGGCAGGCTGGCGTTTTCTCGAAAGGACATTTATTCGCAACGCCCGCGGCGCAAGAGCCGCCATAATTTCAAAAGTAAAACATTGCTACAAAGCGCGTACACGCGCACGGCTCCTGCGCCGAGGGCGTAGCCTTACATTACCCGCTAATCCGCTGGATGAAACATTAACCCGCTGAAACCGCCCGACCGCCTTCGGCGGCCAGACGGCTTTATTTGCTGTATAAACCATAGCCCCAAATTTCACTAACCGCTACTTTCGCTCCCCATAGTGAAGCAAAAAATATTCTCAAAGACCCGCCAACTCTACGAGTAGGCGGGCATTATCACAAAAAACCTACTAACCGCAAAGCCCACGTCGCAAGCTCCGCAAGGGCTTATAAAAAAGTGAAGCATTGAAAACAGCGGTACTTGCGCCGTGGGCTTTGCGTTGCGTTACATACCCTGCTGACCTCGCTGGGTGAAACACTAACCCGCTGATACCGCCCGACCGCCTTCGGCGGCCAGACGGCTCCGATTGCTGATAAAATCATCTCTCCAAATTTCGCTAACTGTTACCTTTATTCCCCATAGTGGAACATAACCAAGATTACAAAAAACCAGCCAACCTTGACAGGCTGGCTGGCGTTTTCTCGAAAAAACATTATTGACGCTCCACCCCCCGCCCAAATATGCAAGGCGTTAAGCCCTGTTTATTCAATCATGTAGCACGGCGTGGCGCAGAGTAAATTTTCCCGCTGAAAGAAAATGCGGCGAGCCTTTAGGCGAGCCAGTGCGCCGCATAAAAGCCGCCATACCTTTATTCAAAAATAAAGCATACAACTAAACGGCTATTATGCAGGGGCATTGATTGACAAAAACCGTAACTTTTTTTATGTCAAATGGCAATTAAAATTCACGAATTCGGGAAGTCCCTATGTAGACCTTATATTTATTACTTTTCTTTTTTTTTATTTATAATTGTCATAAAATAAATGATTAAAGTACAATAGAAGCTAAATAAAAAACCATGACATGACTAGGCTTTAATTGTCATTTTTGACAAGTGGAACCGTCAATATTCGCTTTTAAAGACAAAAATGTCGCTGTTTCTTTTCTTTAACAAGCGATTTTACGCTTAAATAAATCTAGGACTAATAAATCGCAGGGGCATTTTTTTTTCATTAGGGGGAGCGCGCCCCCCAAAACTGCCACTTTTTGTTATTGCCAATTTTTTTTCATGTCAGAAAAAGCCGATTTCTTTCCTCTTTGCCAACCCACTATAGGGGGAGCAGGGGGGAACCAGTAAACGCACCCGCAGGGTGTAGATGAGTAAATGTTTCACGTTCCGGCGCCGAACAAGCCCTACATATCCAGCAAATCAAGGCGGGGTTTATCCCGCCGTATGCGCCGCGGACAAAGCGAGGTATATAATAATTACAAGTTGGATAAATAAAAGCAAATAAACCCTTTCCATTGGCCGCGCACGACAGGGCGTTGACCACGCTGATGCGGAACCGCAAATGGGCGTACTAAGCCCACATAGATATTCGTCTTGCATCATTCAGAGCGTAATCCACCCCACGGCAAGCCAGAGCGTTACAACACTCGCTGGATATTCCGCCCGATTAGTGCAAGCACTCCGTTTCATGTTGAGAATGAGTTCCGGTAATATTGTATACGAGTTGTGAACAATGCGGTCACAAACAGCTTCTGGACATCCTCCATTTCAGGCGAGACTAAGCTTGCATCCTTCTCTTTATGCCCACAACCGGTTTCTTTTCTCTTGATTCTAAAAGTAAATCAAGGTAATTTCAGGTAAGGAGCAATAAGAACGTGAATACAAACACCAACGCCGCGATTACTACCGACCCGGATGGTTTTGACGACCAGACAGACGGTGAAAAATCGCCCATAACGGACGAAGCGCGGAGCGAATTCAATGCTCTCGCCCATTATTACTGTAGCGACATGTGCGAATACGAAGGCAAATACGATGAACCACCCAAACCCTGCCCGTATGAAGACGACTGCGAGGAATGCCCGCTACACGGCTTTTTAACATGGCTGGACACACAGTAACGGCGCTATTTTATTGACTTTATGCTTATCAACAGTTATATTTTCTTTGTAGCCGTCAAGGGTCCAAATAGGAGCAGGAGTGCTTCTGGGTTTTCCCGTGGCATAGTGAGCAGTGGGTTCAAATCCCGCCGGGCGGCTACTTATTTTGCCAAGTAACTTCGTTATTGGATGCTAAATGGGAAAAGAAACACAGAAAAATAAAATATCCAATGGGATTACTTTATAAAAAAATATTTAGTGGTACAGTATTAATATGAGTAAAAAAAATTATTATATGATTAATATGCAGAAGTTACTTTTTGTTGCCAGTGAATTACACAAGCGCGGTTATGAGAAGTTACATGTAGTTCCTTCAGTCGCGCCTAATGGTTTGGCTTGGCGATGTAATTTTGTTGTTAATTTGGGCAAAAAAAATCAATCAATCATTGTTTCTAATTGGATAAGAGGATTCATTAATGATGAAAACAAGGAAATAAAACAATCTCCACAAGAATTGTCGGATTTACTGGAAAAAGAAAACATGGACTTTTTAGTAAAATGCAGAGGTGAAAATCGCGAATATGTCGAATGGTTTAATGGAATGCTGAATAAACTAAAGGAAGGAGAATTACCATATGCATTTGATGATCAGTTTTGGTCAACTGATTTCTGGAAAACGACATTAGATAACAAAATAGAAATTCTACCTGATGAAAATAAATATTATGATTAGAGTCTGTCTTGCAACGCTCAGTGTCAGTAACCGGAATAGGTCAGTTTTAGCGTCCTGTGTTGTCTCCCCATAAAAGGCTTTTATAAGGCTATGGCGATTTTTCCCAAAATAGGATACAATAAATGCCAGTGAAAACCTTTGAAGAACTGCTGCAAAAGTACCGCGATATTTCCTTTTCCGAGCGCGACAAAGGCTACCGCTTCGAGCGGCTTATGCAGTCCTTCCTCAAGACCTATCCCCTGTACGAAGGGAAATTTACCTCAATTTGGCTGTGGAATGAGTTCCCCTCAAGGGCTGATTTTGGTTCCGGCGACAAGGATTTAGGCGTTGACCTTGTAGCCCGCACCAAAGACGGCGACTATTGGGCTGTCCAGTGCAAGTGCTATCAGGAAGAAGCTGCAATCGACAAACCTAAAGTAGATACTTTTCTTTCCACTTCAGGCAGGGTCTTCTATGACACCCAGGAGGCCGGAAAAAAAGTCAATTTCGCCTACCGCTTATGGATAGATACCACCAAAAAAGGCTTTAACCGTGAAGCCGAAGCCACTATACAGGGGCAGACCCCGCCTGTTGGACGCTTGGGGTATTACGACCTTCTCAATGCTTCTGTTGACTGGCAAAAACTCGATGAGGGTTTATCGGGCAAAAAAGCCGCCGTAAAAAAATACGATCCCAGACCCCACCAGCAAGCCGCCATTTCCGATGTCCATAATTGCCTTAAAACAAATGACAGAGGAAAACTTATCATGGCTTGCGGTACAGGCAAAACTTTTACAAGCCTGCGCATTGCCGAAAAAGAAACAGGTGATAATGGTTTTATTCTGTTCCTTGTTCCCTCTATAGCTCTTTTAGGGCAGACCCTCCGTGAGTGGTCAGACCAATGCGCAAAACCAATACACGCTATATGTATTTGTTCCGATGTAGCGGTATCAAAAAAGACGGAAACAGACGACACCTCGCAAATAACCACAACTGACTTAGCCCTACCTGCGTCTACCGACATTAAAAATATAGAACGCCAATACGAAAGGGCAAGGTTTTTTCAAAAAACCGAAGGCGGCAATATTGTAGTATTCTCAACATACCAATCCATTGAAGTGATAAGCAAAGTTCAAAAAGCAATTAATCAAAAGAAGAAAAATAGTTTTGTTTTCGACCTTATAATCTGCGATGAAGCCCATCGAACAACAGGTGTAGCCCTTACCAAGAAAGATGAATCGGCGTTTGTAAAAGTCCATGATAATAATTTTATTAACAGCAAAAAACGAATATATATGACCGCAACGCCAAGAATTTACAGTGAAGCCGCGCAAAAAAAAGCCAAAGAAGCGTCAGCGGAAATATGCTCAATGGATGATAAAGCATTGTACGGCGATGAAATGCATCGTATAGGTTTTGGCAAAGCGGTAAATGACGGATTATTATCTGATTACAAAGTAATTGTTTTAACAATGGAAGAAAACCAATTGTCCGAAAATATAAAAAAAGAAATCAAAAAAAACAAAAACATAGAAATAAATGCTGATGATACATTAAAGATTATCGGATGCATAAATGTCCTATCCAAACATTCTCTTACAGATAAAGAATTATTTGAAGGATCAGACCCAGCCCCAATGAAAAGCGCGGTTGCTTTCTGCCAAAATATCGCCATATCAAAAGAAACAGCGGCGAATTTTAACGTCTGCCGTGACGCTTATTTTAAAACCCTAACCGAAGAAAAACGCCGTGAAATGGTTGTAGTAAATGCTGCTCATGTTGACGGAACTATGGGCGCTCAAACAAGAGAACAAAAACTCCACTGGTTAAAATCCGCCGATGCCTCAAAACGCGAATGTAATATCCTTCACAATGTACGCTGTCTGTCCGAAGGCGTGGATGTTCCTTCCCTTGACGCTGTTATGTTTCTTTCGGCCAGAAACAGCCAAATTGACGTAGTTCAATCAGTCGGGCGTGTTATGCGAAAAGCCCCCGGCAAAAATTACGGTTATATAATAATTCCCGTAGTAGTGCTGCCTAAAGCCGAACCCGAAAAAACGCTTGCGTCAGACCGCTTCAAAATAGTATGGTCAGTCCTTAACGCCCTTCGTGCCCATGACGACCGCTTTGACGCGATGATAAATAAAATCGAACTCAATAAAAAGAAACCGAGTAATGTCAGGCCAACTGGAACAAACATTGGCGGTTCAGATGATAACGACACAGGCGCGCCTATACCAACCGATAAAGAAAAAAGTCCTTTACAGCGACAACTTGAACTTGGATTCGCAAAATTACAGGGACAAATATACGCAAAAATTGTTTTGAAATGCGGTAAAAGGCTTTATTGGGAGCAATGGGCTAAAGACGTAGCTAAAATAGCCGAACAGCATATCGAAAACATTGCCGCCATCGTAAATAAGAAAGGCACGGCAAAAGACGAATTTGAAAAATACCTAAACGGTTTGCATAAAAATATAAACCCCGCTGTAACTGAACAGGAAGCAATTGAAATGCTTGCCCAGCACATCATCACACAGCCGGTATTCGAGGCGTTATTTGAAGATTATTCTTTTGTAAAAAACAATACGGTTTCCCAATCATTGCAAGGTATAATTGCCGCCCTTGACGAAAAAAGTAAAAAAAAGGACGCGGAAAAACTCAGCAAGTTTTATGTTTCGGTTCAAGAACGTGCAAGCGATATTGACAACAGCGAAGGCAAACAAAGAGTTATTGTCGAATTATACGATAAATTTTTCCGCACAGCCTTTCCTAAAGTTACCGAAAAATTGGGCATAGTCTACACGCCTGTAGAAATCGTTGATTTTATTATTCACAGCGTAGAGGACGTTTTACAAAAAGAATTCGGGAGAAGCATGAGCGATGAAAACGTCCATATCCTTGACCCATTCACAGGCACAGGAACATTTATCACCCGATTATTACAAAGCGGTATTATTAAAGACGATGACTTAAAACGCAAATATTTAAAGGAAATACACGCTAATGAAATTGTATTGTTGGCGTATTATATTGCGTCTATCAATATTGAAAATGAGTACCATGAGCAATTAAAAAAAGCCGAACCTTACGATGAAGCGTTTTTACCGCCTATTGAAGAAATGTTTGTCGCAGACGTAATACAGTTTACGGAAACTAAACCTGAGCATAAAAAGAACCTTGCCTATACTTCATTCCCCGGCATCTGTTTAACAGACACATTCCAGTTAGGCGAAACAATAGAAAGTGAAGAATTTTTTAGCGAGATATTTCCCCAAAATTCTGAACGTGTATTAAGACAGAGGAATACGCCATTGAGGATAATTTTTGGCAATCCGCCGTATTCTGTCGGTCAAAAATCCGCTAATGATAACGCTCAAAATCAGCCATATCCGAAACTTGATAGCAGGATTGCGCTTACCTATGCGGCAAGTTCCGACGCTACAAACAAGAATTCGTTATATGATACTTACATTAAAGCCTTCCGCTGGAGTACCGACCGCCTGGATCCTGAAAATGGCGGCATTATTTGTTTTGTATCAAATGGTTCGTGGATTGACGGCAACGCACAGGCAGGTTTTCGCAGTCATCTTGAAAAAGAGTTTTCTTCAATTTATGTATTTAACCTTCGAGGAAATCAAAGGACTTCTGGTGAATTAAGCAGAAAAGAAGGCGGTAAAATATTCGGTTCAGGTTCACGAACTCCAATATCCATAACATTATTGGTAAATAACCCTAAAAATAAAACAGAAAAGGCCATAATACATTATTGCGATATTGGCGACTACCACAGCCGCGAGAAAAAGTTAGAAATAATAAGAGAATTGTCAACTGTTAATAATATTAGTTGGAATATTTTATCGCCAGATAAACACAGCGATTGGATAAATTTTAGGAATGATATTTTTAATACTTTTATTCCGATAGGCGATAAGGAAGCTAATTCTGCCAATACATTTTTTAGTTCAAAATACAGTAATGGACTAAAAACCGCACGAGATCAATTTTGCTGGAATTACTCTGAAAGTTCCTTGGAAAGGAACATAAAAACGATAATCAATTTTTATAATGAACAATGCAAAGGGTATCATATCGCAAAAGAAAAGAATAAAAAAATAAAGCTTGATAATTTCTTAAATTATGACTCAACAAAAATTACATGGAACAGGGGCTTTAAGCAAGACATTGAAAGAGGCATTAAATTCAAATATAGCGATGAAAATATTTATCAAGGCATATACCGCCCATTCTGTAAACAATTTGTCTATTTCGCGAAAGAATTGAACGATATGACCTATCAAATGCCTAAAATATTTCCTTCAAATGATCATCAAAACATTGTAATTTGTGTTTCTTGTGTTGGCTCAAATAATGGACTTTCAACATTAATTAGTCAAAATATACCTGACATACATTTTTCTGGTGATCCCCAATGCTTCCCTCTCTACTGGTACGAAAAAAAAGAAAAAGCACAAAAGAATTTATTTGAAAATTCAGGCGATGAATATATCCGCCATGACGCAATATCGGACTTCATTCTTGAACAGGCAATAACCCGTTATGGCAGCAAGGTAAATAAAGAAGACATTTTTTATTATGTGTATGGCATACTACATCACCCAAATTACCGCAAAAAATTTGCCAATGATCTCAAAAAAACGCTACCACGTTTGCCATTACTTGAAAAAGTCGCAGACTTTTGGGCATTTTCGGAAGCCGGACGGAAATTGGCGGATTTGCATTTAAACTATGAAGATCAGCCAAGCCCAAAAGACGTATTGATAAACGGCAAACCAATACCAAGTAAACCCTTTTCCGCAGACCAGCTTATTATAAATCAAATGAAGTTTCCTGCCAAAGGGCAAAAAGATACCATAATTTTCAACCGATACATTTCTATTTCAAACATACCGCCAAAAGCCTATGAGTATATTGTCAACGGTAAATCCGCTATCGAATGGGTCATGGAACGTTATGCGGTAACAACCCACAAAGAAAGCGGAATAAAGAACGACCCTAACGATTGGGCGGTAGAACATGAGAACCTGCAATATATTTTGGACTTGCTTTTATCGGTGATAATGGTTAGTATAAAGACGGTGGATATTGTAGCGGGATTGCCAAAGGTGGAGTGGGAGTGAGATTTGGAGGTATGAATGAGTACGTTTGGTAACCCTGCTGAATCATTATTGGGTGTGACTTTAGAAGGTGGATGGAAAGTTATAGAGATAGTTAAGAAAAAGCCGGGAGATACTGGTGGTCATTTTTCGGTTTGCTATTTAGTTGAAAGAGATAAAAAGAGAGCCTTTTTAAAAGCGCTTGACTTAACCGATGCTTTACAACAACAGGATTTTGTAGCTGCACTTAATTATATGACGACTGCATTTATTTTTGAACGAGATCTTCTCTATAAATGCAAGGAAAATCATCTTAGTAAAATTGTTACTCCGCTTGGGCACGGCCAAGTTACATTTGAGGGGCAACCTTCATTTTATAATGTATATTATATTATTTTTGAAATGGCAGATTCAAACTTAAGAAATCAGATTGCAAAAATGCAAGTATTTGATTTAGCATGGATATTAAGGTCTCTTCATCATACTGCGGTTGCTCTTGAACAATTACATAAAAGTGGGATTGCGCATCAAGACTTAAAACCTTCTAATGTCTTAATATTCAATAAAGAATCAAAAGTAGGTGATTTAGGACGCTCATCAGATATAAATTTACCAAGTGCCAATGATAAATATATGGTTCCTGGTGATAGAACATATGCACCATTTGAGTTGTTCTATAGTTTCAATGCAAAGAACGATTTTCAATTACGTTATGCTTCAGATTTATATCATCTTGGTAGTTTAGTATTTTTTTATTTTCTTCATAAGAATCTACAAGAAATAATTTGGCTACAAATAATAAAACACGATATTTCTAAAAATTTAACTAAAACAGATTTTTATGCAGATTTACCATTCTTCCAAGAAGGTTTTACATATGCTCTTAATGTCCTTAGCAATGAGATCAAAAGGTATTCTAACAACTTATGTAAAGATATAATACCTTTGGTAAAAATGCTATGCGAGATTGATCCTTACAAACGTGGGCATATTGAGAATCGAAGGACAAATTTAAATCAGTATAGCCTTGAAAGATTCATCAGTTCATTTGATTTGTTAGCAAAAAAAGTGGAGTACAAATTATATGAGTATGGTTCATGATTATTCTAGCAGGCAATTAGTACCTCGCTTATTATCTAGTGAAACAGCAAACGCTTTGTCTTTAAATTTAAATACGGCAGATAAAATTTATAGCCAAATGAATTCATTTGAACTTCACAATTATCAAAAATTAAAGGCTGAATGGAGAATAGATAAAAATAATATTATTGCTACACAAATACTAATGTATGAAATTATTAATGATTCATTATCTGTTGATCAAGAAATAATTAATTATTTGAATAGTAATCAAAAATATCTTAATCAAATCGAAAATGAAATATTGTTTATTGCTAAAAATAAGGCAGAAAATAATGAAATACTGATACAACAGCCACAGTATGATGTAAAAATACCTGATTTAATAAAAGAAATAAGATCAAAAAATCTAATAAATCCGAGAAATTCGTTACAATGGTGTAATCTAGGCTATTTTTATACTAGACTTGGATTAATAGATAAAGCAGAAAAGGCATTTAAGATTGCAATAGAACTAAACAATAGCAATCGTTATATTGTACGTTCTGTAGCAAGATTTTTCTTGCATATTGGTAAGAAGGAATATGGTCATAATATATTAGTTATGTCACCTAGAATTAATTATGATCCTAATTTGATTTCCGCAGAAATAGCTTTTTCTGAATTATTGGGGAAAAAAAGTAAATTTGTTGATAAAGGTATGAAGTTAAAAGATGATAAAAATATATCAATTTTTGAAAAAAATGAGTTATTAGCACAAATTGCAACCCTAGAATTTTCATATGGGAAAAATAGCAAAGGAAAAACATTATTAAATGAATGTCTTATTAGTCCCAATGAAAATTCTCTTGCTCAGATTGCATTTCTTGAAAAAAAATGTCTACTTGAACTTCTTCCAGACATTCCTTCTTCAGTTATTTGTCAATTTGAAGCTCTTACCAGAATAAATTTTGGTAATTCAGATTTTCAAAAATCATTTGAAAATGCCAAAGAATGGCATAAATTTCAACCATTTAGCAATAATCCTGCAATTTTTGCTTCTTACATTGCATCAACAATATTTAATAATTACAAAGAAGCTATAGAAATATTAAGATCTGTAGTAAAGATAACACCAAACAGTTTTTTGTTAAATAATAATTTAGCATTTTATTATGCAAAAAATAATAATATTGAAAATGCTGTAAGTACCTTAAAACGAATTAATACAAGTGAATTAGACGAACACAACAACGCTGTATTAAATGCTACTGCTGGTTTTATATCTTATAAATTAGGTAATATTGATTCTGCAAAAATTGGATATGATGAGGCAATAAAATACTTTCGTATGAAAAAAGATGAAATATCTTTAGCAATAGCTCTTTATAATTATTCAAATATATTAGATAAATGCGAAAGTGATAAAATATTAAATGAAGTTTCAGAATTAAGTAAAAAAAATAATATTGTTGAATTAAATTATTTATTAAGAAATCGAGAAGTATCAATTATAGAGAAATCGACATAATTAAAACTTATACAAGGAGGCATAATGTCTTATAACACAAAAACCTACATCGCCGACATCAGACAAATCATCCTCTCTGCCAGAAACAAAGCCCACACAGCCGTTAACTCCGCAATGATAGAAGCCTACTGGCTTATCGGGATTATGGATTTTGAATTTGCCGCACAGTGTGCGCTAAATCTGGTATTGTCTCATTACAGGCTGATTATGCGGCTTACCGACAAAAACGCCATGCAATATTATCTTACCGAAGCTTCTGAAAACAACTGGTCTGTCCGAACCCTGGACAGAAATATTTTAATAGTGATAAGAATACTATATAGGAAAGGAGACACCAATGCCGTATAACCCTATAGAAATTGACCGAAAAAACCTCTCTATCATGGGAGTTAATTTTAGCTCTGTCAATAACTTTGAAGCAGCCGTAAACGCTTTGGGAACAGTAATGTTCGAGGGATTTGACCCGACCCCAAAGAGCATAGAAATTATCCGTGATTACCTTTCCGATAAAATTACCCTTGGACAGTTGGTTGAACTAACCAAAGACAAAGCCTATGCGTAACAATTATAATTATATTGACCCTGACTATACCTATAACAACCCAAAGACCGGAGTCTTACGAAACCTTGCTGATATTACCGATTCGGACGATTTATTGTTTTTTGAAAGTGCCGCCGTTATCAAGCGGTCAAAAGAACTTGAAACACAGCCAATAACAATACAAAACGCCGAAACGCTTTTGGATATACACCGCTATCTGTTTCAAGACGTGTACCATTGGGCAGGTCAAAAAAGAACTGTCGAGATAAGTAAACAGGGAAAGCCGTTTTTTCTAACCGCATATTTTGAAAAAGGTTTCACTTACATTGATACCCTTCTCGCTGATTATCAGAAAATTGACCGTACTGATAAATCCCGGCTTGCCAGGCATCTAGCGATTTTACTTGATAGTATAAATTATCTTCATCCTTTCAGGGAGGGCAATGGGCGAACCCAGCGGGAGTATATCCGTGTACTTGCCCTTGAAAAGGGCTATACCCTTAATCTGAATCCGCCCGATAACCTTGATGTATATGAACGCTATATGGCAGGAACCATTGAAGGCGATATTGAAAAATTAACAGTCTTAATTCTGGAATTGATGCAAAACGCCTAATTTATAAACCCTGTAACACCACATATAGTAGACTGGGAATTTTATCCCAATTTTAATTGTATTGAATTCTGTACAATTAAAATATGGATTTTAAAGGGATCGAATTCGACTCCTTTTAAGAAATTCAGATCGGCATTTGGGTACAGATAAACAATTACGATTTAATTATGGCGAATTCGCCACAATTGAAAGATAAGCAAGAAGGATTTTGAATTTGGCGCACAGTGTGCGCCAAATTTAACATGGTCTCATTACAGGCTGATTATGAGGCTTACCGACAAAAATGCCGTAAAATACTACCTTACCGAAGCTTCTGAAAACAACTGGTCTGTCCGAACCCTGGACAGAAATATTTCCACCCTTTATTATCAGCGTCTGCTGTCCTCGCAGAATAAAGACATCGTCATAGCGGAAATGAAAGAAAAGACAGCGGATTTTCAGGATAAGCTGGAATTCATCAAAAATCCCGCAGTCCTTGAATTTCTCGGTCTTCCCAATAATTCCGGCTATATCGAGGCGGAACTTGAAAAAGCCATCATCGACCACATTCAGCAGTTCCTTCTTGAATTGGGAAAAGGCTTTGCCTTTGTATCCCGACAACAGCTTATAAAGACAGAAACGGCGGAATTTTATATCGACTTGGTATTCTACAATTTCATCTTGAAATGTTTCGTGCTAATCGAACTAAAAACGAATAAAATCACTCATCAGGACATAGGGCAGCTTGACATGTATGTCCGTATGTTTGACGACATGAAAAAGCGCGAGGGCGATAACCCGACCATCGGTATCCTGCTTTGTACCGAAACCGATAAAACCATTGCGCGATATTCCGTTCTTAATGAAAACAAACAGTTATTTGCCGCAAAATATATGCCCTACCTGCCAACCGAGGAAGAATTGATAGCTGAAATTGAACGGCAGAAGGAAATACTAAAAATTCAATTTAATAGCGAAAAGGATACCTTGGATATTTTATGAGGCAAAAATGAGATGAAAACTTTATCAATCCGTCAGCCCTTTGCTTCTCTTATTTGCCGTGGTATTAAAACAACAGAGCCTATGGGAATTTGAAGCTAATTTTTAAATTAGAAAATGAATATAATGGCATCATAGAAAAGAATTGATTATGATGAAATTAAAGCCTAAAACTCCATGTTCGCGGACTTTAGTCCGATGTGTACTCTTTGCCTACCTTCGGTTCTGTAGCCGTGAGGGTCTTTTGAAATGATTTTTTCTAAAGTTGATAATGTTGCATGAAGCAGACTTAACTCTTAAAGCCAAGTCAGATAAGATTATTATATGCGGCTTTTAGCCCTTCGAGTTTTTGCAATCTTTACTCTTTGCGTTCTGTGCCTTTCCGGCTGTGGAAAGGCAAGCAGGGCTTCAAACAATACAAGCGCTCCCGCTTTCCGGTCTGAGCCAAAAAAGCCGGAAAAGAAGGAGCAACTGACCATAGGTTTTTCCATCGCTACGGCGACGTTTATTATTGAGCGCTGGAACAAGGACCTTAAAGTATTTACCGGGGCCGCAAAGGAATTGGGGGCGGACGTTATTGTCCAGCTTTCGGCAGGGGGCGTTAGGGAACAAATATCCCAGATCAACTACATGATTAACCAGAACATAGATATTTTGGTAGTGATTGCGCACGATACGGAACTAATCGCTGGAGCGATAAAACAGATTAAGGACGCGGGAATTCCTGTAATCGCCTATGACCGGCTTATTCAGGGGGTTCCTCTGGACGCGTACGTTTCCTTTGATTCCCGCGAAGTGGGCAGACAGTTTGCCAGGGCACTGCTGGACGCCGTGCCGAGGGGACGTTATCTTGTCGTAAACGGTTCCGTTCACGATGTAAATAGCTTTGACATCAGCAAGGGGCTTCATGAGATTCTTGATCCGGTAATCCAGCGCGGCAGTGTCAAGTTGGTTCAGGAGATATGGCTGGAAGAGTGGAGCTCTGACGAAGCTCTGGAAAAGATAGGGAAGATCTTCGATCAAACCACGGATTTTGACGCCATAGCTTGCGCCAACGACGCTATGGCGGGAGCGGCAATCCAGCTGCTTTCCGAGCGCCGCCTGGCCGGGAAAATTGCCGTGGTTGGGCAGGACGCGGATTTAAGCGCCTGCCAGCGTATCGTGGAAGGAACGCAGTTAATGACGGTTTATAAGCCCATAGGAAAAATAGGGGTCAGGGCGGCGGAGCTGGCGGTCGCTTTGGGCAGGAAAGACAGGGGAGAAAGCGGCGTAGAAATTCCGCCTCCGGACGTAATGCTGGATAATAACAGCGGAACCATGATACCGTCTTATCTGGAAAAGTCGACGGCTA
>Ga0268262_10004391_pt1 | contig 14604 bp, 18 predicted proteins | sample TergutNc150P3_FD_190354 | JGI IMG/M metagenome (GOLD analysis project Ga0268262, IMG submission 190354) | Nasutitermes corniger P3 segment gut microbial community from laboratory colony in Florida, USA - Nc150 P3 (SPAdes) (version 2) | ecosystem: Host-associated > Arthropoda: Insects >... | reverse complement strand
TCTCCTCGCGCGCGAGCCAGCCGGAGCCGCTGTTCGGGTTGTGCCAGATGAGCTCGTCGTGCCTTTTGTAGTCCGGGCCGGGGTTGTTATATACCACGAAAATCCGCCCGCCGGGCTTGAGAATGCGCAGGCACTCGGCCTTAAATTTCTCGCCGTCGAACCAATGAAACGCCTGGGCGCAGGTGACGGCGTCCACGCTGTGGTCAGGCAGGCCGGTAGCCTCGGCGGTGCCATCCATCACGCGCAGGTTGGGTAACACGGGCAGCTTCGAACGCATGTCGGCATTGGGCTCCACGGCGATAACATCGCAGCCCCGCGCGCAGAGCATCGCGCAAAACTTGCCCGTGCCCGCCCCGATATCAGCGATCACCAACCCTTGCCCCCCTCCGTGAGGGGGGATGTCGCCGCAGCGACAGGGGGGAGTTATTGACTCCAAAACGAAATCCAGCGCGGCGGGGGAATAACCCGGCCGCGCCTTGTCGTATACGGTTGCTTTCCCGGTGAACTCGTCTGCCATGGCAGTCATCCCCTCATCCCGCCATGGCGGGTTCCTTCGCTTCCGCCTCGGCCTTCTCCTTTGCCTCGGCCTCGTCCCGCGCCCTGCGCATGTCCTCCAGGGTGATTCCCTTTTCCCGGTTGGCGTAGACCTCCTCCTCGGGGAAGCCGCTGATGTAGCACTGCTTGTGCTCCACGGGGATGTCGCCGGTGGCCTTGATGTAGATCTGCACGGCGAAGAGCAGCAGGAAGGACAGCCCCACGGCCCCCACGCCGTACCAGGTGAGGCTGGCGGAGAACGCGTTCGGCAGCACGGGCGAGAGCTTCGCGCCGAACTGGAACAGGGACGCCGCGCCCAGCGCCGTGCCGCCCATGCCCAGGATAAAGAAGCTCACCGCGCGCTTAAACCCGCCGGGGCTGCGGGCCAGCCAGCAGGTGGCCAGGCCCAGCAAAATCGCCACGACCACCAGCGCGAAGCCGGCCACAGCCAGCACATACCACAGGAAGGGCGCCTTCAGGACGGGGTCGCCCAGCGCGCCCAGCAGCGCGTCAAAATCCAGCTTGGTGAGCGCGACGACGATGCTGACGGCGTTGAGGGTCACGCCCTTCTCCACGAAGGGGATGCTCACCTGCGCGCGCGCCAGGGGCAGGAATAGCAGCCCCAACGGGAGGGCCATCAGCACCAGCCGGGCGATGGCCCAGTTGCTGCCGATCACCGCGGCCCGGGCGCGGTCCACCTTCTTCTGGAAGGCGGCGTTGGCGGTCTCCACCTGGTCGGCCTCGGCCAGCAGGCGCTCCTCCATCTTGTAATAGAGGATGTTCGTGCCGCACTTGGGGCAGTTCACCCGCCAGTCCTTGAGCTTCAGCTTGTAATTGCAGTTGGGGTTGGGGCAATAGGTCGCCATTGCGCACCGCTCCTTTTCATGATTTCCCGCGTCGGGAGTATTATAGCACAATATTCCGCGGGAAACAAGGATTTTTTTTGGCATTTTGAAAAAGAGCGCCCGCCCCCCGCAATGCACGGGAGACGGACGCCCGGTTTGCGCCGCGCCTACTTGAACCAGCTATACACCGTGTTGATGATGGCGGGCCAAAGCGTGGTGATCCCGAGGATCCCCGCGAGGAACGAAATCGCCGAGAGAAAGAAAGACCCGATGACCATTTGAGTGCACCTCCCCTGTTGTTTATGCTTTGTTCATAAACTAGTATAGCAGATTCTGGGACGGAAGTCAAGGGTATTTTTAAAATATGTCGCCGGGTTAAACCGGCAAAGCGACGCCCCCCCTCCGCGGCGCTATCCGTGCGCGGGGGAGCGGGCGGGGTCCGCCTCCGTGTCAGCCGAGGAAAACGTGGAACAGGTTGGCCAGCAGGGCCGAGATGAGCCCGCCGAGCATGGCGAAGATGGGGCCTAAAAGCGATATTCCGAGCATGATACAAGCACCTCCTATGATTGCGTTGCGTTTTATTCAGTGTAACAGATTCCGTGGGGGAAGTCAAGAAAATTTTTTGAATCAAAAATTTTTCTTGACAAACCCCTCCAACCCTGCTATACTGTTTCAGCAAACAAAGCGGGGCACTGCCATGCGCCCCCACCCTCGGGGATTCGTTCGCCGCGGGTCAATATGATCAAAAGCAACCTTGCTTGATGTATTGACGCGTGCGTGAACTATCCCGCACGCGTTTTGCAAATTATCAGGAGGTGTTACGCTATCGCAACAGCAAGGGATCAGCAGCAGATCAACGAGGCCATCCGCGACAAAGAGGTGCGCGTGGTGTCCGAAACCGGCGAGCAGCTGGGCATCATGTCGTCCGCCCAGGCGCTGCGCATGGCCGAAAGCCGCAACCTGGACCTTGTGAAGATCGCCCCGCAGGCCCGCCCCCCCGTGGTGAAAATCATGGACTACGGCAAATTCCGCTTCGAGCAGTCGCGGCGGGAGAAAGAGGCCCGCAAAACCCAGCGCCAGGCGGAGCTGAAGGCCATCGAGATCTCCGTGGGCATCGCGCAGCACGACCTGGAGTTCAAGGTCGGGCACGCGCTGCGCTTTTTGGAGGACGGGCACAAGGTGAAGGTGTTCATCAAGCTGCGCGGGCGCGAGATGGCCCATTCCAATTTGGCGCACGACCGCATGCGGGAGTTCGCCGAGGCGTGCGCGGGGGCCAGCGCTGTGGAGCGCCCCTCCAGGCTGGAGGGCAGGCAGGTGATTATGTTCTTAACGCCGAAAGAGAAACCGACCAAGTAACAAGTAACTAGTAACAGGAGGAATCGCAGACATGCCGAAGATCAAGACCCACTCGGGCGCGAAAAAGCGCTTCAAGCTTTCCAAGAACGGGAAGCCCATGCGCACCCACGCCAACATCAGCCACGACGTGAAAAACCGCAAGTCCCGCAAGACCAAGCGCGCCCTGCGCGGCACCGCGGTGGCCGACAAGACCAACGCGAAGGTGATCCGGAAGCTCATCCCCTACAAATGATTGAATTAACGGAGGAAACGCAACCATGGCAAGAGTGAAAGGCGCGATGATGACGCGCAAGCGCAGGAATAAGGTCCTCAAGCTCGCCAAGGGCTATTACGGCTCCAAGAGCCGCCTGTTCAAAACCGCCAAGCAGGCCGTGATGAAGTCCGGCCAGTACGCCTATATCGGCCGCAAGCAGAGGAAGCGCGACTTCCGCCGCCTGTGGATCACCCGCATCAACGCCGCTGCGAAGAGCAACGGCATGAACTACTCCACCCTCATCAACGGGCTGAAGCGGGCGGGCGTGGGCCTGAACCGCAAGATGCTCAGCGAGATCGCCATCGCCGACCCGGCGGGGTTCACCGCCTTGGCGGAACAGGCGCGGGCCGCGCTGTGAGCGGCTGGCAGCTGACCGTGGCAAACAAAAAATCCCGCAGGGGGCTCGGATGCGATCCGCCCCCTGCGGTTATTCTTAAAATAGGCGGCGAATCGAAAAATTCATACCTTGTCAATTGATTTTGCCGCCCGTGCATGGTACAATAAAGTAAGACAGATATTTGGAGGGGAACAGGATGAAACGGATTCTCGCATTGCTCCTGGCGGCCTTGGCGCTCGCCGCGCTGCTGGCCGCCTGCAAAAAAACGCCGGCCCCGGGGCCCGGCGCCGTCACTACCGGCCCGGCCGGGGAGGCCATCGTGCCGCCGGGCGGTTCCGTGCCGGGCGGGGAGGCCGCGCCGGGCGAGGCGGAGCCCGAGGAGCGGACCGAGGCCCCCGGCCAGAAAAACTACTCCTCGCCCAAGCGCATCCCCACCGTCAAGCGGGGCAAGGACTACGAGGGCGCCAACATCCCCGACGGCGTGGCGGATATCTTCTCCATGGACGGCAGGCTGCTGTTCACCTTCGTCACCCGCCTGGAGGGCGACGACGCGACGAAGACCACCCGCGACTTCTATACCCTCTTCGAGTACAACACCGAAACCGGCGGCTGCCGCGCCGTCTCGCCCGAGGTGGGGTATATTACGCGCGCAGGGGGGCGGTTCCTCTACGACAAGGCAGGCATGCGCCCGGGCTCGCCCGATTACTGGGACGTGCCCTACTTCACCAACAACGGTGCCTGGACGGACGAGAAGCAGATCACCGGGGAGGAGGCGCGCCAGCTCCTCGCCGCGCCCCCCACGGCCCTCATCAAGGGCAAGGAGCAGCCCTATACCGTCCAGCACAGCGGCACGGCCGTCGTGGTGGACCTGCCCGAAAGCGGGGAGGCCCTCACCCTCACCCTGGACGTCAAGCCCATCTCCGGCAGCGCCTCGGCCGACGGCCTCACGATCGACATCCGCGGCGCGGCGCGCGAAAAGCTCTGGCTGACCATCGGCCACGCGGCCAAGGACGGCTCATACGTGAAGGAGCTCTATTGCACGCCCCTCACCGGCGGCGCGCTCAAGCCCATCCGCCACAACGGCGAGCCTATCCTCGTGGACCCCCTCAGCGACATGCGGGACGGCGCGCTCTACGGGTACAGCATCTTGCCCAACGGCAGCCGCGTGCTGTTGCGGGTGGACACCGCCACGGAAAAGGCGCAGCCCCTGGCCACGGTGCGGGAGTCCGTGTGGCACTTTGTGGCCAACGCCGCCTATGTGCTCTACGAGATCCCCAAGAAGGCGGACAAGGTGGAGCTGGGCTGCAAGCGCATCGCCGCGGAAGGGTAGGCACTACGCCACCAGCAGCTTCACCGCTTCCTCCCTCGCCTCCTGGATATTTTTCACATCCCCCGGCCCGGGGAGACCCTGCGGCGTGTAAAGGCTCAGCTGCTCCATCCCAAAGGTGAACACCGAGGGGTCCAGCAGCGCCCGCGCCACGGTCTCGCCGGGCAGGTTCATGCCCCTGGGGTAGTCTTTCGTGATGAGAAAGAACCGCGCGCGCTTGAGCACCACGCCCATGCGCTTCAGCGCCGCGAAATCCAATCCCTGCCCGCCGCGCCGCTCCGACACAATCCGTTTGGCGCTGCGCGGCCCGATGCCCGGCACGCGCAGCAGCTCCTCCAGGCCCGCGCGGTGCACGTCCACGGGGAAGAACGCCGGGTGGTGAAGCGCCCAGTTGCATTTCGGGTCCAGGTAGGGGTTGAAGTCCGGGTTGCGCTCGTCCAGAATCTCCTCCGCGTCAAAGTGATACTGCCGCAGCAAAAAGTCCGCCTGGTAGAGCCGGTGTTCCCGCAGCAGGGGCGGCTTGGTGCCGATGGCGGGCAGCAGGCCGTTGTCGTTCACCGGGATATACGCCGAATAGAACACCCGCTTGAGCGCATATTTCCGGTACAGCCCCTGCGCCAGCCGCATGATCTGCAAATCGCTTTCCGGGCTCGCCCCGATGATCATCTGCGTGGCCTGCCCCGCCCCCGCGAAGGTCTGGCCCCGCGGCCCGCTCCGCGACGTCTTGATCATCCCCTGCGACGTGCCGGATATGGTCGTCAGCGCCGCGCCTGGCCGCCCGGGGAGGCCCAAGGGGGAGACCTGCTCCTCCTTCATGCGCGCGATTTGGTCCATGGGGCCGAGGATGGACCGGCGGGATTTGTCCGGGGCGAATTGGTTCAGGCTACGCTCGCTGGGGAACTCGATATTCACGCTGATTCTATCGGCCAGGCACCCCGCCTGCCAAATCAGCTCCTGCGAGGCCCCGGGGATGGCCTTCACGTGCAAATACCCATTAAAATGATGCTCATGCCGCAGCAGCTCCAGCACGCGGATCATGCGCTCCATGGTGTAGTCCGGGTCGCGCAGCACCCCGCTGGACAAAAACAGCCCCTCGATGTAATTCCGCCGGTAGAACTCAATCGTCAGCGACGCCAGCTCCTCCGGCGTGAACGTCACCCGCGGCACGTCGTTGCTGCGGCGGTTGACGCAATAGGCGCAATCGTAGATGCAGGAGTTGGTCATCAGCACCTTGAGCAGCGAGACGCAGCGCCCGTCCTCGGCGAAGGAGTGGCAGCACCCGCAGGCCATGGCGCTGCCGATCCCGCCCGCGGTCGGCGCGCGGTCCACGCCGGAGGAGGTGCAGGCGGCGTCGTATTTCGCGCCGGCGGTGAGGCATTCGAGCTTTTGCATGAGGTCCATGGGGGCGCTCCTACATGATAAATATCCGAACATGCAAAACACATGTTCGGATATATTATAGCACAAATTTTCGATTAGTCAAGGGGGCGGGAAAGAAATTTTTTCAGCGCTTTAGAAAAGCGTCGCCCCTACAGGCTGTGGGTATCGCCTATTTTGCGGGCCAGATTTCAAAAATCCAGCCAAAAAGAAAATAATGAAATATGTCCTGCGCCCAACCCGGCAAGTCCTTCACAAAGCCCAGCCAGCCGGGGAGATAATCAAGCCAGATGGGTGCCTGCCACACGGCATATACCGTCGTGTCCGCGTCGATCTTCACCTTCTTGACCATCGTCGTGCCGCCCTCAATCAGGGTCCAGCCCCTGCAGAGCAAAGTCGGCTTGATGGGCAGGTTCGTGGTCATCAAGGTCACTGTCGTGCCCGCGGCGACTTCCACCTGTTCGTAGATGACGCCATTGGCAATGTAGGTCAAGGTGTACGTTGTCTCCGCGCCCGCGCCGATCGTGGACGCGCCGAGGATCACCAGGGCCGTCAGGGCCGTTGCCAGGAAGCGTTTCATTTGCTTCTCCTCCGATCATTTATTTGGGCTGCTTTGCCCTCCATCATTTTACTGCGGCCTCCGAAAAAAAGCAAGAGTAAAGTTATCTGCATACAATGCAATGACCGGGCCCGTACCGGCCCGGCCATGATCCATTGAAGAAGAGGAGTCTAACATCATGTTTTGCTGCTGTACAAATAACAATAACGCTTGCTGCTGCGCGAATAACCGCTGCGGCTGTACAAATAATTGCCGTTGCCAGTGCCGCTGCCAATGCCGCTGCCGATGCTGCTGCTGCCCCCCGCCGACCCCGCCCGTGCCGCCTGCGCCGATCACCGTGCGCGGGCGGGCGCAGACCACCTCCACGCTGGACTGGGGCTCTCTTGAGGCCGGTAACACCGTGCCGGTCGAGTTCGACAGCTTCGACCTGGAGAACATGCACAGCAACACCGAGGGCACCGCCCTGGTCGCTGACCGGGCCGGCTGCTACGAGCTGGAATACCTGGCGAACGTGGGCTTCGACGCGACAGGCGCGGTGGAGGTTTTCCTGGCGGTGAACGGGAACCCCCTGCTGCCCCCCGTCTCGGTGGACCCGGTGGGCGAGGGCACCACGGTGGCCGCCGACCTGAAGCCCGCCGTGCCGCTGCAGCCCGGGGATGAGGTATCCCTGGAGCTGTACAACACCGTGGGCGGCACCCTAAGCGTGACGCCCAGCGCGTGGATTGAGGCCAGGCGCACGGGCGACACGTGCTGAAGGCAGCGGCGCCGTGCAAAAAAAACCGGGGGCAGCTCACTTGCTGCCCCTGCGGCTTGCCTTTGCTTTTTTCTTGCGCTTCTCTAAAAAAACAATGGTCGGCTTCATCTCCGCGCATCCTTCGCAAAAGTCCAAATATTCCGACAAAACCACATCCTCTTCTGTCAGTTGGGTGTGGTTCAGCTTGTTCCAGCAGTCCAGGCAAAATTCAGCCATGCGGTATCACCTCAATGCAATTATAGGACAGTTTTGTCCTATTGTTAATAGGACAAAATGTCATAATATGCAGGGTGATAAAAATGAATCGCATCAAGGAACTCCGGCAGGAAAGAGGCTACACGCAAATAAAAATGCAGATGCTGACTGGAATCGACCAAAGCGCCTATTCCAAGATCGAAATGGGCAAACGGTGGATGTCCTTCAATCAATGCAAGCAGATTGCCATTGCGCTGGAAACAAGCATGGATTACCTCGCCGGGCTGACCGACGAGCCAAAGCCCTATGCGCGCAAGCGCTAAACAACAAAAACAAAAGCCGGGGCGCAAACCCCGGCTTTGTTTTTGTGCAACGCTTACTTGATCTCCACTTCCGCGCCAACCTCTTCCAGCTTGGCCTTGGCGGCGTCGGCGTCGTCCCTGCCGATCTTCTCCTTCACGGGGGCAGGCGCGCTGTCGACGACCTTCTTCGCCTCGGCCAGGCCAAGGCCCGTCAGCTCGCGCACCACCTTGATCACGGGGATCTTGTTGGGGCCGGGCTTCACCAGCACGACGTCGAACTCGGTCTGCTCCACCTCCACGGCCTCTGCCTCGGCGGGGGCGGCCACGGCCACGGCGGCGGCGGCGGATACGCCGAACGCCTCCTCCACGGCGTGCACGAGCTCGGACAGCTCCAGCACGGTGAGGCCCTTCAGGGTTTCGATGATGCTTTGAATCGCTTCGGATGCCATAATACTTTCCTCCTGATTTGTTGTGTTTGGGTTAGGCTGCCTCTGGTTCGGGTGTTGCTGGGGGATTGGCCTTGTCCACGACGGCCTGTACCGCGCGCGCAAAAGCCGCGATGGGTGCCTGGAAGGCGTTGCAGACCGTGGCGAGCAGCACCTCGCGGGAGGGCAGCTTGGCCAGGGCGTCCACCTTCTTGTCGTCGATGACCTTGCCGTCGACGAAGCCGGTCTTCACCTTGAAGGTCTTGCTTTTGGACGCGAACTTGGAGAGGATGCGGGCGGCGGCGGTGTAGTCGTCGGCGCTGGTGGCGATGGCCGTGGTGTTGGCCAGGTAGGGGGTCAGGCCCTCCAGGGCCGCCTGCTTGGCCGCGAGCTCCAGCAGCGTGTTCTTCACCACGCTGTAGCGCACCCCGGCGGCGCGCAGGTCGCTGCGCAGCTTGGTGTCGTCGGCCACGTTGATGCCCTTGTACTCCACCAGGACGCCCGCGCAGGACCCGCGCAGGACCTCCGCCAGGCCGGCGACGGCCGCCTTCTTTTGCTCCAGGATTGCTTGGCTTGGCATGTGCTTGGTTCACCTCCGGTTAATAAAAATGTGCCTCTCTGCCGCAAGGCAAAAAGGCACAATCAATGTATAAAGTGATCATGTCTTTCCTCGGCGGGGCTTACCCGGTACGTCAACTGGTTGACGTTCGGTGCCAGCTGTCTTCGGCAGAACATGAAGTATTATAGCAGGGTTTGGCGGGGATGTCAAGAAAAATTTTTCAGTTATCCAGGTATTCGTGATAATTCTGCGGCAAATCCTCCGCGAAGGGCAGCTGGGCGGGCTCGCCCGCGGCGGGCAGGGGCGCGGGCTCCTCCTCCTCGGAGCTCAGCTCCGCGAACAGCTCCTGCTCCAGCTGCGTGCGCAGCCGCTCGTTTTCCTCCAGCAGCGCGGCGAAGCGGTCCTGGCTCAGGCGGCGGTTCATGCCGCTCTGGATGGTGCCGAGCTCGCGCTGGAAGGACGCCAGGTTGCGGCGGATGCCGTCAGTGGTGTCGTTGAAGGAGCGGGCGATGGCGTCCAGCTGCTCCAGCAGGGAGCTCGCGGAGTCGCTCACCCGGCCGATGTTGCGGCTGGTGGCCTCGGAGATGAACTGCGCGGTCTTGAGGTTGTTGTCCACATAGAGGTTGGAGTAGTTGAAGCTGGCCAGCACCATGGAGCGCAGGGCGTCCTCGTTGGGCTGTCCCCCCCGGCCCTCCAGCTCCTTGAGCTGGGCGCGTAACGCCTCGGCCTCGGCGGCCAGGCTGTCGCGCTCCTGCCGCAGGGCGGCCTGGGCTTGCCGCGCGGCCTCCAGCTCGGCGGCCAGGGCAGCCTTCGCGGCTTCCAGCGAGGTGATTTTTTCGGCGGATTCCGCCAGGCGTGTGAGCTGCTCCTGCAGGGCGGGCATCTGCGCGCTGAAGGCGGACCGCTCGTTCTCCAGGGCGGCCAGCTTCTGCTCCAGGGCGAAGTTTTCCTGCTCCAGCTGCGCGCGCAGCAGCTCGGCCTCCTGCTGGTGCAGGGTGAAGCGCGGCAGCTCGTCGTCCCGCGCCTTCATTTGCGCGCGTAACGAGTCTAGCTGCCCGCGCAAATCACCGGCCGCCTCACGGGCCTCGGCGAGCTCCTGCTCCCAAGCAGCCTGCTGCGCGGACTGCTGTATGTTCTGCTGCTCCAGGCGCTCCTCCAGCTCCAGGCAGCGCGCCCGCAGCGCGGCGGTCTCCTGCGTCTCCTCGAAGGAGGCGAGCATGGGGTCGGCCTGGAGCCACTCGCCGGCGGCGGGGGCCGCGCCGCGCTCGAGCTGTTCCTCCAGCTCGCGGTTGCGGGCCACCAGGGCGGTCTTCTCGCGCTCCATGCCCTTGGCCTGGGTATACCACGCGTTCTTGGCCGCCTCGAGCTCCTCCATGCGCGCCAGGTGCTCGTTGCAGCGCTGCTGCGCCTGGGATATATAATTGATGACGTCCTCGCGGTCGAAGCCGTGCTTGCCCCGCGGGCGGAAGGGGTATTCCTGATCCATGTAAAAAGAGACCTCCCTATATTATAATCCAAGCTATCGTATATTATAGCGTATCCGAGGGGGTTTGTCCATGCTTTTTTCAAAAAATTATGGGCTTCTTGCAATTTTTTCGGGAGGGCATTGACAAATCCGCCCTAAACAGGTACACTATGTTGTATCAATCACACAATGGAGGCGCAAGATATGACATTTCTTGACGAAAACTTCCTCTTGACCACCACGGCCGCCCGCGAAATGTTCGCCGCGGCCAAGGAGGAGCCCATCTTCGACTGGCACTGCCACCTGCCCCCCAGGGAGATTTACGAGAACAAAACCCCGGAGGACATTGCGCAGCTGTGGCTGGGCGGCGACCACTACAAGTGGCGCGCCATGCGCTCGTGCGGGGTCTCTGAGGCGCTCATCACAGGCGACGCCGCGGGCAGGGAGAAATTCAAGGCCTGGGCCGCCTGCATGCCGAAGCTGATCGGCAACCCGCTCTACCATTGGGCGCACCTGGAGCTCCAGCGCTTCTTCGGCTGCCATGACGTTCTGAACGAAACCACGGCGCAGGCCATTTGGGACGAGTGCAACATGCTGATTGGGGGCGGGGGGTTCACCCCGCGGGAGTTGATCGAAAGGTCCGACGTGCGGGCGCTGTGCACCACCGACGACCCCGCCGACAGCCTGGAATACCACCAGGCCCTGGCGAAGGAGGAGATGTCCTTCCGGGTGCTGCCCGCCTTCCGGCCCGACAAGGCCCTGTCGATCGAGCAGCCGGGCTTCCTGCCGTGGCTGACGCAGCTGGAGCAGGCCGCGGGCCAGCCCGTGCGCAGCTTCCACGACCTGCGCCTGGCCCTGGCGGAGCGCGCGGCCTTCTTCGATTCCCTGGGCTGCCGCGCCAGCGACCACGGCTTCCCCTATGTCCCCTATGTGCCCGCCGACGAGCTCGAGCTCGAGCGCATCTTCCACGCGAGGCTGCGGGGGGAGATCCCGAATGACATGCAGGCCGACCAATACCGTACCGCGCTGCTCCAGGCACTGGCGGCGGAATACGCGCGCCTCGGCTGGGCGATGGAGCTGCACCTCGGCCCGATGCGCTCCAACAACACCCGCATGCTGCGATCGATCGGCCCGGACACCGGCTTCGACTCCATCGGCGACTGGCCCGTGGCCCTGCCGCTCTCGCGCTTCCTGGATTTCCTGGACGAAAAGCGCCTGCTGCCCAAAACCATCCTGTTCAACCTGAACCCGCGGGATAATTATGTCCTCGGCACGATGATCGGCAATTTCCAGGGCAGCGAGGTGGCCGGCAAGCTGCAGTTCGGCCCGGCGTGGTGGTTCCTGGACAACATCGACGGCATGCGCGGACAGCTGAAGGCCCTGGGCAACCTCGGCGCGCTGGGCACGTTCCTCGGCATGGTGACGGACTCCCGCTCGTTCCTGTCCTACCCGCGGCACGAGTATTTCCGGCGTATCTTCTGCGGCCTGGCGGGCGAGTGGGTGGAGCAGGGCCTGTACCCCGACGACAAAGAAACCCTCGCCGCGCTGGCGAGGGATGTGAGCTACAGGAACGCGGAGCGGTATTTCGGGATTTGATGGGGGCTATCGGGGGATTAGGCGGTAGCGGGCAGCGCCTCAACAATCATCCGCAGCCAGCCGCGCAAATCGCGCCGGTATTGCAATATAAACTCAATGTGCGCGCGGCAGGCGGCGGCGTACGTTTCGGTGGGCTTCTTTTTGCCGAGCTTATCAATCTCCTTGCGGCTGCCCTCCAGGCGGTCCACCGCGATGGTGATCTGGTTGACGGCGTCGTGTACCTTCTGGCTGCTGCGGACGCACAGGGCCTTATACCAGGCGAGCATACACTGCTGGGTGTAAATCGAGTTCTGGTATAGGGCGTAAGTCCAGATATCGCAGACCGTGAATAGGGCGGCGGCGTGCTCGGGGCTGTCGCAGGCGGAAAGCCATTGGCGCAGGGCGGCGTCGCCCGCGCACATCGCTTCGTCATAGAAAGGCACAGCGGCCTGCTCCCTATCCAGCACGGCCAGGGCGTGCCCGACTGAATCGCGGTCATTATAAATAGGCTCGGTTTTTTCGCCGACGGCAAGGACGCACCAGGCCTCCTGCTCGCCCCAGCGGGCGGGATTGACGAACATGCCCGCCTCGCTCTTCTGCACCGCGCATTCTTCGCAGTAGGTCCAGCCCATGAGGGTGTCGCCGCCGTTCTCATAGCCCATGACGAGGCTGAACTCGGGCAGCCCGGCGAGGTTTTCCGTCACCACGGGGCGGCCGTTGGCGACCGACCAGGTGATGAGCCTGCGCGCCTGCGCGGGCGTGGCGGTTTTCTCCGTAAGAAAGACGTAGTCGCGGCCGTAATAGCCCATGACGCGGGCGACAGCCTCCGCATAGTCGTTGGCGCGCCAGAGCTCCTCGATGAGATGCGGCGTCTCGTCCCACAGGAAGCTGTAGGCCGTGCCCGTGAGGTGCATGACCTCGCGGAAGCGCGCGTTGAGCTCCGGCAGGGCGGCGGGCCCGGCCCGGCCCGTCTCGTTGGCCTCCGCGCCGCACAGGGCCGCGGCAATCATCGCGGGCATGGAATACCACATGTCGCAGCCCTCGGGCGGGCTCCAGCGGCTGATGCGGGGGATGCTGTGCAGCAGCTTGCGTTCTGGTATGGACCGGCTGCGGCGGATAAAGCCCTCCATCGGCTCCTTCGGGCTTTCGGTGCCGAGGATGTCGTCCAGCGGCACGCCGAACAGCCCGGCCAGCTCGACGAGCAGCGAGGCCTCGGGCAGCCCTAAGCCGGTCTCCCATTTGCTTACCGCCTGCGGGGTGATGCCCAGCCGCTGCGCCAGGGCCTCCTGCGTGAAGCCCTTATTTCTGCGCAGGGCCGCGATAGTTTTGCCGATTTTTTGCATGTCCATAAGAAAATCCCCCTCGCTTTTTTCTTATTGTACCAGGAATTTGCGCGGATGTACACATAAGAATTGTTGCGAAGGGGATGGCGTGCGCAACCTGAAGTTGTTTCACCCCAACAGGCGCAGGGCATCCCGCTCCAGGTCGTGGATCTCCATCAGCACGCCGCAGTAGGGCTTCAGCTTCGCTTTTTTGCTGAACATGCGGCCCGCGGAGAAGTCCTGCGTAGTTGCACATCACGTTCAGGTAGGGCTCGCTGTTGTCGTCCCACTGGTAGGTCATGAGCGCGTTGGCCAAGGCCCTGTGCGCCGCCAGGCCGTTGTATTGGCCGGGATACAGGCTTTCCTCCCGGATCAAACGCTTCGCCATCCGCATCGTTTCGCTGAAAACCGCCGCCTTGTCCGGCTTCTCGCAGCGCTCCCCGATGACCAGAATTCTCAGGTCGGTCCCCACCTCGTGCCAGTTCGATTTGCGGAAATAGCCCGTATCGTCGTGCGGCTCGTTGTGGTCGTCGCTGATGTCCATAAACGGGCTGTAGCCCAAGAGCACCTGCCCGTCGTTGTCATAGCCGGAAATGACGCAGGCGTCAGCGCAGTTGATGACGCCCTCGACGGCGATGACCGGCACGCCCCTGTCAATGCTATCGATGATCAGGCGGCTGTCGGTCTCAAAATCGCTCCTGACGTGATGTGTCAATTCGTACCCGAGCATTTTAAAAGTGTGCTCGATGATCTGCGGCGTGTTGATCACGTGGTAGTTGCCGTGGTTCCACCCTTCCATGGAAAATGACGTCCGGAACGCGCTGCCCGATACGGCGCAGACGTCGTCGTAGCTCAGCTTTTCGCCCAGCGCCCCCAGGGCCGAAACCACGCTGTTGACGTACTCGTTCTGCCGTTTCGTGTCCGACCAGTCCACCTTTTGCAGGCCCGGGATCAAGTTGCGTGTCATGCCGAATCCTCCCTTTAATGAAAAAATGATGGTGATGGGAGAGAATCCGCGAAACTTTGACCCGGATTTCGCCAGCTGCGAGGGCGCGCAGCCGGTGAAGCGCTTGAAGGCCCTGGAGAAGGCCTCCACGGTCTCGAAGCCGCACTGGAAGGCCATGTCGGTCACCGGGACGCCCTCCCGCGCGAGCAGCCGCGCCGCCTCGGACAGCCGCCGGAAGCGGATGTACTCGCCCACGGAATAGCCTGTCACGGCGCTGAACAGGTTCGAGAACGACGAGGGCGCGTAGTTGATCGCCCGGCCGACGGCCTCGGCGTTGATGGGCTCAAACAGGCTGCCCTCGATGAAGCCGATGGCCTGCTGCAGTTTTTCAATCCAGATCAAAATCTCACCTCCCGGGAGGGATTATAGCACAATGCGCAGGCAATTGCCTGTCTTTCTCTATGATAAATTGG
>Ga0268262_10004390_pt1 | contig 14609 bp, 12 predicted proteins | sample TergutNc150P3_FD_190354 | JGI IMG/M metagenome (GOLD analysis project Ga0268262, IMG submission 190354) | Nasutitermes corniger P3 segment gut microbial community from laboratory colony in Florida, USA - Nc150 P3 (SPAdes) (version 2) | ecosystem: Host-associated > Arthropoda: Insects >... | reverse complement strand
CATTCCATGATTCGCTGTCCAGTCTGCTCACAACCGGCGTTCAGCTACATGAAAAAAATATTCATCGGTCCCTTGTCGCATACGAAATGCCAATCGTGCGGGACGGAGCTGTCGGTGTCGTGGACAGCGTTCATTGCTTGGCTATTTGCATGCGCGGTAGTGTTTTTGTTGCCATTGTTCCTTGGCATGGGGGTCGCCGCGAGGGTGGCCCTGTTTGTAGCCTGCTTTGCCCTCTATATCTTTTTTCATCAAAAGTGCGTCCCCCTCGTTGCGAAAAAAGCAACGTAAATGCCAAGGAAGCCAAAAATAGTCACGCCCGAAGGGGGCTGGCCCATTGGGTGGAGCGCCACGCTAAGGGAGTTCGAGACATACCTTGTGGCCGAAAAGAACCTGTCCAAGAACACCTGCACGAGCTATCTGTCCGACCTGCAAATAGTCGCGCATTGGGCCTGCGGCAGAGACTTGGGCGTCACAGAACTGAGCCGCGACCTGATTAGTGAATTCTTGGCAGGCCAGCGGGCGGAAGCCAAAAAGACGCGCTCGCTGGCGCGGATGGCCTCGACGCTGAGACAGTTTCTGTCGTTTTTGCGCCACGAGGGCAGCACGGACACAGGACCTGAAGCCGTGCTGACATCACAGCGCAAGTCGTTCAGCGTGCCCAAGTTCCTTGGGGAGGCCCAGGTGGAAAGCCTGATAAACGCCCCCGACACCAGCACGCCGATGGGTGTAAGGGACAGGGCGTGGATTGAACTGATGTATGCCTCCGGTCTGAGGGTGAGCGAATTGGCAGGACTGCTGGCGCTGTCCGTTTACCTCAACGAGGGCTTTTTGCGCGTGACTGGCAAGGGCGACAAAGAGAGGCTGATACCATTCGGCCAGGCGGCCGAGCATTGGATTAGGCAATGGCTTGCCATCCGCCCTTCAATGAATCCCAAATGCGACGCACTTTTCGTCGGCAGAACCGGCGAGCCTCTGACACGCCAGCGCCTCTGGCAGCTCATCAAAGCATACGCGCTGAAGGCTGGCATCGAGACCGCCAAAGTCAGCCCCCACATCCTGCGCCACGCCTTTGCCACCCACCTGCTGGACCACGGCGCCGACCTGAGGGCGGTCCAAGCAATGCTCGGCCACGCGGACATAAGCACAACGCAGATATATACCCACGTCCACCAAAAACGGCTCCAAGATTCCTACGAGAGGATGCACCCGAGGGCACGGGGGGCAAAGACCGAGTAGCGCAGGGGGGCACTCGTACACACCCCCCCAAATATCCGCATCGGATTCAAATCCCGCTGCACTACTCCGCCTTCTCCACCACGAATACAGAACTGGCCCATGATCCAAGCGCTTCGCCACCCAAAGTCTGCACCTCGCCGTTCTTCCAGAGCATGGGGCGGAAGCCGCCTTGCCAGTCTGTTTCGCCACCAGCGGCGTACACATCGCCGTTAGGAGAAACGAAGAGCGAATACGCGAATGCATCGCTGGCGCTGCTCAGGTGCTGCGCGGTGTCGTTTTGCCAGACGGTGGGCAACAACCTGCTGCGGTGCGCGTCCCACACTGCACCTGCGACATAAACATCGTCGCCCGAGACAAAGACCGAGTAAGCCTCGGACTCCTCTTGACCGCCCACCCTCCGCGCAACGCCGTCCTTCCACAGCACAGCGTGTATGCTGGCGTCCATGCCCTCCGAGATGCCCTCCGAGCCGGCGACGTAAACGGCACCGCTCGAGACAAAGACGGACTCGGCGTACCCGATGGACAGGCCATCGGAGGAGGCAGGAACGGTGGGCGCCAAGACTTGTGGCACTTGGTTCGTCCACAGCACGGACATAGACCCCAAGCCCGCATCAAATCCGGCGGCGTACACATCGCCGTCAGACGCAAACACCGAAACGGCTTCACCGTAGTCACCGGGGAGCCTGCTTCCCTGACCGTCTACCCAGACCTTGGGAGCCTTATAGACCACAAAATCGTTACCCCTTTGGAGGCCCCCCTCGTAGCCGGCCACGTACACCTTGCCATCGGAAACATGGACTGAAAGGGCCTGTGCCCCTGCCCCTGATGTGTCCTCGCATGGGAGGTACTGCGCGGCGCCGTTTTTCCACAGGACCGGGCGATAGCTTCCATCCGTGTTTAGCTCGTACCCAGCCACGTACACATCGTTTCCTGACGCGGAGACTGAGAACGCCTCCGAGTGGCGTTGGCTGAGCTTCTGGGGGGAGCCGTTTTCCCACAGCGTGGCCGTGTATTTGCCCTGCGCGTCCGCAGTCGCGCCAGCCACATAGACTACCCTGACACCATCGTCCTCTTGCTTTTGGACTTTTCGTCCTCCATCATCGCCTTTGTCCGAATCGCCGCAGGCCACCAGACCTATGGTCAGAGCAATTGCCGCGAGTGCCGAGAAGTGCATTGTCTTCGTCATGATCGTTTTCCTTTAGTTTCCTTTAGTTTCGGGAATCATCGTAAGTTGCAAAGCGAAGCGGTCGGCACTACGGTCAAGGAATTGAAAAAAGCCTGTGGGAGTGTTCGCGTTGCAGGTAAATACCCTGCGATGGGAAGAGTATTGCCAGGTACGCAACCGAACTGGCAACGCGTCCTCGCACTACCAACGCTTGGTGATCCGCCGCCATCGAAACCGCCTTCATTCAACACATCCAAGACAAGGAGCTTTCACCAGACCCTTGTATCGCGTTGCCTCGCACGGTTTCAAATGCATGATTCCAATTCCAGATAGAAAACGTGGCAATTCTATCTGGAATTGGAATGCGCGACACGGAGGTCGCGCTCAAAACGCGAAGCGTTTCGGGAGGCAAGGCGAGTCGCCTCTCACCGCACTGGCACTCTGGCCGGGCAACCCAGGGCGCAGACACCCACTCCGTGGCGGCGCCCGTCTGCGCCAGCAACGCCAAGAAAAAAACTGCCCTACCAACCCAGGAGAACATCATCTGGCACCAACCTGTGGCGGCACCAACCTGTGGCGGCACCAACCTGTGGCGGCACCAACCTTACTGTACTATCGCATGACACAGGCTACATGTCAACAAGTTTTTTCAACTTTTTTGTTACGTGGAAAGCCGCCACAATCCTAGCTTTTATCCTTGTACGCTCGGTCGGCCCTAAATCCCAAGCTACTCCAGCGTAATCTTCACCAGATCACCCTTGCTGGTCTTGACCTCGAGCAGCATGTCGCCCGCCCTTGCGTCTTTCAGTATCTCCATCAGTTGGGCCACCTTCACGCCCTTTCTGTCCTTCCCGTTTATCTTGATTTCCTCTTCGCGAATGTCGAGGTTCTCCAGCGACGCCTTCACCAGCGAAAGGGGCATACGGATTTCAATCGTCTCCGGCAGTTCCCTACCGCTGTCAGTCCTGTTGCGCTCCAGAAGTGCTTCGGACTTCAACTGGATGTCTATTTTGACGAACTTCGGCGCCTGCGCCGCGACGGGCAGCGCCAACGCCGCCACCAGCAAGACCGCACTCAAAAACCTCATGTGACCCTCCTTTGGGGAAAAAACGACTTTATGTCGTATCACATTTGGTTACGCCAGGGGTCTAAAGATGGATTAGTCGAAATTTCAAATATCTTTCCCGCCCTCTGGATTTTTCGGCAGGCGGTTGCGGAAGCCCGTCGTTTCGTCCTGCGCCGCGCTTTGGCGCGGTCTGTTAGGGGGCGGCGGTTTGGGTTGTTCGTTCTCTATGTCCCGGACTATGCTCTGGAGGTTGTGCGCGGCCTCCCTGTTGCCTGGGAATTCCAGCAGGGCACGTTCCAGCAGGGCGCGGGCCTTTTCGGGCTGGCCCAAATCCAATTCGGCGCGGGCCGCAAGTAGAAGGGCAGAAACTCTCCAGCGCGGCGCAGGTCTCGGGGCACCCTGACCAATCAGCGGCTCCAACGTACGCAACGCGGCGGCAGGGTCTTTTGTCCGCAGGTCAACGCAGGCGACCAGCAGACGGTGGTTTGGCTCGCCCCCATTCGGGCACCATCGCTTGACCGCGGGCAGGTCATCGCGGAGAAGTGCCCGCTCCGCAAGCCACGCCTTGACCGAAGAAGGCAGCGGGAGACCTGCGGCCTGCGCTGGATTGACATGGAACAACAGCGCAAAGCCAAACACCAGTCGCCAATTCCGCATTGGTCGCCCAGCGGCGCAGAGCCACAGAGCCAGACCAGCCAAAGCCAGCCACGCGCCCCACTCTGGACGCGCCACGGCAGTCGCCCGTGTGGCCGGCATTGACCGCCGCGCTTCTAAAATGTCACTGATGGTCGAGGGCGCGTCCACGGCACAAATCAAGGCACCACCGCTGGATCGCGCTATGCTCTCCAGTAGTTCGGGGTGTGCCGTGGTCTCCAGCGCGTCCGCGCCCACCAATATGGCCTGTTTCTGCGTCCCGCCAAAAGCTATGGCGTACAGCGGAATATGAGCGCCGCGCAGCGCGGCGTTGGCGCGTTCGATGGAATCGGCAATGGGTTCGCGGCTCTCTTCGCCGTCTGAAAGGAGAAGCACAATCGCCGGCCCTTTTGGAGATATTCGGGATGCCAACCGCGCTATCGAATATCCAATGCCAGTGCCAGGGCTACCTATTTCGCCAGGTTCAACCGCGTCCAGTGCGTCCACAATGAGTAGGGCATCGCAGCCAGGCGGCAACAAGGGCACGTTGTCGCCAGTCATTAGGTCAACGCCGTATTCGACGCCTGGCGCGGCGCAGGACGCAAGCCCCTTCACCGTGGCAACGGCCGCCTCCCAGCGGGTCTTCCCGTTTTCGTCCGCCGCCAGCATGGATCGGCTTGCGTCCAGCAGTATGTGGACAGTCAGGCGCGGAACGTCCGCCCTGCCCCACCTTGGCTCGGCCAAGCCAACGCCCAGACCCAACAGCATCACAAATGCCCCCAGACCCAACAGCAATGGTCGCTGCCCCACCGCCCTCACTCCCACGCCTGGTCGCCTCCATGACCAGATGCCAAGCGCGAGCGCGATTACGCCCAAGACCGCGCCCAGAGCCAGCATTGGCGGACACGAAAAATAGAGTCGCAGGAGGGCCATCAAGACCCCCGCTCCAAAAGCCACTTCGGCGGCACTTTCCCGCGCTTTCTAGCCAAATCTGCCGCCAGCGGCAATACCAGTGCTGCCGAAAACACAAGCAGCCACCGCGCAAGCGGTTTGCCTTCCGTTGGCGCGTCCATAGGCAGGGCCGTTTTTTCCAAACCATATATCGCTTTCAGGCCGCGCTCCAAGCCCGATGGGTCATCGGCCAAAAACGCCTCGCCGCCGGTGGTCTGCGCTATTTCCTTAAGTGTATCGGGGTCGGTTTCGACCCTCAGGCGATAAAAATGACCGTCTATGGGATAAACACTGTCTCTGCCAGCACTCCCCATCAGCACCGTGTACACCCGTATGCCCTGCTCGACCGCGTCCAAAGCGGCTTCCTGCGGTGTCACGCGCCCCCTGTTCTGCGCCCCGTCAGTCAACAGCACCACCACGCGAGAGCTAGCGGGGCTTTGCGACAGGCGCCTGATGCCGGTCATCAACGCGCTGCCAATGGCCGTGCCATCATCGCTGCTGTCCAGAGGCAGTGCCTCCAGTATGCCGTCAATCGCAGCATAGTCCGCCGTCAGCGGCGAAAGCGTGACAGGGTGGGCACTGAACAGGACAATGGAAAAGCGGTCATCGGGGCGGCGCGATATGAACTGGCGCAGCAGACGCTTCGCCGCAGTCCACCTGTCTTCCTGCCCATCGTCCATGGCCAGCATGGAGCTTGACCCATCCAGCAAAACGGCAAAATCAACTCCGGGCGCCATTCCCCTTGCAGGGGTGCGCCATTCCAGCCCCGATGCTGCCAATACAAGAGCAACGACAAGCAAAATTGGGACAGCACGCGCATAGAGCCGAGAAAACGCCCCTGCCCTTCCGGCGCTAGGTATGCCCCAGTGATAGGGGTTTCTAACGGCAATCCACAGCAGGGGGATGACCGCCAAAAGCAGAAATGGATACTTTAGGGCGATCACCGACGATTCCCCACGGCTTCAATGAGTTCGGACAATGTCGGGGGCACGTTTCTGGTGCCGGCCGCGCCGCCAAAACGTACCTTGTCCATAAAGCCGCACCAAGAAGCCCAAGGGGCGTTTTGTCGCGCCAAGAACTCGCGTCTGCCCCAAGACCTGGCCTCTTCGCCCCACGCGCTGGCCAATAGCTCCCTGCCCTTGGCATTCACCTTCTCTATTGTGCCGCGCTCCATTGAACGTGGCGGCCAAACAGCGGCAAAGCCGCGCCTTGCCCGTGCAAATCTGCGGTTAGGGGCGGTTTTGCGCCATAGCCAAACAGCAAAGTATATAAGCAGACCCAAGGGCAAAAGCCCCAGTGCCGCCCATCCCCAAGGAAAGCCAACGGTTGGCGGTAAATCAACGTCTCCGCCGCCAAGGCCCATCCAAGGGGCGCCAAGGGGAACCGTTCTCACTACTTGTATTTTTAGTTCGGGGCAGAGCCGCCCCTGCCCAAGGTCTATTGGCGGAACCACGACCACGCCTGGCCTAAGGGCCTGAATGGTGAGGCGCCAGCCGCGGCCGTTTTCGATGGGCAGCGCGCTCCGCAGCGCGAATAACCCCAGCCTGTCTTCGGCAGGGCGCGGCATGGGCGGCTGCGCTGGGTCTGTCTCCACAATCTCTATCGCAACAAGTTCGCCAATCGGGATTTGGGCCGGCGCGCGCCAGATAGGGACTGCATATAACGCTACGCCAGACAGTGCGGCGGCACACGCGCACAAGGCCATTCTTCGCGCCGCGCCGCTCATGCCCCCACCCTCAGCCACTGTCCAAGGCGAACAACTGGGTCGTCCGCCATGTCCCAAGCCTGGACTTCTACGCTGGAGGGCGCGTCATCGCCTGGCCAAAGCACTGGATGCCCCTTACTATCAGGCAGCGGGCAGAACCACACAGCCCTGTGTCTGGCGGCAATGGGCTTCAGCAGCGCCCCCAGACCAGATAGCCCGTCACCATTGCTGATGAGCCAAACGTGCTGGTTGCGGCCGCCGGAAGCCCAGTGCCCCAAAGAATCGCGCCAGTCTTGGGCAGATGGCACCCTTGGAGCCAAGCCCGCGATGGCGTCCAAGACGCTTTGACACGCACTTTGACCACGCCTTGGGGCAATGCGTATGGCCGGCGTGTTTTTGTCGCCTGGCACTATCAGGCCCAAGCGGTCGCCACCCGCCATAATTGCGGCCGTGGCGGCACCAGCCAGTTCGATGGCCCAACGCAGGGGGACCACCGGGTCACCCGTGAACATAGAAGGGCTTGGGTCTATCAGCAGCCAGAGGATCAATTCCCTACTGACCTCATAGCGCTTGACAATGGGTGAGCCTTGCCTGGCCGTGAGGGGCCAGTTGATGGCGCGGACATCGTCGCCGAAAACGTAGGACCTGTTTTCGATGAAGCTAAGACCCGCTCCCTTTTGTCTGCTGGCGTGTACGCCATCCGCCCCGCCCAGCAAAGACCGCCTGAGCCTCATGGGCAGCCTGTGCAACTGCACACGAAAACGTTTTGGTACGGGCATGTTGGGTGGTTAGTTATAGTGGTTTCACGTTCAGTCGGGTAGGTTTAAGTTTTCCAGGCCCATCGTCCGCCCCACGCCCTGCGGAACCCTGATTTGGTAGGTGAAGGGCATATTTATCGTGGCCTTGGGCTGTAGGTCAAACTTCCAGCAGAGTATCCCTGGCATCTGTGAGCCGTCCATGGGCGGCCTTTCTGGCTGGAAAGACACCTTAACCTTGTCGTTGCCGGCCCTCAGTTCCCTGTCCTGAATTTCCACCGTCACACGCTCGCTTAGGTCATTGCTGACCTCAAAGCGCTCCGTCAAGATCCACTGCGTCTCCTTGGTAAATGTGCCGACATTTTCCTTTTTCGCGTCCAGCCTGCCTAAGGCCACGCGCACGCCCCTATAGGGACCAAAGCCCAACTGTATCGGCTTGCCCGCACTTGAGACCAGAAGGGGCGACTCACCTATGCGCTGGGTTCCGGCGAAATGCACCATCGGCGCGTTGGGGAACAGCGGAATCCCGCTTGGGACGGGGAATCTGGCTGCCCTGTACACCGTGGGGTCAATGCGCGGCACGGCCATCAGCAGCAGAGTAGGCTCAATCTCTGTCGAGATTACCCTGAACCTGTGCGGCTCCCCGTCCGACGGCACGTCCTTCACGCCTTCCAGTGACCAAGTGGTGGCCAGTCCCTTGACCTCTTCCACGGGCGCGGCCTCCATCTGCTGCGCGTCGCCCATGTCCATTTCTGCGACTAGAGCGGCGTCAGGGCGGACATATATGTTCTGGCTCTGTATGGACATGGATCTAGCGGGAGCAAGATTCTTGGAATACTCAATTCTTGGCGGCGGAGGGGCGACCGGCACATTTTCTGTCCAGGTGACGACCTGCGGCCCCAGCAAGGACGGCATGGCAAGGCTCCTGCTGGCCTTGGCGTTGGTTATTTCAAGTTTCGCGCTTGCCCAGTCCTCGCCGCTGGTCTGCACCACCGACGCGAATAGCACCAGTTCGAGGCTCTTGTCGTCTCCCGACAGACGCGCCTCGTAAGCAGGCGTCCACTTCGCCTGGCGCGTGCGGTAGGAAAGCTCTATCTCCACGTCGCCAGGGCGCTGGACAACTATCTCGACGACGGCGCGGCAGGGGCTGGCGCTTCGCATAGAAGCCATCTGGCGCATCTTTGCGTCCAGTCTCTTGGCTTCCTCGCCCAGCTCGGCCAGTTCCCTCTTCTGCTTGCGGGCCTTTGCCAAGACGGTCGCCAAGCGGGTGGAAAGCGCCGCCGACATGTCAACCACGGAGGCACCAGTGGGTGTGCCCGACACCAATTTGGTCGAAGCATCCTTGTCATACGCGGCCCTGAACTCGCCCAGGAATCTGACCTCCTGGTTCAGTGCCTCGACTTCTGTCTCCAGCGCGTCAATCTTGTCCTGCAACGCGTCGCGCTCTTTTTTCAGGGCAACGTAGTCGGGCGATTCCGTGACCTTCCTAGCGTCTGCCCCAATGGAAATGTCCCCCAGCTTTGTCCCAGAAGGCCCCTTCGCACCAATGCGGACGTCCTGTATGCCCAGCCCTGACGGCAGGTCTGAAATCAAAAACCTGTACGCGCCCGCAGCCTGGGTTTTGACCTTGCCGACCCTAGTCACCCACGCTTCATCGGGGTGCAACCTGACGCGCTGGATTGGGGCCGTAACGCCTACCGGCGCTTGGGCTGCCAAAGCAAATGCGAGGACAGGGGCGACGGCAAGTGTGGCAATACTGAAAGCGTGGCGCATGATGACCTCCCGACAACATACAGTTTAGCCGTATCGGTGTATGACGGCGGCTACCGGAATCTGGAAACCAGTCTGTAAATTGTTGCACCACCGGCAGAGCGCGACACTTCATATTCGGTCCTGATGTTGGATTCCGGCTCTTCGGCGTGCAGGTCTAGGTTTATGCAGTCAAACACCATCCCGTATTCATTCATCTGCTGCAATGTGAACTCAAAGAACTTCCTGTTGTCGGTCTTCATGTGAATTTCACCGCTTGGGCTCAAGAGTTGGCGGTATTTTTCTAAAAAAATCGCGTGTGTCAAACGTCTCTTTGTGTAGCACTTCTTGGACCAAGGGTCAGAAAAGTTTAAATAAAGCCGCTCAACCTCGTTTTCATCGAAGTAGTCCAATAGCTTTTCCGCCTCGCCAAGCACCAACAGCGCGTTTTGGCGCGGAGTGGCTGTCAACCTCTGCATTGCGCGAAGCAGCACTGAATCATACTTCTCCATCCCCAGAAAGTTCACGTCCGGCAGTTGCTCTGATACGCCACAGATGAACTGCCCCTTGCCCGCGCCGATCTCCAGAAAAACAGGCTTGCCGTTGCCAAACAGTTCCTTCCACCGCCCTTTGCGGCCAGCTGGGTCCAGCACAACCAGATATGGACACAACTCCAAGCGGTTCCTCGCACCAGGTATCTTGCGTAGGCGCATGCTATTGCCTATGACTCATTGCCAATGCCGTGAACATCACCACAAACCGCGCCCCAAAAACCGAATGGAAGCGGTAGTGTACACTGGTAGGACGCTAAGGGCAACTGACCGCCGAAGAGCGATAGCCGATGTGTTAGAATCAACCTGCTGGGGGCCGGAAACAGACTTACAAGCCAACGCTCGTAGATGTAAGGAGACCTGTTTGAGCAAATTTAGGATGCCAAACCACTGGCTCACAGTAGTCCTGGTGTTCCTGCTACTGGCCGCATGCATCACTTACATCGTTGTGCCTGTGGACATCATTCCCGATTATCGCGGCTGGACTGGCTGGATTGACGATGTATTGGTCGCTCTGTTCTGTTTTGTCCTTTCGGTCGTGGCGATCCTTTCCATTCTCCCGCTCAAGGTCTCACTACTGTTGGTGGTGCTTCCCATCATGTGCGTCGCCTACATTCTGTCGCCCATTGACGCGTTCCCCGATTTCCTCCCAATCATCAGTTGGATAGACGACTTGGCGGCTGCCTTGGTCGGCCTTGCCTCCACCCTTGCTGGTCTAAAGGCGGCGGTCAACTATTTGCGCGGAAAGCCCAAGCTAAACCAGATCGAAATATCCAGTGGGCAGTGGGAGGACGTGGAGTAGCGGAACAGAGAATCAGGCTGAAGCTACACTTGGCAAGGCATTAGATACCATCGCCCACGCAAGAAGCTACATCGCATGTTTCCTTTACACTCTCCGCCAATTTTTCCAGTTCTTCCAAGATGTCCATTGGTTCAAACAGGGCGTTGAGTTTTTGGCGCAGGCTGGAGGCACCTGGAACGCCCTTAGTAAAATGACCAGTGAACCTTTTTATTTTGTGCAACGCGTCTCTTTTGTCGTCAAGTTTCATCACCATTTTCACAAATTCAATGGCGATATTGACGCGCTTGGTGTGCGACACGCGGAAGTCGCTCTCAATTATTTGCCTGAACAAAAAGGGGTTGTACAGGGCGCCCCTGCCCAACATGACACCGCTGCACCCAGTCTCCTGCGTCATTCTTTCAGCGTCTTCGCGTGTCAGCACGTCGCCGTTGCCGATGATTGGGTAGCCAAGACCAAGTTGAACAGCCTTTGCAATACAGGCCCAATCGGCCCTGCCCGTGAACTGCTGTGACCTTGTCCTAGGGTGCAGTGTCACGGCCGCGATGCCGTTGCCTTCAAACATTTTCAAAAACTTCAAATAGTCACCGCGCTCTTTTTGCTGTTCGTCCCAGCCCACACGCATCTTCACGCTAACGGGCACTTTGACAGCCGCAACAACCGATTTGACGCATGATTCCGCCGCACTGATGTCCCTGAGCAGCGCGGAGCCTGCCAGGCCTCCAGTCACGTTGGACGCAGGGCAACCCATGTTTATATCTATTATATCGGCGCCTGCCCCCTGTGCAATCACCGCGGCCTCCGCCATTGCTTCTGGGCGGGAACCCACTATCTGCACCGCAAATGGGTGTCCGCCGTCGCCCAAAAGCATTTTTTCGGCTTTGTGTGCGTTGCGAACCAAAGCCTCGCAGGACACCATCTCCGAAACAGTCAACCCAAGGCCACCTATCCCACGCATGAAAACGCGAAAGGTCTGGTCCGTGATTTCATGCAGCGGGGCCAGTGCCAGCGCAGGCTTCACCAAGACAGAGCCAATGGAAAAACTCGATTGGGACAGTCCGACCATGACTCAAACAACCAATTTTTCCGCTTCTTTCAACTGCACGCTCACCAGCCTGCTGACCCCTTTTTCCTCCATCGTCACGCCATATAGGGTGTCGGCGGCCATCATCGTCGGCTTTTGGTGCGTGATGACGATGAACTGCGTATGCTCTTTCATGTTTTTGACCAGCGCCGCAAAGCGTCCGACGTTGGCCTCGTCCAGCGGCGCGTCGACCTCGTCTAGGACGCAGAAAGGGCTGGGCTTGAAATGGAATATCGCAAACAGCAGCGAGATGGCGGCAAGGGCCTTTTCGCCGCCCGACAGTAGCGTAAGCACCTTTGCGGTTTTGCCAGGCGGCTGGGCCATTATTTCGATGCCGCACTCCAGCAGGTCCTTCGGATCCTGGAGGCTCATGTGGGCGCTGCCGCCGCCGAAAACCTGGCGGAAGACCTCCTGGAACCTCAAATTGATGAAGTCAAACGCCTCGCGGAAACGCTCTTCGCTGGTGGAGTTGATTTCCTTTATCGTTGCCTCAAGGTTGTCTATAGCCTCCAAAACGTCCGCCCTCTGACCGTTCATGAAGCCAAGCCTGCTCTCGGCCTCCTCCAGTTCCTGAATTGCCAGTGGGTTGACGCTCCCCAAGTCCAAGCGCCGCGACTGCAATTCCGCCAACCGCGTCTGATGCACCAGTTCGCCCTGCTCCCATGCGACCTTTTCTTCCACCGTGATGGACGCCATGAAGTCCGGGACGCTCATCCCAAGGGCCAGCTCAACTTCCTTTGCGACTGCCTCCATGCTGCCGCGAACCTGCATGGTCTGTAGTTTGACCTCTTCGCGCAGTTGCCTAGCGTTTTCGAGTGATTCCTGAAGCTCCCTGACCATGCGCTCCTGCACGCGCAGAGATTCAGCCGTCCGTTCCGTTTCAGGTTGGGTGCTCGTCAAGACATTGGACACGCCCAGCCTGTCATCCAGCAGACGTTGTGTCTCCTGTTCGATTTCAGAGATGCGTCCAACGGCCGCGGCCCCGCGCTCCTCGGCCTCCTCACGCTCCGAGGCAAGGCGCTTTTTTTCCGCCTCCATGTCAAACGCCGCCCGCTGCAAGTGCTGAAGATCGCGCTCCGCCGAATCCCTCTCCGACCACGCGGACTGCCTTGCCGTGGAAGCCCCCATCAGGACTCCCCTGCGCTCTTCGAGATGGGCCTGCGCCTCCGCCTGCTGGTCCTCCAGTGCCCTAATTTCAGCGTCTAGAGCCTGCTGCGCGTCTTCGGGATGCCCCTCGTCTATTTCCCTCGCTTTCAGCTTCAACTGCGCTATTTCGGCCTCAAACAAGTCCCACTGCTCGTCCGCGCGCGCCTGTGCTTCCTCCGTCTCCTTGATCTGCCTCTGGATGGAAGCCTGTAGCCCCTTTGCGTCTTCCATCGAACGCTTCGCGCCCGCGCTGTCGTCCTGCATTTCCGTCAGACGGCTCTGGGCCTCGGACACTTTTAGCGACAGCGACTTCTTTTCTTCTTCCAGCGTCTCCAGCCCTTCAATAAGGGTTTCGCGCAGGGCGCGGGATGCATCGCGCTCCGCCATCATCTTGAGTGGCGAGGCCTTGGGCGGCTCGACGCCCACCTGTATGGGGCCAAACGGCAATTTGACAAAGGAAGGCGAAACAAAGGCCAAGTCGGGGTGCGCGACGACCAACTCCGCAAACGCATCATCCGAGCACTGGAACACACGGGAAATCAGCCCCACCAAAATCCTTGGCGCCTTGGGCCGCCAGCGGATGGATGCCGTCAGAGGGCGGGTATCTTCGGGCGCTGCCACCGGTGTCTTGTCCGAGCCGATGTGCGCCATCAACTGCCCCGGCACCTGTTTCAACGCCTGCCCGTCCAACTTCCAAGAAACCGTATTGATCCACGCGCCCAAGACGCGCTCCAAGTCAGGGCGCGACTCCTCGTCTATTTTCAGCGCGTCTATCAGCGCGGTCGGCGTGTCGCCCTGCTCCCGCAGCCACTTGAGCGCCTCTTTGTTTGCGGCGGCGCCGGTTGCCGCGCTCAACGCATCGGACAGTTGGCGCAGACGCAGCTCCTCCGCCCCAAGAGTGCCCTCGGCCTCGCGGTGGGCGCGCTCGCACATCCGCAGCGCGTCCACCGCTTCGCCATGTCGTGCGGACTGCAAGGAAACAGCCTCCTGCATTCCGTCAAACCTTTCCTCCGCGCCCTCCACTTCCCTCGAAACGCGCTGCAAGTCGTTTTTCAGTCCATCCAGCCTCGGCGCCCTGGTGGCCTCCTCGTGGTTGAGCGTGTCCAGGCGCCCCTCAATCTGGGCGATTTTCAGAACAATGGCGCCGCGCTCCTTTTGGCGCAGGATGGCCTGCTGCTCGGCCTCGGTCCTCTTGACGCGCTTGGTCTTCAAATTCGATTCAACGGCCCTGAGCGCCCCACCAGCCAAAGCAATGGATTCTTCCACTTCGCGGACAAACTTCTCCCGTGCGTCCAGCTCGGCCTGCGCCTCTTCCAGAACTTTCCCTAGGCGGGCGAGGTCGGCAGTCCAGTCACCGCCCTTGCCTTCCATGTCCGCTAGGCGCTGGCGCACCTGGTCAATGGCGTTATTCGCATCTCTGGAGCGCTCCTCCTGGAAGCCCCGCTCCTGCCCCAAAAGGGCCAACTTGCCGTCTATCTCCCTTATCCGCTGAATCCGCTGCTCGTTCGACCTCTGCATTTCGGTCAGGGCGAGCCGCTGGCGCTCGACTTCCGATGCCTTTTCGGCGGTCTGGGCTGTCAATTGTGCAACCCGCGCGTCCAGCGCGTCCAGGTTTTGGACCATGCCCTCCTTGGCGGTCTCCAGTTCAAGGGCCTTGCCCGTCAGCAAAATCCGCTGCGCCGCCTTGATGCCCTGCTCCAGATCCACTGCGCGCCTTGTCCTGGCGGCCTGGCGCTTTAGGGAGTCCTGCTGCTTGCCCAACTCGAAGA
>Ga0268262_10004389_pt1 | contig 14609 bp, 15 predicted proteins | sample TergutNc150P3_FD_190354 | JGI IMG/M metagenome (GOLD analysis project Ga0268262, IMG submission 190354) | Nasutitermes corniger P3 segment gut microbial community from laboratory colony in Florida, USA - Nc150 P3 (SPAdes) (version 2) | ecosystem: Host-associated > Arthropoda: Insects >... | reverse complement strand
CCGCTACCCACCCTGCGGGGACACCCCGCAACGCCCCGCTATATTCCCCCCCGCTTTCAATGTCTCCCCCTCAAATAGGGGGAGACACTTTCGGTAAACATGCGCCGCTTCGCGTCGCGGTACGTCAACAACTACTTGGTAAGGATAATACGAGCGTCCAACAGCGTCGCGCCCGTCCCTTCCAAACCGACTTTCAGCGGGTTGATGTCTATCTCCGCTATGTCCTCAAAGTCTGTTACTAATTGGGAAATGCGCTGAAGATTCTCCACCACGGCTTTGATGTCGCTGGGCTTCGCGCCGCGGGCTCCCTTCAGCATCTTGTAGACCTTGGTGCTCTGGATCATCGCCATAGCCTCGTCCGCCGTGAGGGGGGCAAGTTTCTGGCATACGTCTTTCAGAACCTCCACGTAGATGCCGCCCCAGCCGAACATGACCACGGGGCCGAACTGCGGGTCTTTGCTCATGCCGATCAAGACCTCCTGCTCGTCCTTGCCGCCGATCATCTTCTCAAGCAGCACGCCGTCGATCTTCGCGCCGGGCTTCCGCTCTTTCACCGTCTTCATCATGCTCTCGAAACCCTCCTCGACCTCGGCGCGGCTCTTCAGGCCGACCTTGACGCCGCCGGCGTCGGACTTGTGCAGGATGTCGGGGCTGGAGATCTTCATCACAACGGGGTAGCCCATCTTCTCCGTGACCGACCCGGCCTCCTTGGCGTCTTTGGCCAGCTGCCCGGAGGGGACGTTGAACCCGTAGGCGCGCATGGCCTCTTTGGCCTGGATCTCGCCGATCTCGTGAACGCCGCGCTTGCGGTAGTCGGCGATGATGTCCGCCACGACCTTCTTGTCAACCTTGAAGCTCTCGACCTTGCGTGCCGGACGCGCCTTGTAGCGGCTGTACTCCACCATCTCTAAAAGCGCTTTGGCCGCCCGCTCAGGCACGCCGTACTGCGGGATCTTGTTGTCGCGCAGGATTTTAACGCCCTTTTCGATGCTGCCCGAACCCATGAAACAGGCGAAGATCGGCTTCTTCTGCTTTTTGGAGAGCTCCACGATCTTCAGCGCCACGTTGTCCGAGTCGGTCATCTTCTGCGGGGTGAGCACCACGACCATGCTGTCGACCTCGGGGCTCTCGATCACTATGTCCATCGCCTTGCCGTACATCTCGCTCTTCGCGTCGCCCAGAACGTCCACGGGGTTGTGGGCGGAACCGGCGGGCGGGAGGGTTTCGAGCAGCTTCTTGGTCGTGGCGTCGTCAAAATGGGCGATCTTCAAACCGGCCATCTCGATCGCGTCGGACATCATGATGCCGGGGCCGCCGGCGTTGGTCACCACCGCGACCTTGTCGCCCTTGGGCAGGGGCATGTAGGAGAAGGCCATGGCCACGTCGAAGAGGTGCTCTATGGACTCGGCGCGGATCACGCCCACCCTGTCGAAAGCGGCGGCGTAGGTGGAGTCGGCTCCGGCGAGGCTGCCGGTGTGGGAGGAGGCCGCCGCCGCCCCGGCGCTGGTCCTGCCGGCCTTCAGAATGACGATCGGCTTCTCCTTGCTCGTCTCCTCCGCCTCGCGGATGAAGTCGCGCCCGCGAGTGATGTTCTCAAGGTAGGCGGTGATGACCTTCGTGTTCTTGTCGTTTTTAAGCCCCTGCAAACACTCCACCTCATCGAGCGAAGCCTTGTTGCCGATGGAGGCGAGCACCGACCACCCCAACTGCTCCCGCGCCGCGATGTCCTGCACGGCGGTAAGCAGAGCCCCGGACTGGGAGATCAAGGCGATCCCGCCCGGCTCCCCGGCCGCCCCGCCGAAAGAGGCGTTGAGCTTGTGCCACGGGTTGAGCACCCCCAAACAGTTGGGCCCAACCATCGTGATCCCGTGCTGCCTAACGATCTCAACCATCTCGTTTTGCAGCTTCTTGCCCTCCTCGCCCGTCTCCCCGAAGCCGGCGGTGATGATGATGGCCGCCTTGGCGCCCTTCTGCCCCATCTCCTTGAGCACCGGGATCACGAGGTCGCGCTTGACCACGATGACGACGAGGTCGATCCCGCCCGGCACCTCGGTCAGCGACTTGTAGCACTTTTTGCCGAGAATCTCGGGCGCTTTCGGGTTTATCGGGTAGATCTGCCCCGAAAACCCGTCGTTAATAATGTTGTTGAGTACTTCGTAGCCCACCTTACCGGGCTCCGAGGACGCGCCGACGACGGCGACGGACTCCGGCCTAAGCAGTTTTTCAAAGCTCATATTGCACCGTTCCTTTGGTTTTGGGTTTATGTTACGTTCATTTTCTTCAATAATGGCAACTATACAATATAATATAGTTGAGTATCAAAAAGTAAAATTCCGCTTCTCTTTTAACATATACCCGCCGCCGCTACCTCACCCCCACGACCGCCGCCACGCTTTCCCGCTTCCCGTCGGACAGCCTCAGAACGCCTTTGACCAAATACGCGCCTTCGGAGACCCGACGGCCCTTCCCGTCCGTCAAATCCCACGAACCTATCCGACGCCTGCCGTCGCCGCCGCCGGCGTCGCGGACGCTTATCTTCCTAACCGCGTTGCCGGACGCGTCATAAACCGCAAGCGACGCGGACACGACGCGGCTGCCGCCTCGGAAGAAATTCACCATGCCGCCGGACGATCCGCCGGTCGGATTCGGGCCGACGGCGAACTCGACGGACAGCGCGGCCGCCGGAGCGATAACCGCCGTCTCTCCGGCGGGACCGGACGGGGGAAGCACGCGGCCGGACTCAAGCACCGAGATCGCGCCCTTGTTGAATCTGACAATCAACGGGGCGCCGGCGTCGTATGCGAAGTATATTCTTATTATGCTGTTGGCGCCCATAGACGCGGGAACGCCCCTCCCGGGGAACACGCACCCGAAATCGAGCGACAAGCTTACCCCGTCCCCGCCGTAACTAACGCATCTCCCGCCCGGCAGCGAAGCCGCGAACGCGCCGAGCGAAAGATCCAATTCCATGCCGACGATTTCATACGACGGCGCCCCCCTGATATAATGGTCGAACGTGAGCTCCATGGATTTGATCACTCCGCCTTCGGAAATGTAGCGGCCGGATACGACGTTCGGACGCTGGGCCGCGCTGCCGACCCTCACGGTGTCGGAAAGGGTCACGCATCCGTCCCTCTGCGTGCAGGCGCTGTATGTGACCGCCAAATAATCGCTCGTGCCCTCGCCCATGAACCCCTTGCGGACTGTGGGCTTCGCGCTTTTTTCGGGGCTCACCGTGGCCACGTCCATATTAACGCTCACCCAACGCGCGTCTTCCGTGCTCCACCAATTATACAAGCTGCCTACGGTTCCCTGCCGCTCGGCGTAACCCACGAAGTTGCCGTATTTGTCGCGCAGAACGGCGTAGACCTTAACTTCGTACTCTTCGAAATTGAAATATATGTCGTCGCTCAGCCCGCCTTTGCCGGTCGGGTCCTTGGGCTCCGGCGACCGCTGTATATGGATAGATACGGGCGGAAGGGCCCTCACGTTCAAGTTGGTCGATCCGGTGACGGGCGCGCCGCCGGCGGCGGGCTTGTAAATCACCGTTATGTCGACCGACCGGGCCACGGAATCCCTGACCGTGATCTCGCACCCCTTGCCTATCTCCTTGCCGCCGACAGACCAAACGACGAGGTTGCAGTCGTAATCGGCGTTCGGCGTCAACACGTAGCCGGCATCGTCGCGGATTACGCTGTATAGGGTGAGCGGTTCGTCCGCGCTCTTATCTACGTTGCCGCCGACCATACCGCCTTTGCCGGTGTTGTCCTGAGTGCTTATTCCTATACCGGCCGGCGGAGCCACGATGTTGGTCTGTATAAGGATGTTGGAAGCGGACGAGTGACGCTCAGTGTAGAAGATGCGCAGCGTATAGCCCCTGCCGTAAACGACGCCCGGCACGTCGCTGATATTGAAGCTCTTCGACTGCTCGCTGTGTATGCCGCCCAAGTCAAGCACCAGCTGCTTGTCTATGAACACCCAAACGTCGTCGTCGCCGGAGAAGCTGAAAGACATCCCCTCCTTGGCCGTGAACGGGAAGGCCATCTCCATGGTAAAGGCGAAGTTATGGTTCCCGCGCGCGTTGTCGACGACAACCCATTCGTTTCCGAAGCCCTTGTTGTCCAACGGGAAAAAGCCGTTATTGCCGCGCCGGTCGAATCGGTATGTTCCGTTAGCGACGCTTTGCAACATAAACCTCAAGCTGTCCTTAATGACAATATTTTTGAACGAAGTGTCATGGCCGACATCCTCATCGCCGATATATACGACATTCGCCCCCCACTCATTGTTATATTCTTGCCGGATGCCCGGCTTAGGGTCATACACCGGGGCCCTGTTCTTGCCCTTGGAGTACGGCCCGGCCGTATACGTGTTCCAATCGCGGAACCAGTGGGCTATGCCGTAGTTGCGGTACGGCGTAGGCCCCACCGCCGGTTTATTGTCCGCGTCAAGCGTGTTCGCCACCATGCCGGCGCGTATGCAGGCTCCGGACGCCGCGCTGCTGTTGTCCGTGCACCCCGCAGGCCTCCCGTGCGGCTGCTCGAACTCGGGATTCGACCGATCCGAGCGGAAATCGTAAAAGGTCACCGGAATACTGATTGACTCCGGCAAACCCTGGGCGACGGCCGCCCCCGCCCATAAAACCCCGAAAACAGCCGCCGCGACCGCCGCAGACGGCATTGACCTAAGCCTAAACAGCTTTCCAAAGCCCATAACGCGCCGTTCCTCCCGGTTTCAGGATGTATGCCGCGTTTATCCCTTTCAACGCGGCAACGATACTATAATGATATAATATACTATAAACCGGCCGTTAAAAAACCATTTTCAGCTTTTTTGAATATTTTCGGCGGATCTATTGACTTTGAGATGCTTTTTGAGTATATTAATAGTACTGTTTTCATCGACGGCAGATTCTCCGGCGTGGTATATGCGCACTAACCGGGGGTTTTCTGTACCCACCGGTTCCCCTTCGGACCTGAATGTATGAGCAGGTATCCGCTTTTGGGGCTTGCCGGTGGACACAAGCGCTTGGTCGTCAATACGGCCAAGCGCTTCCATTTTTGTTAGGCTATGTTCGTAATAACGGCGACCGTTGACATCTTCACGCACCACATAAACAATTGCGTACCGCACACCGTCTATTTTCGCCTTGCCGGCGAAGATATGGCTTATAAGCCCTTGATCGTTTTTAGGAGTTGTCTCAAGATATATTCCGTAGTTAATCAGTTTGGGCGCTAACGCCAACAAAGCAACTTTCCCATCCTTGCCGCCATGATATGTAACATTCCTCACGGACGCTCTATTAAGGATAATATTATCCCATCCGGTATCATAATTTATATGACTTCCAAGCACATTTCTTGGCTTTAACCAATCAATTACACCCTGTACAAACCCTTTTCCTCTCGGAATGAGCCTGACTGCCGCGCTGCTCACCTCCAAAAACGGCAACGCGTCAAACCGCGCCCGCTTATCGTCGGCCGCCGCCTCTGCCGGTGACGCCTCCGATTTCTGTGATTTACACATATTGATCACCTCAAACCCATGATTTTTGACCCAAACTTCGACTTCAATCCTAAAATTCCAAGATCTTACGTACGGTACAACGGGAGAGAGGCGGAGAGAGCGGGCGGGGACAGCGTTTCTACCCGGAAATGCCTTATGCGGGGTAGAAAAACAACGAAAGCGGCTGGGATGAGGCGTATGGGACGCCTTTAGCCGCAGAGCGGACGGACAGGGATGTCCGGCCTATTATGTTGTAATATATATCATTTGAGCGGGGGAATCAAGGGGAATCCTATTGGAAATATGGAGCGGCGGAGCAGGGTTTGCGCCCGCCGCCCGCGCCGTCCACACGTTGCCGCGCCGCGTTTTGGGCCTTAAAAACGCCCTCCGACGGCCGCCGTCAGCCCCCGCCGCCGTCGAGGGCAGGTTCGGGACGCGGATTCCTGTGGGTTTGCGGGAGGATTTTGGGGCGTTTAGGAGATATTTTTCGGCAGATCTATTGACTTTGAGATGTTTTTTGAATATATTAGGTATAGAGTTGAGGTTTTAGGACGGATTCTCGGTCGCGGTTTCTTGGGCGCTTATCCGGGATTCTGCCGATACCGCCTCAATCTTTTTAGTTATTATTAACTTTGGGGCTCAAGGTGTGCCGCGTTCAGTCGCGGTCTTGAACATACCTTGAGCCATCTCTTTTATTGAGTAACTATTGACTTTCGAGACGGAATTAGTTATCTTTATTGCTATCAGGGAGTGTTCTTGCATTACGGCGATCCGCATGATCCCTATCGGGGGTCGTGCCGTAAACCGAGCCTCACTCCACGATTCTTTTAAGGAGACTTCGGCATGATTGTAAGTTCCGTAGAAGTACAGAACGATTTCAGAAAATACGTCGATTTGGCGTCGGAACAAGAGATCGTCATTACGAGGGACGGTCTGCCCGTCGCCCGACTGCTCGGATTGGGTAAAAGCCTCTCTCTCCTCTCAGAACGTTTGGTAGGACTTGTTCCGCGCGATGTAAATGAGGAACTCGCTAAGACGGAAAGATTGGCTCGACAGTGAACATTCTTCTTGATACCAACGTTGTTGTGGACATTATTTCGAAACGTGACGGTTATGCGGATTCATTGCAAGTTTTGGCGTATTGCGAAACCGGCCGCGCCAAAGGCTTTGTCTCTGCCGTAACCGTAACCGATGTAATGTATATCCTTCGTAAGCATATTTCCCCGGATGCCGTCCGTAGCGCCGTGCAAACGCTTTTGCTCATTGTAAACGTTGAGGATGTTCTTAAAAGCGACATTTCGACGGCATTCAAAAGCGATGTGAGAGACTTTGAGGATGCGGTGCAAGTATCCTGCGCCGGTCGTATTAACGCGGATTATATTGTTACGCGCAACGTCAAAGACTTTGGGAATTCGGCTGTTCCGGCAATATCGCCGGTCGATATTTTGAAGATATTGGGTGATGTGGGTGATGCTTGAAATGTTGATGGAGCGGCGGGGCGGGGTTTGGGCCCCGCCCCGCCGCCGAAGGCAGGTTCGGGACGCGGATTTCAGTGGGTTTGCGGGGGGATTTTGAGGCGTTAGGAGATATTTTTCGCGGATCTATTGACTTTGAGATGTTTTTTGAGTATATTAGATAGTGATTCTTCACCTGCGGAGGGTATACCGTCCGGGGTAGTTTGCGCTCGTGCCCGGTGTACTTCTCCGCTTGGTGATTCTGTCCGATCAAGCGCTTCTATTTTGGTAAGGTTGTGATCATAATATCTACGCCCGTTGTTATCCTCCCGAACGGCATAACTAACCGCATACGACGTACCGTCAATTGCGGCCTTACCCGCAAATACGTGGGTGAGCAACCCGTCTTTGTTTTTAGGAACGGTCGTAAGGTATATACCGTCCTTGATTAGACTGGGTACAACCTGAAGCAGCGCGATCTTCTCCGGCCCGGCTTCGTGGTATGTCACACTTTTTACCGACACTTTATTGACAACTATGCCGCCCCACCCCATATCATTGTTTTTGTAACTACCCAAAACCTGCTTCGACCGTAGCCACCGAACAAGCCTATTGACATAACCACCGCCGCCACGCGGAATATCGCGCACCTCCTCGCTGCTCACCTCCAAAAACGGCAACGCGTCAAACCGCGCCCGCTTATCGTCGGCCGCCGCCTCTGCCGGAGACGTTTCCGCGCTCTGTGGTTTGTACATATTAGTCATGATTAATCACCTCAAACCCATGATTTTTGACCCAAATTTCGACTTCGACCCTAAAATTCCAAGACTTTATACGTACGGTACAACGGGAGAGAGGCGGAGAGAGCGGGCGGGGACAGCGTTTCTACCCGAAAATGCCTGCCTACGGGGTAGAAAAACAACGAAAGCGGCTGGGATGAGGCGTACGGGACGCCTTTAGCCGCAAAGCGGACGGACAGGGATGTCCGGCCTATTATGTTGTAATATATATCATTTGAGCGGGGGAATCAAGGGGAATCTATTGGAAATATGGAGCGGCGGGGCGGGGTTTGCGCCCGCCGCCCGCGCCGCCCACACGTTGCCGCGCCCCGTTTTCGGCCTTAAATCGCCCTCCGACGGCCGCCGTCAGCCCCCGCCCCGCCGCCGCCGAGGGCAGGTTCGGGACGCGGATTTCAGTGGGTTTGCGGGGGGATTTTGAGGCGTTAGGAGATATTTTTCGCGGATCTATTGACTTTGAGATGTTTTTTGAGTATATTTTGGTATAGAGTTGAGGTTTTAGGACGGATTCTTGGACGCGGTTTTTTGGGCGCTTATCCGGGATTCTGCCTGATCCCATCTTCAACACTTATTTGGGTTATTTGTATTGGTATTGTCAGCGGGAACGGTTGTCCAGTCGTTACGGACGTTCAAACCGGGGGTCTTTTCAGCATCGGTTGCTGGGCCAGAGTTCCCGCTGTTTTTCACCTTGTACATTGTTTTTAACGCTAAAGACTTGTTCCCATCCGCATACGCCGTTACCGCTGTTATGCGCCCGCCAATGTATTTTATGAACTGCAAACCGTTATCACGGGACACCGATACCTCATCAAAATCGGTAACTATCCTTGGAAACGCTAATATATTTTCCGTTGTTATAGCTTGTTGTCCTCGCGACATCTCCGCATTTGAATCCCCATGATGGTTGAATGCGTGTTTTATTTCATTTGAACGGAATTCAAGATTATATCCTTTGAGATCAACGCCGGTCCTATCATAAATTCTTTGAGCTAAAACGGCGTTTATTTTCCCAAGCAACAACTTCTTACCCCGATACTCCCCAGAAAGAGACCTTTCGACAAAATCGCTGATTTGTTCATCGCTCCCTGCAATAGCGACTCTTTGGCTGCCGCGAAGGTTGTTCGCCTCTCGTTCGGTGTACTGAACCAATCCCCGCAAAAAATCAGACTCTATTAATGACATCTCCAACTTCCGTGATTTGCACATATTAATCACCTCAAACCCATGAATTTTGACCTAAATTTCGACTTTGACCCTAAAATTCCAAAATATTACGGTACAAACGGTACAACGGGAGAGAGGCGGAGAGAGCGGGCGGGGACAGCGTTTCTACCCGAAAATGCCTTATGCGGGGTAGAAAAACAACGAACGCGGCGAATATGACGGGGGCGCGGTTCGCCCGATATAGCCGCCGGGGACGGACAGGGATGTCCGGCCTATCTATCCATAAAATATACATAATATATAAGCGCGGAAACCGATTTAGGATTTATTTTTGACTTTCCCGGCCGCCGCAATGTATTTTATCCCTACCAATCAGCGGGTTTTGACATTAGCTGTTAAACGTTCAACTATATTAAGTTATAAGGGCTTCAACGAAAGGAATATGTATGAAAGCTCCTGGAAAGTGCGCCGTCCTCACCGCCGTCGCCGCGCTGGCGGTGGCGTTTGCGGGGTTGGGGTGCGGCAAGGACGGCAAGCAGGACGCGGGCGGCGACAAGAACGCCATAGGCTCCAAGTGGGCTAACGGCGCGTACGACAAGGATGAGTTCGCCGACAAGACTTTGGCCATCCTCAACGGCTCGACTTTCGACGCCGTCGCCCGGGAGAAGGTGGGGGCCAAGCTCTACAAGTATTACGACTCGCGCGGCAAGTGCATGGAAGCGATATTGGCCGGCGAGGCGGACGGCATGCTGGTCGAGGAGCCGGTGGCCAGAAAGTTCGCGGCGCAGCACTCCGATTCCCTGATAGCGCTCTACCCTCCGGTGGACGTGGAAAACTACGCCTGTCTGTTCGGCAAGAAGGACGAGGGCAAGATGCGCGCCCAATTCAACGCTTTCTTAGACACGATCCGCGCCAACGGGGTCTATAAGGACATGGTGCAGCGCTGGGTGGAAACGCCCGACTCGCCGCCCATGCCGGAGATCGAGCTGAAGCCCACGAAGAAGAAGTTGGTCTTCGCCACCTCCGACTGCGACCTGCCTTTCTCCTACAAGGGCGAAAACGGCGAGATTATAGGCTTCGACATAGAGATGGCGCGGCGTTTCGCCCAAGCCTACGGCTACGATCTCGAGGTCAAGGTGATGGCCTTCCCGGACATCATCCCGGCCGTCTCGGCGGGCGCCATAGACTTCGCGGCCAACCTGATAGCCATCACGGAAGAGCGCAAAAACTTCGTAGACTTCTCGGAACCGGTGTATTTGGGCGGTACGGTGATGCTCGCCCGCAAGTAGCGGCGCAAAAAAGAAAGCGCCCCTGGATTAAGGGGGGCGCTATTATGTCTGCTTAATGATTGAAAGACTCGACGCCTATAAACCCGCTTCACACAACCGTATCTATTATCTTCGACGCCAGCGTCTCGGCGAACGCCTCTGTATTGTAATAGCCGCTCGACACCCTCGCTTTGGCCTCTTCCACCCTCTCCGTCCGCACGTCGGGCAGCCCTTTGACCATAGACGAAAGCACCCGCGCCTCGCCCTGCACGTCCCGCCGCTTCCCGCCGTCGGCGGAGAGGTCGGAACGGTCGGAACGGTCGGTTCCGCCCCCCTTCGAGACCGGTTGCTCGTTTTTCGCACGGCGCGTACCGTCCACCTTGCGCAACTCGCCCTGCATAGCCTGCGACTGTGATATGTTTCTGATTAACATGATCAGTCGGCTCCTTTCAATCCTGTATTTACTATATCGGTAACTTACGCGCCCGACTTTAGAAGTAATTGGTCTCTTGGTTAAAATAGTTTTCGGGCGGGGGGAAAGTCAAAGCTTTTATTTTTTTAATTTTGAAGGTTTAGGGGACAAAACGAACGCGGCGCGGCCCGGGGTTTTAGGGGCGGGAACGCTCCGGCTACTCAAACATGGTCTTGATTTTAGACCAGTTCGTCTTTTTAGTGGGCCGCTGCACCGAGGTTTGCTTGCCCAGCGCCGGCTTTTGGGCGGGGGCGGAGACCGTCTGCGCCGACGCGCTGTCGGACTTGGCGCCCGCGCCCCGGTCGGCGTAAGCTCCCGCCGAAAGGGCCGCTACGCATACCGCCGCCGCTATAAATCCGCTTGTCTTCATGGCCGCCTATACCCTGTTCAGTGTTTAGGGCGGGGACGTCAGCCTACACCCCGTCTTAGTAAATATATAACATTTTTTTCTCAAAATCAAGTTTTTTTTATTTTTTTTTGCAAATTTAAGATCAACGCCCTCAAAGGCCTTGCCCCGGTAATGTATATTTCAGCTAAGATGATAACCATGGGCATAGAATCCTCCTGCGACGAGACCTCGGTCGCCGTACTCCGCGACGGGCGGACGCTCTCGTCGCTCACGCACTCCCAGGCGGAGCACGCGGTCTACGGCGGGGTGGTGCCGGAGGTGGCCTCGCGGGCGCACTTGGAGAGGATCGACGGGCTGGCTAAGGCGGCTATGGAACAAGGCGGCGTGCGCCCCAAGGACATCGACCTCATAGCCGTGACCGACAGCCCCGGACTCGCCGGCGCGCTCCTTGTGGGAGTCAGCTTCGCCCTGGGGATGCACGCCGCCCACGGCATACCGATAACCGGGGTCAACCACCTGGAGGGGCATATATGCTCGCTGTTCGTCGATTCCGACTACGACGGCGGCGCGTCAAACGGCTTTAATACGGCGGACGGCGTCAAAGTCACCCCTCCGTTTATAGTCCTGCTCGCTTCCGGCGGGCATACCGCCGTATACAAATACGTCTCTTTCGGAGACTGCGGGCTCTTGGGCCGCACCGTGGACGACGCCGCCGGGGAGGCGTTCGACAAGGTCGGGAAGCTTCTCGGCTTCCCCTACCCCGCCGGACGCGCCATAGAGGCGGAAGCGGCGAAGGCCGAAAATCAGGGGCGTTCCGGCATAACGTTCCCCATAGCCCGCTTCTCCGACCCGGACAAGCGTTACTGCTTCAGCTTCTCCGGCCTGAAAACCGCCGTAAAAAATTTCATATTAAAGAGCGGCGAAGATTATATTAGTGATAACCGTCCCGCCCTCTGCGCCGCTTTCCAGCGCGCGGCCGCCGCTTCGCTGGTCGGCAACGTAGAGGCGGCGGCGGCGGAATACGGTATAAAAACGGTCGCGATAGCCGGCGGAGTGGCCTGCAACGGCTTCCTGAGAAGCGCGATGCGGAGCCGCTTGGGTAGCGGCAACGTGATCTGCCCCCCGCCGCATCTATGCACCGACAACGGCGCGATGATCGCGATGGCGGGCCAGCTGATGCGCCGAACCGGCCGCCTGCGCTTCCCTGTCATGGATCCCGGGCGTGGAATCTGACAATATTTCGACCTTTAAAAAGCGAGGATCCCGACAATGCTGATGATATTTTTACTGCTCTCCGCCGCCGTAATAGCCTTTTTCCTGATGATCTGCCTAACGCTCTTCCGAATCGAGAGAACAGTAAAACTCTCCCTAATGATAGCTGAACGAGCCATCCTAAAAACTTACGGCAAAAAATAATTAGGAGCTGTGCTTTTGACGTTGCCTTTGACTTTGACGTGACATCCTCACCCGCGAAGCGGGGGAGGGTTGGGCGCAAAAAACGCGCCCTCGGTAAACACGGTGGAGGGGGCTATAATATGCGGGGCGTTACGGGGCAGGACAACAGCGCCCCACCGGGGCGCGTCCTCCCGTACGAGAGGGTAGCGGAATAAAAACGGGTTTACCCGTTTTTATGGAGCGAGGGGGAGACTTCCCCCCTTAGTTGACTTTGACTTTAATCCTTTGACTTTGGCTTTTATTATTTTTACTATAAAAACCTTGCTTTCCGCCCGCGCGAAAGATATATTATATATTATGATCGGAAGCGGCCCTGTATCAACCGCAACTTAAACCCTAACCATATCGCGTAAGCCCTATAGAGATTGAGCGAACCCGCATGGAAGAACTGTTGAAATTTCTTTGGGTCGTCAATTTTCTCTTTTTCTCTCTTATCCTTATCTTCCTATGGAGTAAGGTCGTGATAGTAAATAAGAGGCTTAAGGCTGTTCAGAGGCTGCTCGCCATCGGCGAGGAGATTGAAAAGGAGTACAAGAGGCTCGGCGATAAGAAGAAAAAGAGGGGGTAGGGCCGATCGGATTTTTAAGCGGCGCCGAGGCGCCGTCGATTCTGAGGAGATGTCGCGCGTTTCGTTTGCCGGGACTTTAAAAAGGAGGGTCGGCCTGTTCATCGGCGTTTGGGCGGCGCATAGCGTTTTTGACGCGGATTACCGCGCGATATCATCAACGGAACATACGGACGGGGGGAGCCCGGCCGAAAACTAAGGAAATCAAACGCTGCGGGCGCGCGGCGGCATACGGGCGCGATCCCGGTGCGGCGGCGGGCGCCGACGCAGTCAATCAAGGCCGTAACAGGCGAATACTTTCAGATTTGAGGGAGAAAGTCGTAAAATGGTAGACTCTTTGAAAATAGCGGACTCTTTGCGGGTAGCGGACTCTATCGCGCAGGCTGCGGCGGACGCTATCGCGCAATCCAAAGAATTAATGGACTTATTGGTGGGTGTGCGCGGAGGCTTGACGTGGATTTTTGTTTTATTAGCTTCGGTCGTGATAATGCTGGTGGTCAATATAATAGTCGTTCTGAAGAGCAGAAAGGGTGTGCGGGGCTACCGTCCTGGGGGGCAGGACAGGCGTCCGAGCGCGCAAGCCGGCGCCGACGGCAGGTCGGACAGGGGTCAGGGAGGCGCGCCGCGCCGCAACGACGGCGGTCAGGGCGGCCAGAAGAAACCGGGCGACGGCAATAGGGGCGGCGGACAGCGGCAGGGCGGTCAGCAGGGAGGGCGACCGCAGCAGGAGCGCGGCGGAAAGCCGAACCAATCGTCGATCGATCCCATGGAGATGTCGCTGCGCGACATCAACCAAAGGCTGAAGAACGCCGAGCGCGAGCAGGACAGCGCCCGCCGGAACATGAGGGACGGCGAAGGCGGGGACGGCGAAGGGCGCGGCGGGCGGGACGGGCGTCAGCAGCAGCAGCGCGGGGGGCGCGACAACAGGGACGGCCGCGACAGCCGGGACGGCCGGGGCGGCAACAGGGACGACAGGGGGCCGCGCCGCGACTCCAACCGCGACAATCGCGGGGGGAACAGGCAGGAGCGGCAGGACAGGGGCGACGGCGGGAGGCCGCCGCAGGAGCACGACCGGTTCCGGCAAAACGAGCGTCAGGAATCGGCCGCGCCCGAAATCGTCCCCAACGACATGGGCGTGCCGGAGGATCAGCTTCAGCACGGCCGCAGGTTCACGGCGAAGCGCAGGACGCTGCCGGACGGCGCGGGAAGTCAGGAAAGCGGGGGCGACCAGCCGCCGCATCAACCGGCTCCGGAGAGCGCGGCGGCCGGGGGATCCGAATCTTTCGGCGGGCAGGAGCAGGATATTCAATTCGGGAGATAGCGGCGGCGCGGCGTATCGCGCGGCCGGCGGATAGACGCGCGGCGGTTCGTACTTTTGCGACGGGGGCCTCTTCTATATGGGCAAGACGGAAGACACTGACGCGGACGCCGGCCTTGAGACAGACGGCGGCTCCGGCCGCGACGTCCGCACGGACGTTGCGGCCGATATTTCGTCCGCCATAACCTCCATCTACCCGCCCGAACTGTTCACAGGCGACCCGTTCGACGAGATAAGGCGTCTCCGCGCCAAAAATCTGCAA
>Ga0268262_10004388_pt1 | contig 14610 bp, 12 predicted proteins | sample TergutNc150P3_FD_190354 | JGI IMG/M metagenome (GOLD analysis project Ga0268262, IMG submission 190354) | Nasutitermes corniger P3 segment gut microbial community from laboratory colony in Florida, USA - Nc150 P3 (SPAdes) (version 2) | ecosystem: Host-associated > Arthropoda: Insects >... | reverse complement strand
GCTTTTTGATTAGGGGGCTTGATTTTGGAACGGGGAGAAAAAACCATGTTTTTTCTCCTTGTTGGCTGTTTTTTCTAAAAATTATTTTTTTACCGGACAACAGTGAGTAAATGCTGATTAACTCACGACCTTAATTTTATTCCATCAGCATTCCCCCCTTGAATGGAGATTTTTTTACAAAAATCTCCATTCAAGGGGGGAACGCCACAGCGAAATTCAGAGTTAATCAGTGGCTACTATAGAAAATATAGAAAAATCAAACACTTTTTTTGCCCTTGCTAAGGTCTCTGCGTTATGGCTGATGCAAAGAATGCTTTTTGTTTTGCTTTCCTGTTCCAAAAGTTTCTCAATCATTTCAACATTGGCCTTGTCCAATCCAGCAAAGGGTTCATCCAAAATCCAAATATGGCGGTTTAACAAAATTATTCTTGCAAGTGCAAACCTCCGTTTTTCACCGCCGCTGAAATTATTAGCGTATTCCAAAACCTGCTCATTTAGTCTATTGGTGAAATGCCCCAAATTTACGTTCTCCAAAGCCGACTTAACCTTGAGAAAATCCTGTTGCTCCACAGGGCAGAGATTTTCCAAAAGAGTTCCTTTAAACCAAACCGGATTTTGCGGCATCCAGGCAATATCATTTTTATCGCCATCGTAAACCAATTTAGTTTTAGTATTCTGCGGCTCTATGTGCCCCAGCATTTCCAAAACCATCCGCGTTTTTCCACAACCGGGGGGGCCTGATATGTAAATTAGGGATTTTTGGGGGGGTAGTTTAATAATCATTTGTTTTTCCCCAGGCGGTTTTTGCGTTTATCGCAACGTGAAATGCCGTGCCAAAGTGCCTTATGGGGCGGTAAAATTCGGGCGTAATCAACAATGCTAAAAATGCCGTGTTGAATTCTATGCTGCCATCCATCAAGCGCAAAGCCAAACTGACCGCAACCAAAGCGATGCTCAGAGAGCCTATCCATTCCTGTGCCAAAGCGGAGAGAAATGCTATTTTAAGGACGGCTAAAGTCTTTTTGCCGAACTCGGTCTCTGCAATTTCCAAATCCCGCTCCCGCTCCTTTACCTTTTTGAAAATTTTTATGGTTTTATAGCCTTGCAAGCTCTCTAAAAAAAATGCTCTCAGTTTTGAAAAACTTTGCCATTGCTCCTCGGATTTTTTCTTTGCGATTTTCCCTATCAAAAATAAAAAAAACGGGAGCAGAAGCCCTGTAATAAATAAGATTATAAAAGTTAACTTGTCTATAAAAAACATAACTCCTAAAATTATGCAGGGGATTATTGCCGCCAAATATGCGCTTGGCAAAAAGCGGCTATACCAAGGCTCTATTAAATCTGCGGTTTTAATATAATGCAAGGAGAGTTCCTGCAATGACATTCCTCTTTGAGCGCGGTCGCGAATTGGCAAAGTGTTTAAAAATCTATTCTGAAAATATGCCTGTATTTTTTTCTTAGCCGCTCCGCCCAAACCGAGGGATAATTTCTGAGAAAAAAAATGAAAGAAGGCAAAGAAAAAAATTGCTACAAGAAAAAAACATATATGATTGTTGGAAAAATTTTTTACTAAAATCGGAATTTGAAAAAGCGCAAAAACCAGAGCCATACGAGAAAAACATTCGCTGATTATTGTACATACTAAAAATTTTTTAGGAATAAAGAAATTCATATTTTACTATGTAATTCTGCTTATCTTAACCCTGTTAACTCTTTGCCCATCCATATCCATAACTTCAAAGCTAAAATTTTTCCATTCAAAGATGTCGCCAAGTTGTGGAATTTTATTTAGGGCATTCATCACCATTCCGCCAAGAGTGTGATATGATTCAGGGTCTTCGCCTGGTAATTCTGAAAAAGAAAACATCTCCATTATAGTATGAATATCCGTTAAGCCATCTACTATCCAAGTGTTGATTTTTGGGCTATCATCGGAAATTTGCGACAGTTCAGTTTCCGAAACGAGTACGGAAGTTATATCTTCCAAAGTTGCTATGCCTGTGCAAATTCCGTACTGGTCTATTACGAGCACCATAGGGTTTTGCTGCTTTTGCATTTTGTGAAGAGCGTCCATTGCATTTATGGAATCTGGGAGAAAAAGCGGAGGCTTTATTATGGCCTGCATATTAAGCTCGCCACCTGCTGCCAGTTGGCATAGCAAATCTCGCGCATCCACAGTTCCTATGGGAGTTTCCAGGTTATCTTTTGCAACAGGAAATTGCGTAAATTCACTGAGCATAATTATTCCGCGAAGCTCATCTTTGCTCATATCCAATTTTAGCCATTCAACCAAAAGCCTTGGGGTCATAACAGAGGCAAGTGTTCTATCCGATAAATTGAACACTCTATTCACCATAGTGAGTTCATCTTTTTCTATGCTGCCTTCTTGATGCCCTTGTTTTGCCATTTGCTGAAGTTCTTCGGCTGTTACGGGGCGTTTTCTGCTTTCGTGCAGGTTAAACGGGCGGAGCAGTATATCGCCTGAAAAATCAAAGAACCAAACGAGAGGCTTTAGAATTATGGACAGGACGTGCATTGGCGGAGCGGCTATGCAGGAAATTTTTTCCGCAAATTGCAGGGCCAGCCTCTTTGGGACAAGCTCGCCAACTATCAAGGAAAAATACGATACGGTTATAACTATTATAGGCAATGCTATAATGCTTGCATATTTTTCTATTATTGGCAATGTTGATAAAAAGGCTTCAAGAGGTTTTTCAAGGGTTGCTCCGCCATAAGCGCCGGATAAAACCCCAACTAGGGTTATGCCTATTTGCGCAGTGGACAGAAATACGTTCGGGTCTTCCAGAATAGCTATTGCCCTTGTTGCTCCCCATTTGCCTTCTTGCTCCATTTGCCGCAAAAGAGACGGCCTTGCGGAGACTACCGCAATCTCTATGAGAACCAATATGGCATTTGCCAATACCATTAAAAATAGGGCTGCGATATGTAAAGCTATCATTCAGCTAAAAATTTACAAAGTTTTGTATCTTTTTTACAAAATTCTTGCCAGAGCGTAAAAAAAAATGTATATTCATATGACTTATGGTTTTTATGCCTAAATTTTACACCTTAGAGGCTGGGTGGCGCGGATAGCGCCGCTTGCCGTTTGTCATAAAAAAGTATATATACACTGTCTGAACCGCAATATCCCCGATTCAAGGATTTGCAGGATATTTGCATTGCTGAATTTTCTTTTACCATTAAAATGGAGGTACATTATGAGAAGCAAACTCACAAAAATCGCATTGGCGGCAGGCTTTGTGCTTGCCTTGGCATTCACATTTTCCTGCTCTTCGCCTGGCGGCGGCGGCTTTGCGGCAAGCTACGACTACTGCATAACGGAAAGCGGCTGTTTACCAGGCCCTTTTACTGCCAGCACTTGTTCAGGGCAACTGGCCAATACTTGCCCCAATAATGGGTCAAGCCCAAGCTCAAGCACGGGCGGCTCAAGCTCAAGCGCGGGCGGCTCAAGCAGTTCTGTTGGCAACGAACCAAGTTATGCTTATTGCATAGTGGCACTCGGCTGTTTGCCAGGGCCATTTACTGCCAGCACTTGCACAGGGCAACTGGCCAATAGCTGCCCAGTAACTCCAAGTAGCAGCAGTGGCAATAGCTCAGTAGGTGTTCCTGCTGCACCTACCATAAGGGCAACAGCTTCCTCTAATACCATACAGGTTACTTGGAATGCCGTAGCTGGTGCAGTTGGGTACGTTTTATATGTTAGCGCCGATGGCTTTAATACATACGAATATGGATTAGTAGAAGGAACATCATATACTGAACCCGATGTACCGCCTGGTACGTATTATTTCATAGTAACCGCATATAACTCAAACCTTGATGAAAGCGGTCTGTCAAACCTCGCTTTCGTAACAATTGCTGGCAGCAATCCCCAACCTCCCGGCCCCGGCGGCACAACATTTACCAGCATTGCCGATATGAAAGCGTGGCTGGCAAGCCAGCCAGACAATACGCCAACTACTCCTTATACCGTTAAGCTGAATGTAAGCACTCTTGGCGGTTCTGCCACCGCTGCCGCAAGCGTAGGAAAGGCGCTGAGAGACAACCCTACCAAATACGTAATCCTTGACCTTTCTGGCAGCACTTTTGCCACCATTGAAACTAATGCTTTTGGAAGTGGTACTGCGAGTAATATAAGCCTCACGCTTGTTGGAATAATCATACCAAACACCGTTACTATCATTGGGAATAGTGCTTTTCAAGGTACCAACATCACCAGCATAAACATACCCAACAGCGTTACCAGCATTGGAAATAATGCTTTTCAAAATTGCAACAGCCTTACCAGCATAACCATACCCAACAGCGTTACCAGCATTGGGGGCAGTGCTTTTAGCGGTTGCAAAGGCCTTATCAGCGTAACCTTTGCCGCCAACAGCAAAGTTACCATCATTGGGGATAGTGCTTTCAACGGTTGTACCAGCCTTACCAGCATAATCATACCCAACAGCGTTACCGCCATTGGAAGAAATGCTTTTAACGGTTGCACCAGCCTTACCAGCGCAACCATAGGAAGCGGTGTTACCACCATTGATTACCAAGCTTTTTACAATTGTCAAAGCCTTGTCACTGTAAAGTTTGAAGGAGATGCTGTTGTTACTTTTGGCAGCTTTAGTTTTTCTAACACTACCAACTCTACTTCCACGACAAATATGCAGAATGCGTACGACGCTGGAGGCGCAGGAACATATACAAGAAGCGGTAATAATTGGACAAAACAGTAAAGGGTAGCATAGAATTGTTACAGGGCGTGATATTATTCACGCCCAACTTGAATCTTCTATTTTGCAGCAAAAGCCTCTCCAAGCGACTGCGTATATAAATACGTTTTTTAAAAATAATTCTAAATTTATACGTGGCAAAAAAAATGTGGACACATTATGAAACCTTTTGCAAAAAGAGTAAGTGAAATTCATCCATCTATGACGGTTGAAATAGATGTGCTTGCCAAGCATTTATCAACCGAAGGGCGGTCTATTTGGAATCTCGGCGTTGGTGAACCGAATCTTGATACGCCAATGCACATAAGAGAAAACGCCATAAATTCTATAGATAAAGGATTAACTCGCTATACAGCGCCAAGCGGAATGCAAAATTTTAAAGAAGCTGTTGTTGAAAAACTCTTGAGAGAAAATAAACTGGATTACGCTCCTGAACAAATTGTTGCGACCTCTGGTGCAAAACACGCTGTTTTCAATGCCATAGCCGCCATCGTTGACACCGGAGATGAAGTGCTTATACCAACTCCCTGCTGGAGTACTTACTCGGAATTAGTTCGCTATTGCGGCGGCGTACCTGTGTTTTTGGAATGCTCCAAAAAAGATTTTAGGCTAAAAGCACAGCAGATTTCAGAAGCTGTAACGCCAAAAACCAAAGCGGTTATTTTGAATAGCCCCTGCAACCCTACAGGCGTTGCGTATAAAAAAGCTGAACTTGAATCTTTTGCAGATACGATAGTGGAAAACGATTTATACTGCATAGCAGATGAAATCTATGAACATTTAATATACACCGATAAGCCGGTTGTTTCAATAGCTACATTCCCCGGTATGCAGGAGAGAACCGTAGTTGTAAACGGATTTTCAAAGGCTTATTGTATGACAGGCTGGCGAATTGGTTACCTCGCTGCGCCTATTTCCCTGGCAAAGGAAATAACAAAAATACAAGGGCAATCCACGCATCACCCTTCTAACATTTCACAATATGGCGCAATAGCAGCCTTGAAAGGCCCTTTTGACTCCGTGCTTGAAATGAGACGTGAATTTTTAGAACGGATGCACAGAATGTGCGAGGTATTTGAAACCGTAAAAAATATTTATTTTGTAAAACCGGATGGAGCGTTTTATCTATTCGTGGATGTCAGTGCGTATTATGGCAAAAAAACTGCCAACGATGTGCAAATTTCAAATTCAATAGAATTTTGCAAAGCCTTGCTGGATGAGCAAGGTGTGGTGATAGTTCCAGGCGCGGCATTTGGCTTGGATTCCTGTGTTAGATTTTCCTTTACGGCAGCGTTCCCTACGATAAGCGTTGCGATACCTAAATTCAAAGAGTTTGTAGAAGGGCTGAGGTGATTGGATGCCTATAAATGAAACTTTCCCAAGATTTTTTAACGCGGACTATGAACTCCTCGGATTGCTCGGCAAAGGCGGTATGGGCAGCCACGTTTATAAGGCTAGGCAAATTAAATTAGACAGAAAAGTTGCTCTAAAAGTATTGGACACTATGGGCGATAGCGAAGCGGAAAAACGCTTTTACAGCGAAGCTCAAGCTATGAAAGAACTCAATCACCAAAATTTGGTAACAGTTTTTGATTACGGAATGCAAGATGACAAACTATTTATAGCGATGACTTTTCTAGACGGCGAATCGCTTGCCGACGTGATAAAGCGGGAAAAAATTTTGCCAGTAAAAAATGCCATTTACATAGCATTTCAAGTAGCGAAAGGTTTGGAATATGCACACGAGCGTGGCATTGTGCACAGAGATATAAAACCATCTAATATAATGATAATGAAAAATAATGAGGTTTGCATAATAGATTTTGGAATTTCAATAACAACAGGTGCTCAAAGGCTCACGAGTACAGGCATGACAATGGGAACGCCGGAATATATGTCCCCTGAGCAATGCAGAAATGTAAATGTAACCTTGCAAAGCGATATTTACAATTTAGGAATAGTTTTTTACGAAATGCTCGCTGGCGACCCTCCTTTCACGGGCGGTGCTTCGCTGTCTATTTTGAATAAACACCTAAACGAAAAGCCTGAGTCCCTGAGAAAAAAAAATCACAAAGTTCCTATTGCTTTGGAAAAAATAATTGATAAATGCCTTGAAAAAAAGATGGATTTGCGTTATGCGAATTTTTCTGAATTTATGGAGGATTTAAAAATTCTTTTAAGTGGCGATAGTCAAAACACAGCTCCCAGAAAAAATATTGTAGAAAGGCTTTCAATACCGGAACGCATAGCGTTTTTGATTTTGTGCATTTTGCCGATTTTGCTAGTTTTGCTGATTATCCTTTTAACTTTCAAAAGCACCCCGGAAAGTTCACCTTCAATAAGTTACTTAAATCCCAGCAAATTATGGACTATACAAAGCGTTGAATCGGAAATTTCAACCGCGCCGCTTTTTGATGCAGATTTAAACACCGCTTGGATTGTCCCAAAGAATTCGGCGCAAAAGGCGAACAGCGGAATTCTAATAACAATAAAATTTGCAAAACCTGTTTTGATAAACAATTTGGGTATTGCCATAGGAAATCAAAATGATTGGGATAGTTTCCAAAAATACAGCAAACCAAAAGATATTTGGATTCGCTATGCAAATTCCACAGTTAAGGAATATAAAGTGAATGAGCAATCTTCCACAAGAAAAATTTCCCTGGAAGATAAATTGGGTGTTCAATACGTGGCGTGGATTCCCGTGGAAGTCACCGAGCTTATGTTTGAACTGAAAAGCGTGCAGAACGATAACAAAGCAGATGACTTGGCAATTTCGGAAATCAGGCTTTTTGGGATGGAACTTTTATAACCCCCACTTCCCAACATACCCAGTATGCCCAGTTGGATAACCAGCGCGCAAATGCCCTGCGCCAACCAAAATATGCGAAACGCTTAAACTAACTCCAAAACCGAGAATAGGGCCAGGATACGCAAATGAATTGTAAATGCCAAAATAACCCAAAGCTATTTTTTGATAAAGACGGAAATTCGTTTTGTCCCATTCGTTTATAGGCAATTCCGCTCCAAATGAGTAAAGCGTAAAATTTGCCTCGCACGCCAAAAGCCACGAAAAATCGACAGGCGTTTCTGAAACCAGATGCGCTTTTTGAGTCAATGAAATTTTTGCCCAATCTTTGTAAAAAAAACTAGCCCCAGCTAAAATTTTATGCTCCTGCCACGAACTGTTTTCTGGAATCCAAGATATATCCGCTGTTTCGCTTAACCTAAGAGACAGGAAATTAAATGGCTTAAATCCAATGCTCCCGGAAAATTCAAGCTCTCTATAAATGGAATCCAAGCTGGCAGTGCCAAAGCCTACTGCCGCCAAAAAATGCCCGTCACTCCAAGCAAAATCCAGCTTGCCGTTATAAAAACCATAAAAAGGTTCGCTATAGCGAAAAGATGCCGCGCTCGTTTTTTCCACTTCCCAATTTTCTTCCTCATTCCATATAGCAGGGTTGTTTGAAGAGGGGAGCGTTAGGGCAGAACATTCAAGGGCGAACAATAAAAGCAGCCGTTTCATCTACTCCTTCTCCTTGCAAATGAATAAAACACGGCCCGTTTTGGCATCTTCGCCATTCGGGAATTTCAACCCACGAATTGCTGGCTTGCGAAAAAGTTTTTTTCAAGAAACCTACTCCGCCCCTATCTATTAGCCTAAGCTCAAATTTAGCCTGCGAGTTTATGCGAACTCTGAGCATCGCATTCTTTTTTGAACGTTCCAAAACGCGCTCTGATAACTGCATAATTTTTGTTTGGTTATTTGAGACCTTGGGTACAAAGCCTGGGCTTATCCTCTCCGTGCTTGGGCATTTTATAGGGCGGCCAACCGCTTTGCCCCACATCACGGAATCTAATTTTAAACCGTTATAGCAAAGCCGCAAGGTGTCGTTTGTGTTCTTTAAAGCGGCGATGGATATTTGATAAATTGGAATTTCGTCTGTTTGCAAAAATTCCGCGAGGTCGGCGCTTTGTTTTGTTATTAAAACCGAGCTTTTGCCTTTTATGGAGTCCATACTTTTCAGCGAGGTTTTAGCTTTGCAATCCGAAATACCCTCCAATGGAAAAGCCATACTCATACGGTTTGTGATTTCAAACCATTCGGGAATCCCTTCCTCAGGGCAAGGCGCAACTTCCGATATATAAAGCGGAATTCCCCCGTAAATGGAAATTATGGAATCCAATGTAAGAGCGTAACCGGAGTTTAAGTTACCTGCCTCCCCTAGAACCCACTCTCCGTTTTCTGTTCTTGCAATAGGCTTCCCAGGCTTTGGAATAGGCAAGTATGCGGTGTCGCGGCAAATTCCCGCGCTTAAGTTCCATACGGTTGCACGGCTGTTCGGGAGAGCCACCCCCGCAAGGGGTAAACAGAGCAACCCCTTTTTCACGGGGCAGGCAGCAGGCGCGCCTCTATGCAAAAGAAGTTCCGTAAAAAAGGAATCCGGCGGAACATAAACAGCAAAATCCTTGTTGCTGTCCATCTGCAAATGAATGGTATCCCAAGGAACAACGGAATTTTCCCACCTCACACTTAGATACTCGCCTTCATTATCAGGCACGTCCACAGGGTCTGGGAGAAATTCATAAAAATAAGGGCATTCCGGCAATAAAGCCAAAAACCCCATCATTAAAGGGTTCATAAAAACTCCTAATTTTAAAGTGAAAGCTCCCGGATTCAATTACTCAACTGAGTATTGCTCTGGAAGTATGTAATAAATAGGGTTTACAGCCGTTCCATTGACCCATACTTCATAATGAAGGTGGTGGCCGGTTGTACGCCCTGTGTTTCCAACGTAACCTATGACATCAGACCTGCTAACTATTTGGCCTTCTTTTACAAAAGGCTTTTCCATATGGCCGTAACGAGTTACAATGCCATTTCCGTGGTCTATAGATACATATCTTCCCATTGTTTCGCTGTTTGAAACCAAATCAACTCGCCCATTTGCAGGAGCGTGGATAGGCGTCCATTTCGGGGCGGTCATGTCTATGCCTTGATGCATTTTTTCCGTTTCCCCGGTTACGGGATGAGTGCGGAAGCCAAATGGCGAACTCAAGAAAAAATTAGAGACGGGCGTAATTGAAGGAGTATGTTGCAGATTTCCGTGTAGCCGTTCTATATAAAGCTGTAAACCCAGATAGGAATTGTTCAATCGGTCTATTTTTGCGTTTATTCTTTGAAACCTATCCGCTATAGTGGATTTTAATTTTTTTATAGGCACTGCAGACCACACGAGCGAACTCTCAGGGAAAATTGAGCCGCCAAAGCCCATCTCTCTAATGCTGGTATCTGGTACTACAAGCCCGTATTTTGCATAAAGCAAATCTTCGTTGCTGTAGGATTTAGAGATTTTTATATCTACAGAGTCTATTTTTACATTTATATCCTGAAGTCTTGAGTAAAGGCGATTTTTTTGTTCCTGGGCCGACTCTATGAAGTATTGATAAGTCCAATAGGCGAATAAGTTTATGACCAAAATCAGCATAGATAGCTGCACTAGCCGTTTAAGCAAACCCACAAAAAACAGCAAAAACCGAGGAAACCTCAACTGCATTGAGACAGGTGAGTTTTCCAAGTTTATATGTGCGCGTACGAGATTCATTATCTAGGGTAAATAATATAGCAAATTAAATGCCAATATTGGTGCTGAAAATGGCATTTGCATAATTTTCTAAGTCCTCATCGCTCCGTAAATGCAGATTTTTATCAAAATTTAGCCTTAATGGAGCACCCTTTAAGCCAAACTCTTCAAAAAATGTTTTTAACAAATATCTTTTATAAGCCTCATCCACTAAGTCGGGGTATGGGGTCTCTATGGTTATCACCGGGGGGTTGGTCAAGATTTGGCAAGCTCTTCTGAGCGGGATGGAATGCCCCCCACGGGAGTGGTGGGGATTTTTTTGAATGGCGGTTTTAAAGGTTTCCGCAACCCTTTCCCTGCCTATAACTCGCTTGCAGTTTGCATAAACCGTTTGAATCTCCTGGAGCAGCCTATGCACTCGCAAGCCTTCCAACGCGCTTATGGAGATGACAGGCACCCATTCAAAAAGCGGGTCTTTTTCCCTAATCTCCTTCACAATCAAATCAAAGCTTTTTGAATCCTTGTTCTCCAGAATATCCCACTTGTTAATCGCCAGAATTAACCCTTTGCCAGCTTTGCGAATTTCCGTTATTATGCGCAAGTCCTGAATTTCAAAACCCCTGGTTGTATCCAGCAGCAGCACAACAACATCAGAGCGGCGGATGCTCTCCATTGTTCGCATATTGCTGAAAATTTCCACCTCGTCTTTCTGTTTTGCAACCTTGGCTTTTTTGCGAAGCCCTGCGGTGTCCGTAACCTTGAAATTAACCCCGTTGTACTTGAAATAGCAGTCTATGGAATCCCTTGTGGTACCGGGTATGTCAGAAACCACCACCCTCTCCTCGCCGAGTATTTTGTTCAGCAAGGTGCTTTTGCCAACATTCGGGCGTCCTAAAATAGCAAATGGAATCTCAACATCTTCTCCCGTTGTTTTTTCCTTTTTAGGGAGATGCAAAACAACCTCGTCCAGCAGGCTCAAGACTGCATAGCCGGTCAATGCGCTAACGGTTCTTGGCGTGCCCATTCCGAGTTTCAGAAATGCAAAGCTTTCGGCACGGTCGGTAGCTTCTTCGCTTTTGTTTGCAACCAGAATAACAGGCTTTTCCGTTTTTAGAATGTGCTTTGCAAATTGCTGGTCAAGCGTGGTAATCCCAACCCGTATATCCACCATAAAGAGAATTAAATCCGCTTCGTTCACCGCCGTAAAAATCTGCTCTCTAACGGAATCTGCCAATACGTCAATTTGCTCGTCCGTCATAAAGCCACCTGTGTCCACAAGCGTGAATTTTGTCCCCTGCCACTGGGCTTCTTGGTAATGGCGGTCTCTGGTAACGCCCTCGCGGTCGCTAACAACGGCAGCCCTGCGCCCTAAAATGCGGTTGAACAAACTTGACTTGCCCACATTTGGGCGGCCCACAATACAAATTATCGGAAAAGATGACATTTCTAGGCGTTAGCCAAGCTGAAACCAGATGGAAGATTTTTTCAGTGAAAGCAAAAAATCTTTATCGCGCATAAATGAAAGCCCGCCATTTTTTATCTTTAAAGCTCTTTCCATCACTTCTGCAAAAGCACTCAACTTGTTAAGAGTTTCATCTACTTTCAGATTGAAAATGCCCGGATCGAACAAAAAAGCAAACACGCATACAAATATATTTGCAAATTCGTCTGGCGCATCGCAATCAAGAACACCTTCTTCAGTACCTTGTTTCAGGATTTTTGAAAGTATAGGCGTTATGCTTTCCACAAGCAGGGCAAGCACTTTTTGATGCATATCCATATTTTGCGGCAGATGCAAGTAGCTGTCTAGGTTAAGCCCCAAAGCCTGGTCGTAATAGGTTTTGAACAAGGCTTTTAGTTTTTCCAAGGCCTTCATTTCAGTTTCCGGTATGCTCTGGCAATGTTCAACAAAGCTACCGAAGGTCCTGAAATAAAGGTCCATCTCTATTTCCCTCTTTGACTTATAATAATAGTAAACGCTACCTTTGCCGATGTCAGCTACCTTAGCTATTTCATCAACAGAGCAACCATCCGCATTACCATCATTGATAATCTTCTCCATAGCGTCCAAAATGAGCGCTTTTTTATCTTTTCGTTTTGCCATAATAGAAATATAGAAAATTTTTTTGCTATAGTATGTGGAATGGTATAAATATAACATTTTTACATTTATTGTCGCCAAAAAATGTAAAAATATTCTACAACTGCTTCATCCCGCGCATTTTGCCGCGTAGCCACGCGCCAATTTCTTCTACCGGGTGTTGCCTTATTGCTGTGTTCACCTCAATCAAGCGGCGATTGTCCACCCTGTTGGATTTGCCATCGTTGAACACCGCGCCTATAACATCCTTGCCCTGCGCTTGCATAAAGTTTTCCAAAAGAGGAACGCAACTGTTTGCAAACAAATAGCAACCGTATTCCGCAGTGTCGGAAATAACCCTGTTCATTTCGTAGAGTTTTTTGCGAGCGATTAAATTCGCTATCAGCGGCGTTTCGTGCAGGGATTCGTAGTAGGCAGAGGCGGGTTTCATCCCGGTGCTCACCATTGTCTCAAAAGCCAGCTCAACACCGGCCTTTACCATTGCGACTAGCAAAACGCCTCTGTCAAAATATTCCTGTTCCGTGATTTGAGTGCTGGCGGCGGCAGTTTTCTCAAAGGTTGTTTTGCCCGTAGCTTCGCGCCAAGCTAGCAATTTTTTGTCGCCATCTGCCCAATCTTTCATCATTGTGGAAGAAAATTCACCGGAGATAATATCGTCTTGGTGCTTTTGGTAAAGAGGTTTCATTATGGTTTTCAGTTCTTCGGAAAGCTCAAAAGCCCTGATTTTAGCCGGATTTGAGAGCCTGTCCATCATATTGGTAATGCCGCCTTGTTTAAGAGCCTCAGACACAGTTTCCCAACCAAACTGCAAAAATTTGGAGGCGTAAGCTGGCTCTACTCCGAGTTGAACCATTCGGTCAAAGCAAAGCAAAGTGCCTGTTTGGAGCATTCCGCACAAAATGGTCTGTTCGCCCATCAAATCGCTTTTAACCTCGGCTATAAACGAGCTTTCCAAAACGCCGGCACGGTCGCTGCCAAGCCCAACGGCATAAGCCTTTGCATAGTCCAAACCTTTGCCTTCAGGGTCGTTTTCCCTTTTAACGGCAACCAGAGCTGGCATTCCAAAACCACGCACATACTCAGCGCGAACCTCAGACCCAGGCCCTTTTGGTGCGACCATTATAACGGTGATGTCTTCTCTTATTTGCATCCCCTCTTCCACTATGTTGAAACCGTGGCTGTAAAGGAGGGCAGAGCCTTTTTTCATCAAAGGCATAATTTCCGCCACAACTTTGGAGTGCTGCTTATCTGGTGTAAGGTTGCAAATCAAGTCCGCTGTGGGGATTAAATCTTTATATACTCCGGCCTTAAAGCCGTTTTCAGTTGCGTTCACATAGCTGGCCCTTTTCTCATCTATGGCGGATTGCCTGAGCGCAAACGATACGTCCAAACCGCTGTCCCTCAAGTTCAGCCCTTGGTGCAAGCCTTGCGCGCCTGCGCCTATAATTACAATTTTCTTGTCTTTGAGCGCATCTGTGCCGCGGGCAAATTCGGAAGCGTCCATAAAACGGCATTTGCCAAGTTCTTCCAGTTGTATGCGCAAGGGCAATGTATTGAAGTAGTTCATTTGAGCCTCTCCTTGAAGGAGAAATAATATAGAAAAAAACAGCAGTTTTGAAGATTTTTGGTGTAAATCGTGACAAATTTTGACTATTTGTCAAAAGTACCCTTGACAAATGGTCATTTTTTTATATATTTAAGATTCACTTAAACATAGGAGTTCATTATGAACAAAATGGCAAAAACAGCAATCGCGCTAGTTGCTTTAACTGCGGCGTTTTCTTTTGCGCAGGATAGCGAAAAGAAGGGAATGCAAATAGGCCCAAGGCTTTCTTTAGGCAGCTTTTCCACCCCCTCTATGGTTATTCAAGTAGAGGAAAAAGCAGCCGGTCAGCAGTTGGCAAGACCAAACCAAAAAATTGATGGAGGGCTTAGCTTTGGTGGCGGCGTGGCTGTCAAAATCCCGGTCGCAAGCTTTGTAGAAGTTGCACCCGAAGTAAATTTCCTTTACAGAAAAGTAGCACATTGGGATGGATGGGTTCTGTTGAAAAGCGGAACTTCAAAGATGGAAATGGACATAACCGAGTTTGCCATAAGCGTTCCTATACTTGCTTTGATTACGCTCCCTGAAGGGGTTGTATCTCTGCCAGCATATGCGAAAGGCATTTTCCTCGAGGTTGGG
>Ga0268262_10004387_pt1 | contig 14612 bp, 12 predicted proteins | sample TergutNc150P3_FD_190354 | JGI IMG/M metagenome (GOLD analysis project Ga0268262, IMG submission 190354) | Nasutitermes corniger P3 segment gut microbial community from laboratory colony in Florida, USA - Nc150 P3 (SPAdes) (version 2) | ecosystem: Host-associated > Arthropoda: Insects >... | reverse complement strand
CCGCCGTTTCTTCCCGCCCTGTTCAAACAGAAAGATCACTGCTTCTGCTCTTCATCCGCGCTTCCTGCCCGGCCTGCCCTCCTGCCAAGGCCGCGGCGGGAAAACTGGGCATCCCCGTTGAGCTTGTAAACGCGGACACGGCGGAGGGCATGGCCGAGGCGGTAAGACGCAACGTGATGTCTACCCCTACGGCAATACTCATTTCCCCGGGAGGCGAAGAGCTCGCGAGGGCCGGAAACGCAGAAACAATCGGCAGGCTGCTTGACATCCCTGCTTAGTCATGGCGGACGTCAAAATACAGCTCAGGAAAACCAGTTTTATTGACTATCCGGGGCGTATTTCGTCGGTCTTTTTTTTCTACGGCTGCAATCTTCGCTGTCCTTGGTGCCATAACCGCCAGTTAATTATCGGTGCACATGAAGACCATATTAATATCCAAGAGGGCCTGGCCCATTTACACAAGCGGAGGCAAGTACTTGGCGGGGTGGTATTAAGCGGCGGAGAACCATGCCTTTGCCCCGATCTTCCTGACATTATAAGAGAAATAAAAAAAACAGCCCTGCCTGTAAAACTGGACACCAACGGAATGTTTCCCTCGCTTCTGGAAAATCTTTTCTCGCGGGAAGAAAGCCGACCCGATTATATAGCCCTTGATCTGAAAATAGCGCCCGAGCGATACAGGGACCTGTACGCTCCTGGCGAAGGGACACCGGACCCCGCTTCGTTACTACGCCAAAGCGCCCGGTTAATCCGCCAGGCCGGCATTAGCCATGAATACCGGACTCTGGTGCTGCCCGAAGGCTTTGTCGGCGAAAAAGACATCGAGGAGCTTGCCCCTCTGGCGGATAATTCCCCCTGGTATTTCAGGCCCTTTATCGGCGGAAACTGTCTGGACAACGCCTGGGATGCCCTGGAGAGTCCTGCCGTTCCCGAAATCGAGGCTTTGGCAAAGAAAGCGAGGGAGCTGGGGAAAATTGGAATAGCAATACAAAACTCCGTGGTACTCTGCGAACTCCGTAGTAAAATTCTTTTCTAATTTTCAAACTGAGGATTGCTGGCTTCCCTACTCCCTTTTTGTGCTATACTTTAGATGAGGGCTATGCAAAAAACACAACGGCTGATATTTGTATTACTTGTCATACCTTTTCTAGCCAAAGCTCAGGAAGCCAGGCCGGTTATACGCTTTACTCCTTTTGTTTCCCAGGGGATAAGTAACGAAGAGATACGTTTTATTGAATCTTTGATCCAGTCTTATATTTCAGATGCAGGCGAGATGGTTTTTAATTACGACAACATTCTCCCTGACACATATCTGTCGGGTGTAGGATTGCTAACCGGTTCCTGGAACAAAACTCCCGATTATATCCTTTCGGGGAGCGTCTACCTTGAACGAAAAACCAGGATTTTTACACTGGAAATTCGCAATACCCATACTAACGAAATTACCAAAACCACCACAGAACACAAAACAGCCGGTGATCTTGTATTAAGATCACGTTCGCTTGTAGAAAGCATCATTAAGTTCCCTGTCCTTTCCGAAATGGAATCGGCGGCGGTAAATGAAGCCGAACGAGAAATCCCGCTAATTATCACTGAAAACAGCATAGCCGGAACATGGCGGGGAGAACCTGGTATAGAAATTGTCCGCCTTCAGCCGGGAGGGCGAGGAACGGCTTTCTTTTCTTCAGGGGTGCAGATGAGCCTAAACTATGTTATCGAAGACAATACCCTTAAAATATGGCAAAATTCCCCCAACGTTGACCGTTTTTATTATCCTAATCCGCCTGAAATTACAAAACTGCTTTCTGAGCGGGCGGAGCCGATGCGCTGGGAATTCATGCTTTATTCCGGTGGAAACCGCCTCAGGGGAACAAAAATATCTACCGAAATCCGGGTTTTGCAGAATGGAAATACGGAACTGCTTTACGAAACGGTCAGGGCCACGGTTTTAATCCGCTCGTACTACTAGAATTTTGGCTCTATTCGGGATCTTTGAAGAGCTTCAGTATGTCAAAAACAACCATACACAAAAAAATACTGGCGCCCGAACAAAAAGCAATCATTATTATAGTCTTATCCTGGACATATTGAGGTTCGGCAACGTCAATGACCTTGCCGGGTAAAGTTTCGTTTTTTTGATTTACTCCAAGGCCGACTATGCGCATGAATTTTTCATTTGAAGCTGCATAGCCCTGTTCGCGGGCATGAACAGCAAGTGTATCTTTATCGTAAAGGAGGGAATTTGCTGTGTCCTCCAGCTCCTGGTTTATTGATTTCAGGTATTCTATATTTGCTTCCTGCTTTTTCTGTTCATTTTCGAGCTGCCTGTAGGCATAAAACCCCTTAGCGCCGAATAGCAGGAACAGAGATACATATATTAAGACCCCTGCCCAGAGTGCGAACAGGTATTTAGCCATTTTCATTACCTAAATTAACGGTATTTTCCATGTTATCCTTTAGAAAACGGGAAAACCCCATTGACCCGCAGCCCGCGCCAGCGGGCAGTAAATCCATCCCTTGAAAGAGCCAATGGCGGAGCCATTGACCCGCAGCCCGCACCAGCGGGCAGTGAATCCATCCCTTGAAAGAGCCAATGGCGGAGCCATTGACAACAGGAAAAGCATTAGGATACCATTTATAATGTGAATAGCGTGATCTTTCCCAAAAAATATCCTAGAGGATTGTTTTTTATAGCCGATAATACTATAGAGGTATACTCGTTTTCAGTCATGTGTTATTTAGCGGGAGCATTTCATGGCAAAAGATAAAAAACCTTCTATATTTGCTGATCGCGGGACCATTGGATCCGCTGATGAATTGGATGAATACGGCGTGTGGGTAAAAAGTGAACCGCAGGATTTGTCCCAGGTTCTCCCCGAAGCCGATCGATTTCCCACAGAAATACCAGATACAGATGACCTTGATTCGGCAATACCCGATTTGGAGGATCTCCCAGACTTTGGTGCAATTGGGGCAGTAAGCCAGGATAACGACGTTTCATTAAATATTCCTATCGATGACTATGCACTACCTGATCTCGAAACAGATAACAAAGCAACTGAAGAAAATGACGATAGCGATGTCTTTAATTTTGGGGAACTCGCGGAACCGGTAGAATTGGATTCTATAGATTTGAATACCGGCGATACGGATTCTGCTGAACCGGCAGGCTCCGAAGATGACGATGGTTTCAAAGAAATTTCAATGGACGAATTTGTCGGAACACAGGATTCCGCAGATTCGCCAGATTCGTTAGAATCTGAGGGGTCTGAAGATTCGTTAGGTTCAATTGACTCATTCGAGTCAGTTGAACCCATTGAAATTGACGCCGATATTGAAAACGTAATTACCGAAGCTCCCGTAATCGACGCTGTGCCTGAAATTACCGGATCGAATATCAGCAGTTCCCTCCCGGCAGTTTCCTCGGAAAAAGAAACAGTAAAAGAAACTCAGACCATGGACCTTTCCACACAGTTGTTGATGAAGATTGCCGAAGAATTGTCTTCTATACGGAGCGAACTAAGCACGCTTAAAAGAGAGTTTTCAGGCCTCAGAGCGGCGGCTCCACAAGTCGAAAGCAGCAAAGAGAAAGACATCCCTGAAGAAGATGATGAAAAAATTTCCCTAACCGGCGATGAAATGAACAACATTCTCAATACGGCAGATTTTACCGAAGAGGCCGGATCGGATGCGGCTATGGGCCTTTCGGAGAATGAGGATGATTCGGATGAACTAAGCCTTAGCACGGCGGATTTGGATATGGAAATCGACTTAATCGATTCCAATTTGGAAAACCTCGAAGGTGAAACAAAACTTGGAAACTCTTCTTTCATTGATAATAATACTGATGAAAAAATCGATGATGAGAATCAAATTTCCTCCGAAACGGATGTGCCGGACGATTCCATACTTGACTTCAGTTCGGCTGAAACTGATGAGCTGAATGAAATCCTTGAAAACGGCGTTGAACCCATGGCTTCTGCCCCGGCGCCTGAGGACACGAATTATCTTACCGAAGACCCCCTGGCGGAAAAAACCGGCAGTGAAGATTTTCCGCCAGATTTAGCAGAAGCGAACGCCGACGAACCCCTTGATCTTTCAGGGGCAATAATCGACGAACCTGACCTTTCTTCGGAAATCCATGATAACCCTCTTGAAGAACCTTCTCTTGAAGATATATCCATTAACCTGGATCTGGCGGATTTAGATTCTCCTGATTTAAATTCTGAAGAATTGGATTCTTCAGAATTAGGTTCTGTTGAACTTGAATCTGCGGAAAATGACCTCGCATTGCCGGTTTTAGAAGATGTTTCACAAGGCTTAGATGATCTTTTAATTGTTCCTGAAAGTCCTGCTGAAGAAGGGGATGATCACAGCGAGGTTTCCGTAAAAGAAGAAAGCGTTGAAGAAATAGCAGAAGAAGCGCCCGAAGAAAAAGAAGAAACAATTGGAGAAATTATCGAGGAGATTCCGGAAGAAATAATTGAAGAAATTGAAGAGTTTCTGCCTGAAGAAGAAAAAGAAAGTGCCGCAGTTATTCCTGAAACGGTTCCTGCTAACGAACCATCTTCCTCCGGAGAAATATCCGAAATTCCCGCACACCTGAAAACGGAATTAAAAACTGTGCTTTCGTACATGGATCAGCTTCTGGAAGCCCTTCCGGACGACAAAATAGAAGAATTCGCAAAGTCCGAATACTACGATACCTATAAAAAACTGTTCAAAGAATTGGGACTTGTATAGCGCGTCTTTGCATTCAAGGTACAATCCCCAGGGGGAAGCTGAAAGGTACATTGATTCCCTTTCCCTGAACGAGAACATTCGCTTTTTTATCCTGATTGAACCAGGGCTTGGCTACATTATAGCCCCTCTAAAAAAAAAAGCGCCGTATGCAAAGGTAATTGCGCTTCACGTTGAAAAGCCCGGCCAAGAGCCAACGACCCAGGAACCAAAGGTCAAAGAGCCGGCGGCCCAAATGCCGACGGTACCAGCCGATTCACAGTGGTATCCTGAAACAGGCGTATCCGTACAGGATTTTCTGGAAGCTGAAATTCCTGATTTGCAAGCCTTTGAAATTCGACTTTTGGAATGGCGTCCCGCGCTTAACGTTTACGGCAGCTTGTACCGGAACCTTGTAGAAGAAGCGGCAGCTTTTATCAAACGCTCGGATGCAAACGCAAGAACTGCCAAAGCTTTTGGTTCCAGGTGGTTTAAAAACTTTTTAAAAAACCTTTCGATCATAAAAACAGTTATAAGCCCTGTTAGCCCGGTCAATGATAATCAGTCTGGAGTTTCACTGCCGCTTCTTGTTACAGGCGCCGGTCCCGGCCTGGAAGACGCAATCCCAATTATAAAAAGCGCCATAAAAAACGAAGCAGTACCGGGCGGCATTTTCATTATGGCGTCTTCTTCGTCCATAGCGGCTCTGGATGCCAATGGCCTAATTCCCGATTTGGCGATCTCCACGGATGGATCAAACTGGGCAAGGCTTCACCTTTTTAGCCTTTTCAGAAACAATTCCAAAAAAAAAGAAACCTGGCCCCTTGCGGCGTCCCTGACAGCGGCCCTTCCTTCGCAGTGCGGCACTTTGCCGGTTTTGCCTATAAGCGACGGAAGTCTCTGGCAAACGCTAATTCTGCGAGAACTTAAAATTCCTTTTATCACCCTGCCCCAGCGGGGAACGGTAACCGCCACCGCTCTGGATTTGGCTTTCGCGCTGACTGGCGGACAGATCTACATTGCCGGTATGGATCTCTCAAACCGGGATATATGTTCCCACGCGCGCCCTTACAGTTTCGACATCCTAATCGAAGAAAAAGCTTCAAGGGCAAACCCTGCGTATTCTCAAACTTACAAACGCTCTTCCCTGTTAAAAGCAGGCGGTTCCTACGGCATTTACGCTTCATGGTTTGAAAAACAGCTTTCCCTTTACCCAAGGCCCCTTTATCCGATTGGGAAAAATAATTCCATATTTGACTCTCCAAAAGCGGCTTTTCCGTCTAACGGCGATGAAAATAAAAGGTCTTTAATAAAATTTAACAGAACCAGCTTAAATTTTACAGCCGATCCGGCTGAAATGGCGCTTTCAATTTTGGAAGCTTCTTTTAAAAATCCTGTCCACTCAAGAACATTGCAAAAAGAATTACAGGCTTTACTGCTTCCGGACGGTGGAGCTGTATCCGAAAAAGATATAATTGACGCAATACACAGGGAAAGCAATGGACAAGGATAATCTTTTTGAGAAAAACCTGCTTGCCATTTCAAAAAGAAACAGGGAACTTTGCTTTAGACTTTCAAAAACCGCTATTAAAACCGGCCGCTACAAATTTTTGCCTTCCCGCTCCGGCGAAATAGTACCAAACTGGATAGATCATCAAGGCGCGGCCCATCCCCTCCATTCTATGAGGGATCCCCAAAAAGAAGCAAAGCGGCTCATCGAAACAGTACAAAGCGAAAGTTTTATTGTCCTTCTCGGGCTGGGAGCGGGCTTTTACGCCGAAGAGGCGCTTAGGCGGGAAGAAACCGGCTTTGTGTTGGCTGTTGAATACGGCCTATGCGACGATCTATGCGGCCTTGCGGAACTGTTCCACAATATAGACTATACTCGTCTTCTTGAAGATCCCAGATTCAGCCTTGCCGTTGATTTATCCGGCGAAGATCTAAAACAGCTTATTTTAAGCTTGTATCAGCCCGTTTTATTCGGCGGGGTAAAAGCCATTCCCCTTCGCTCCAGAACCGATTTCCTGGCCGAAAGCTTTATTACAGCGAAAAAAGCAATTGAAGCGGCCGTTGACCAGGCCTCATCGGATTATTCGGTTCAGGCCCGCTTCGGGAAGCGCTGGCTGTCGAACATTCTCAGGAACCTGAAAAACTCAGGCGGAATTAACGGCGGCATCCCTCCAATAAAGAAGGCTGCGATATGCGCAGCTGGCCCTTCTCTTTCGCTTCAGATTCCGGCAATCAAAAAATCAACGAAAGATAGATTTCTCATTGCCGTTGATACCAGTCTTCCCTGCCTGCTTAATGCGGACATAACGCCTGACGCGGTTATTTCGATAGACTGCCAGCATATTAGTTATTACCACTTTATGGACGGTTTACCGGAAGGGGTTCTTCTTTTTCTGGACCTTGCAAGTCCTCCCCTTCTGGCCTCCCGTTCCAAAAGTCTTCATTTTTTTACAAGCGCCCATCCCTTAACAAGGTATATCTCCCAGGCATGTAAGCCCCTGCCTGAGCTTGATACATCGGGCGGAAATGTAACTTACGCAGCTGTGTCCCTCGCTGAACAAATGGGCGCTTCTGCAATCGAGCTTTACGGCGCGGATTTTTCGTATCCCGGAGGTGTTTCCTACGCCCGCGGCGCTTACATTTATTCGCTTTTTGCAAAACGCCAGAACCGCTTTTTCCCCCTTGAAGCCCAATGTTCGGATTTTCTCTATAGAACGCCCCTCGAAAAAATTAACGCCCAGGTGGAAGGCGATTCCTGGTACTACGAAAACCGGCTCTTAAAATTTTACCGCCTGAGGCTTGAAGAAAAAAGCTCTTGCATGGAGGCGGCGCTTTTTCCTGTCAAAGGACTGGGAGCGCCGATTTGCGTGAGGCAGGCTGAAGACCGGAAGCATAACTTTAAAACATTTTCCGTTGGCAAGGCCGCAACGCGGGCGGAAGATTTTCTTTTATTTTACAAAAACAAAATAGCAAGCCTTCCAAAACCTGAAAAAAACGCCGCCTTGTACCTTGAATCACTAAAAGACGAAGACAGGGCAGTCTTTGCCACCATTCTCCCTTTGGCTTGTTTCATCAAAAACCGCAATTCCATTTCTGACTTTCGGGAATTGATTGAAGAGGCTAAGTCCTATACCACAACACAAATTGATAAAGTGCTAGCCGAATGAAATTGCGGCATAGCCCACAAAAGAATCGGGAATTTCATCATCTTCCGATTCTAAGACATCTGCGCTGGTACGGTAGTCAAGAAGCTTCGCGTTCTTTCCCTTTTGGGCGGCAAAACCAAGTGCCCCTAAGACCGCGCCGACTGAACAGGCGGAACTGTCATCCTCTGCACGTTTCAGAACCACAGAAGGGTCTCCTTTAAGGACGGCATTGATAAAGGCGGCGTCGTTGCTCTTTTTCATCCATTCAAGGGCGGATTTTCCCCTTCCTCGCGGGCTAAAGCCGTAATTATTCCCGTAGTGAGTAAGATCCGTGGAAGAAAGAACGACAATCCGCCTGCCCAAATCCACGGCGGTTTCGGCAAGTATCTTTCCCGCTTCAAACGAAGATAACTCCGCCGGAAACCTGAGCCAAAGGAGCTTCGATTCGGGGAAAAAATAATGCGCCATAGGCAAAAGAACTTCTACCGTATTATCCCGGTAGCTATCAGGGATGGTGGAAATTCGTTTCGCGAATGCCTCCTGCAATTTATTGTCGATCATCATTGCGCCAAAGGGGGTCTTTACGCCGTCTTCCCGTGCGGCAAGCACCGGCGCGCCTCGGGGCAAATGGCCGCCAATAACAACTACTGTTTCCGCTTCCAATCCAAGCGATGATACGGCCAGCGCCGCCAGGGGGCCGGAGTAATACCAGCCGGCATGGGGGGCTACCGCCGCCAGAGCTCCCGGCAAGGCCCCTTTGGCCCTTTTAAAGGGTTCCATAAACTCTTCAATTTTTTCCCTTTGCCGGGGATACCAACCGGGAGGAAGACACGGTTCGCGTAAAATCATTAAAATATCCTAGCATCAAAATATAAAAACGTATATAATAATTACATTAATCGATAGAATATAGCCAAGGGATGTACATGGGAGTTTCGTATAAAACATCTAAGGTTTCCTCGTTCGTAGCGGCTCTGTGTATATTGGCATACATAGGCGCATTAGCGTTAGGAGCGGTTCAAATTATTGTTGGCATAGGGGAACGCCGGAATCTCGCGGAAAGGGAGTTTTACGACCTTGCCGACAGGGCCACTTCCTCCAGCGTTTTTCTTGGCTTTATGAGCGAAGCATACCAGGCAACTATCAGGGATTTTCTGGGCGCTTCCAATACCCTTCTGGGAGTCATAATTACCGGTTCCGGCGGGGAATACGCTTTTGAGAAGTACCCCGGAAGCGGCATTGTCTGGACGGCGGATTCACCACGGTTCAAAACAGGAATCGGCTATCCCGGCGAATCGTTCTTTCTGCCGCTGGGAATAGAGGGCCAGCGGAACGTAACCATACAGGCGATTTACGGCAGGATAGATTATGCTTTTTTCCAGAAAATTCTAAGGCAAACCCTTTTGGTGATCCTCTCCGCCCTGATTGTTGCTTTCATTACCCTTCTTGTGGAAAGGACAATTAAAATCAGGTCGAATTACTACAAAACCGGATCACGCGGCATAAATGCCGGCGACATAAATACCGACGGCATTAATACCAGCGGCTCTTATGACGACAACAGCGTAGAAGAGGAGGATCCTAAGGGGCTTTTTAACCCAAGGGGTAACATTGGCTGGGATTCCTATACCAATGAAAGACTTGCTGCAGAACTTCACCGCTCCTCTTCTTTTGAACAGGATCTGGTATTTCTTGCCGTGGAATTAAAGGGCCCGGAAAAAGTCAATGACAGCCTGTATTGCAAATTTACCGAGGAGGCTGTGAATTTCTTTACAATGAGGGATTTGATTTTTGGAAAGGGCGAAAACGGAATAGCCGTTATATTACCAAACATTGATCTGGATCAGGGAATTTCAAAATCCGAACAGTTTCGCAACCGCCTCATTTCAAAAGTGCGGGAATTAAGCGCAAGTCAGGGAGGAGTTCCGGAGATTGAGCTTTGCATAGGGCTTAGTTCCCGTTCCGGCAGGCTCATTGAAGCTGATCGCCTTATTCTTGAAGCGGACAGCGCTTTAAGAAAAGCTATGGCGGACCCTGTTTCGCATATAATAGCGTTCAAGAGCGATCCTGAAAAATACCGTGAGTTCATTAAGGCAAATCGAAACTAATCGAAGAAAAAAGAACTTTCTCTAAAAAAATTGTTAAATGTACGCTCTGACAAAATATAAAAAAAATGCGATCCTGACACCGTAGCGTAACGGTTGTTCTGCTCCGTGAGGGGGCCCGCCTGCAATGTCCTTGTACTGCCGTTTCCAAACTGTAAGGTAATGCTTGCTTCCACTGTTTCAGGGGCGTTTACTCCGAAGTTGTCCGCTTCCGCTTCAAGCAGCAGCCTGAGCATTGCTTCTATCCTGACCGCGTCCAAAGCTATGCTTTCTTTCCCGGGAATGATCCATCCCCTTCCGCTTCGGCGCAGAATATATGACTCGGCAGGAAAAGAAATCTCAGCCTGCTGGATTGAATCAACTGAAGCGGGAGCAACCTGCCGCCGAGATCCGTTAAGATCGAGGTTCCCCTCCGAAAACAGACGAAGATTATACCAGGAACGGGCATTTGATTCCGTAAAAAAGCTGTAGCTATCCTCCGCAGAGTATATCTGATTCCAGCCTGCCCTTCTTAAATAGACTTCCGTGCCTAAAGCGTTTGTACCGCCTATCAGGAGATCCAGAAGCGGCAGGCCCGCGCCTCCACGGACAGTAATGCGTGAAGCGCTTTCTTCTTTCAATCCCAGCCTTTCAATGCCTTCGGACGATGACGCTCTGACCGGATAATTATCTTTCCGGGTAAGCAGGGCAAAGAGATCGGCTACCCTGTCCTGTTTCGCCGGAAATTCGCCTGTCCTGTCTGCAACAAGCCAAACGTCGTTTTTGCGTCTTAAAACGATCCTGCTTTCCCGGTTTGATATTTCAACGCCGTCGGCCATAACCAAAAGCGAAGGATCAAGCCAGGCAAAGGCAGCGCTGCTCCTGTTTTCGGGGTCAAAAACAAAAGTCATGATGTAAATTAAAGCAAGAACAATAACAAGGACCGAAAGTACTGCGGCCTTCTTTTTATACGTCAATAGAGTGTCCTTTGTCTTTTGAAGTTTTCACCCTTCGTTTCCAGTTCAGAAAAAGCCCGGCCAAAACTACGGCAAGGGGAATAACAATGGTATTAATTGAGCGGGAAAGGGCCATTGCCCTGTTTCTTTTAGCGCGGTCGGCTATGCGGTCAAGCCTGCCCGCCTGTGCTTGACGCCCGCGGATTGCGACAATATCTTCGTCATTGGAAAGCCAGTCCGCCGCCTTAATCAGAAAATCCAGGTTTCTTTCCGCCCCGCGGTTGGCCTGCATAATTGAACCTGCGAAACGCGAGTTCCCCACGACGATCAGCCGGGAAGGCTTTTTATTAACCGGCTCGCTTCGCCACTGAAATGCGCTTGGGAAAATTCCCGAAAGGGACGCGCCCAGTATTTTCGCTCCACGGGTATAGCCCGCTTCATCTTCAAATTGCGAATAATAATTGGGATTGGTAACAAACCTTTCCGTCTGTAGCCATGCCTGGGGTGAACTGGAAAAAAGAACATCCGCTGAAACGCCTTGCGGGGGATTTAATTCAAGAGGACTTGCCCAGTAGAGATCCAGACCCATAAAACGGGCGGTAAGGGGATGATCAGGGTTGCCCATCTGTTCCGGAATGCCTAGCCACTGTGGGTACCTCATTGTTTGAATAACCGTACCGTTTCTGCTTTGAGTCTGGAACGTTATGCTAAGCGCGAGTACGTCATTCACCAGCGCGCTGCGCACTACAACTCCGTAATTGGCCAGCATGGCAAGCAGGCCCCTATCCTGCATTTTTCTGGCCTCAAATGCCCTTCTGGTATCCACAAAAACTCCGTCCAGAGCAAACAACACATTCCCGCCGCCAAGTATGTAATTGTCAATCGGAAGGAGCTGTTCTTCATCCAGATCCTCAACCCCGCCAAACACAAACAGGGCAGGAAGGCTTGAGGGTATGTAATCACCGGCTTTGATAAGCCTTACGCGGAAACCGGAAAAAACAAGCTCCTCGTTCAAAATTCCGTACTCGCTTTCCCACTGGCTGTAGCTGTCGCCGACAATGACCCCGATTTCCCTTTCCACGTTGCGTACCAGCGAGCGGATACGGGAGCTTAAATCGTATTCCAGGGTGTCCAAGGAAAAGACAACAGGAATAACCGTTTCCCGATCCAGGTATTCTATAAGGATTCCGGAATAAACAGTTGCTACGGTTATTTCATTCTGTTCGGCAAGCTGAATTTGCTGGGGCTCTATTCCCAGATCTTCCACCGCTTGTAGAAGGCCCGCCTTTGCGGGATCCTTTTGAAAGAAGCGGATTTTTCCCCTTGAATTTGCCGCGTATTCGCGCAGCAAGTCCGCAATTTCTCCGGGCATGGGATGGGCCTGCCTTAGCTTTTCAGAAACAAAATAGGTAATCCTTAGCTGGTCAGATATTTCTTTGTACAAGTTCTTTGAGGCTTCTGAGATCGTGTAGGCTTTGTTCTTTGTTAAGTCCAGGCGGAAAAACAAGCGGCCGCTTATCAAAAAAGCCAGTAAAAAAATAGCCGCCAACAGCAGGCTTATAACCCTGGCCTGATTTTTGTTCATGGCTATTTCCACCTTCTGTATACAAGAACCTGGGTATTGAGGAACAAAAAGAGGATCGTGGTTATAAGAAAGAAGGCCATATCACGGCTGTCCAAAAGCCCTCGGGAAAAACTTTCAAAATGAAAAGCAAGGGAAAGATAATTAATTAAAGACGCAAGGCCTGAAGGCAGGTTCTCCGTCAGTTGGTGTATTAGCATTACCGCAAGCAGCGCAACTACGCTTCCCACAAACGCGGCGGCCTGGTTTTTGGAAACGCCTGAGAGAAAAACCCCAAGAGCGGTGGCGCTTGCTCCCAAAAACAAGGTCCCCGCGTATTCGCCGAATATTACTCCGCCTTCAAAATACCCAAGCGGCAAAATGCTTAACGGAACAGGGACGGTAAGCAAAACCATTGCGAATAACAACGCAAAACAGGATAAAAACTTGCCCAGCACAAGTTCCCATTCGGTAAAAGGCATGGTGAAAAGAATCTCCGCGCTGCCGATTTTTTTTTCTTCGGCCCAGACTCTCATGGTCAAAACAGGGATCACAAAAATATAAGCGAATGGGAAACCCTGGAAGAAGGGCCTTAAACTGGCTGTGTCCATGGCAAAGAAGCGCTGAATATAATAAAGCCATATTGATACAAAAAGGAGGAAGAAAACCGTAACGCCGTAAATGGCGGGAGAATTGAGCCACGAATAAATTTCCTTTCGGGCCAAAACAAAAACCCTGGGTGAGATAATACTCATCTCCTGCTCTCCTATTCAGTGGTTAGCGGCTCACTTCTTCGTTCCTCCGAAGTGAGCTTCACGAAAATATCTTCCAGGCTGAGTTTCTTCCGATTCATTCCGATTATTTTGTATCCCTGCTTGATTGCCCAGTCAAAAATAATTTCCCCGTCAAGAGCATAAGCGCCGCTATCCCTGATCACAAAGCCGAGCCGTATTATCCCGTCTTCCAGAGTCTCCGCTTTTATTTCGGCGGTTTCCCTTTCCAGCTGCCCCAGGCGGCTTTCAATTTCCGCCGCCTCCGCCCCCTTAAGGAACAGCTCCCAGGTATCCATTCCCCCGCCTGAGCGAATCGTTTTTGCGATTTCATCAGGCGTCCCCTGGGCGGCAATCCTGCCCTCGTTCAGAATAAGCACCTGCGAACAAACGGCTTCTACTTCTTGCAAAATATGCGTCGAAAGAATTACGGTCTTCCGCTTTCCCAGCTCCGTTATTAAAGAGCGAATTTCGATTATCTGATTCGGATCAAGGCCGGAAGTCGGCTCGTCAAGGATTAAAATCGGCGGGTCGTGAATTATGGCCTGGGCAAGCCCGACACGCTGTTTATAGCCCTTGGAAAGGCTTTCAATGCGATGGCTTCTTTCGCCTTCAAGGCCGCAAGCGGCAATGGCGTCATCAACCGCTTTTCGTATTTTCTCTTTTGGAAGAAGCCGGGCCGAAGCCGCGAAGTAAAGGTATTCCTCCGCTGTCATGTCCCCATAAAGGGGATTGCTCTCCGGAAGATAGCCTATGCGCTTTTTGACTTCCACCGGGGATTCTTCAACGGAAATGCCATCAATTATCGCCTCCCCGCCGGAAGGGAAATGGTAGCCGGTTAAAACTTTCATGACGGTAGTTTTGCCCGCGCCGTTCGGCCCCAGAAAACCAAGCACCTGATCCCGCCCTAAAGAAAAAGATATGTCCCTTACAGCCTCAAAATCCCCGTATTTTTTGCTGAGATTTTTTACCTCAATCATGATGTTCACCCAAATTATTTAATAACAAAAATAATTTAGTCAATGGCTTCGCCAAGGCAACAGTATTTTAAGAAGATCATCACACGGAGGCGCAAAGAACGCAAAGAACTATAGGTAATTTGCAAGCTAAGCCTCTTTCCAGTTTAACTTTTAGGCAATTTATCACGCTGACCTTCAAGAAGCCAGAACTTAACAACAGTACCATTACCGCGTTTTGCGATATATTCATCATAAAAAGGCTGTCTACTCTCCCTGGGAATGGTAGTATCGAAAATAACATTAGAAAGAAAAGCAAGACGATCCTTCTCAGCCTGCTTACGATATACAACTACAGTCATTACTATAGACGTAATCAAACCGGCAATACCTGTAAAAGCACCTATCAAA
>Ga0268262_10004386_pt1 | contig 14615 bp, 16 predicted proteins | sample TergutNc150P3_FD_190354 | JGI IMG/M metagenome (GOLD analysis project Ga0268262, IMG submission 190354) | Nasutitermes corniger P3 segment gut microbial community from laboratory colony in Florida, USA - Nc150 P3 (SPAdes) (version 2) | ecosystem: Host-associated > Arthropoda: Insects >... | reverse complement strand
TGAAAAGAAAAAAGGATTTTATCACAGAAAAATTTCCTTTTAAAATAAAAATAAAATTCAGCACAAAAGCAGATGGCAATATTATGAGCAATAAATTATCTGAAAATTTTTGGCTTGGAAACAGAAATCTTGAACCTTTTAAATGGGAGATGTGGGTATGAAAAAAATGCTAGTGGCTAGCGCTTTGGTTTTAATCGCTTGTATGCAATTGGAATATGTGGAATTTTTTTTGGAAGAGGAAATTTCCTCTAGTTCGGAGATGGAGTTTTCTTCCAGCTCGGAAGCTCCAATTTTGCAAATTGGCAAATATGAGCTTTCTTATGAGGGCATAAGTTATTACGATGCAATTCTCCTGTGCAATAAAATGTCGCTTGAAGAAGGCTTAGACACACTCTATCAATATGACAAGCCCGTGTTCACAGAAGATTCTCTTTTTTGGCTGCCAAATATAAAAGTTTTGGAAAATCGCTCCGGCTATCGTTTGCCAACTAAGGAAGAATGGCTGTTGGCAAAAGAAAATGGCGAAATGGAAAAACTGAATGAAGATGTTGGCGAGTGGCTTTATGGTGAGTCTAATTCCATGTATGGAACTTTTGAACTCGCTCCGCATTTTATAAAGGCGGTGGGTTTGTATAGGGAAAAGGAGGGAAATCCGGTGTATGGAATGAGGGTGGTTAAGATTTAATACGCTATAAATTTCCTTTTGTATAAACGGCTAAGATAGAGTCGCCAAATGAAACTGGTATCATTAAGCTTTTTAATGCTTTCGGGCAACATTTCCCGCGTAAAAATGGAAGATATTGTCCAAGCCTTTCAAATACATATTCACCGGTGAAATACCATTTTACTGGCAAGTATTTCTTCAACTCAAAGCCAGTTTTGCTCATAAGATGGTTTAATGTTTTTTTATTATAATAACCTATATGCGCCAAACGATAATGCCACCAACGACTTCTCATAACCCTCGCTAATGTTGATGACGCATCTGGCGTTGTAGCAAATAAAACGCCGCCCGGTTTTAATATTTTGTTATAGGCTAATAGCAGAGATGCCGGAGCCGCAATGTGTTCAAGCACATCTGTCATATAAACCGCATCAAAACTATCTGGCGGATAGTCAGGCATAGATGAATTTATTACTGGCAACCCTTGCTTTATCGCGTAATTCGCCAAAAAAGCACTTGGTTCAATGCCTTGTGCTTCTAAACCATGTTCTATAGCTAACTGGACAAATAAACCCGCTCCCGCCCCAACATCTAAAATTCGGGGCGAGGGGGAGAGTATAAATGGCAAAGTCTGTTTTAAAAGAAAACTTAATTGTTTCTTTCTTTGCTCTGAGCTTTCTATATATTCCACATCTTCAAGTTGTTCGTATAAATTCGATACATCGCCAGTATCGCATTGTAAGAAGCCGCAATCACGGCACTTGTATATGGGCAAAGTCAGACCGTATCTAGAATCTGTAATGCGCAAATCTTCCGTTCCAATCCCATCCTTGCCTCTGCGGTAAAGAGACATATTATTAGACTCGCAAACCCAGCATACCATAGCGTAATCTCCTTTTGCAGTAATGTCGCGGCAGTATCACATAGTCCATACCGATATTCTCAGCCAACCGTCCGTCCTTATCCATCCTGTCGCCAATGAGCAGGCAATCGTTGGGTGCTAATTCCAAGTTTTTTAGCACTTGCAGCAAACCATCAGAACAAGGTTTCAAACAGCCCAACTCCAATGCCGAATAAGCCGCATCCGGGCGAAATCCAAGCGCAGTAAGCTTCTCGGTTACCTGATAGTCAGATAGTACAATCAGCATTATATTATGCTGTCTAGCCCGTTCCATATCCGCAATCAACCGTCTATCGCGAAATAAACGAACAAACGGCAGGGGGTTTTCCACCATCCACATATAAATCATAGACTGCACCGCTTCCAAACTAATATGGAAACGTTCGGCCAACGTAGCAATACGTTCGGTCTCGCTCAAACCTTGCTCATACAACTTTCTGGCGGCTAGTATCAGTCGCAGTGTGCGCAATCCACCTGGCCAAAAACATTGTAATGCTAGCCGTAAAGCCATGCACAAACGTACTGGACATTGATAGTAAAGCGTACCATCCATATCCAAAAAAATTGCTCGTCTATTTGAAATAGTACTCATCTAATCAACCCCTACGAATGGTACTAAATCCGTTAGCAACAAAAAATCCAAGGCTGGAATACGGATGTAATAACACACCACAAAGCATACGATAATGAAACCGCATAACAGCATCAGTGGTTTTTCGTGGAATAGCTTCTCAGGTTTTTGGGTCGCCGAATCTGGCTTAAAAGCAATAGAAAGATAATAACAAAACAGTACGCATATAAACGGTATAACAAGCAATAACTCAATTTTGTGCTTAACAAGAAACACACCGCAAAAAAACACCGATAGGTTTCCGTAAAATACAGCGGATGTGAGCAACCGTGTTTTTCCATATCCCCGAAAAGACTTGCGGTAAAGCTTTGCTTGCTCTGGGTCACCAATCATCCGGTATTCGGCAAAACGTTTGACCGCCATCAGAAAAGCTCCGCCCATCCAGTAACCAAAAACTAAGCTAGCCGGCGGCCAATAGAGATTTGTGACACAAAACCAACCAATAATCAACCGAATGGCGTTATTCATAGATTCGGTAAGAACATCAACATAGGGCAGGTCTTTTGTACGAATTGGCCGCACATTATACAAAATCCCCATCACAAGCAAAATTACTTCGGCGATTAAAACTGTTGTTGAGACAAAATTGGCGATAATGAGTGAAGCCATCGCAAGAAAAACGTACTCAGCCAGTACAATTGGAACGCTTAATTTATTTGTGACAAATGGTCGGTGTTTTTTTACAGGATGAAATTTATCAAACTCCATGTCTAACCATTCATTGATACAATAGTTTGCCGAAGCCGCCGCACTGGTAGCAATCATGCCAAGTATTAATTGAATGGCCAAATCCATTGATGGTATGGGGCTAACCATCACAAAAGCGATCCATGCACCTGGTAGCACAAAAAGCTGTTTGATCCAATGGTCAAAGCGAGCTATTTTGAGATAGTTTGAGATAGTTGGCTGCATATTAAAAAGCTGGGCTAAGGATAAATAAAAACGACAAAACGGCAAAAAGCAGCATAGATGTATAAGCTAGTATTCTTAAACGATAATTCTCCAAAATTTGAACTCCGCGCGTGGAAAAATAAGAGACAAGAAAAATTACTGGGAAAATATAACGAATTTCATTTACAGCAGAAAGCGGATAACGAACTCTGCAATAAATAAGCGCAGAAATTAAAAATACTGTAAAAAGCATTGCCGGCAATTCCATGAATTTTGCATTTATTATGCCCCACAAGGCAAAAACAAAAACAAGCAAAGCTAAAATACATAACATTGTACACAAAGAATCACCAACTTTCCATACTTTCCATTCTTTATACAAACTCAGAGATGATTTTATGAGATAATTCCAAAAATACTGCCTTCCGCCTTCATCGACCCAAGCGGAAGTGTGGGGTACAAGCAGATAGTCTTTTAAATCGAAATACAAATAATTGCCAACTGCATTGTTAACTCTTAATTGCCCATTCGTCGCATTCATATTTGACTCTCCAAGAAGCTCACCTTTTTTCCCATCAAAAATATCTATAATGGTTCTATGATTTGAAATTCCTATAAACAATAAAACCGTAAATGCAGAGGCAAGCAAGGTGCGCAAGGAACCTATTTTTAAAGAGCGTATAGTGCATAAACCAAAAATTACAACCCAAGCAGCTAAAATAACAAAACCGGTGGATTTGGAAGCGATAGCTATTGAAGCACCAAGAGATGCTAGAAACATATCAGAATTTTTATGTTTTAGCCAATATTTTTGCGCAAATAGCATACAAAACAATGCCCCGAAATAAAATGGAATATCATTGTTAATGCGGGGACCAGCCATAGCAAGGCCGGGCCAAAGAACTGAAACAATAGAAGCTAAATATGCAAAGCGGTTATTTCCGAACAAGGTTAAAATCAAGGCTACTCCAAAAATAACACATGCAAAAGAAAATAAAAGCTGCCCTTGCTGCAAAACCCTGCCAGTTAAAGCAGGATCGTATCTATCTACAATCTTTTTCACAACGGCATATACTATGTAATATGGCGGCGGTTGAAAACATTCCCAGCATTCATTTTTTTGAGGCATACGTTTTTCTTCGGCAAATATGTTTATATATTCAAAATGCGCATCTATATCATAAGGACTTTGCATGGGCCCCATATATGTATATACAATTAAACGCACTATTATCCCAAGCAGTATAATAGAAATAGCTATAAATTTGAATTTAAATTTCCTTAAAATTAATGCAATGGAAAGCAAAAGAAGCAGGGTAAAAACATAGTGCATTAAGGAAAGCGATTTAAATCCATTATAAAGCGTTTGAATTTTCAATCCACCCACCCCGCCGTGATTTAGTATGCGAATTTCAAAAGAATTCAACCCTTCTTGAACTTCTTTTGAAAAATCAAAATACACACCTTTTGAGTAATCGCAAAGCCCATTTATGTCATCTAATGGAAATTTATTTCCGTTGATTAAAATTTCTTGAATACAATCGTCTGGGATTATATTAAATTTTGCAGTTCTTTTATTTTTAATCGATAAGTTAAAAGATACGGTAAATTCTTCGCTTTTTTCGCCATTAAATGAATATGGCAGTTTTATATCTTCCGTGTTATCATTTCTTGTTGATTTTAAATTTGAAAATTCCATGCGAGCAGGAGTTACAATTATGTATGCTGCTGCAAGCAATAGCAACAGGTAGAATAGAGGTTCGCACAAGATTTTTTTTATGGGTTTCATAGTTTTATAAAAATAGAATTCTATTTTCTTCTATAATAAATTTTATACTCAGTACCCTCTGGGCGAGGAATATCTGCAACGCTCTCCCAAGGTTCCAGTGTAAAATATTGGTCTAAAATAGGTTGAACAGCTTCTTTTACCCTATCTTCGCTCCAACCCATAACTACTAATTGTGAATTCAAAAGCATAGAGAAAAGGGTTTCTCTATATTCTGGAATATCCCTTAGCCATACGTCAAATTGAAAAAAATAAGGCCCTTCAGGCGAATGTGCAGTCCAGCTATAAACAGTATTTCCGTTTCTGCCTAAATACATATAACGTTTAATACCTGTTTTCTCTAACATAGTATCTACATAAGCCGCTTCTTTTAATTGTTTCTGTTTTTCTCGATTATGATTTATTGCTCTAATTTCTAAATTCAAATCTGGTATATTGAGCACAGTTACAGATAATAATACTAAGATTATGCTAGCGATATTAAGATTTTCTCCCTTGGTTTTTTCTGCATTTAAAAATAGGGCAAATAAAGCAAAATAAAATGGAATAGCAAAAATAAAGTGATGATTGTAATAGTCTCCAGATAAACCCACAGCATAGCTGGTCAACAAAAAGGCTATTAACGTTTTTATGGCTATATTCGGTAAGTTTTCTTTATGCAAAATAAAGGGAGAAAATAACAATACTACAAGAACCCAGCCCAAACCATAAGAAAAAGCATTCATATCTTCCCATAATCTTTGAAATTGCATTGCTCGTTTGTAAGGTGAACCATATCTATTCACAAGATATTGTTGCATAAATTCATAGTAATGCAAATAATCCCCTAACCATCCAAGAACAAGCAACAATAAAAACCCTATAGCTACCGCAATGGCAAGAGGTAGCAAAAATCTATAACTCCAATCTTTCAAATCTTTACACAACAAAATAGATGCACCAAAAAGCGAGAATAAAAATGGCTCCTTAAAACCGCAGGCACCTAAAAACCCAAGTGCAGAAACAGCTATCCATAATTTTTTTCTTTTATAAAAATTTGGATAAGCAAATACGAAAACAGCAATACAACCAAAACTCGCTCCAAAAGATTCTATTTGCACTTCTCCGGCTCTTTCAGCAGAATAAAGCGCCATTGCAAAACCGAACAAGGCACAAATCATAAATTTCCAAACGGAGCGATATGGAAAAACAAACCAAAATACGACTGGAATAACTGCAATAACTATAAGAACAAAACATTGAACATAATGGGTGAGAATGGAAGTTCCAAATATTTTATAAGAAACTGCACTTAAAAGAAAAATCCCAGGTGGTTTAGTTTCAAAAAGCCCACTCCAAGGGGTAATACCATTGACTATCCCTCTGCCAACGGCCCAATACATTCCAGTATCCCAAGTAAATGGCTCGCTTAATTCATATTGCAGGCGAAGGCAAAACTCAACAAAAACATAAAACAACAAGGCTAATATCGGCAAAATATAAAAAGGAATTTTTTTAAGATTTGTTAAAGAAATTTCGAATTTGAATTTCCTTAAAATTAACGCAATGGAAAGCAAAAAGAAGCAAAATAAAACATAGTGCATTAAGGAAAATGATTTAAATCCGTTGTAAGTGGCTTGAAATTGCAATCCGCCTGGACCACCGTGATTTAGTACGCGAATTTCAAAAAAATTCAATCCTTCTTGAACATATTTTGAAAAATCAAAATACGCGCCTTTTGAATAATCGCAAAGTCCATTGATACCGCCCAATGGAAATTTTCCCCCATTGATTAAAATTTCTTGAATGCAATCGTCTGGGATTATATTAAATTTCACAAAGGATTTATTTTTTGTCAATAAATTAAAAGATACAGTAAACTCTTCGCTTTTTTCGCCATTAAATGAATACGGCAGTTTTATATCTTCCGTATTCTCATTTCTTGTTGATTTTACATTTGAAAACTCCATGCGAGCAGGAGTTACAATTATGTATGCTAGAGCTAGCAAGGGTAGCAAGTAAAACAATGGCTCACGTAGGTTTAGCAATTTATTCAGCAATTTATTTATGTTCATAGTTTTTAATGTAGAAAAATATGATAAATAATTACATAACTCTATTAAAAACGAAAATGGGCTAATAATTTGAAAATTTATTAATATTTGTTGTCAAAAAATCCTGGCAAAACTATAAACAAAAATGACAAAATAGAAAAAATTAACATACAAAAATATGCACCAAAACGCAACTTAATGTTTTGCAAAATTTTAGTCCCCTCAAAAGCGAATAACAACATAGGAATGAGAATTGGAGCTATGTAACGAAAATCCTGCATACAACTAACGGAATAGTGTGCTCTTATGAAAATCAAGCTGGCAAGCAAAGCCGTGAAAAACAGCAAACTTGGCAAATTTCGCATTTTCATATTCACAATTCCCCAAAAAATCAGCAAAAAGAAAATTAAATTTAAAAAATTCAATATGCTTGCAATTATTCTTCCAGCATTGGAATTCCAAACCGGATATTCCCCGAATAACGTGGACTTAATGAAAAAATTCCAAAAATACTGCCGACCGCCAGCATCAGTCCAAGTACTTGTGTATGCTTCCATAAAATAGTCTTTTGCATCAAAATAAACAAAACTGCCAAAAGAAGTTTTAACATTCAAACCAGGATTTACATTTACAACGGCCAAACTTGGAGTTACGTCTCGGAACAAATTCGTAATAATTCTATACTGAGACCCAAAAGCGGAAAGTATAACAATGATAAAAATTCCTAATATCATCTTTAGCCTCGGCAGCTCCCAAAAACGGAACATTCCGCATATATATATTAGAATTAAAGCTCCTAAAACAACAAATCCTGTGGATTTGAAAAGCACGGCAATGCCAGCACCTAAAAACGAGAGCAATAAATACCTGCTTTTATGTTTGTTCCACCACATTTGAGCAAATAACATGCACATTAAGGCTCCAAAATAAAAAGGCACGTCGTTCCCTATTCTAGGAGCGGTTATAACAAAACCTGGCCAAAGCACAAAGAGCAAACTTGAAAATATTGATATTTTTTTTTCATTGAACAATCTGTACAGCAAAGCTACCCCAAAAGCCAAAGAAGCAAAGGAGAAAAGCATTGCTATCTGCTGCAAAAAACGAAGCGAGTAAAATGGATCTAAATTATTAAAAATACTTATAATCCCAGCACCTATCAAATAATACAAAGGCGGATGATTGCAACTCCAGCAAACATCTGTTTGGGGAATTTGCTTATTTTCAATTATCATATTCATATATACAAAATGCCCATATTCCATATCGTAAACTCTTTCTGTTGGGCTGGTATAAGAAAAATAAATTAATCGAATCCCAATTCCCAAAAGAACGAGCAATGTAGCAGAAATTCCGAATTTGAATTTTCTCAAAATAAGAACGGCGATTATTAACAATAAAATTGAAAATAAAACATGTTTAAACCCAACAGAAGAAAAGCCCTCATAAGGATAATCTATTCTAAGCCCACCAGGACCGCCATAGCTATTCTTCATTTGAACTTCTATTCTATTCAAACCTTTTTGCACATATTTAGAGAAATCAATCAGCGTTCCGTTGCCATAGTCACAGGGTCTTTTTATCATTTTTTGCGGAAATACCTTTCCGTTTATTTCAATACTTAAAATGCAGTCATCGGGATGAAATTTATAAACAGCCTTTTCGTTTTCTTTAACATCTATATTAAAAGAAATTGAAAACTCTGAATCGTTTTTTATTTTATGCGTTGAAATTGGAAAAGATTCTGAAGATGGTGTTCCATCTATGGTTAGCACAACATCGCTGATATTTGATTCTGTAGGAATAATCCAAAACCAAGCTAAAGCAAGCAGGGGCAGCAAGTAAAGCAGAGGCTCACGCAAGATTTTTTTTATCTTCATTTAACTACCTTACTTTATCACTCCAGAAGCCTTTAGCAAACCTTTAAGTTCGTGATTCTCTGTTCTTAACTTGTCAATCTCACTTGTAAGTTGCTCTATTTTTGCTTTGAGTACGGCAATTTCAGCAACAAGCTTCTGATTTTCTTCTGTTTGAGCCTTGTATAACCCCTGCCAAGTTTCCATCTGTATTTGAAGATTGCTGACCTGCGACTGGAAGCCTGATAATTGGGCTTGAAAACCTGCTATCTGTGCGTGGAAATCTTTGCGAGAATCTTCCATTTGTTCGCGCAATCCAGTTAGTTGCGCATTAAAATTCTTTCGGGATTCCTCTGCCTGTTCGCGTAGGCTCAACATTTGCGCATTAAAATTTTTGCGAGATTCCTCTGTCTGTTCGCGAAAATCCTTCCGTGATGTTTCTATCTGTTCATGCAAGCCCAACATTTGCGCATTGAAATTCTTTCGGGATTCTTCTGTCTGTTCGCGTAGGCCCAACATTTGCACATTGAAATTCTTTCGGGATTCCTCTGCCTGTTCGCGTAGGCCCAACATTTGCGCATTGAAATTCTTTCGGGATTCCTCTGCCTGTTCGCGTAAGCCCAACATTTGCGCATTGAAACTATTTCTGGATTCCTCTGTCTGTTCGCGTAAGCCCAACATTTGCGCATTGAAACTATTTCTGGATTCCTCTGTCTGTTCGCGCAAGCTCGATAGTTGTGCGTGGAAATCTTTGCGGGAGGATTCCAGATGGTCATTAAACGCTTTGGAAGCGGCGGCAAAAGCATCTGTGCTGCTTTTTCGATACTTGATTAAGAAAGCGAGCAAAACGCCGACCAGCGAAGCCAACCCAGCGAAGCCACCAATCTGCGCAAGTAATTCCATAAAAATCTCCTTCAATATAAAATATACAAATTTTTGTAAATTACATTTTTACCCCTAACAAACACCACATATCTCTGCCCCAAATAATTCAAACCCGTGAATAAGCACATTCCAGCAAATAGAGCTATATTTTCTCGAATATTTTGCGGTTTGTCATTTAAAAAATAGTTTATCAATGGTTTTGCAAGTCCATAAGCGATAAAATAAGAGATGATTATATTTAAAATAAATGCAACTATCATAAACAAACTCCATTCTTTTACGGTGAATGTGAAGTATTTGTTCAGAAAAAAACTTAAAACGCTGGCAAAAAAATAATTGCAAGCAGAGGAAACCCAATAACTCAAATGCGCTATATTGTAAAGCGAAAACATTATAGCCGAACCTACAATAGTATTGACTATTCCAACAAGAATAAATTTGAAAAATTTTCTATCAAAAATCATCTATGCGAAAATATATAAAATTGTTTGCTGGTATAACTAAACGAGAACTTCATTTCGGTGCCCTTGAGAAAATGCCCAGCACTTTTTTTAAGATTTCTTTCTCCAGCTCGGAATCCCTGAGCTGCTTCTCCAGCTACCTGATGCGCTTCTCGCTGTCGGAAAGGGCTGCCTTGCCGTTGCCGGGGAAGGCTAGGGTGCCTTTTGCTTCCTCTTCCTTCCGCCAGCGGTATATCTGCTTGCCGTTGATGCCAAGGCTCTTGGCGGCTGTGGGAACGCTATAGCCTGGCTGCTTGGATAAATTCACGGCATCTTGCTTGAATTCTTTCGTGTAGAGCCGGCGATTCTTTGCTTCAAACATAATTTGCTCCTTCGGGCGTAATTGTGTCTTAACTTAGAATACTTTTTTCCAGGGCCGGTTCAGGTTGGCGAAAGCATTGAAATAGAGGCGAACAATTTGAAAGTTTATTAAAAAATTCTTCCCCTCTCATCTATGCGAGAATATATAAAACTGCTTGCTAGCATAATTAAATACAAAGGCCACACCTGTTCCGGCTATTTTTGAAACCATGTTGGGAAAACCCAAAGTTTCCACGCAAAAAGCAGTTGTTCCCAAGTCAATGGACAAACCTATTGCCCCCACAAGTATTACCATTATGTATTCCGTGCGTTTTTTTCTGCCTTCTTTGGATTTAAAGATAATTTTGCATAAACCAAAATTCACCGTTGCCCCTACAAAAAAAGAGAGCACCGCCGCAAGTAAATAGTACATTTCCAGTTTATAGTTCAAAAAATAAAAAACACTCCAGTTCACAAATGCGCAAAACAATCCGGCAAAAAAATATTGTATGAACATCGGAGCGAGCGATTTTAGAAAATCTCTATTTACCCTCATGGTAATCCTCTTCGCTATTCACGCTCCAAATTGCAGATTTTCGGAACATCTTCCATGGCATTTATCAAATCTTTTATCGGCATTGAACTTAGAACATGCAAGCCAAGACCTTTTATTGTATTTGCATTTAGCGATACCGGGTAGTCAAAAAATTTTCGCATATAAAGAATACGTGAAATAACCCAGTTGTTTTTGCTAAAAAATCTGTGCCCGCCAATATCCATTCTATTGCCGTTATGCTCCACTGTGCGGCTAATCCCACCAACAAAATTTTCCTGTTCAACAACTATTGGATGAATGCCTCCTTTTTCCAAGAGTTCCAAAGCGGAGGTAAGTCCGGCTGGGCCGGCACCTATAATGAGGGCTGTTTTCACAGACAGAAATATAGAAATTTAAATTTTACTACATTAACACTATGTTCAAAATTTATATCGTACTTGCAGCCATCGCTTTGCTTTCTTGCGAAGAAAAAGAAACCGAAAGCGATAAAGCCCTTGATCCCTACGAAGCTTTAATAGAAAAAGCCAAAGAAACCAATGCCACTCTGCAAAAAAAAGCAGATTCCATTGTTAACCTGCAAGACTCACTGGGGATTTGAACACTTCATTATTTTCTACTTTACACTACATAGCATGAAACGTTTTCTTGTATATTTATATCGCAGTCCAAAACTCTTTGCCATTGTTTTTTGGATGCTCGCTATACTTATTCTTGCCATCGCGGCAAATTGGGTTATTATGCCCTTTATATCTGGGCAATCTGCCAAAACAATACCTGCACCAAATGTGGTGAATTTGCCAGCAGACGAAGCCGAAACCGCTTTACGCAGTGCTGGTTTAAATGTTAAATGGGCAAAGGAAGGCAGGTACAGCGGAGAAATTGCGGCAAACCACGTGCTACTCCAAATGCCTACTGCTGGCAGAACGGTAAAGAAAAACAGAACCATTCTTTTAACTCTTTCAAAGGGCAGGCAAGAGGTGAGCGTTCCAGACCTGCGGGGTGCAAGCCAAAGGCAAGCGGAAATTTCCCTGCAAAGGCTTGAACTTTTGCTCGGTTCTAAAATAGAAGGGGCACATTCCGAAATTCCCAGAGGAGTGGTTATTCGCACAGAACCAGAAGCGGGCAAACGCGTACGCATAGGCTCTAAAATAAACATCGTAATATCTTCTGGTAATAGCTCTGGGAAAATTTTGTTGCCTAATTTGCGAGAAATGTCGCTTTCTAGAGCAGAGGCGGTTATAGATTCACTGGGGTTCAAAGTTGGAGGCATAATAACCATTCAGTTGGACGACAAATTGCCAAATACGGTTTTGGAGCTAAACCCAAAGCCTGGTGAATATTTGGAAATAGGTACATCAATAGATTTAACGGTAGCGGAGTGAGAATGAAAAAGAATAAATTAGGGTATGGGATTTTGGGTTTTGGGTTTTGGGTTTTGGCAATTATGGCCTCTTGCTCAAGCAGCCCAAAGCCAGATGTGTCTGGTTCGGCTGCAAACCCGGAACAGCCAAAAATTGATATGGCAGCAGAGCTTGCAAAAATAGATACCATGCTAAAGGCAGATACCCCAAGTAAAATTATAGCGCACGAATCTTATTTGCGCGCTTTGGATATGATAGAAGATGGCAAAATTATTTTTGCGGAGCTGTTTTATAAAAGAGCGCTTGCTAATGAGCCAACAAGTCATTTTTTGCTGAATGAACTTATTAAAATTTTATTAAAGCAAAACAAATCTGCTGAAGCCTTTCCCTTGCTTAAGCTGGCTGTGCAAAGTCCAAAAGCCACAGGAGACGATTTTCTTTTCATAGCTAGGCTTTACAGAGAAAACGGAACTTTAGACAGTGCGGCGAGTTACTATAAAAAGGCAGCAGATAAGATAAGCGGTAATTTGGGCGTTCTTTACGAATATGCCCAGTTGCTGGAGCTTTTGCAAAATTATCATGAACTTAAAAGAATTTATGATATTTTGCTTCCAGAACTGGACTACCCACCGCGTCTTTTGGAAAAGCAGCTTTTTCTCTACGATAAAACAAATACCCCAGATTCCGTAACCGCTGTTTTGCTAGGCGAGGCATTCAAGGCAAATGGGCTGCAATATGCTGAATACGGTTTTTTTCAGGCAGAAATTCTATCTAATTTAAAGAAATACCACGAGGCAAACGAGGTTTTATTAACCATATTTTATATGCATCCTTCAAAAGAATTCACTTCTAAAATAGCACTTAGAATAGCAAATAATTACGAACTAATGGATAGCATTACCGTTGCCATTGTGTGGCTGGAGCAACTTTTGACATCTGAGCCTGAAAATCATATTGCCATGAATAACTTGGGCTATATGTTAATTGACCGAGATATAGATGTGAACAGAGGTTTGTCCCTTGTTGAAAAGGCTCTCCATTACTTGCCCGGAGAATCTTCGTATTTAGATTCAAAAGCCTGGGGGTTGTACAAAATAGGCAAATACGAAGAAGCGCTTAAAATACTTGAAGCTTTAGAAGCATCTGGAATGAAAGCAAACGAACTTTGGCTACACCTAGCCAAAGTTTGCGAAGCCTTAAAACTAGACGAAAGAGCAAAAACATACAGAGAAAAGATAAAGGAATAATTAAGAATGCATAATATCTTAAAAATTTTGAAAATCCTGTTAATTCTGGCCATTCTGGTTCAGACATTTTCCTGCTCCCGAAACCCACGCCCACAAACTTATTTTGGCGAAAAGCAAACTGCCTTGCCAGATAGCGCAAAAGTTAAAGCGGTGATTTATGTTTCGCAAAGAAATGTGAAGGAGAATTTGTCTGCGGTTTTGTTTGCCATTCCAAACGAAAAATATCGCCTTGAGTTAAGCGGAACTTTTGGACTTAGCGCGGCGAGCATTCTCTGGAAGCAAGAGGGCTGGAAAATTGTTTTTTCGCAAAACGAGCGTTATATGGAAGGAGATGGTGATTGCGTTTTTATTCCAGTTTATGGCGGTGTGGATATTCATAAATTCTCGCTTTTATTTTTTGGGCAAAAAGTAAATTCCCTAAACTGCGATGATTCAAACCCCTCAAACTTGGCATTGGAATACAATGATAATTCTGTTTTGGCTTTTTTTGGAAAAGACTCTTTGAAACTGGAAATAAAAAATATAGACTCAAAAGCTCCGTGGAAAAGCGGAGTGTGGAATTTAAACGTACCGGAAAACTACGTGCGAGTTATTGCTTATTGAAAGACCTCGGCGGCGACCTACTCTCCCGCGCCATTTCGGCGAGGTACCATTGGCGGCAAGCGGCTTAACTTCCGTGTTCGGTAAGGGAACGGGTGTCTCCCGCCGCCTATAGCCGCCGAGGAAAAAATTTAAACCTTATAGTAAAAAGATAGAAAATTAAGATATAGAGACGAGTAGAGAGTAAGTAGTATACAGGACATATTAGTAGGGCTCGGTTCAAGCGGTTGCCCGCCTTCCGCCTGCCCCCTATCCACGCCGTGGTCTCCGGCGTGTCCTCAGGCCTCATCTTGGGAGCGGCTTCGCGCTTAGATGCATTCAGCGCTTCTCCGCGGGGCGCGCGGCTACCCGGCCGTGCCGCTGGCGCGACAGCCGGTGCGCCGGAGGCGCCCCCGTCCCGGTCCTCT
>Ga0268262_10004385_pt1 | contig 14615 bp, 10 predicted proteins | sample TergutNc150P3_FD_190354 | JGI IMG/M metagenome (GOLD analysis project Ga0268262, IMG submission 190354) | Nasutitermes corniger P3 segment gut microbial community from laboratory colony in Florida, USA - Nc150 P3 (SPAdes) (version 2) | ecosystem: Host-associated > Arthropoda: Insects >... | reverse complement strand
AAAAAGGCAGGTTAATGTAATAAAAACCGTCAGGCTTCGCCGGACTTTGTTAAAGTCCGATACTGCCGATCCTGTCGGTTTATCCGGTATAAGCCGGAATATAAACGTCATGCGCTATATTCGTTGAATTAGGCGCCGGATGAACAAATAATTTGAAGGAGAAGATAATATGGCAGTCACGAAAGAAGAAATTTTGGAAGCAATCGCGTCCATGACAGTTCTGGAAGTTTCAGAACTTGTTAAAATGATGGAAGAAAAATTCGGCGTTTCAGCCGCCGCGCCTGTCGCGGTAGCGGCGGTCGGTCCTGCAGCCGGAGCTGCTGCTCCCGCGGCGGAAGAGAAAACAGAGTTTAATGTTATTCTTAAAGCGTTTGATGAAACCAAGAAAATTGCCGTTATTAAGGAAGTCCGCGTCGTAACAGGGCTTGGCCTTAAAGAAGCAAAAGACCTTGTTGAAGGAGCGCCGAAACCGCTTAAGGAAGGTGTTTCAAAAGACGAAGCAGGTAAAATCAAGGAAGTTATTACCGCGGCAGGCGGTACTGTTGAGATTCAATAATTTTATGTCTGATCGCATAAACATAGTTTATGCGATCAGACAACTTTGAAAAAACGTAAATAAGGAAGGGGAAATTGATGGTTAAGATAAAAGCAGCGGAAAAACGGCAGTACATCGGGAAAGATATTCAGGATGTAATGGATCTGCCGGATCTTATTGATATTCAATTAAATTCCTACGAACGTTTTTTACAGAGAGAAAAAATCAAAAAAGGCGAAAAACCGGCAGTACAGGGGCTTCAGGAAGTTTTTGACACCACATTCCCCATAAAAAGCCCCAATGAAGATATGAGGCTGGAATTTGAATACTACACTTTTGACGAAGACAATATCAAAGTAACCGAACTTGAATGTAAGCAAAAAGGACTTACATTCGCTGTTCCGCTTAAAGCGCGCGTAAATTTGGCTTTTCAGCAGACCGGAGAAATCAGGCAGAAAGATATTTACATGGGCGATATTCCTGTTATGACCGAACGGGGTACGTTTATCATAAACGGAGCGGAGAGAGTAGTAGTTTCACAGATACACCGTTCGCCCGGTGTTATTTTTTGTCATGAGAAGGGAATATATTCATCGCGGATTATTCCCTATCGCGGCAGCTGGCTTGAATTTGAAATTGATCAAAAACGGGAATTAATCTACGCGAAGATTGACAGGAAAAAACGCATTTTGGGAACAATCTTCCTGCGTACATTGGGATTTACTTCAAGAGAAGATATTATCAGCGCTTTTTATGTTACCGATACCTTAAAGATAAAAGATGACAGGGAAACAAGGGAAAATATTTCCGGTAAAGCGCTGGCAAAGTCAATCTGGATAAAGGATAACAATGCCGAAGGCGGACAGAAACAACTCTACCGCGCCGGCGAAAAGCTGCATCCGCACAATATTGATGAACTATTGAATAACGGAATTAAATCAATTGAATATATAGACTTTGAAGCTGAAGGTTCCCTCAATTCGCCCATGCTTCTTAATTGTTTTGAACGTGAAGATATTAAATTTATAAAAGAAGGATCCGAACCGTCCAAAGATGAAGCGTTAATGGCTGTTTATTCGGTATTGATGCCGGGCGAGTCCATTACGGTTGATCAGGCGGAAAAAGATCTTCTCAGCATGTACTTTTCCGATCGGCGTTATGATCTTGGAAAAGTCGGACGTTACAAGCTTAACAAAAAATTCGACATGGATATCCCCATGAATAAATTAACCCTTACAAATGAGGATATTATTGCAACCATGAAGTACCTTATCAAGGTATATGTCGGCGATGAAAATTTTGACGATATTGATCATCTGGGAAACAGGCGCATACGTTCGGTAGGCGAGCTTATGACCAATCAGATGAAAACCGCTTTCAGCCGTATGGAACGGATTGCCAGAGAAAGGATGAGCCTTAAGGAAACAGACACGATAAAGCCGCAGGAGTTGATTTCAATAAAGCCGATTGTTGCGGCTATAAAGGAATTTTTCGGTTCCAGCCAGCTTTCCCAGTTTATGGATCAGGTAAACCCGCTTGCGGAGTTAACCCACAAACGGCGTCTTAACGCTCTCGGTCCCGGCGGTCTTTCCCGCGAACGCGCCGGATTTGAAGTGCGTGATGTGCATTACACCCACTACGGTAGAATGTGCCCGATTGAAACACCTGAAGGCCCGAATATCGGCTTGATTGTTTCGCTTGCAAATTATACCCGCGTTAATGATTACGGTTTTTTGGAGACTCCGTACAGGAAAGTAAGCAAGGGTGTCGCTACAAGAGAAATTGAATACCTTTCGGCAATGGATGAGGATCGATATTACATAGCGCAGGCGTCTGCTAAAGTTAACAACAACGGTTCTTTCGCGGAAGAGCAGGTTTCATGCCGCCGTCAGGGTGATTACATAACACGCGGCCCTGAAGAAATTCAATACATGGATGTTTCTCCTAAACAGATCATTTCGGTTTCAGCCTCGCTTATTCCGTTCCTTGAACATGACGACGCAAACCGCGCCCTGATGGGCTCTAATATGCAGCGTCAGGCAGTTCCGCTTGTTTTTCCGGAAGCTCCGCGCGTCGGAACGGGAATGGAATCAAAATGCGCGTATGACTCAGGCGTACTTGTCAAGGCAAGGCGCGGCGGAACTGTTCTTCGCGTAACATCGCAGGAAATTGTTATAAAACCGGAAAGAGCCGGTAATCCCAAACCGGCGGCGCAGGTAACGCTTGATGATAACGGCAATGATGTTTACGAACTCTTAAAATTTCAGAGAACAAATCAGGATACTTGTTACAATCAGCGTCCGATAGTTAAGGTTGGTGAAAAAATTACATCCGGTCAGGTTGTTGCCGATGGGCCCGCTACCCAAAACGGTGAGCTTGCTCTTGGGCGTAACATACTTGTAGGGTTTATGCCATGGAACGGTTACAACTATGAAGATTCAATCCTTATTTCCCAAAGGGTAGTAAAGGATGATATGTTTACGTCAATTCACATAAAAGAATTTATAATAGAAGTCAGGGAAACAAAACTTGGTCCCGAGAAAATTACGCGCGATATTCCCAATACATCGGAAAAAAGCCTTGATAATCTTGACGCCGAAGGCATTATCCGGGTCGGCGCGAAAGTGCGTTCAGGCGATATCCTTGTCGGCAAGGTAACGCCGAAGAGCGAAACGGAAACAACGCCTGAATTTAAACTTTTAAATTCAATCTTCGGGGAGAAGGCAAAGGAAGTACGCGACACTTCACTAAAAGTTCAGCACGGTATTGAAGGTACTGTCATTGACATTCAGCGGCTCAAGCGGACAGAGCATGACAGCAGCTTAAGTCCCGGAGTTGATGAACAAGTCAAGGTATTAATCGCTACAAAGAGAAAACTTCGCGAAGGCGATAAAATGGCGGGCCGCCACGGCAATAAGGGCGTTGTTGCGCGTATCCTGCCTGAAGAAGATATGCCGTTCATGGAAGACGGCACGCCGCTTGATATTTGCCTTACCCCGCTTGGCGTTCCTTCCCGTATGAATATCGGACAGCTTCTTGAAACAGAACTTGGCTGGGCAGGTTCCACTCTTGACGAATGGTATTCAACTCCTGTTTTTCAATCTCCTTCGACAAATCAGATAGAAGAGAAACTTAAAGAAGCGGGACTCCCCGTTACAAGTAAAGCGACTCTCAGGGACGGGAGGACGGGCGAGCCGTTTGTAAACCAGATTTTCTGCGGAGTTATTTACTTTCTCAAACTGCATCACCTCGTTGATGACAAGATGCATGCCCGCTCCACAGGTCCTTACTCGCTTGTTACCCAGCAGCCGCTCGGCGGAAAAGCCCAGTTCGGCGGACAGAGGTTAGGTGAAATGGAAGTCTGGGCGCTTGAAGCTTACGGGGCGGCCAATACATTGCAGGAACTTTTAACAATAAAGTCGGACGATATGACAGGACGTTCCAAAATTTACGAAGCAATCGTAAAGGGCGAACCTTCTACAACGGCGGGTATTCCTGAATCGTTTAACGTACTTGTTCAGGAATTACGCGGACTTGCGCTTGATCTGTCTATTTTTGATGTTAAGGGAAAACAGATACCTCTTACGGAAAAAGATGAGGAATTAATAAATAAATCGGGAAGTAATTTTTAAACAGGGGAGAAGTAATGCGCGACATTCAGGATTTTGATTCGATAATGATTCGGCTGGCTTCACCGGAAATGATCCGGTCGTGGTCATACGGAGAAGTAAAAAAACCGGAGACTATTAATTACCGGACATTAAGGCCTGAGAAAGAAGGTCTTTTCTGCGAACGAATTTTCGGAACTACGAAGGAATGGGAATGTTACTGCGGAAAATTCAAGTCAATCCGGTACAGGGGGGTAACCTGCGACCGTTGCGGCGTCGAAGTTACTCACTTTAAAGTGCGCCGCGAAAGAATGGGTCATATTGAACTTGCCGCTCCTGTTTCGCATATCTGGTATTATCGTTCCGTACCGAGCCGCATGGGTCTTCTTCTTGATCTTCCCACAAGCCAGCTTCGTTCCGTGCTTTACTATGAAAAATATATCGTTACAGATCCGGGCGATACAAACTTAAAGAGAAATCAACTTCTTTCCGAAGAAGAATATAACGACGCCCAGGAACGCGGCGGCGGCTTTACCGCCGGTATGGGAGCGGAAGCGGTCAGTGTTCTTCTTGAAAACTTGAATCTCGATCAAATGGTCACAGAGTTACGCGCAAAAATGATCGAAAAAGGCGCAAAGAGCGACAAAAGACTCCTCAAACGCATTGAAATTGTAGAAAATTTCCGTAATTCAAACAATAAGCCGCAGTGGATGATCCTCTCTGTAATACCTGTTATACCGCCGGAACTCCGTCCGATGGTACAGCTTGACGGTGGGCGATTTGCGACAAGCGATCTTAACGATTTATACCGCAGGGTAATTAACAGGAACAACCGTCTTAAAAGGCTGCAAGCATTAAATGCTCCCGATATAATAATACGCAATGAAAAAAGAATGTTGCAGGAAGCGGTAGACGCGTTATTCGATAATTCGAAAAAGAAGAAAATTGTTAAAGGTTCCACAAGCAGACCGCTTAAATCAATCAGCGATATGCTCAAGGGAAAGCAGGGACGCTTCAGGCAAAACCTTCTCGGGAAGCGTGTTGACTATTCGGGACGTTCGGTTATTACAGTCGGCCCTGATCTTAAAATGTGGCAATGCGGTATTCCGACAAAGATGGCGCTTGAACTTTTCAAGCCGTTTATCATGAAAAAACTTGTCGATAAAGACGTTGTTTTCAATATTAAAAAAGCCAAGATGCTCGTAGAACAGGAAACCCCTGAAGTTTTCGCAATACTTGATGAAGTTGTAAAAGAACATCCGGTGCTTCTTAACCGCGCTCCGACTCTGCACAGACTCGGTATTCAGGCATTTGAACCGGTACTTGTAGAGGGAAAATCAATTAAACTGCATCCGCTTGTCTGTCATGCTTTTAACGCAGACTTCGACGGCGATCAAATGGCAGTTCATGTTCCGTTGACCCAGGCTGCGCAAATGGAGTGTTGGACGCTCATGTTAAGTGCGCGTAACCTTCTTAACCCCGCTAACGGGAAAACAATTGTTTTCCCGTCACAGGATATGGTTTTGGGTATTAACTTCCTTACAAGGATCAAGAAGAATGCAAAACGTCCCGGTTCGTCAAAGTCTGATAAAAAGGACAAAGTACCGTACTATTCGAGTGCGGAAGAAGTTTTAATGGCAGTGGACAGAAAAGCGCTTGACTGGGAAGCTGAAATCCGCATTAAACCCACGAAATTTCCCGTATGGGAAGAAAAAGCCGGTAATGAAGTAAAAACACTGCATGACGGAACTATTAATACTTCTGCGGGAAGGCTTGTTTTTAACGAAGAACTACCGGAAAGCATTCCGTTTATCAATTATGAGCTGAAAGACAAGGAATTGCGCGCGCTTATTGAGCATATATTTAAGGTAAAAGGTTCATGGATAACGGTACAGATGTTAGATGCTATAAAATCGACAGGCTATCGTTATTCGACTGTTTTCGGAGCGACTATCGGCATTGATGACATTGTTATTCCGAAAGAAAAACCGGAGATGATCGACAAAGCTAACAAGCAAGTAGGAGATATTCAAAGAGACTGGCGGCGCGGACTTATTACCCAGGAGGAACGTTACAACCGCGTTGTTGAAATTTGGACAAAGACAAATGAAGAACTTACCAATTTAACGATGAAAACGCTTGAAGATGACAGGGACGGCTTCAATTCAATTTACATGATGGCAAATTCAGGAGCGCGCGGAAGCCGTAACCAGATCAGACAGCTTGCGGGAATGCGCGGCCTTATGTCAAAACCTTCCGGCGATATTAACGAACTTCCCATACGGTCAAATTTTAAAGAAGGACTCTCCGTTATCGAATTCTTTATTTCAACTAACGGCGCCCGCAAGGGACTTACCGATACTGCTTTGAAAACCGCGGAAGCCGGTTACCTTACGCGCCGTCTTGTTGATATTGCGCAGGACATGGTTGTTAACGAGGATGACTGCGGAACAATTAACGGTATTCAATATTCGGCGATAAAGAGCGGAGAAGACATTACGGAGCCGTTAAAAGATCGTATAATCGGAAGGTTTACACTTGAACGCGTCAAACATCCGATAACCGGCGAGTTGATTGTGGAAGTAAACGAAGAAATAACCGAAGCTGTCGCCGACGCTATTGAGGCGGCAGGAGTGGAAACTGTGCGTATCAGGACGGTATTGACATGTGAGGCGAAATACGGCGTTTGCCGGAAATGTTACGGACGCGACCTTGCGACAAACAATACGGTAGAAATAGGAGAAGCGGTAGGAACGATCGCCGCGCAATCAATCGGTCAGCCGGGTACGCAGCTTACAATGCGTACATTTCATATCGGCGGTGTTGCGTCAAAGGCAATCGAAGAAAACCGCATCGCCTTGAAATATCCTGTATACATCAAGGATGTAGTTGGTACGTACATAGAGCTTGATAACGGACATTTCCTTTTTACACGCCGCGGTTGGGTGACAATAAATAAGGTAATGAGGGAATACAGGCTTGAAAACGACGATAAATTGCTTGTAACAGAAGGAAAAAGAATAAACCGAGGAGACGTAATAATCAAACGCAGGGGAGAAGATATTATCTCTCCTGAAATCGCGTACGCTTTGATTCTGAAGGACAAGGAAACGGAGACTCTGTACCTTATCGGACAGGATCAAAAGAAAGAAATAAAAAACGGTTCAAATTTTGAAGTAAGAAAGGGAACTGTTGTTGAAGCGGAAAAAACAATTTCTACATTTGATCCGTTTTCCGATCCGATTATTGCCGAGGCTGGCGGGACTGTTAAATACGAAGACATTATTTTGGACTCTACTCTTAAAGAAGAATATGATGAAGATACGGGCAATACCGAAAAGCGCATAACAGAGTTCCAGCATGAAAGCAAACAACCGCGTATTTTTATTATTGATGATAATGATAAAGAAGTAGCCTCTTACTTCCTCCCCAGCGGCGCTTACATTCTGGTTGAAGAAGGAGATAAAATAAACGCAGGCAAAACAATTGCCAAAACTTTAAAAGATACCGCAAAGGCAATGGACATAACTTCGGGTCTTCCGCGTGTAAGCGAACTTTTTGAAGCGCGCAAGCCGAAAAACCCGGCGGTTCTTGCAAAGGTCTCAGGAAAAGTTTATTTTCGGGGTATTGGAAAAGGCAAGCGGAAAGTCGTAGTAGTTGACGCGTTTGAAAAAGAACATGAGCACTTAATTCCGATTAACAAACGGCTTTTAGTACGGGATGGCGATCCGGTTGAGGCGGGAGAAGCGCTGTGTATGGGCGCTGTAAATCCGCATGATGTTCTCTCTAGTATGGGTGAAAACGAACTCCAGCGTTACCTGATGAAAGAGATCCAACAGGTTTACCGTCTGCAGGGCGTAGTTATAAATGACAAACATATCGGCGTTATTATCCGCCAGATGATGCGCAAGGTAGAAATTTGTAAAGTCGGCGATACCAAATTTATTTTCGGATCTTCCGTAGACAAATACCGTTTCCATGAAGAAAACGCCCGTGTTATCGCCGAAGGCGGACAGCCTGCTGTAGCACGGCCGATGTTCCAAGGAATAACAAAGGCCTCGCTTAACATTGATTCGTTCCTTTCTGCGGCCAGTTTTCAGGAAACAACACGCGTACTTACAAATGCCGCAATTGCGGGTTCCACGGATTATTTGCGCGGCTTAAAGGAAAATATCATTATCGGTCACCCAATTCCGGCAGGTACAGGCATGAAGCGTTACCGCAATATAAAGTTGTTCGATGATGAAACCCAGGATTTGGATGAATATATGCGGGAAATTCTTGAAAGACGTAAACAGGAAGAAGCTGCGGTACCCGAAACGAATCAGGAGGAATTTAACGTTGAAGCAGACTGAAGAGTCTCATCAGAAACTTTTGTAGAAAAATCCTGTTAGGAGAAAATATTGCAATACCGTATTGATAAAAGGACAGGCAATAAATTGTCTGTCCTTGGTTTTGGGTGTATGCGGTTTCCAAGGACTTTCGGCAGAATTGATTTTCCAAAATCGGAAGAAATTATCATACACTCGATCAATCAAGGCGTAAATTATTTTGATACCGCATGGATTTATCCGGGCAGCGAAGAAACTCTTGGCGCAATTTTAAAGAAGAACAACGTTCGCGAAAAAGCTTATATAGCTACAAAATTGCCCCTTGTTTTGCTAAAAAGTTCGGGCGAAAAGTCGGTTGATTTTGAAAAATATTTCAATCAATCCCTTGAACGGCTTAAAACAAATTTTATTGATTATTACCTAATGCACATGATAACAGATTTAAATCAATGGAATAAACTTAAATGTTTTGGAATTGAAGACTGGATTGCAAAAAAAAAGAAATCCGGTCAAATAAAACAAATCGGATTTTCATTTCACGGTAGCGGGACAGAATTCTTAAAAATTATTGATGATTATGATTGGGATTTTTGTCAGATTCAATACAATTATTCAGATGAAAATTTTCAGGCGGGAGTTACAGGCCTTCATGCGGCGGCAAAAAAAATGCCGGTTATTGTAATGGAACCGCTGCTTGGCGGGAAACTTGCTTCGGGTCTTCCGAAGGAAGCGGTTAAAGTTTTTCAAAAAGCAAATAATAATTTGTCTCCCGCCGGATGGGCTTTGAATTGGGTTTGGGACCAAGAGGAAGTAACTACGCTTCTTTCAGGCATGAGTACTATGGCTCAACTGGAAGAAAACTTATACCTTGCGGGAGCTTCTGCGCCGGAAACACTGACAGATAACCTGAAAGCTGTGTATAAATCGGTACTTGAAATAGTAAATCGCCGCTGTAAAGTGCGTTGTACAGGGTGTAATTACTGTATGCCGTGCCCTGCGGGTGTAAATATTCCCGGCTCTTTCTCTTCGTATAATGCAAGGTATTCGCTTGGCTTTATTGAAGGAATAAAACAGTATGTTATGAGTACCGGATTTATGTCGGAAACCGGAAGCAGCCCAGGCCTGTGCGTAAAATGCGGCAAATGTGAGACTCACTGTCCCCAGAACATTCCGATTATGAAAGAACTTGCCAATATTAAGAGACATATGGAACCCTGGTGGATAAAACTTATCAGTGTCAGCGTACGCGGTATTCTTGGCAAAAAACGCGAGAAAATAAGTAAATAAATAAAGCGTATTTCACGTACGTGCCCATATAGGGCAGAGGTATATATGAAATATGTTTTATTTTCTATTGTTTCCTTTTTAGTGGTTTTTCCTATAATAACAAACTGCGCCGTATTTAGCGGCAAGAATTCTCAGCAAGTTCAAGCGGAAAATGATCAAATAGAAAGAGAGCAGGGTCAAATTGAACAGAAAAAGCAGAAGCCGGATAAAGTATATAAAGGAAGCGCTCCCGGTTACAGAGGGCCTATTTATGTGCAGATTCGTCTGAGCGGAGGGATTATTTCGGAAATTACGGTTGATTCTGATGAAGACCGTTTGGTCGGAGGCGCCGCAATGGAGGAATTAATAGAAATCGTGACAGAGCTTAACAGTACTGATGTTGACGTAATTTCCGGAGCGACAATGACAAGCAAGGGCTTTCTTGAAGCGGTCAGGAATGCTATAATGAGTTATGAGTAACTGTATTTTTTGTAAAATTATCACCGGGGAAATCCCCGGCAAGAAAATCTATGAAGATGATGAAATGCTGGGTTTTCTTGATATAAATCCTGTTGCTCCGGTGCATTTTCTTGTCATTCCCAAAAAACACATCAATAATATAATGGAAATGGAAACACAGGATACGGCGCTGCTTGGCCGCTTGTTCTACAAAGCGCAGGAACTCGCAAAACAGCATGGCTGCGAAGAAAAGGGAGGACGTTTTGTTATTAACACAAAAACAGACGGAGGGCAGACTGTCGAGCATTTGCACATTCATTTTCTCGGAGGCCGTTCTCTTGGCTGGCCTCCCGGTTGAAGAGCGGGTATTTGGGGGATAAAATGGCTGTTGAAAAGCATATTAATTTTTTTGAACTCCAGAAGGCGTCTGAAAAGCCAGGCTGTCCGCTCTGCAGGATTGTAAGCGACCGCGCGTACAGGTATATAGACAATACTCTGTTTGAACATGTTTCCGATAGGGGGTTTCGCGCACTTTTCAGAGCGGCGGGTGGTTTCTGTTCATTTCATTCGAGAAACCTTGTCTCATTCCGTGATGGTCTTGCGGTCGCTATCCTCAGCCGTGATATTCTGGAAGACCGGATAGAATCTTTTGAAAAAAAGAATATCTGGCGTCCGAAAGGACGCTGCCCTGTATGCGTGGAACGTGAAAAAATTGAACAGGAATATCTTGATTTCTTAAGCCGCTCGGACGGAAATTCAAATGAAGAAAAAGAACTGCGCGAATTCTTCTTAGCGTCCGATGGTTTATGCGCTCCGCATTACGCCGGCTTGCTTTTTACTCCGTCAGGTAAAAAAAGGCAGACACCCGTGTGGCTTAAAAATTTTCAGGAACAAAAATTCAAACATTTAATGACAAGGCTTGATAAATTTATTGAACTCTCCGCTTACGGCAGGCAGGGTGAATTTGCCGCTCTAAGCGAGAAGGATCAGGTTGTGTGGAAAGAAGCCGCCGCATGCCTCAACGAAAATATACAATAATTTATCGGTTGATTTTTTCTATCACAGGTACAAGAGCGCGAAGACGCACAACCCTGCCGCCGTTGTAGGCCCGGTAACGCTCTCCGTCATCGGAAAAGGGACTGTCTTTTTCACCGGGGAACGGGGCGAAACGTTTTTGTGTCCATTGAAGGGCAGGATTGTTTAAAGAGACGCTAGAATCCGTCGGATCAAAATAAATATAAGATTCATGGACGCCGCGCTCGGAAAGCGGCGCTTCATCGGTGCATTGCAGATAACGGATAATACCTATTTTTAAATCAATTGACTGTATAATTGCCGAATGCGCTATTGCGCCGTCTGATCCCCTGAAAAGGATGATGTCGGCGGGACGCAGGTTGCGGATTTCGTCATTAACGGCGATTATTTCAGGGTTTTTTGAATTGAAAAAAGACGTGCCGGCGTAACGCGCGGGATCAGCGCCTCGGGGAGCTCCGAGAACAGAACGTAATGCTCTCCCCAAATCAATACCGCCATAACGGCCGATGTATGAGAGTACATGCCAGACAAAGCCGGAACAATCTATTCCGACATGACCTATACAATAAAGATAATTATAGACATCGCTTTCTCTGGCGCCGTTTCCTGATGTTAAAACATAAGGACGGTGGGGAAGTCCCCTGTAAGAGCCTGCCTTCATACGGGCTATATCAAAAAGATCGTCAGAAAAGCTCCAGCTTTGTTTTAAAATATCAAAAATAAAAACTTTTTCGCGTCCTGAAGATAAAGCCGATATATATTCTTTAAAAGATTGTGAATCAAGTACTTCTTCAATAACCGGCCAAAGGATTTCAGGGTTTCCCTTGCCGCCTTCAAAAAAATCCCATCCTGAATCAAGTAAAATATCACGTTCATGATTTTCCGCGAAGGGCAGGCGTATGTTCACAATCCTGCCGTCAATAATTCTTGTTTTGAAACATTGCCTGAAAGCTTCCTCAATAACGCGTTCAATCCCGTCTCCCCATATTTTTGAAGGATCGGAAAAAGATACAAGTGAATCTGACTGTGCTGTACAAACCTGCGAAATGACGAATAACAATAACAGCAGGGAAAAGGTTGTTTTAGGACGGAAAGCCATAATCCTCATATGGTTTAATATTTCCTGCCGGCTTTAATTAATAATGGCGTTTTTCTCAATATCTTTAAAATAGCGGACAGTTCCTGTCTTAAGCTCTTCTGTAGCCTCTTCATCGCATACAATAATTGCTTTCGGATGCATTTGAAGGCAGGATAATGTCCACATGTGGTTTATGCCTTCTTCGACAACAGCGTGTATGGCGCGGGCCTTGCTTCGACCGGTTACAATAATTACCACTTCACGAGCGTCCATTACAGTACCTACTCCGACTGTTAACGCTGTTCCGGGAACTTTTGAAGGATCGCCGTCAAAAAAGCGCGAATTGGCAGTTTTAGTTTCCTCGGTGAGCGTCTTAATTCTTGTTCTGGAGCTGAGAGAGGATCCCGGCTCGTTAAAAGCTATGTGTCCGTCGCTGCCCATACCGCCGAGGAAAAGATCAATTCCGCCTTCAGCGGCTATTGCTTCTTCATAAAGTTTACATTCCTTTTCCGGGTCTTTTGCCATTCCGTCCAGAATGTGTATGTGTTTTTGGTCTATATCAATATGTTTAAAGAGGTTTTCCGCCATGAAGTAATGGTAACTTTGCGGATGACTTGCTTCCAGTCCGATATATTCATCCATATTAAAAGTGCGTACATTCTTAAATGATAATTTTCCTTCCTTGTGCATTTTGATAAATTCACGGTAGATTCCCAACGGGCTTGAACCTGTAGGAAGCCCAAGTATAAAAGGTTTTCCTTTGCAGTTTGATATTTTTTCCGCAATGTACCCGGCTGCCCAAAGGCTTGCCTTCTCATGGTTTTTCTGGATAATTATTCTCATTTATCTCTCCTTGTTTAAATTTTTTCTATAATAATTTTTCCGCCGATCATTACATAATTAATATTGTAATTTTTATCAAATACTGTTATATCGGCAAAACGGCCTGGTATAATGGCTCCTTGGCTGTTGTAACGCATAATATTTGCGGGATTCATGGACGCTGTTTTTACGGCGTCTTCAAGGCTGAAACCTGCCGCGACAAGATTTTTTATTCCCCGGATCATTGTTAACCCTGAACCTGCAATCACATTATCGGCTTTGCGTAAAAAGACGCCGTTACCGAAATAGACTTCTTCGTTATTTGCGAAGAATGGTCCCTCTTTTTGTTCGGTAGGTTTAAGGCCGTCGGTAACAAGGACTATCTTGTCTATTGGTTTGTTCCTTAATAACAGTTTGAAAAGATCGGGATGTACATGGAATCCATCGGCGATGATTTCACATGACATCTCGGGATGAATAAGTATCGCTCCGACAGCGTTAGGGTTGCGGTGATCAAGCCTTCTCATTGCGTTAAAAAAATGCGTGGAATGCAGTATTCCTTTCTGCATCCCTTCTACCATATTGTCATACTCAGCGTCGGTATGCCCTGCCTGAAGCACAATTCCTTTTTTAAGGCAGAATAGTGCCAGTTCTCCCATGTGTTTTAATTCGGGAGCTACTGTCATATTAACGATGTGACCGTTTGACGCTTCCCATAATTGTTCCATAAAATCAAGATTAACAGACTGTACGGTCTCAGGTTTCTGTACGCCAAGCCGTGAAGGGGAAATAAACGGGCCTTCCAGATGCAGCCCCATGATTCTGGCGCCTTCTTCTTTACCGATTGCCGCTGCAATTTCCCTGACTGCCAGCAGCATACTGTCGGGTTCTGCAGGATAAAGTGTCGGGTTAAAAGCGGAGACCCCCCATTCAGCCAGAAGCTTTGACATGGCAAGAACAGCTTCAGTTCCTGCCGGTTCTTTTTTTCCGGCATCATCAGTTCCGTAACCGCCTATACCGTGGATATGAGTGTCAATAAATCCGGGGGAAATACATGAGCCTTCAACATCAATACATTTTACGGATTTGTCAAAATTACGCTGCTCAAAACGTTTCTGCGAAAACACGTCAGAAATAAGCCCGTCCTCTACAAGTACCGCGCAATGTTCCATGGCTGAAAAACCTGTAAGAACAGTTCCATTATAAAAGCAAACAGAATTCATTTATTAACCTTAGTTTAATTATACCCTATTAATATACCATATTCAAAATTTTTAATCGGCACTATAAATAAAATGTATTTACAGAGAAAACAGAAAAGTGAAGACAATACGCCCTCACGAATAATCAGAGTTTTTTTAAGGCTTTTTGTTCTTATCGTTTTAAAACTGAAACGACTCTTTCAAGAACTTTTTTTCTGTCAAGCGGTTTGACAATGTAGCTCTTCGCTCCCATTAAAAGACATTTTTTAACAACGTCTT
>Ga0268262_10004384_pt1 | contig 14615 bp, 8 predicted proteins | sample TergutNc150P3_FD_190354 | JGI IMG/M metagenome (GOLD analysis project Ga0268262, IMG submission 190354) | Nasutitermes corniger P3 segment gut microbial community from laboratory colony in Florida, USA - Nc150 P3 (SPAdes) (version 2) | ecosystem: Host-associated > Arthropoda: Insects > Digestive... | reverse complement strand
TTCATCGATAAAACCTTTCACTGTGTTACCCGAACCGCAGTTCCTCCCTGCCGCTGACGACGTCGGCAAGGGGCACGCGCACCGATTCGGTACCTATATCAATAGTAATTACCCCATCCTCACAACCCGCTATAACGCCGCGAACGGTACGCTTACCGCCCGCCGAAGCGCCGGCGGCCAAATTCAACACCGCCTCCCTGCCGACGATACGGGCGAAATCCCGCTCCGTCTTCAGAACCCTGTCGATCCCCGGCGACGACACCTCAAGGGTGTACGGCCGCCCGTCGAAAAAATCACGTTCGTCGAGAACCGCCCCCACCGCCGAACTGACCCGCTCGCAGTCGGAGACCGTAACCCCGCCCGCCTTGTCTATGGTGACGCGCAGCACGGATCGAGACCCGGAGCCGAAAAAACGCGCGTCGAACAGCTCGACCCCCTGTCCGGCGGCCGCCGCCTCGATAAGCGGCCTGACGCTGTCTAAAGGCGACGCCATTACGAACGACCCTCCTGAATAGCAAAAACGGGCGACGTGTGCCCGTTGCCCGCATAAAACTAAACGATACGAAAAGGCGGTAATCATTATAATATAAGTTATGGGCAAGGCTCGGGGCAAGATTTTGTGAAATTTTGTGAAAAATTTAGACGATAGGACTGTTGCCGGGCGATGAGGCCAGTTAAAAGACCCGTGCAAACCTCCGCCGCCGTTCCCAAAGACAGCCTTAGAAACCGGCAGGATCGCCGCCCGCCGACCCGCGCCCGGGCCGAATTTATTGCGGATAACCCCAGCCGACCGCCGGCCCCGCATACGGCGTCCCCGTCGACATGACGGGTACGCAGGGGGGACAATCTCAATCAGTCGTCGTTGATATGTTTCGCCTTCTCCAGCGCCCCCTGCATTTTCTTGGAGACGTCGGAGATGTTCTGGTACGTTTTCTTTACCGCCGTGCTTATGCTGTCGGTCTTCGAGTTGATTTTATGTATGGATTCCGTCGCTTCCGTCTCTATCCGCTCGGTCGCGGAGACGGTGTTTTTGGACGAGTAGGCGAGTTTGCGCACCTCCGCCGCCACGACCGCGAAAGCCAGCCCAGCCTCTCCCGCGCGGGCGGCCTCGATTGAGGCGTTGAGCGATATGATGTTTATCTGCATGGCGATTTTGTCTATTTCCATCGCCATCTTGTTGTACTGCTCTATCGAGGCGGTCACGTCGGTGACGCAGTCCACTATTTCGCCGCACAGCTCCTTGACCGCCGAGATGTCGGTCAGCATCCCGTCGATGTCGCGGATGTTGTCTTCCGACATGTCGATCATCGCGTCTTGGTCTTTCTTTATCTCCTCGCGCGCCTTTTGGACGCAGTTTTCGGGGATGTTCAGCCCGCAAGCCACCTTTTTCGCCATATCGAGGCAGGTGTCCGCGCCGCAGGCGGAGCAGTCGAAGTTCTGTTTGAGTTCCGTGTCTTTGCCGAGCTGCTCGAAAGAGCGGTGTATCTGCTCTTGGGAGGCGGCGTACGGGGCGATCCGCACGGGCGCGTACTTTCGGATGAAGTCGTTCAGGTTGAGTTTTTCGTCGTAATCGGCGTAAAGGGCTTCGAAGTCTTCCGCGCTCCGCTCCTGCATGATGTTCTGCCGCGCCTCGTCCATGACGGCGTTGACGTCGAATTCGTCGCGTTCGTGGGCGCAACCCGTCCCTAAGTTGCAGCCTTCGGGGCAGTTCAGCACGTCGAATATGGCGGGCAGGTTGGTACCGTTCTTCTTGGCGAACCTGTCTAATGCGTGGTAGACCATCTCCTGCCCCTCGGACTTATCAATACGCAACGCTTTGCCGAGGTACAGTTCCACGTTCTCGCGCAACCCCCCCGGCATGGAGTACAGGCAACCCAGCGAGGAATCGTCGTGGTCAAAGCCCGACTCCTCTTTGGGCAGGGCGATTCCGTGATTTTCGATGTACCCGTAGAGCCTCTTCAGGGTGACGTTGTAATCCACATACCCTGTTGCGGCGAACTCGTCGGACTTGGCGATACAGGGGGACAGGGCGGCGATTCGGTCGTTTATGCCCTCGTATTTTTTCATGTAGATAGCGGTGCACAGCATAGGGCTTTGGACGGGGGAGAGGTACTGTATCAGTTCGGGCCGGTGCATCAGTATATAGTTCACGATGGCCGGGCACGGCTGGGTGATGACGGATTCGGGGCCATACTTCTCAATATACCTGATATGCCCCCAAGTGCAGATGTCCGCCCCTAAGGATACGTCGTATATCTTTTTGACCCCTTTTTGCCGAAGCCAAGTCAGGAGCCGCCCCCAGTTTTCGCCGTTGGCGCGGTTTGCGGGCGCGGCGAAGAGGGAGATGGGCGTTCCTTTCCCCAAATCTGCCAAAAACCGTTCGGTGTCGTCGTTGTAATCCCGGCAGTTGTGTCTGCAAGCCCGAATGCAAGCCCCGCAAGCGATGCAGTGCTTTGGATCCACCCTTACCTTAATATGGCCGCCCTCGCTGTAGACAATGTTCGCGCCCTCGACCGGGCAAACACGGATGCACCTATTGCATCCTACGCACTTGGAGACGTCGTTGGTTATCAACTCGCGCATGATATCCCCCCCTTTCTTTTGCAGTAGAGTATGGAATATCGCCTTTTAGACATAGATGTATAATATAATATCATGGTACGGGGGATGTCAAATTTATTAAAGCGACGGCGCGGCGGTTTGTTAACACCGCCGCAAAACGCTTGAAAGCGTCGGCGTAGAGGATTCACACCGACCCCAGAAAACAGCGTTTTTGAGCGGTTTGAGGCGTTTTAGAGTGTTTTTTGGATGCCGGAAGTCGTTTTTTTCAACTTTTTTACATAGTTCTTGACCTGTGCAGGCCGCATTTACTATATTATACTGTCTAAATTATACGTACGTTTAATTTAGACACTTTTAGTCCCGCGTCAAACCCTCTTTTTACCGCAAATTTCAGCGTTTCCCAGTATCAAAAAAATGTCTAAATTAAACGTAGGTTTTTTTTAGACACTTTCTAAAAAAACGTCTGAATTAGGATTTTTAGGATTATTAAAACAGATTATAGGATTAAAAGTCAAAGGAAGTGCGTGTTGATGACGTTGATGTTTAATCCTATAATCCTTTCTTTTTAATCCTATAATCCTAATTCGGACAACGTGCGCAATAGTCGGACAACGGTTAATAACTATCAATCATCATTTTCATTTAACTGAAGAGGGGAGTTGCGTTATGAATTTCTTTACCTTTACTAAATTGGGACGGACGCTGTTGATGTTGACGGCGGTGACGGCGGTCGGGTTGTCGGGTTGCGGCGGGGATGACAATCCGAACAACAACGGCGGCGGGGCTGTGCCGATAGATAAGTGGATGAAGAAGAATCTGGACGTACCGACGGATGGTTCGTGGTGTTACGGGGAGGGCGGCGAAGTGTACGTTGATGGCGTATGGAAAACGTTGTCGTCATCAGAGATACAGGCCAACTGCGCAAAGTACGGGCGGCTGTATACGTGGGAGGCTGCGAAGAGTGCTTGTCAGTCGATTGGGAAGCGGCTGCCTACTAACGCGGAGTGGGAAGCGTTGGTGAAGGCGGCTGGGGGATGGGAGACAGCGGGCAAGAAGTTGAAGGCGCGAAGCGGTTGGTACAATGACGGCAACGGCACAGATCAGTACGGGTTTTCGGCCTTGCCGGGCGGCAACCGGACCTCCGACGACCATTTCGGCACTGCCGGCAACAACGGCATCTGGTGGACGGCTACGGAGAACTCCGATGGTAACGTTTACTACCGAAGCATGTACTACAACTACGACATTGTGTACGAGGACAACTACGACAAGAGCTACGGCTTTTCGGCGCGTTGCATTCAGGACTGAAGCGGTGTACGGTAGGCGTTAGTATTGTCGGGGCTGGGTCGCCGTGTCGGCGGCCGGCCCCGTTTAATTTTAATTTGACTTTGGTCGTCGTCAAATATTATCTTAAGTGCATTGGCGTAAGCCATCAATAATCCCCCGTAGGAGGCAATTATGTGCGACAAAGCCGTTTTGGACGAGATAACGTCAAGGGTCTGCGCCGCCGCCAAAGAGGTGTTAGGCGATAAGTTGGAGAAGGTGATCCTCTTCGGCTCCTACGCAAGGGGCGATTACGACGAAGAATCGGACATAGACATAATGATAATCGCCGACATCGCGTTGGAAGATGCGAACGAGACTCGCAGGAATATTCATGCGGTTGCCGGAGACCTTTTGTGGGACTACGGTATACTCGTTTCATTGAGGATGGCATGTAGCGACATATTCCAGAAATATCATGATATTTCCGGCTTCTACATAAACGTACAGAAAGACGGGGTGTTATTGTATGCCGCTTAATACTGACTCTAATCATGTTCCGGAAGATTATGCCCGCTTTCGTCTTGATAAGGCGAAGGTATGTTTGCAAGATGCCAAAGCGACGAACGTTTCATTTGAGAATGCCGTTAACCGTTCGTACTACTGTATCTTCAGCGCTATGCGTGCGGTTTTGGCGCTTGATGGGTTCAACTCCAAAAAACATTCCGGCATAATATCCGCTTTTCACAAAGATTACATAAGAACAGGTATATTTTCCAAAGAGTTTTCAGAAATCATTACAAACGCATTTGAAATCCGTCTTGACAGCGATTATGAGGATTTCTATCTTGTATCAAAGGCCGAAGTCGCCGCTCAGGTCAAAAACGCCGAGATATTCTTGAAAGCGGTGGAGAAGTACGTCGGCGAAAGAATTCAAAGCCGATGATACGCCGCCCCCGCCCCGTCACCGTGTTTGTTGTGTGGGTATGGGGCGGCTTGTTAACACCGCCCCGCAAGCATCAAAGGGTATCGCTTTGATTCCGAGCGTATGCGTTGAAGCGCGACAGGTCGATAGCCGATACTTTTTTACCGGTCTTCGGGTTGAAAACGACCAAATCAACGCTTTGATAGCAGCTGATGTACGCTTTTGTTTCTGAAACTACCGCTATGTCTTGGATATTTACGCCGGCCCCGATGTTCTCCTGATATTCAACGGCCGTCCGCTCCGCGTTGTATCGTATGACGTTGTCTTTGCCGAGGCGTTCCAATACATAAACATCACCGCCGAACGAGCGTACCGCGTTGTCTGTGTGGAGCGAGGGTATGAGGTTTGGGTTGACAGAGTAGTTATTCATTATAGATATAAGTTCAAAATTCGCGGCGGAGTAATCCGACGCGATGGTTGTGGCGGCTACGCCGCTTGCGACGTCCGCCGAAAAGATTATCGCCAATCCGGAAGGCGGCATTCCCGTTGAGATTGTTTGTTCTACGGTGTTTGTTGACGGATTTACCGCCGCGACCCCGGCTGCGCCGAAACCTCTGTCGCCTACGTAGAGCATGGAGCCGTCGTATGCGAGGCCGCCGGAACCGTCGGATATGCCGTTTATTTTTGCGCCGACCGTCTTTGTCTGCGGATTGAACTCAATAATATCCGTCGTCCAGTTTGCGGTCATCGCGGCGGCGTAGGCTTTGTTCGACGAAATGAATATCACATCCCCCAAACTGCCGCCGAAAGCGTTGCCGTCGGCTATCAGGCCCAAATTCTCATTGTTGACCAAGTCAATCATCTCAACGCCCGCGCCCGCGTTGTCGGGGTCGGACCAACTGCCGCTTGACGAAACGAGGAGCTTATCCCCGAATATGTCCATCGACGCGGGATTTCTTTTGTTCAGTTTGATGGAAGCGACGATTTCGTCTGTGCGCGTATCGATCACCGCTATCAGGCTCGTATCCGCGACCTCAAATTGATCATTAAGCCTCTGACACGCGACATAAACGTAATCGCCGTATACGGCAAGCGCGCTTGCGTACGGGTACGACGCGGTATCTGACGGTATCACTATCGGCGGTACCTTCGTCGAATCTTCCGGGATGATCGGCGATGGACCGTTCTTGACCGGGTCGCCGCAAGACATCAGCAATACCGCCGACAGTCCCGTTAATCCCGTCAACCTTACCAATCCTGCCAATCCTTTTAATACCGTTAATGATTTACTCATAACGCGCCTCCTTAAGAAAGTTAAAAGTTTAAAGCCGCCGACGCGGTATGCGTCCTCTTCGGTTTAGGGTTATCAAGAAAATCAAAATTCGCCGTGTTTAGATAGTTGTCAACGCGGTAACGCAACGACAAGAATCCATACATTTTATACATCGCCCACGCGCTTAATTCGGTCTGTCGCGGGCGTTTTACTATATTTTCTATGTTCAGATAACATGCGCTTTCATACTTTATCCCGTGACCGATATTGATTTTCCATACATCGATCTCCGTCTTCAAAAATCCCGAAACCTCTGGTATGAACGGCTCCGTCCTGCCTATCCAGCTTGGGTCTTTCGCGCCGTCGATAACGGATTTCAGGTACGCCGCGCTTAGTTCCGCCGTGAAGAATCGTATCGGTTTCGCGTTGACGTCAAGCTCCGCCCCGTAGAATTTCGTATCGGCGAAATTCATCACCTTGACAAAGCTGTTGCTGTACGGAATGCTCTTGATTTTATCGTCAACCTTTCCGGCGAATATTGATACCGCCGCGCCGTATCCGCCCATATCAACCGACACGCCGACATCGGCTTCCATCCGCGTTTCTTCTCTCAGGTCAGGATTCGATATAAATCCGCTGCTCCAACCGAAGCGTTCGAAGAATGTGGGGCTGCGTTTCGACGCGGCGGCGGATACTTGAACTGTTACAGGATTGATACCCATCTTAATGACGGCTTCCGCGACGGGGTAGCCGAGATGATAATATAGGGGAGCGGACGACCATTGGTTGAACGACGCGCTTGACGTGTCGATTTCATATTTATAAACGGCGCGTAAAGCCGTTTCCGTCGTCAACGATTCTCCTGTCTTCGTTTTGACGACTGCTTCCGCCCCGGCCCTATACCCGTATCTGCTCATCTCCGGTTTCTCGCTGCGCTCTTTGCTCTCTTGCGTGTAGCCGTCGTACCGTACGCCGGTCAGTCCGGCCGTATAAAAATTTTCCGTGAACGAATACCGGGCGTCAATCAATAAATCAACCGCAGCGCCGTTAGACGCAATTTCTTTCGCGCCGCCGAGCCCGAAATGCGCGTCAGGGTCATTCAATACCGAGCGTCTGATGATTCCGCTCGCTTCGCCGCCTATCGTCAAGCGGTTGGAGATTTCGCCTTGATAATCAACGCCGTATATGACCGTATTTCCGCTTGTCGATCCGCTCTGCTTGTCTTTGTAGTGATAAGTGAACAGCCCTTGATCGTACGCGCCCGCGCTTATCCGCTGTGTGATTTTGTGCCTGTCGGAAATATTAGCGGACAGGCTGTACGCCGCGTCTATCGATTTATAGTAATTGTTCCTTTTGCGCATAACCGTATCGTCCCAAGCAGGGTCGGGGTCGCGCAGTGTGGATAGTGTAGTGCCGTTGTCGTGGACGAACGGGTAGTCGTTGCCGCTTTTTGACGCGTCTATGTTTATTTGATGATCAAAGCGGACATTTTTTTTTGTCGATAGTATTGATTTATCGCCTTGTTGACGAACCGCTTTCCCGTTATTGCCGCGCCTGACGATCGCCCCGCCCTTGAGCAGGCCGAAACTTCCCGCTTCGACATCTATACCGATGATGTTTTGCCCCGTGTCTCCGTCAACCGTAAATAATTCTATGATCCCGCCCATTCCCGCCCCCATCTGGCGAAGGCCGGACGCGCTCTTCGTAACGCGGATTTCCGTTATTCTGTCGAGCGGGATCTTGCTCAAATCCGCCGCCCCCGCCGATGCGCCGTTGAGTAATACGCCGTCTAAGTACACGCGTGTTCCGAGCGCGGTCCCGCCGCGTATGGAGCTCTCGGCGTACTGCCCGTACCCGCCTGTAGACCGTATGTCCACGCCTGAAACCGATTCGAGAACCGACGGCAGGTCGGCGAACTTGCCGCGAAATTCCGAGGCCTTTATTATCCGGGACGACGGGGAGAGCGGGGGAGCGGCGCGTTGTTTGACGGTTATCTCGAAATCTTCATCGTTTATGATGACTGCGTTATCGTCTTTGTCGATAGCGTAATCGTCACTCGAAAATACGGTATCGACATCATTATCGATAATGACGCTGCCGTTTTTATTGATAACGGTATCAACATCATCATCAATATCAATAATAACGCTGTCCCCCTGAATATCGCCGACAGGCGATGCCTGCGGCGGGGCGGCGAGCGCGAGCGGCAATACCCAAGCGATGACGCGGACGCGCCTCAATACATTATTGACGAGAAGCACAAGAAACTCCCCTCGATCCCAACTCCGAGGATCGCGGTTGATGAAAAAGCGTCAGGCAGGTCTCCTGGCTCTCCTAGGCCGCCGCGCCTTCCCATCCGTATCGTGGATACGGACAGTGGCGTGATATTGTCGGCTGCCCATGACCCGGCGTTCGAAAAAGGCCGGATCAGGATTTACAGTGGCGGGTCCGCTCCCGATTTTCGCGGGATTCCCTTGCTCCTGATAATACCAATATAATATTTGGCGGGGACGGCGTCAAAATTTTTTTAAAGAGGAAACCGCCATTTTACCCGCCCGTCCCCCGCATATACTATATTATATTAGGTGTAGTGTAGACACGAAACAACCGGAAAACGTCAAAAAAGACAGTAAAAATATGCGCCGCGCCCGCCATATCATGAAATTAATCGCTCTTTGGATAGCGGCGGCTACGCTTGCCGTCGCCGTCCTTGTCTTCGCCGTAAGCATCGCGTTCTACTATATCCTCACGCTCCCCTCCGTCCAAGAGCGCGCTTTGCGCATAGCCGAGGCTAAGATATCCGATATGGGCTTTTTTAACGGCGACATAACGATAGAGCGGATTTCGTCCAACCTCATATCCTACATCGACGTATACGGCGTGCGCGCGGTCGGGAAGTCCGGGTACGGGGACTCCGTTTACGTGGGGCGGGCGACGGCGCGTTACCGGATACCGCCGCTTCTCAGGAAGACGGTGAGCGTGCACAAGGTTACGGTTGCGGACGTGCGCGGCCATATCGTTATGGCTCCGGACGGCGACATAATGATTCCGTTTATGCCGGTTCAGTATTACCGGGAGATGGATTCCGTCCCCCCTGACGCGGCGCCGGGGGCTCCGCCGCTCAGACTGAGCAAAAGGCCGAACAACGGCAAAGGGGCGCCGCCGGATCCGTCCGATTGGCCGTGGAAGGTGAATCTCGGGCGGGCGAGGGTGAACGGGATAAACGCCGTTTACCGCGATTTGCAGAACAACATGGTCGGCGAGATCGCGAACGCCTCCGCCGAGGCGCGGTTCTACGCTATCGACTCCTTTTACGCGGAGCTCCGCGTTCCGTACGGATATTACGCCAGCCCCTGGTGGAGCGGGGCGATAGACACTATCGGCGCGTCCGGGGTTGTCACGTGGAAAAATTTGGAGGTGCGCTCCCTGCTGCTGAAGGGGGCGGCCACGCACGTTACGGCAGCCGGAAAGCTCTCCTATTACGAGGGGAAGCCGTGGGATCTCCGCGCCGATTTTATTACCTCAATCAAGCCGCTGCCGGTGCTCTACGAGAACGTCGAGGGGCTCGGCAAGGACGGCATCCTCGAGGGGAAAGCCTCCTTCGGGGGCACGCTCTACGAGCCGGTCTTCGGGGCGCAGGTCAAGGGGCACGGAATCGTTTACAGGGGGTACGACCTTGCCTTCTTAAACGTCGACGCCTCCTACGGCCGCGACGAGTACGGGCGGGCGCGCGTCCGGGGCGGCAGCGTTTTCGGGAATTTCGACGTGGACGCCAAGCTTCTCATGAAGAGCCTGATGCGCGGCCCGGCGTTCGGCGGCTACAGCGCGACGGCGCTCCTGAGCGTGACCGACGCGGGAAAAATCGCCGAGGAGCTGAAGATCAAGCTGCCGATCCCCGTGGACGGCGGGCAGCTGCGCCTGAAGGCCGACGGCGATTGCTTCGAGATACCCTCGCAGGCCTCCCTTTCCGCCGAGCTTACCGGCGAGGGTCTGGCGGGCGGCGCGATAAACGTCAACGCGCGCGTCAAAAACGATTCGTGGGAGGCGGACGGAAGCTGGGGCGCGAACGTCGTTTCGGGGCGCGGCAAGATAGACGTCAAGACGCTTGCGTTCGGCGGCGCGTTGAACGTCGACGCGCCCGACCCGTCGGCGCCGGCCGCCGCGTTTACCAAAGAGCGCGTGCACGGCAGATTGGAGCTCTCCGCCGAGTTCGGCGGGCGGTTAGACAAAATAGACAAATTGACCGCGTCGGCCGTCGCGAAGGGGGACGGAATCCGGTGGCGCGGCATGCGCGCCGACTCCGTGGAGGCGCACGTGTCGGTCGACAGCGGGAGGGTGAGATTGCGCAGAGCCGACGGCCGCGTGCACGGCCGCGTCGATTCCGCCGCCGCGTTCTTCGGGCAGGGCGGCAAAATCGGCGGATACGTAGACGCGGACGTCTCGATGAAGGGCGGCTTCGACGATCCGCTCATAAACGCGCGTCTGCGCGGGTACGGCCTGCGCTACGACCGATACGTGGTGGACACCCTCGTCGGCTTCGCGTCCATGGAAAAGGACACCGTGCGCTGGAACAGCCTTTACCTGCGCGGGATGGGCACGGTTTTGGAGAGCGGCGGCCGCCTGATCTTAGGCCGCGACATGGCGCTGGCCGGCGGCGTCGAGCTGTTCGAAGAGCGTTCGGACGGGTCGCGCGTGTCGGCCGGGCGGTTCTCCGCGAACGGCGTCGTCGCCGCCGATTCGATCAAAGGAAGCTGCCGTCTCGTTTCGCTGCCTCTGCGCATGCTCGATCCCTGGATCCCGCCGGAGCATAGGATGCAGGGCGTCGCCTCGTTTACCGGGGACTTTTCCGGCGCGACGGCCAATCCGAGCGGCAAGGTCAGCTTCAAGCTCGCCGACCCGGTCTACGGCAAGTACGCCATCCGCTCCGTCTCCGGCGACGCGTCGCTCTCCGATTCTATGGCGACAGCCTCCGCTCTTATCAGGACGCTCGGCGCGTCGAGCCCGATAGAAATCAAGGCTCTCCTGCCGCTCCTGCCGTCGTCGGGCTACAAGATCGACGAAACGGGAAACCGCGCGGCGCGGATAGGCGTGTCCTCCGGCAAGTTCGATCTGGGCGAATTGTCGGCGAAGTTTCTTGAACCGGAGTGCAAGGCCGAGGGCGAAGCGGCCTTCGACGTGAAGCTGACTAACGACGGCGGCGGGTGGAGATTGGGCGGGAAGCTGTCGATCCCCGACGCCGGAATACGCTATAACCCGCAGGAGGCGAACGTCGACGGCGTAAGCTTGAACGTTGCCCTGTCCGGTACGCCGGAGAAGCCGCTCGCCGCGTTCACGCTCTCGACCAAACGGGCGGAGATGGGGCAGCTGCGCATGGACAGGAGTTTCATAAAGGGGCGCAGCGGCATAGACACGCTTATGCTGGATTCCGCCGCCTTTGTGTTTCGCGACACCGGAATCGTAAATATGAAAGGCATGCTGCGCTACGGCGGGGCGGACTCCTTGTTTTACAACCAAAATTTTTACGCGCAGTATTGGATAAAGACCCTGCCGATTTCAGCCTTCTCGCGTTTGATGCCCGGCGTCCGGCTGCGCAACGGCGTGTTCAACGGCTCCGGGGTGATCCACGCGGCCGGCGGCCGGCCGTTGGTCGACGGGACGCTCCGCCTGACCGGGCTCAACGTCGCCGTTCCCGACATAAGCCCGACCATAGGCCCGTTGGACGCGGGTTTCAGATTCTCCGACAGCACGGTCGCCGTAACGTCGCTCAACGCCAAATGGGGGCGCGGCAGGCTCTCCGCTTCGGGCCGGACGGCCTGGAATTTGGAGGGGCTCGACGACGTCGACCTGAACGTGAGGGGTCAGGATCTCTACTTCGAGCTGCCCGACGTGGTGAACGTGGGCGTGGCGAGCGCCGACCTGCGCGTAAGCGACCGCGGCGGCGGGCTCGTGATAGACGGCAGGGCGGCGATGGGCCACACGAGCTACGTGCGCGACCTCAACGTCGTGGAGCTGATCAACCAGATGCAGGTCGCCGCCGACGTCCGCCGCACGCCCAACCCGTTTTTGCAGAGCGTCCAGCTGCGCGTAGACCTCGACTTGGCCAACAACGTCAGCGTCGACATGAACCTCGGCAAGATTCTCGCCGACGGGCGGCTGACGGTGGCCGGAACCGCCGGCAGTCCGGGGATAGTGGGGGAGATAAAGATCGTCGACGGCTACGTCTACTACTTAGACCGCAAGTTCACCATAGCGGAGGGGGTGATCTTCAACCCCGACCATTCGAGGATCAACCCTACGCTCAAGATCACCGCCAAAGCGGACGTCGTCACGTTCTCGCCGGAATCTAAGTCGGAGCAGTTCACCGTCACGCTGAACGTCACGGGCACTATGGACAATCCGGTCGTGCGCTTCACGGCCGAGCCGACGCTGAGCGAGCTCGACATTTTGAGCATCCTCACCTTCGGCGAGAGGATGGGCGGCATGGGCAGCGACATAAACAGCCGGCTGATGAACATCGCCGCGCAGCAGGCCATAGGGCTGGGGACGCGCAGGCTGGAAAAATTGCTGAATTTGGACAGGGTGAGCGTGAGCGGCGACGTGCTGGGAACGGGGAACAGCCAAAGCGCCGGAGCCACGATAGGCGTGTCGAAGCGCTTCACCTCGCGGCTGAACGTCTCATACGAGACGAACGCCAACAAACTGAGCGACAGAAAGGTCACGGCGCAGTACCGGCTGCTGCAAAACCTGTTCCTCGAGGGTCTTACGACCAGCGAGGGGGAGAACGCGCTCGATCTTATCCTGAGGTACAGCAGATGAGGGGCGCGGCGCTTAGATACGCTTTTTTGCTCGCCGCCATGATATGCGGCCTCTCCCCGCAGAGGGGCGCGGCGCAATCGTACTTAGACTCCCTGATACAGTTCCAAAGGGAGCGGCACGACCGTGAGGAACGTCAAGAAAAAGAGGACGGGCGGGAGACGCGGCGCGACGAGAGCGCCCGCGTTCTTACTCGCGGCGAGGCGCGCGCGCTCGAACGCGCCCAGCGCGAAGAGCGCAAGCGGCGCGAGCAGCGCATGTGGCGCGTGCGCTCGGTGGAGTTCGCCGGCAACAGCGCCTACGGCAAAAAGGATCTCCAAACCTTGATGGAGCTCAAGCGCAAGTCGCGTTACACCGAGTACCTGATGAAGTCCGATGCGGACGCGCTGACCGCGTTCTACAAAAACGGCGGGTTCGAGTACGTCAGCGTCAAGTACGCGAGCGAACGCGACAGCGCGACGCGCGGCGTTAAGATCCGCGTTTTCGTGGAGGAGGGGCGGCGCATCCACGTAGGCGAGATTCTCGTTGACGCGGCGCGGTTCGCGCCCGGCGCCGGCGCGATGCGCAGGCTCGCGACCAAGCGGGGCGCGCCGCTCGTCCACTCCGACGTGCGCCAAGACTGCCGCACGCTGAAGGAGATCGCCGGCGAGCGCGGGTTCCTCGAGGCCGTCGTGGAGCCGGAGATTTTCATAGACACGGCCGAGTATCAGGCGAGCGTGGTTTTCAAGGTGCGCGAAGGCCCGATTGTGGAGGTCGGAGGCATTAATATAGAGGCTAAAGGCTTCAGGAGGAGCACGGTCGCGCGGGAGCTCTCCATACGCAAGGGCGACACGCTGAACCTGCGCGCGGTGCGGCAGTCCGAGCGCAACCTCTACACCACGGGCCTCTTCAACTACGTGCAGATAAAACCGAGGTTCGATTCGACCGCAGCCGCCGTGGATTTGCCGGACAGCGTCTACAACGTGCTGGTGCGCGTGACGCAGGGCGAGTACGTCCGCGCCCAGGCCGGCCTCGGCTACAGCACCGACGAGGGCGCGAGGGTCTCCGCATCCGCGACGTGGAAGAATATGTTCGCGCTCGGACAGAGCCTCACGCTCAGCGGCAAGGTCTCTCAGGTCTCCCAGGGCGCCGAGGCGGTTCACGCCATCCCGTGGTTCCTGTATATGCCGCTGCAGCTCAACACCAAGCTCTACTATACAAGATTCGACAGGCCGCAGCTCTACGAGGGCACCTTCGACGGGCTGCGCCTCTCTTTAGGCCGCCAGTCCAACTTCAACCTGCTCTACCAAGTCTGGTCGCAGTGGGAAGAGGTGCAGTGGATCAAAGATCCCGACACAAGCTACGCCCCTGCCGGCGTACCCAGGTACCCGACGCAGAGCATCGGCGGCGATATCGCCTACGACATAAGGAACGACCTGTTCAACCCGACTAAAGGCGGCTTCGTACGGCTCGGCGTGGAGCTGGCGGGCGTATTCGGCGGGAAAAACCAATCGGGCTTTTTCGGCGGAAAATCCAATCAGTTCGTAAAAACGACCTTCGACTCCCGCGTCTACTTCACAAACCGCTCGCGATACCACCTCTCCATGGCCGCCCGCACCGGCTACGCCGTGCCCTACGGCGAAAGCGTCGACGTCCCGCCGCAGAGCAAGTTTTACGGCGGCGGCAGCACCACCGTAAGGGGCTTCCCGGTAGACAAACTCGCCGTCCTGCCGAACAACGAACCGCTGCTGGGAAACTTCTACGTGTTCCTGAACGTCGCCGACGTCCGCGTCCCCATGT
>Ga0268262_10004383_pt1 | contig 14618 bp, 7 predicted proteins | sample TergutNc150P3_FD_190354 | JGI IMG/M metagenome (GOLD analysis project Ga0268262, IMG submission 190354) | Nasutitermes corniger P3 segment gut microbial community from laboratory colony in Florida, USA - Nc150 P3 (SPAdes) (version 2) | ecosystem: Host-associated > Arthropoda: Insects > Digestive... | reverse complement strand
TACTTAAATACACATTTCCAAGTTCCCACCAAATTGTCGGAATATCCGGTTCAAGTTTTTTTGCAGCTTCGAAATTCGCGATTGCCGCGTCAAGTTCTCCGGCCTTGTATTTTTCCCTGCCTTTATTAACATAATCCATGGCGCTTTCCTGCGCCGGCAGAACCGCGTTTACAAGAACGAAGATAATTAAAAGCAACAGTGATGTTTTTTTCATTAATTAACTCCTTTTTATATAATTTCCATATAATTTTTATTTCTTCTGCGTCCCCGCAAGAATAAAATTGACTAACCCGTCATTTTTAATTGTCGTCGGATTCTGGCGTCCGTTTGATAATTCGCTGACAATATCCGAAACATAACTGTCCAGAGATTTTATAGTGACGGTTCCGGAGCGGGTAGCCGCCTCCCCCTCCATGCCTTTAATAATGCCGTAGGTAAAAAGACCGTGTTTAAACTCCGGCTTTTCCAGCGACTTTTCGCTACCCTGGCAGGAACTGAAAATTACTGGATTATACTCCTTCGCCTGCCTTATAAAACCATTAGTGTCCACAGTATCCGACTTCCCTGCCCCTGCCGAGTGGCATGTGTCAAGGATGAACAATTTACTCCCCGTCATATCTATATCCAACACCGAATAAATTTCCTTATTGGAAATTGCCGTCTTTGGAATTATTTTACCGGCTTCGTCAAACGCCGCATCAGTGGGAAGAAAGTAATAATTGCCGTCTTGGTCATTTACCGCGTGCCCCGCGATAAAGAGGATGCAAAGGTCGCGGTTCTTTGCCTGTTTGAACCATTTAAAACTTTCGCGTATAACATCGGCTGTTGGCTTTTGCCTTTCGCCGTCGGCGATGACAAGCGTATTTACTTTACCGTAACACCTGCCTTCCTGCTTTTTAAATACATTAACAAGTTCCTTCGCGTCGTTGACGGCGTAAGACAGATTAAGCACCTTAGACGAACTGTAGTCGTTTACCCCTATCGCAAGCAGCCATAAATCGGGAAGCTGTTGACGCACTTCCGCGTTAAATGAAATGGAAGCCCTGCCCTCCGCGTTATAACTGTTAGTTGCAAACACTTCCACAATATTGGTTCCGTCATTCACGTCAAGCGGGACGGTAAAATACATTTTTTTGTCTTTTCCGGTTACGTTCAAACCCGATACGGGCATAACAACATCACGCGAAACGCTTTTACCGGCAACCTGTCTTCCATTCACATTGATCCAAACATTTTTAATTTCCAGGTTATCATCACTAATGGAAACGGTAATTTCCGTTTGCGGAGTTTTAATTACCTGTGCGCTCTTCATGGGTTCGATTGTGATTCTTGGCGGAGGCACTGCGTTTTTAATGTCAGCGCCAGCTTCTTTGACTAATTTTTGATAAGCGACAGTATCACTGGAGAGCGCGGCTTTAACTATGTTAGGGCGATAGAATATTTTCCGGTACTGCTCAATGCCGTAGACATCATTGCCGAAACGGACATTGAGATACTTATCGCCGTTAGGGGAAGCATTGTAGTAACCTTCGGGGGTAACACATATCCATTCACCATCATCAAAGGAAATAAATTGGACAATTTCCTTTCCGGTGGCAACGTCCCAAAGACGGATAGTACCGTCATAAGATCCTGAAAGTATCTGTTTTCCGTCAGACTTAAATGATACTGAATTTACAAAATGTGTATGCCCGGAAATAGTTCTGATTTCAATGCCGGTCTTTGCATCCCATAGCTTAATAGTTTTATCAGAAGATCCTGAGAGAACATACTTCCCATCAGGACTGAATGCTACAGAAAAAACATTGCCGGTGTGCCTAAAAGTCTTTACTGCATTAGTTTCCAAATCCCAGAGTTTAAGTGTTCCATCAAAGGAACCAGATAAAATTTTATTACCATCAGGACTGAATACAACTGAATTAATATCTGCTGTATGTCCTGTGAAATTTCTAATTTCATCACCGGTTTTTGCATTCCATAACTTTATGGTCAAATCACTTGAACATGAAACTATATACAATCCATTTGGACTAAATGCTACAGATTTAACCCAAGCTGAATGTCCAGCAAAAGTTCTAATCTCTCTGCCTGTTTCCGTTTCCCATAGTTTAAATGTATAATCAGAAGAAGCTGAGAGAATATATTTTCCATCTGGACTGAATGCTACAGAATTAACCCAATATGAATGTCCGACAAAGTTTATAATTTCCTTTCCTGTATCCGCTTCCCAGAGCTTAAGAGTACGATCCATGGAACCTGATACTATTAAATTACCATCAAGACTGAATGCAACCGACGTGATACGAGCAGAATGTCCTGCAAACCAAAGATCTTTTGAATGATTTTTTGCCTCTTTTCCTGTTTCTGAATCCCAGAGCTTAATGGTTTTATCGCTTGAACTGGCAAGAATACGTTTATCATCACTGCTTAATTTTACGGAATCGACCCAGGAGTGAGATGAGAAGGTTTTAATCTCTAGTCCTGTTTTTGTATCCCAGAGTTTAAGAGTTTTATCATCGGAACCTGAAAGAATATGCTTCCCGTCAGGGCTGAATGCCACAGATGTGACTTCTTGAGTATGTCCAGAATATTGTTTAATCATTTGCGTTGTTTTTATATCCCAGAGCATAACGGTTTTATCATCAGAACCTGAAAGGATATACATCCCATCAGGACTAAATGCTATAGATTTAACCCAAGCTGAATGTCCAGCAAAAGTTCTAATTTCTCTTCCTGTTTCTGTATCAAAAAGTTTTACAGTTTTATCCTCTAATCCGGCAAGAATCTGTTTTCCATCATGGCTGAATATCACGGAATTTATACAGGAATTACCCGAAATTATACTAATTATTTCCGCTGTTTCTATATCCCAAAGTATAATGGTTTTATCAATAGAACTTGAAAGAATATATTTTTTATCAGGGCTGAACGCCACAGATGTGACTCCTAGTGTATGTCCAAAATATTGTTTAATTATTAGAGCTGTCTCTACATCCCAAAGTATAATGGTGTGATCATCAGAACCTGACAGAACATATTTACCATCCGGGCTGAATGCAACAGAGTTGACATATTCAGTGTGTCCTGAAAAAGTTTTAATCTCTCTGCCTGTTTCAACATCCCAGAGCTTAAGAGTATTATCCATAGAACTTGAGATGATTTGATTTCCACTCGGGCTAAAAGCTACGGATAAAATATAATAAAAATTCCCTGAAAAATTTCTGATTAGGCGTCCTGTTTCAATATCCCAAAGTTTGATAGTATTATCATAAGAACCAGAGACGATATATTTCCCGTCAGGACTGAAAGCTACGGATGTAACTCCTGCTGTATGTCCCACCTGCGGAAACACCGCTACTTTAACATCCGGCTCATGCCTCTTTTGCGAACTCCCCCCGCTCACACAGGCAAAAATTGCCAGTAAAGCCGTCAAAGCCGCAATAACGCAAACATACTTTTTCATCCGATGTAAACCTCTTTCGTAATAACTAATTTTACGCGCTTATGCGCAGTTTGGGAAGTATTACTTCTTATTATATTGATGTGAAAACTACCCTGTTTTTTCCCTGAAAAAGTAATAAAAAAAACACAGAAGGCGAGAGGTTACACGGAATTTTAATAAAAACTCGCCCTCTTCGACGCTTCGACAAGCTCAGCGCCCTCAGGGGAGTGTCTTTTTTCAGTTCTTTGCGCTCTTCTCTTACTTAATATCTTTTTCATCATGGATATATTGATTTAATTACAGTAATACAATATACTTACATAATATCTGTGGTATGCATGTTATCAAAACTATAAATTTATACATCGGAGGATGCAAAATGGCAAAATACAATATTAATTATTCAAAATACAAGCACCTTAATGAAGAAAACCTGCAAAATATTTATTTCAAAATAAAAGAAACGGTAAATAAACTGCTTCTTCCTTATAATGACAATAACTTTGTAGACGATCCGTCTGTAGATATAAGAACTATTGCTATGAATAATGGAATTATTGCCATTAAAGATGCTGTAAATGATATAGAAGGGCACGCAAACGTTGATAATTCAATAATTAGCCTTAAAATCAAAGACAGCGAAGAAGAAAAGCGTTTTTCAATCGCCCATGATTTAAAGCATGATATGACAAAAAAATCAGGGGAAAAAGAAATACTTGTAACCTTATCAGATTTTAAAAAGCCGGATGTGGAAGAAACAGTAAACGCGCTTACAGCCAGATACGATGTCAATTCCAAATCAAAAATTCTTAAACATAAATTTACAAATATTTTTAAAATCTATTCCAGATATATTACTGCATTGGTTTCTGAAAACTTTGTAAAAAAAGTTTCTAAAAAGAAAGCTCATAAAATTCTTGATGAGTTATATAAGGATAATGGCAGTCCAAAACCGGATAAAAATATTTTTATTGACGCAGTCAATAAATTATATGACGAAGAAATATCCGATTACTTTGCGGCAAACCTTCTTGTTCCAACCGAGCGATTTATTTTATGGGAAGATAAATCCGATAGTAAAATAGCCAAAGCATTTAAAGTTCCAATAAAATGCATAAAAAAACGCAGAGAAGAAATACAATTTGAGATTCGCTTTACAACACTTAATAATCTAATAAATAATAATAAATAATATCCAATATTAAATACTAATTTGAACAATCTTAACAGGAGATTATTTTTTATGAATGAAGATGAATTTAAATATTATTTAAATAATATTTATAAAGAGACAAGAAAAAGGGTCTGTTATAAGGATGATTCCATAAAAAATATAATACTTGATTGCGTCAAAACAGGAGGGCGGCGCGAAGCGAACTATATTCAGATATTTAAACTAATAATTGCGCGTGTTATTAAATATGCTGAAGGATTTCCTGATCATAACATGGAAAAAAGAGGGAATTACATAGAAAAAAATCTGCCAGTTGACGCTATAAATGATCTTAATATGGCAGTATTCTTTGAGGTAATTGATAAAAAATTCAAAAAGAAACTCTGTAAAATTTACAAAATTGAAATTATTAACAGAAAAACACTGGACAAAATATTTTCCCGTGAAGTATAGAAAATCTTATAATAAAACTATTTTTTTATCAAAAAATCTATCTTTCTTCATTATCAATTTCTATTTTTTCATATCTCCCGCAAGAATAAAATTGACATAGAAATATGAAAACCGCAATATCTATTTCAGATACTATTTATTCTGGGAATAAGAAGAGTATAATTCATTCTAACGAGATACATTTATAACCGTAATCGGAAAGTCATAAAACCCCAATGAGTACGCGCTCGGATGCTGACGGTTATCCGTCCTCTCAGGCACGTCAATCTGGACGAAGCCGCTCATGCTCTTCACGCTCACATTATCCGCCGCCCTCGCGCCTGCCGCCCCTTTCAATGCGTCCATGACGCTGTAGGTGAACACCCCGTGTCCAAGGTTAGGCAGTTCAAGCGATGACTCGTTCCCCCTGCATGCGGCAAATACAAAAGCGTTTGTGTCCATGAAAAGGCGCACCATTCTGTCATTGTCAACTCCTCCCGACTTGCAAGCGTCTATGAAGACGAGACGATTCCCTGGCGCGTCCAACACCGCTACTATCTCATCCCCAGAAATGGCGCGGCTAACAGTTACATTGTTCCCTTTTGAAACAACCGCGTCTTTGGGTAGAAAGTAAAACTTCCCTTCTGCGGCGCTCATTCCATGTCCCGCTAAAAACAACAAAGCCACGTCCTTAGGTCCCGCTCCTTCAAGAAATTTTAAATGCTTGCGGATGTTAGCCGCCGTGGGCTTTATTTTCGCGTCATCTGAAATTAACAAGCTGTGCACTTTGCCGTAACGTACTCCTTCCTGCGCTTTCAAGGATTCAATCACTCCCTGCGCGTCAGCTACACAGTAGTCGAGATTTCGCAGGTTACCCAACTGCTTTCCCGCATTGTCGTATTTGTTTACGCCTATCGCGAGTATCCATAAATCGGGTAACGCCGATTTATTACCGGCAGGCGCGTCCCAACTAATATCAACGTAGCGGCGGTTTTCTGAGAAGCCGTTAAACGCTACTACTTCAATGCGGTTGTCACCGGGGTCGAGGTTTACGGGTAGCGAAAAGTTTAGAGTTTTTTGATAGCCTGTAACCGTTATGCTCGCCTTGCCATGCTTTAACCCCGAAGCGCCCGAAGCGGCGGCGAGTTCGTCTTTACCCAGCCGCCTGCCGTTGACCATGACGATTATGTTTTTTAAGGGAAGATTTTTATCTGTAATGGAGACGGAGATGTCTGCGGAGGAAGACGAAGAAGCGCGGTTTTGAGTTTGCACAGTAACATCAGGCGGCATAAAGGCGGCGGCTTGTTGTATGGTGACGGATTTTTTTGCAGATGGGTCAGGCTCACCATTTAGGCGGGCGCGTACTACGTCGGGGTTGTAGAAGATGGAGCGGAAGCTGTCGATACCTGTGACTGTGTTGCCAATACGGACATTGAGGTAGCGGTCGCCGCGTGGGGATGAGGCATAGTAGCCGTCTGGGGTAATCACGACCCACTCGCCGTCGATAGAGCTTGCGACTGTTTCGGTTTCCACAATGAGGTCGCGGGAAGCGGAGATTAGTTGGCTGTCGCTGCCGGAGAATGAGATGAATGCGGCTATTTCTTTGCCGGTGGCAACGTCCCAAAGGCGGATAGTGCCGTCCTTAGAAGCGGAAATAATTTGCTTTCCATCGGGACTGAACGCTATGGAACACACATTATCTAAATGCCCCGAAAAGGTATGCATCTGTCTGCCTGTTGCTACATCACATAATTTTATTGTGTTATCTCCTCCCGAAATAACAGTCTTGCCATCGGGACTGAACGCTACAGAATTTACCCAAAGTGAATGCCATGGAAAGGCACGAATTTCCTTGCCTGTAACCGTGTCTATGAGCTTAATCGAATCACAATATAATCCTAAAACAACAGATTTACCATCAGGATTGAACGCTACAGAACTTGCCAGAACTGTCACAGGAAAAGAATGTAATTCCCGACCTGTTTCTACATCCCAGAACTTTACCTCAATTGAGCCTGAAACAATGGTTTTACCATTGGGACTGAACGCTACGGAATTTACCCAATTTGAATGACCAGAAAGGGTACATAGTTCTCGACCTGTAGCGGCATCCCAGAGTTTTATAATTTTCCATGATCCTGAAGCTATGGTTTTACCATCGGGACTGAACGCTAAAGAACTAACTGTTCCTGAATGACCGGAAAGAGTACGTATCTCCTTTCCTGTCATTGCATCCCAGATTTTAATCGTTTCATCTCCTGATTCTGAAACAACACTCTTACCGTCTGGACTAAACACTGTAGAAACAAAAGAGTTTGAATGACCCTGAAAAGTATGTACTTTCAAGCCTGTAATAATGTCCCAAATTTTTATTGTCCCTTCTGCTGATCCTGCAACAACAGTTTTACCGTCCGAGTTGAATGCCGTAGACCACACCGAATGTGAATGACCAGTTAAAGTATTGAGCTCTAAGCCTGTATCAACATCCCATAGTTTTATTGTATTATCTTCTCCTGAAACAACGGTCTTGCTATCGGGACTAAATGCTAAAGAATTAAATGACATTAAATGATTTGAAAAAGTTTGAATCTCTAGGCCTGTATCAACATCCCATAGTTTTATTGTATTATCACTCGATTCCGAAGCAATAATTTTACCATCGGGACTGAATACTAATTTTCCATCTGAATTATTTGAAAATTTACGAATCTCTAAACCTGTATCAGTATCCCAGAGTCTTATTGTTTCATCAGTTGATCCCGAAATAATAATATTACCATTGGGGCTAAACGCTACAGATGCCACTGAGTCTGTATGCCCTAAAAGTGTACGGATCTCTTGCCCAGTTATGGCATCCCATATTTTTATCGTTTTATCATCCGATCCTGAAATAATAATTTTACCATTGGGGCTAAACGCTACAGATGCCACTGAGTCTGTATGCCCCAAAAGTGTACGGAGTTCTTGTCCAGTTGCGGCATCCCAAAGTTTTACCGTTTCATCCCTTGATCTTGAAACAACAGTTTTTCCGTCGGGGCTGAATACTAAGGAAAGCACGGGATTTGTATGACCTGAAAAGGTATTGATTTCTCGGCCCGTAGCAGTATCCCAAAGTTTTATTTCATTATCCCAAAATCCTAAGGAAGCAATGGTCTTGCCGTCAGGATTGAACACTACAAAAGTAACATAATTATAATGTTCTGACGAAATTGTATTTATTAATCGGCTTGTTGAGGTATCCCATAGTTTTATCGTATTATCCTTTGATCCTGAAACAACAGTTTTACTATCAGGACTGAACGCTATAGAAGTTACCGTATCTGAATGCCCTAACTGCGGAAACACTTCCAATTCAAGTTCACCAGACTGAGCCTCGCCCGCTGTTTCATTTTGCCCACTTCCTCTGGTATTTATTTGTTTCGTGCAGCCAAAGCACAAAAAAAACAACGCAATAAAAACCAATATGCTCAATTTTTTCATCAGTAAACCTCTTTCTTCACATACAATATGACATTTCTACTTAACCACCGTAATCGGAAAGTCATAAAACCCCAGCGAATACGCACTTGGATGCTGACGGTTCCCCGTTCTCTCAGACACGTCAATCTGGACGAAGCCGCTCATGCTCTTCACGCTCACATTATCCGCCGCCCTTGCGCCTGCCGCCCCTTTCAATGCGTCCATGACGCTGTATGTGAATACCCCATGTCCTAGGTTAGGCAGTTCCAAAGATGACTCGTTCCCCCTGCACGCGGTGAATACGAAGGCGTTTGTATCCATGAACAGACGCACCATTCTGTCATTATCCACTCCTCCTGACTTGCAAGCGTCTATGAACACAAGCCTGTTCCCGGGCGCGTCCAACACCGCTACTATCTCATCCCCAGAAATGGCGCGGCTAACAGTTACATTGTTCCCTTTTGTAACAACCGCGTCTTTGGGTAGAAAATAAAACTTCCCTTCTGCGGCGCTTACGCCATGTCCCGCCAAGAATAACAACGCTACGTCTTTTGGTCCCGCTCCTTCAAGAAACGTCAAGTTTTTGCGGATATTTTCCGTCGTGGGCTGTATTTGCGCGTTATCCGCAATTAACAGGCTGTGTACTTTGCCGTAGCGTATGCCTTCCTGCGCTTTCAGGGAATCAATCACTCCTCGTGCGTCAGCTACGCAGTAATCGAGATTTTTCAAATTGCCAAGTTGTTCCCCGGCGTTGTCGTACTTGTTTACTCCAATCGCGAGTATCCATAAATCGGGTAACTTAGGCTTATTACCGGCAGGCGCGTCCCAGATAACGTCAACATAGCGGCGGTTTTCCGAAGAGCCGTTAAACGCTACTACTTCAATGCGATTGTCTCCGGGGTCGAGGTTCACGGGCAGCGTAAAGTTTAAAGTTTTTTGATCGCCAGTGACGTTTATGCTTGCCTTGCTCGGTTGTAAACCGGTAGCGCCGAAAGTAGCGGAGAGTTCTTCCCTGCCAAGCCGTCTGCCGTTGACCATAACGATTATGTTTTTAAGGGGAAGATTTTTATCTGTAATGGAGACGGAAATTGTAGCGGAGGAAGACGAAGAAGCGCGCGTTTGTGTCTGAACTGAGACATCAGGCGGCATAAAGGCGGCGGCTTGTTGGATAGTGACTGATTTTTTGGAAGGCGGGTCTGGTTCTCCCGCGAGGCGGGCGCGTACTACGTCGGGATTGTAGAAGATGGAGCGGAAGCTGTCAATACCGGTGACTGTGTTGTTGATACGGACGTTAAGGTAGCGGTCGCCGCGTGGGGAGGCGGCATAGTAGCCGTCTGGAGTAATCACGATCCATTCGCTGTCGATTGAACTTGCGGCCTCTTCTACCGCTGCGGTAATATCGCGGGTTGCGGAGATTAGTTGGCTGTCATTGCCGGAGAAACCGATGAAGGAGGCGATTTCTTTGCCGGTAGATACGTCCCAGAGACGGATGGTACCATCGTAGGAGCCTGAGAGAATACGTTTGCCATTATTGATAAATGTTACAGCATTTACCCAACCTGAATGCTCTGAAATGGTACGAATCTCACGTCCTGTAACTACATCCCAGAGTTTTATCGTATTATCCTCTGAGCCTGAAACAATGGTCTTACCATCAGGGCTGAACGCTACAGATTTAACAGCCCATGAATTCCCTCTCAATGTGTGGATCTCCCGACCTGTAACTACATCCCAGAGATCTATCATACCGTCAGTTGATCCTGAAACAATGGTTTTACCATCAGGGCTGAACGCTATGGAAGGCACAAATAACACCCCACCTGAATGACCTGACAGAGTACGGATCTCACGACCTGTAATTACGTCCCAGAGTTTTATTGTAACCGTATAAACATCTCCTCCTACTATATAAGAACCTTCTTCATTAAAAGAGCCTTTAACTTCTGAAAATTCTGAAGCAATGGTTTTACCATCAGGGCTAAACGCTACGGAATGCACAAAACGATCCGACATAGTATGTATTTCACGACCTGTTACTGCGTCCCAGAGCTTTATATTAATTGAACTTGAAACAATTGTTTTACTGTCAGGGCTAAACGCTACGGAATTTACCCCTTCTGAATGTCCCCTAAATGTGTGGATCTCCCGACCTGTATTAACATCCCATAGTTTTACAGTACCATCATACGATCCTGAAACAAGAGTTTTACCATCAGGACTAAACGCTACAGAAGATATAAGCTCTGAATGACCTGACAACATACGAATTTTACGGCCCGTAACTATATCCCAGAGTTCTATCTTATCATCAGATTTTTCATCTTCATAAGTTGCTCCTGAAGCAACGGTTTTTCCATCAGAGCTGAATGCCATGGAATGTATCCTATATAAACGTCCAGAAAGGATATTTATTTCTCGTCCGGTAATGACATCCCAAAGTCTTATAGTACCATCCCATGATCCTGAAACAACAGTTTTACCATCATAGTTAAACGCTACAGAATACACAGTAAAGAAATGCCCCAAAATGGTACGGATCTCTCGTCCAGTAGCTGCATCCCAAAGTTTTACCGTTTTGTCTCTTGATCCTGAAACAATGGTTTTACTGTCAGGACTGAATGCTACTGACCATACTGCATCTGAATGCCCAGAAAAGGTACGAAGTTCCTTACCAGTAGCGACATCCCATAATTTTACCATACCTGTAGGAACAAGTTTACCTGTATAAAGATCCATAGTTCTTTCAATACAACCTGATCCTGAAACAATGGTTTTGCCATCAGGACTAAACGCTACTGTACCCACCAATTCTGAATGACCTGACAGAGTACGAATCTCCTTTCCTGTAGCGACATTCCAGAGTTTTACCGTTTCATCAGTTGAGCCTGAAACAATAGTTTTACCATCAGGGCTAAACGCTACGGAATTTACCCCTTCTGAATGTCCTCTAAATGTGCGGATCTCCCGACCTGTATTAACATCCCATAGTTTTACAGTACTATCATACGCTCCTGAAACAATGGTTTTACCATCAGGAGTAAACGCTACGGAATTTACCCCTCCTGAATGCCCCCTAAATGTGCGGATCTCCCTTCCTGTAGCGACATTCCAGAGTTTTACCGTTTCATCAGTTGAGCCTGAAACAATAGTTTTACCATCAGGGCTAAACGCTACGGAATTTACCCCTTCTGAATGTCCCCTAAATGTGCGGATCTCCCGACCTGTATTAACATCCCATAGTTTTACAGTACCATCAAACGCTCCTGAAACAATGGTTTTACCATCAGGATTGAAAACTACAGAATTCACACCTATATGCCCCAACTGCGGAAACACCGCCACATCCTGAGCCGCAATATCCGCCAGCAACCCCGCAAAAACCACAAGAACGCAAACAAACTTTTTCATTCTATGTAAACCTCTTTCGTAATAATCAATTTTACGCGCTTAAGCGCAGTTTGGGAAGTATTATCCCTTATTATATAAGTGTGAAAAACTACCCTGTTTTTTCATGAAATAAAAACTAATTACACTAGTCTTTCATCACAAACGCCGCCCAATAAAAAGGTGAGGCAAACCAATTGTCTGCCCGTTCATAATAAGCATTATAACAATTCTTAATTTATTCCGCCAGTCGTCTGACTCCTATTTTTCTAGCTTACATATTCCGCCACTCTTGCTTATAAATAAGAAATCTTTTATTGCTAATTGACAATAACTAATTGTAAATATAAATTCAAATTAAGGAACATACCATGAATAAATTCTTAAAAATAATCTTTACTATAATTTTATTGCTATCAATCCCCCACAATTCATTCCCGCAAAACAATAAATTAAAAACAGACTGGTTATTTGTTTACTACATGCCCTATGATAATAATTTGTCAGCTTTAGGCGAACCAATAATTAAAATGATAAGCGATAACATAAAATCAGATAATATAATTGTAAGCATACAGGCGGAATACGCTGATAAAAAAGGCATGTACAGGTATATTATTACCAACAAAGGAATTACTGTTACCGACATAAACAATGAATATTCAGCGTCAATAAATACCTATGCAGAATATTTATCGTGGGTAAAAGATAAAGTTGACTATAATAAATTAGCGGTAATATTTCTTGATCACGGCGGAAAACTTGACGAAGTCTGCCTTGATGAAAAACCAATTAACCAATTTTTAAAGATTGACGATTTAAAATCGGCATTGATAAATACTTTTGGCAAAAAATCCATAGATCTGTTATTTTTACAGGTTTGCTCAAAAGGGGTAATAGAGGCTCTTTATGAATTTAAGGACACTGCTAAATTTACTCTATGTTCGCAAATTGAATTGGGCGCTCCAAACAGTTATTATCCTGGATTTTTTTCGGCTCTTTCCAAACGAACCGTTTCTACCGGACGAAAAGCCGCAGAGTTAATCGTCGGCAATGAAGCGGACAATATGTATAATTCATACACTCTTATTGATAACGCAAAATTAGATAAATTATTTTCATTATTCACCGATTTGATTAATCAAATAGAAAATAAAAATATATCATTAAGCAAACCGGTGACGGCCAATTATTACGATGAAGTATACATAGATATAATATCGCTTCTTGAAAAATTACCTGATTCCGTATCCGGACAAAAACTAATTAAGTTCATAAAAAATGAATTAATTCTCTTAAAAAAAATAAGTCCCATACAAAAAATGAAAATGTCCAAATACTCAGGTTTATCAATAAGCGGAGTAAATAACGATAAATACGACAGATTGGCTTTTTATAAATTACTAAAACCTCTTAGGGAATTATTCTACTAAAGCCTCACACAAAGATCACAAAGGTACAAAGATCACAAAGAATGAATAAGGGGTTGTTGTAAGCTATCTAATCTTACAAACTTCACGCTAAGATAATGGACATAAACCCCTTTCCTCCTCTTTGTGATCTTCTCTTTCTTAGTGTTCTTTGTGTGAAATTCTTATGGGTATCTTTTCTTAAACCCCGTAACTCTCGCGCTTGCGGTAACATTCAACGGAGACTGTTCTCCTCTTGCGAGGTACTGATACCCAATCCCCGCTACCATTGCTGCGTTATCGCCGCACAAGTCTTGAGGCGGGAAAATACAGCGAAGGGTTTTTTGTTCGGCGAGGCAGGAGCGAAGGTAACTGTTAGCCGCAACGCCGCCGCCCGCGACAAATGTGGTAATGCCTGTGTCTTCGGCGGCGTTTAACATGGCGCGTAACAGGATTTGAACCGCGGTTTTTTGAAAACAAGCGGCAATATCTTCGTTTGTGTGGGCGCCGGGTTTTTTCTTGAATATGTCAAGCTGGTTTATTACGGCGTTTTTTAAGCCTGAATATGACACGTCGTAACGATGATCGCCTTTGTGTAAGGACGGTATTGGAAAATTAAAAGCGGAGCTGTCCCCGTTACGTGCCATTTTATCAATGACGGCTCCTCCCGGATAGCCAAAGTTGTAAAATTTAGCCACTTTGTCAAAAGCCTCTCCTGCGGCGTCGTCTATAGTTGTGCCGAGGACTGTAATAGAGTCAAAGTTATCGGCGCGGCAGATAATCGTATGCCCGCCTGAAACAAGAAGTCCTAAAAAAGGGTAATCGCATTTTTCATCGGAGACTAAACGCGGAGCGTACAGGTGCGCCAGCATGTGATCAACGGCTATAAATGGGATGTTACGCGCCCAGGCGAACGCTTTTGCAAAGGATAGCCCGACTAACAATGAACCTAAAAGCCCGGGACGGTTTGTCACCGCTACTGCGTCAATGTCTCCAACCTTCAAGCCCGCTTTATCCAACGCTTCTTTTGTAACGGCATAAATCCACTCGGTGTGCTTTCTGCTCGCTATTTCGGGAACAACCCCGTTCCACGGGGCGTGAAAAGGTATTTGGGTGGCGATAACATTGGAAAGAATTTTTTCACCGTCTTGCACGACGCCTGCGGAACATTCATCGCATGAAGTTTCAATGCCAAGAACTTTCATTTCTTGATTATATCAGAAGCGGTCTTTAACGTGTAACCCTGTTCAACAAAATCAGGAAATTGCTCGGCAAGCAATGGGGCTAAATCAGGCGACCATGTGTGTCCAATCATCAC
>Ga0268262_10004382_pt1 | contig 14620 bp, 13 predicted proteins | sample TergutNc150P3_FD_190354 | JGI IMG/M metagenome (GOLD analysis project Ga0268262, IMG submission 190354) | Nasutitermes corniger P3 segment gut microbial community from laboratory colony in Florida, USA - Nc150 P3 (SPAdes) (version 2) | ecosystem: Host-associated > Arthropoda: Insects >... | reverse complement strand
TAGTCTCCTCATCGTCAATTACGATGATCTTTTTCTTCTCGTCAGCTGAGTCTACCTTGAGTTTTGATGATTCCACTTTAAGCTCTTCAAAGTTCCGGCTGTTCTCGGCGCTCATCTCGTCAACGTGGTTTACCGCGACCTTTATCTCCTTCATCGCACCGTTCACTATTTCGTTCATGCCGCTTACCGCTTCGTCGCTCGCCTTTATGAACTCGCTGGTCTGCCGGTTCAGGTGGTCCCCGGATTGCAGCATTTCCCCAGCCCCTTTCTTTACGGACACGCTTATCTCTTTCAGCCGGTTCATCGATTCCAGTATCTGCTTGCCGCCTACTTCCTGCTCTTCCATCGCGCTGCGGATGTTTGCCTCATGCACCGAAACCGTTTTTACGCCAGTATCGATGATTTCAAAGCGGGAAAGCACCTCGTTCGACGAGACGGTTATGCTGTCTATGGACGCCTTTATCTTTTTCAGCATCGACGCCGTAGTCTTCGACTGCTTGCCCGAAGACTCGGCCAGTTTGCGGATCTCGTCGGCGACCACGGCAAACCCCTTCCCGGACTCGCCCGCGTGGGCCGCCTCTATCGCCGCGTTCATTGACAATAAATTGGTCTGGCTGGCGATGTTGTTCATTACCGCGTTTATTTCCAGAAGACCTTCGGAGTCCTTGGCTATTTCCAGTATCTTCTGCGCCACAGTTTGCAGCCCTGTCTTCCCGTTTTCGGACGCTCCCATCAATCCTTCTACGTTTTTGCTGTTCTCTATCAGGGTTCTGGTTACCGAGTGGATGTTAGCCGTCATCTCCTCGATGGCTGAAGATGAAGTATTGATGCTTTCGGACTGATCCTCTATTAGTTTGTTAAGGCTGCCTATGCTGTCTTTTATGACTTTTACCGCTTTGTCGGCCTCGGCGGCGCTTTCTTCCTGTTTGCTCATTTTGCTCTTCATGCCCTCGAAATTTGCCGAAATCTGGTCCACCGATTCGGAGGTTTTTGCCATGTTCGAGGAAAGCTCATGTCCGGTGTTGGTAAGCGCGTTGACCTTGTATTTTATCCTTCGCATGAGGGTACTTATGGAACTGATGGTCGCGTTGAAATACTTGGCCAGGTCGCCGACTTCGTCATTGCCGGATACTGCCAGGTGTTTGGTCAGGTCCCCTTCGCCTTCGGATATTTCCTTTAGGCTGTCGGTCACCTTTACGATTGGCTTGGTCATTGCGTTCAGGACAAAGTAAATGATTACCACTGCCACCAGCAATCCTATATTTCCTATAATAAGGGTAAATGTAGTATTTGCCCTGACATCTTGTAATACATACGAATCCATGACTCCTATTAATACTGTCCAGCTCACGCCGGAATTGCCGATGGTGACCGGCTGCATTATAAAATTGGAATCATCCTTCGTATTCGGATCGTATATTCTGAAAGTAAAAGGTTTTCCGTTAACAACTGCCTGATATGCATCTTGTTTGTAGGGGCCGTATTCAAGGTCTACGTCAAGCAGCTTCTTGCCTATCCTTTCCGGAAGGAAATGACCTAAAACAGTCCCGTCACTTGCGTACATAATCATTACGGAAATTTCTTCGTAAGTTTTAATGGTGTTCAGCAACAGAGGCTGTATCAAACTGATATCCCACTGGCAACCTACGGTTCCGACTACTTCACTGGTGCGGGGATTGATAATGGGGACTGCGAGTCTAACAGTCCACGCGTCTTTTCCCGATATCCTGGTAGTGGAGGGGGTACCCACATAGTCTTTTTTCGCGTTGGCGCCGTTAATATACGCCAACATAGCCTCAGCATCTTCGCTGACTTGAGCCACTAATTGCCCGTTTTCCCTTGTTAAAGAAAAAGCGACTTGCCCTGTGGGGGTAGTACCTGGCCGGCCTATATAATTGGCGTCCATGCCGTCAAGGGCATTTGGCTTCCATACAGTAAACATTCGGAGAAAATCTGTCTGCTCGTTAAAAATAGCTCTTATCGTTTCTCCATACTGGTTCCGTCGTGTCTCCGGGACTATGTTTTCATAATAACTGAATACATTCGCCGCCGTATGTAACACCTCAAAGTAGCCTTCAAGACGGCCGCTCCAGTACTGGGCGCGCATACTTGTCAGATAATCAAGTTTATCCATTGCCAATTCCGTTGCCATGCTGGATGCCCGCTGCAACTGTATTACGGCAAGGCCGCCGGCTATAACGATCACAATGGCGATCATCATGATGCTCAGTTTGAATTTTAGCTTCATATTTTTAAACTCCCATTTTTGTTAAAACACTGAATCATACTACCATAAAATTACAAAATTCTACAAGATATCAAAAAATTCTACAAATTTTTATTCAATATATATGGCTTAATTATTCGGCTTAATAAACGTGTTGAAACTTTTCCTTTAATTGCAGATAGTTATGATATGAGTGCTTACGGGTCTGAAGACCCCCAGAACGATAAACGGAAGCAGGATGACGGCCCTCAGTTTCCCTTTGGAGGGAAGGGCCCCCGCCTGCCTGATTTAAAGCCCGGTTGGAAATCATACCTCATCTGTATTGTTGTTCTAATTGTTTGTTTAAGTCTCTTTAACTATGTGTTTCTTCGCAGGGTAAATCCGGCGATTGACTTTTCCGAGTTCAAGGCCAGAATCGCCAGCGGAGAAATAAAGCGGGTTGAGCTTACGGATTCTTACTTTACTGGGTATACCACCACTGAGCGAAAAGAAAATATTCCCGGAATGTCTTTCCAGCCCAGAACCATTACCGAAACGGTTTACCGGACTGTGCCCATCAACGATCCTGATATTATCAAGCTAATGGACGATAGAAAGGTGGCTTATTACGCAGTTTCGCGCGAAGGAAGCACCATTCTGAACATCATCTTTAGCTGGGTTCTGCCTATTGCGTTCTTTCTAATCATCTGGCGCTTTTTCATGAAACGCCTTGGACCCATGGGCGGTAACGTCCTTTCGGTAGGACAGAACAAGGCGATTATTGTGGCCGAAGGCGACATTGTTACCCGCTTTACCGATGTTGCCGGGGTAGACGAAGCAAAAGAAGAACTGGTTGAAGTAGTAGACTTTCTTAAAAATTCAAAAAAATACACGGATATAGGCGGAAAGATTCCCAGGGGGGTTCTGTTGGTTGGCCCGCCGGGTACCGGAAAAACCCTGCTCGCAAGGGCCGTGGCCGGAGAAGCGGGGGTTTCTTTCTTTAGGATTTCAGGCGCCGAATTCGTGGAAATGTTTGTCGGCGTCGGGGCGGCCCGGGTACGCGACCTTTTTAAGCAGGCCAGGGACAGGGGCGGCGGCATAATTTTCATCGACGAGCTTGACGCCATCGGTAAAAGCAGAATCAACAACATCGCCGGCGGCAACGACGAGAGGGAACAAACACTGAACCAGCTCCTCGTTGAGATGGACGGTTTTGACGCTACTTCCGGGCTTATCATTCTGGCCGCAACAAACCGGCCCGATGTGCTTGACCCGGCGCTTTTAAGGCCGGGGCGCTTTGACCGCCAGGTGTTGGTGGACAGACCCGACCTCATCGGCCGGGAAGCCATTCTTAGAATTCACGCCAAAACGGTCAAACGTGATTCTGAAGTTGATCTTGCCGCCGTCGCCCGAAGCACTTCCGGCTTTGTGGGGGCAGACCTTGCAAACATCGTGAACGAAGCGGCTTTGCTTGCTGTCAGAGGCGGACGCAAAAGTGTAAGCCAAAAGGACTTTGAGGAAGCTATTGAAAAAACCGTGGCCGGTCTACAGAAAAAAACCAGGGTGATAAAACCGGAAGAACGGCGCATAGTGGCCTACCACGAAACCGGCCATGCAATGGTTGCGGCTTTTACCCCCGGCTCCGATCCTGTGCAAAAAATATCGATCATTCCCCGAGGCTTTGGCGCGTTAGGCTACACCCTTCAGATGCCGGTGGAAGACCGCTACCTTATGACCGAGGAAGAACTGTTTGGAAAAATCAATGTCCTTTTGGGCGGCCGCGCGGCGGAGGAAATAATCTTTAACCAGATTTCTACGGGCGCCGCAAACGATCTTACAAAAGCTACTGACATCGCCCGCAAGATGATCACTGACTACGGCATGTCCGGCCGTTTTAAGAACGTAGCCCTTACCCAGCGCGGTACGGGACTTTTGGGAAACCAGATACAGGAACCGGTATTTCACAGGGAGTATTCCGAAGCGACCCAGCAATACGTTGACGAGGAAATTGCAAGAATAGTGGAAGTTCAATACGGAAAAGTGAAAGATAATCTTAAAGCTAACCGGACTCTTCTTGAAGCCGTCGCTGAAAAGCTGCTGGAAAAAGAAACGCTGGATGAAAAAGAATTTAAAGCTATGATAGGGCAAGTTGTTTAAGCAAGAGCTTAAGCTTTTTCGGGCCTTTCCAATTCTTTATTTTTGCTGCCTTCAACAATAAAACGATGCCGGTATTCGTTTACCATTTTCTCAAATGAATCATGAAAATCATCAAGGTATATTGAAAAGATCTCCGCCCCGCGGTCATTCCATTTTGATTCAGAGATAAAAAATTGATACGGTTCCGCTTTTAGGGCAACAGAAAGTTTCTCCAGGGTCTCGGCAGAAACCCATTTCTTTCCGCTTTCTATATCATTTATAAAGTTATGCGTTAGATCAGCTTCAACAGCCAGATTAACCTGAGACAATTTCGCAATGCCCCTAAGACGTTTTAAATTCTTGCTCAGGAGTCTTCTGATATCAATGCCGTCAATTCTGCCAATTCCGTTTACCATATCATTCATTGATTTTCACCTTACCTTTGCTTGAACTTATGTTAAAAATTATCGAATCATTTTCACATTTAAACAAACGTCTTGTGGCGACAGTTATGTCGCCTAGGGACATTTGTGAAACATAATTTTGAATTTTGGTGTTGTGTTTTGAAAACCATAATTTATCTTTATGCACACAAAAGAAACCCGGCTATAAACAGCCGGTATAATAGATTAAGGTTTAGCGCAGGTCTCTTAAATCTGCCAGTTCCATTCCGCTTAGAATAAGTATTTCCGGGCGGTACTCAAAATGAATCGTGTCGTAGTAACGCCATTTCCCGCCCCAAATAAAGCCAAAGGACTCGAAGATTTTTATTACTTCGTCAGGTGGATGATAGCGTCTTGAGTAAGGGACATTCCACCATTCGATGTTTTTTCCGGAAGTCCAGAGCCAATAGACTTCAAGGCCGGAAGAAGATTTTGGGACCAGATCGATGGCGGCTCCGTAAGCGTGGTAACTGCGGTTTTCGCTGGAGGCAATGTTTCTCCATTCCCAGCCTCCAACAGAACCGAGACCATTGACCCACTGCTTCACCGCGTTGTTGGTTTTTGCTGTTCTTAGAATTTGCTCTTCAATTAGACTTAATTGTACGAGTATGGAGTAATGAACCTGAATGGTAAATCCCAAAAAGCGGATTTGCTTGATGTGCTCCCAGGCTTCGTCCCTGTTCCGGCTTCTCCACAGGGCGTCGGTAAAATGAGTGGATCGTTTCAACTGGTTTGTATTGCGGGTGCGGGTCTGTTCTCTTATCCTGGCAGATTCTTCCGGCGTGGGCGGTACAAAAGGGGGAAGCTCATTTAGATAAATGTAAAATGGCATGGCTGCAAACTGATTAAGCTCGCCGCGCAGGGAAGAGGGAAGAAGGCGGCCTCCGGCAAAATAAAATCTTTCGCCGTAAACCAGTATACTCCAGTCTCTGTCATGATATTCCACCGCGTTTACTCTGTCGGGATAGGCGCTTTCCAAAGCCCTTAAAACCTGCTCGCCCCGGTTTGCTTCGGCTCTCTCGGCTGAATTTTCCTCTGTCGTTACTGCGTCATCTTCAACCGCCTGAAACTGGGCGCTTTCATTTTTTACGCAGGCAATGGCAGTGCAGATCGGCAAAAGCAAAAACAGGAAAAAGACACGGGTATTCACAGCTCAAGGCCCTTGTATTTTGACATTGCCATAAGTTACTATATATATATGGGGTTGAATTATAAAAGGGGCTTGCTAGTCCTTTTCTTTTTCGTTGGTGTAAGTTTTTTTGCTTCTTTTTCCCAGGAAATTGTAACCGCCGATAAATACCTTGAAAGGGTATCGGAACGCTACGGCAACATCCGGGATTACGAGGCCCAGGTAAATATCCGTTCAGGCTCAACAGACATGATTGGAAACTTGAGCTTTCTTGACCCGTTTTTTCTGAGAATCGACTTTACCAAGCCGGCAGAGCAGGTTTTGGTATTTAACGGCCAGCTTCTGACTGTATATCTTCCCGACCTCAGAGCCGTACTGAACCAACCTGTCGCCTCAACCCGCCGGACAACTGGCGCGGCAGGCGCTTCCATGGCCTCAGCCCAGGGCTTGCAGCTCCTTCGCCGGGGTTATGTACCAGCCTTCGTGTCAGGGCCTGAACCGGTTCCCCTTGACGAGAGGGAAAAAGAAGCTGTCGTTAAACTCAGGCTGACCCGCCGTCTTGCTTCGGAAGGATACAGGGAAATTATTTTAAGCATAAACCCCGAAACCCTTCTTATTCGACGTATTGAAGGCAGAACCATCGCAGACGTCCTTGTACGCTTCGATTTCTTAAATGTCAAAACCAATGTTGGCATTCCGGAACAGAGGTTCGTTTACGATTCACCGGCTTCGGCAAATCTTTACAATAATTTTCTTTTTCGTGAAACAGATTAGGCAGAGGAATTTCAGTGGAATCTCTGGGTAATAAGCTTAAAGAAGCAAGGGAATCTAAAGGCTTAACTTACGAGTACATCAGCCGGGACACAAATATTACTTCCAAATATCTGGAAGCCCTTGAAAAAGAAGATTATTCGCCGTTTCCAGGCGAACCTTATGTACTGGGTTTTATCAGGAACTACGGGGAATACCTTGGCCTTGATCCCGATGAACTTATGTCACTTTACCGTTCCATAAAATTAAGGGAACAGCCTGTACCTATGGAACAGTTGCTTCGTAATTCTTCTCCGCTCCCAAAAATTCTCAAGGGGTTTGGGATATGTCTTGCAGTGTTGGCCCTTGTGGGCGGAGCGGGTTATTTTATTTACCGTTTGCCAAAAAAACCTAATGTCCCTCAGCAGACGGTAAGGACAGCCGCCGAATATATGCTGAACAACGATTCTTTTGAACGCAGGATGTATCCGGGAGACTCAATTCTGGTTGTCGAAGGACCTAACTCCTATAAACTGGTATTCTCAAGTCTAAGTGACGCGATTACAATTACCACTCCCGGAGGGCCGGTTATGCTGGATCTGGGTCAGGAAGTAACCGTCGATTTAAACAGCGACGGGTTTGGGGAACTGCGGATTTTCGCGGCGGATTTTGTAAAAAACGATAATCAGGCCGGGGCCTTGCTTCGCTTTGAACAGGAGGTTCCGCCGCAAACGGCGGCTTCGCCTGCATTCCCCATAGAAACCATCAGCTCAGGCAGTGAAGCGCCTTTGGTTCTTCTTAGCACAACAAGCGCCTTTCCCTTTACCCTTCAGGCCGTATTCCAGGGCCATTGTCTGTTCCGCCACGAGATCCTTTTTGAGCGTGACAGGCAGGGCCGCAACGAGCAGTTCTATCAACGCTCGGATGAACTCAACATTACCGCCATGAACGGAATCCGGCTGGGCATCTCAAACGCTCAGGCGGTTAAGCTCCAGGTGATTGGTGCAGGCCGGACTGTGCCTTTTGAAGCCGGCGGTGCGGGCGAAGTAGTAGCCGCGGATCTCCGCTGGGTGCGCGACGATGAAAATCGTTACCGCCTGGTACTGCTCCGGCTGGAATAGCTTATGGATAAAGAATTATATAAACTCACGGTTCCGCGTTTTTTAAAGTATGTCCGCTTTTGGACTACAAGCGACAGGCACAACGCAGACACCCCTTCAACTCCGGGTCAGTGGGACTTGGCGAAAGCCCTTGTGGAAGAATTAAAAGGCCTGGGTATTAACGACGTAACGCTAACCGATCACTGTTATGTGATAGCCCGTCTGCCCGCAAGCAAAGGCAAAGAAAACTGTCCCACAATTGGATTCCTTGCCCATCTTGATACTGCCTCTGATGTGTGTGGCAAGGACGTGAAGGCGTGCTTGGTCGAAAACTACGATGGAAAGCCCATAGACCTTGGGGGCGGCCAATGTCTTGATCCTGCTTTAGATCCGGCGCTGGCGGAGCACAAAGGCAAAGCCCTTATTCACACCGACGGAAGCACCCTTTTGGGCGCTGACGACAAGGCGGGAATCGCCATTATTGCCGCTGCCGCCGAATACCTTTTAATCCACAGCGAAATTCTCCACGGGCCGCTTGAGATCATATTCTCTCCCGATGAAGAAACCGGCAAAGGGCTGCCTGAGTTTCCGGGCAAGGATGTTCACGCCAAGGTATGCTACACCCTGGACGGCGGCCCCCTGGGCGAACTTGAGTGGGAGTGCTTTAACGCCTGGGCAGCGCAAATAAAATTTTCCGGCATTTCGATGCATCTGGGACAGGCGCGGGGCGTTATGGTCAACGCCGCCCTTATGGCTTCGGTGTACGCCGCCATGCTGCCCAGAAACGAAAGCCCCGAAGCCACCGACGGCTATTATGGCTACTATTGCCCCCTTTCAATTAAGGGCGATGTAGAAAACGCGGAGCTGGAAGTGTTTATCCGTGACTTTGACAAAAAGGAAGGCGAAAGAAAAATTGCCGCGTTGGATACTTTCGCAAGCGCGGTGGAAGCCCAGTTTCCGGGCGGTAAGGTTGAGGTAAGCAGCAAATCCCAGTATCTAAACATGAAGGAAAAAATCAGCTTGCATCCAGAGGTGGTGGAAAAACTGCGCCAGGCTTTTTTAAACACCCATGTTGAGATAAAAGAAAAACCCATCCGCGGAGGCACCGACGGTTCCAGGCTCACCGAGATGGGCATACCCACGCCGAATATTTTTACAGGAGGCCGCAATTTCCACAGCCGCCTTGAGTGGCTTTCTGTTCCGGAAATGATTGCCTCATGCCGGCTTGTGGTGGAGTTAATCAGGCTTTGGGGCGAGTGAGGTTGGGATAGCTCTGGGGTATAGGCTATTCCAGTTCCGTGTATAGTTTTGTAATCTCCAGTATTAAGTTATCCATTTGGTCACCAGATATTTTTCGTAATTGAGTTTTCTTTTCCTTAATCAAATCTGCTGTTCGTCGTAAAAGCTCGGTTTTATGCTCAATTTCTCCTGTCTTTTCTCTTTTTTCAGGGACAAGCAGTTCATAGGCTTCCATATTCAGCGTATGAGCAATATTAACAAGGGTTTTCTCACTCACCCATGTTTTACATTGTTCTATTTCAACCATGTGGGCTACTGATATATCCGAATAAACAGCCAATTTTACCTGGGTAATATGTAATTTAGCCCTGGCTTTTTTGATATTCCAAGAAAGAATTCCCCTCAAATCGCTTTCTTCTTTCATGGATAAAAGATAGGCCAATACTAATAGCAAAAAACCATGGTATTGACATTATATTTTAACTGATGGTATTATTATAAGTAATTCATTTGAAAACTCCGCAACGAGTTAAAACTACGAAAGGAAAAGCCATGAAAAGGTTGTTTTTTGTACTGGGACTTCTCGTATCAATCGGTATCTTTATGCCGGTATCAACACTGGCGCAAGGCATTAATTTTTCGTATGAGGAACGCACAGAAATTCAATGGGTTGTTGTAGTAGCTTATAAAACTTCCCGTAGTAGTTTCAGAACTACAAAGCGGTACACAGTTTATGCCTATACCTCATCCGAGGCAGAAAGCAAAGCGCGAAATATTTTTGAAGGTGATTATCCTAACTACATATTTTTAAGCGCCAATGCCTCGAAAAAGTAATAACATGGGAACAAGACGAAAGCAGTGCTATTCATCAATTGGCCTCGCCGTTTTTGGATATGCATTGGTATTGATCCCTTGTATCCTTTTTTTCAGTTGCGATCTCGATAAAGACAAGGGTTCAACTCCTGCTTCTCCTTCGTACGTTAATGTTACCAGCAATACTGAGGGAGTTGTCAGAATCAGTTGGAGCTACGTATCTAGCGCATACAAGTATGTTGTTGAATGTAAAAAGAGCGGGGACTTTCCCACATGTTTTGAATATGACTTCCTTACGACTGGCGCGATTTTGACAGACCTTGATCAGGGCGCCTCGTATACGATTTACGTCTATGCATTAGGCGCAAACAATGAAAGAAGTACCCCCGCTAAAACAACAGTAACGGTATCAACAAAAAAGCCTAGCCCTGACAGGCTTCCGCCAATAATCGGCTTTAAGGTCGCTTCTAATTCACATGGAACGGTTAGTTTGCAATGGTTGCCTGTTACCGGGGCCAAAGCGTATTTTGCTGAATATAAGCAGAGCAATTCCAACACATGGCATGGTGATAGAGAGTACTCCAGCAGCACGGCTACCATAAGCGGGCTTACAGCCAAGGCTTCGTATGATTTTCGTGTAAGGGCATACGCGGATAGTGACAGGTATTATGCCATATACAACGATTATGTGTACTTGTACGGAGTAATTGTGAATGCCAGATGAACAGGATGGTTGGTATTTGTAATTTAGATTTGAACAACAAAAATTCTATTGGAGGCTAATATGTTGTGGTTTTGGGTCATGATAGGTACAGGGATTTTTGTGATTGGCATGGCTATTTTTTTTCTTATCCTGGAGTCAACGTAAACGGGAATTTAAAGTCTCCTGCGTTTTTAGCCGTTGTGCTAACGAAAATTTAGAGTTTAGGAGGATAATCATGGATTTATGGTGGTGTTTGGGTGCCGGGATTGGCATTATAGTGCTAGCAGTACTACTCCTTATTCTTTAGGAGCTTAGGAGCATAAGGGATCTGTGCGCGAGATTCTTTTTGTAATCAACATTACAAAGACTTACCGAAATGCAGGAAGGCAAAGAAAGTTCGTAAGTGACGCGAATACAAAAAAGAAAGCCCTAAATAACCTCTCCTTCACTGTAAGCGAAGGAGAGATCTATGGCCTCCTTGGGCCTAACGGTGCAGGCAAGACAACCGCCATGCGGATTATTTCCACGCTGATAAAAAGCGATTCAGGCGATGTTCTTATTGCCGGAGACAGCGTGAAGGATTGTCCGCTTAAGATACGCAGAAAAATCGGGTTTCTTTCAGGTGATCTGAAACTGGACGAATTCTTTACCCCTGCTTATCTTTTTGATTTTTTCGCGGCCATTAGGGAAGTTCCAAAAGTACAGGCCCGGGAACGCCGTGAACAGCTTTTTAATCGGTTCGGTATAGAAGGTTTTGCCCATAAAAAGTTCAAAACTTTATCCAGCGGCATGAAACAAAAGGTATCTTTTGTCGTCTCAATTGCGCATGACCCGTTGTTCATCATCTTTGACGAGCCAACCAACGGCATGGATTTGCTGGCCGCGAGAGCTGTTTCAGACTTTCTCCTTGAATTGAAGAAAGAAGGGAAAACCATAATTCTGGCTACACATATATTTACCTTTGCAGAAAAGATATGCGACCGTGCGGCCTTTATAATAGACGGACGAATGTTGGGGTCTGTTCCTCTTAAAGGAGTCACTGGGGTAAAAAGTCTTGAGGATACCTTTCTGGAATTGTACCATCGTGAAGAATAAAACTCTGCTCGTGGCAAAGAAAGAATGGGATCGCTTTTTTGGCGATCCACGAATGGTAATAAGCTCTCTTATTTTCCCCGGTATATTCCTGTACATTATATACGCGTTCGTGGCGCCAATTATGATGGATTTGGTTATAGGGGTTAACAAAAAAGGTACTGTTTTTGCAGTTAACCCGCCTCCTGTCATCCAACTGATTTTCGACCATGCCGGAATCAACCTGTCACTTATTCAAGACAGTGAAAAAGAGATAATTCTTGAGGGTATTGAACAAAAAGACGGCAATTTCCTTGTCGTTTTTCCCAGTTACTTTGAAGAAAAAGTTTCAGCCTATGATGTCAGATCGGGAGAGACTGCACCTGAAATTTTTTTATATTACAACTCATCCTCTGACAGCTTTATTGAGCTTTATAGTAAGATCAATACAAGTTTGATTTTATACGAAAAAAGCGTAGCAAAAAAATTTGATATTAACAGATCCGGCGGCGGGGATATGGCCCATGACGGCAAAGGCAAACGGCATTTTCTATCCGCAATTCTTCCCATGTTTCTTATTGTTTTTATTTTTCACGGGGCAATGGCCGCTTCTACAGCGGCAATCACCGGGGAAAAAGAACAGGGAATCCTTGCAACGTTACTTATTACACCAATTACAGCAATTGAGTTGGCTGTGGGGAAGGTATTCGCTATTAGTATTGACTCTTTTCTTTGTGGAATTTCCGGCGCGTTGGGCATTTTGCTTTCACTGCCTAAATTCATTGAAAGCCTTAATTCCAAGCTTAACGACACGCAAGGATTGTCTGCCATCACGATATTGGGCGCCATTAATATAAGCCAATACACCATTGTCGATTTAGTTGTCTTAACTCTTGTGCTGCTGTCCGGTTCTTGCCTTATAGTAACATTTATTGCCATTGTTTCCATTTACGCAAGGACCGCAAAAGAGGCTCAAATGCTTCTTTCTCCAATGATAATAATTTTTATGTTAATAAGTCTTTTCAGCGCATTTAACAATAGCAGTGGCATAAAAGAATTTTCTTATTACGCCATCCCGGTTTATAACAGCCTGCAATGCTTGAATGACATTTTTGACAAAAGTTACATTTTTAAGCATATAGCTCTCACAATCGGGTCTAATCTATTTCTTTCTGCTGTTGGGAGTTTTGCATTGTCAAGGTTATTCAAGAATGAGAAAATAATGGCCGCCGGTTAATGGCCCTTTTCCGAATAAAGTTAAGGCAAAATCGCTTGACATAGAACCTGACACCCACGATACTTGGATTATCGGGGGCATTTCGGTATATCCGACTTTCCCCGGATAGCCGCCGGGTCGCAAGGCCCGGATTTTTTTGAGTTGTAACGTCACAACCAGTTAGTCATTTTCAAATTTGCAATATCCTTAAAATGCCGTTCATTATTTATAACAATATTTGTGTCAAGCGCATACTTGATCATAAGGCTCCCATTTCAGCAATTGTCCTAAATTTAACGGGCTGCGGGTTACCGGGCAAATCTTCATCGCAATTCAGTATCGCTTCGCCAATCTCCCGCCATTTGTTTTCATATTTTGTTTCCGCGTCAGGCTCCTCCTCAATTGTTACGATGACTTTTTTGTTCTGAGGAATGAAAACCGGCCTGTCAGGGATAAATTGTTTGTCTTCAAAAATACCTGTTACTACTAACATATCAGTCTCCTATGGAATAAACTTGTATTAGCAAAATAACCGCAATCACTCAGGAGTCCTTTTAATAATATCCAATTAATGATTTCATTACAATAACTCGCATTGTCATCGAATTTCCAAGCGTAAAAGAGCTTGGAAATATCCCCTATTTTCCCTTATACTATATAAAAGAGGATAACAATGGGAAAAAACCTGCCGGCCTTTGGCCTTTCGATCTGTCTTTGCGTAATTGGGTTGTTTGCGGCTTGTTCATCAGATGTACATGGTTACGGTGATTCAATTAATGTGGTTAATGTTAGCGCGAAAGAACTCCTGGCGCCGGTATACAGCGAGCAGGATTCGGCTGCGAAAAAAGCCGCCACAGGCGCGAATGACTTTGCCTTTCGCCTTAGCGCGGCGCTTGTCAAAAACGCCGAAAATGGCAATTTCGTCTGTTCCCCTTATTCCGCCTGGATGCCGCTGGCTGCCCTTGTGAACGCGACCAACGATCAAAACAAAGCCGCCCTTCTGACGGCTTTGGGTGCGTCGGGAATCACCGAAGCGGACATCAACAGGGCTTCTTCGCGGATGTTGTATAGCCTTACAAATTTGCAGAATAAACAATACAAGGAATACTATAATCCCCTTAAAATCGCAAACGCCATTTTTGTAGGAAACAATGTAACCCTCAAAAAAGATTTCGCCCAGATATTTATGGATTATTACAGGGGAAGCAGCATAAATGTTGATTTTTCTTCGCGCGATGCAGTGGACGCTGTAAACCGTTGGGCAAGCGAAAACACAGACGGTTTGATTACCAACTTAATACAGGAATTTGATCCGCGTACTGTCGCCGCCATTGCAAACGCGATTTATTTTTCTGACAGATGGTCATTGGAATTTAACTCCAGCCAAACAAAAGAGGGAGTATTCCACGCGCCGGGACTCGATACAACAGCGTCTTTCATGCTGCGCGATGGCGATGCGCAAACTTACTTTGAAGACTCAAAGGTACAAGCTATGCCGCTCCGCTTTAGGACCGGCGGCGGTTTGTATATCATTCTGCCTAAAACCGGCAGCGCAGCGCAATTTCTTTCGTCCATGACAAACGATTATTTTAGCAAAATACAGAGAGATTCCGTACAAGCCACTGGCAAGCTGCTATTGCCGCGTTTTTCCATAGAAAGCAAAATAGATGATTTAGCTAAAGCACTTATGGCATTAGGCGTTCCTTTGTTTGACGAGGCAGCCGCGCCGCTTACAGGCGGGTTAATCGAGGAGGGTCTGCGCACATGGTTATCGGACGCGATACAAAAGGCCGTTATTAAAGTTGACGAGAAGG
>Ga0268262_10004381_pt1 | contig 14623 bp, 17 predicted proteins | sample TergutNc150P3_FD_190354 | JGI IMG/M metagenome (GOLD analysis project Ga0268262, IMG submission 190354) | Nasutitermes corniger P3 segment gut microbial community from laboratory colony in Florida, USA - Nc150 P3 (SPAdes) (version 2) | ecosystem: Host-associated > Arthropoda: Insects >... | reverse complement strand
GGTAGAGGGAACTATACTTCTTGGGCTGGATAATCAAAGCGAAGACGACATCAAGCGCCTTATTGATTTTCTTTTATCGATTAACCTTGATCTGGCGGAGTTCACCGTGCTGACCCCCTTTCCCCACACCAAGGCCTGGGACGATCTCGCGCGAGAGGGGCGTATTTTTGACCGCGACTGGGATCATTACAACGCTGGACAGGTGGTATTTACCCCAAAGCAGATGAGCGCGGACCGCCTGAAGGAGCTTTACAATTGCGCCTGGGAAACCTTTTACAAGGATGAAACCCAGGAAGAAAAAATGTTTCATCTGCTTTACGCGGTGGCAAGCCGCGAGATGGATGACGGAACCTACCGCCCAAGGAACAGGAGCCTTGCAAAAAAATCATTCGGCAAGGATATTGCCACGGAGCGAAGCTAAAAATGCAGGTGAACGAAAAGTATTACGATGAGATTTTTCACTTTAAAGGGATTTGGGATCTGCCATCCTGCTGCGGTCTGAAGGTCTTGAACGGAGAAAAAACTGTCGTGATTGTTACCGAGCTCTACCAGGACAATCCGGGAACTTCAGTTGCCGCCGCCGGCAAAAGCCTGGCGGAACAGATTTGTCTGGAAAAGGGCCTGGATATAAACAAGATCATTTACCTTGAATGTAACCCCGCTACAGGTTCAAAACTATCGTTTTACAGCGAGGAAATTTTCCAGGTAGACTTTTCCGGCGGCGCGGAACCGGTCTACAGACAGTTGAGCGCCGATGAGGTCAGACAATTACGCGGCTTTCCAGAAGGGCTGGAGTAAATCGACCAGATCCTGCACGGTTTTTGAGTCCTTGTACACGCTAGGGTCGATTTCCCCGTTGGTATAGCCTTTCAGGCTGGCGATCAGCTCTATCAGATCAAGTGAATCGAGCTGGAAATCGTCAAAAATGTTATTTGCCGGACTGATTGAAGCGGGATCGAGCTTGAATTCAGCCGCTAAAGTATCCCTTAAACTTAGAAAAATGGCTTCTTTACCCACGAAAAACTCCGTTATGGCTTTAAAGTATAACAAGATTGGACATTTTTTGTAAGTAGCGTTTGCAAGACCTCGTATTATACCTTGACATTGAAAAGCGCTACGTTTACAATCCCCTCATGACCGATTTGAAACAGCAGATCAAGGAATTGATCATCAGCGCCCTGGAAATAGAGGACATTAAACCGGAAAATATCGCTGATTCGGCGCCTCTTTTCGGAGAAGGGCTGGGTTTGGACTCCATAGACGCCCTGGAGCTTGGAATCGCGCTCAAAAAGAAATTTGGCGTGAAGTTTTCTTCCGAAAACGCGGACAACAGAAAGCATTTTGCCTCGATAGACGCCCTGGCGGCGTACATTGAAGCGTCCGGAGCGGCGGTATGACCAGGGAAGAAATTCTCCAAAAACTCAAGAAAATACTTTGCCATGAGTTTGAAATAGAGGCGGCTTCCATAACCGCCGACGCCAAGCTTTACGATGACCTGGAGCTGGATTCCATTGACGCGGTTGACCTTCTTGTAAAAATGAAGGAATTTGTGCCGGGCAAAATCGAGCCGGAGCAGTTTAAAAAGGCGCGTACTATTCAGAATGTGGTTGATATTCTTTATCCCCTAATTGAAAATCCCAGCCCATAAATAACTTAAAGATGAAGTTTAAAATAAAACAAATAACCAAAGTCCTTTTTTATGTCATCTCCGTTGCTTATCCGGGCGTGGTTTTTTATTTTTTGGTAATCCGAAAAATCCCGCTTAGACAGCTTTCGCTTTTCGTTATAGCTTTTGCCCTTCTTGCGTTCTTTTACGGAACTTCCGGTAGAAATTCAAAAAAAAAACTCCATCGGGTTTTAGTCCGCCGGACTTTAGTCCGAAGCCTCGGCCCGCAGTCTCTTTTATATGGACCAGCCTGCTTCTCTTAGGTCTTGGCGTTTTGTGCCTGCTGACCAATTCGCTTGTTATTCTGAAACTCTACCCGGTTTTGATGAACGCGCTGTTTCTCTTTGCCTTTGGCCTGACGCTTTTTCAGGGCCCTCCGATGATCTACCGCTTTGCGGTTCTGGCGGATAAATCCATTCCCAATTCCCCGGAGGAAAAGCAAATCGCGGAGTACTGCCGGAAAGTAACCATAGTCTGGGTTCTGTTTTTTGTTTTTAACGGAAGCATGGCGGCGGCTACGATTGTCTCCGGTTCTGACGCGCTATGGTCTTTTTATAACGGGGGCATTTCGTATATACTTATAGGCGCCCTATTTGGGGTGGAATTTTTAGTCAGGAAAAAGGTACAGAAGAAAATGTCAAAAGCCATTGCGATTTCCGAATTTAACAACGAGTCCAGAGATCCCTCAGCGGTTGTATGTTACGACGGTGTCTGGAGCGATAATGCCCACAAGACCTGGAGGGATTTTCTTGAGGGTACTGCCATTCTTCGCCAAAAGATAGAATCAACAGGCGGCGACAAGTGGCTTTTACACAGCGAAGACGGCTGGTATTTTTTGCTTGCTCTTGTAGCCTTGTTCCAATGTAAAAAAGAAGTGTTTTTAACGGCCAATACAAGCCCCGATTATCTGGCGGAAATTAAAGGCGATTCTCCTTTTCTCACGGATCAGGTCTTCGCCGGGGTGGAAAATACCTTCCACATTCCCACTCTGCTTGACGAAAAAATCGAAACCGTAGCAGGCAAAGCCTTTGGTGAACTTCCAAAAATTAACAATGAGGAATCTTTCATCGTTTTCTGGACTTCGGGAACTACCGGAAAGCCCAAAGCCATTAGGCAGCGCCTCAAGGAACGTGAACTGGATAACCACGATATGCTTATAAAGTGGGGGGATGATTTTTATATCCGCAAGTTTTGTTCCACTGTAGACCAGCACCACATTTACGGTTTTCTGTTTTCGATACTCCTGCCCTTTACCGCGGGAACTCCCTTCAGGCGGAAAGTAATAAAGGCGCCCGAGGAATTTGAGAAATTTTCCGACTCCGAGTACATAATCATTACCGTACCGGCTTTCTTAAAGCGGGCAGTGGAAATCGAAACCCCTTTGAGCCTCAATCTAAAGTCGCCGTATATCGTCACTTCCGCCGGTTTTCTTTTCCCGGACGTGGCTAAGAAAACAAGCGAAGTATTTGGCTGTTGGCCTTTGGAAGTTTACGGCAGTACCGAGACTTCAGGCATCGCCTGGCGGCAGCAAAGCAACGGTATTGAATGGATACCCCTTGGCAACGCCGAGCTGTCGGTAAACGAAGATAGTTGCCTTGTAATCCGATCGGACTATATCCTGGGCCATAAAGTTTTTGAAACCGCGGACCTGGTGAAGATGCTCCCCAATGGGCATTTTATATTGATGGGACGCCTGGATTCCGTAGTCAAGATCGAGGGGAAGCGCATTTCACTGCCGGAGGTTGAGGGCCGTATAATGGAATCCGGCCTTGCTTCTGACGTTTGCGTGATAGCCCTTGAGGATAAGCGCCAGTACCTTGCCGCGGCGATAGTTTTTAACGAAAAGGGCAGGGAGAAATTCGCGGGTCTGGAAAAGCATCAAATAAATTCTTTCTGGCACGAATACCTTCTGCGCTTTTTTGAAAACCTGGTTATCCCAAAGAGATGGCGCTTTCCTGAAACACTGCCTGTTGACGCGCAGGGCAAAAAGAAGAAGGAAGATATTGAGCTGCTCTTCTCATAAAGAAAAAAACTCCCCGCAGGGGTTCGCGAGTCTTGAAGGCGTAAAGGTAATTGGGCAAAAGGAAAATGCCATTGAAATTGAATTTTCCATACCGGAAGCCAGCCCTTATTTTGACGGCCATTTTCCCGGATTCAGCCTGCTCCCTGCCGTTGCCCAGACGGAACTGGTTATCCGTTTCGCTTCTGAGTATTTCGGAACCGGCATTGATGTTACGGAAATAAAGCGCGTAAAATTTACGAATTTTATCCGCCCAAATACGCCTCTTCTTATACGGCTTGAAAAAAGCGAAAAATCCGTAGGGTTTAAGATTTCCTTATCAGGTGAAGAAAGCGTGTATTCATACGGAACAATTTCCTTTGACCGGGAAAGCGAAAAGTGAAACATGGCTTTCTTGTTCCCGTGTACAGGCATGGCGAAACCGTGGGGCCGCTTACGGAAAAGCTATCCGCTACGGGTTTGCCTGTTATTCTTGTGGACGACGGAAACGACGAGCAGACCAGGGAAATTTTCGCCGAATTGCAAAAGAAAATTCCTTCCATTGTTCTTGTCAGCCTTAAAAAAAACACCGGCAAGGGCGGGGCAGTTACCAAAGGCTTTGAAAAGGCCGCCGAGCTTGGCCTGACCCACGTCTTGCAAATCGACGCCGACGGCCAGCATGACACAGCAATGGTCGGTTTTTTTTTGGAGGAGTCCGCCAAAAATCCGGACAAGGTCATCTGCGGCTTTCCTCTCTTTGACGAGAAAGCGCCAAAGAGCAGGGTCGCCGGACGCAGGGTTTCAAATTTTTGGGCAGCGGTAGTTACGCTTTCAAAAGAGCTTAAAGACGTGCTTTGCGGCTTCAGGGTTTACCCCCTTGACGCCGCGCTGAGAGTAGCCAGAAATCCTTTTATGGACAGGCGCATGGGCTTTGACGCGGAAATCCTGGTGCGCCTTTACTGGAAAAAGGTGTTTCCTGTTTTTCACCCGATAAAGATCAGTTACCCTGAAGGCGGCGTTTCCAATTTCCGCGTCTTTCACGATAATCTTCGTATAAGCTGTATGTTTGCCCGGCTTTGTATAGGGATGTTCTTGCGCTTCCCAATGCTGATAATTATGCGCGTTAAGCGCAACGCAGGGCGGTTATGATGTCAGAGGCTAATGGGCATTGGTCGCAGCAAAAAGAACAAGCCGCCGGTTACTGGGATATAAAGTTCATGCTTTTTTTGTTCAGGATCTTTCCGGTAATTATTCTGCGTATTCTCGCCTTTCCCGTCGGCTTTTTTTATTTTCTTTTTTCAAAAAACGCCAGGGCTTTCTCAAAACGCTTTTTATTGAAAGCAGAGCCATTTATTGAGAATCCTGAAACGAAAAAAAAGTGCCGCTCGCCCTTTGCTCCCTTAAGGCACATTGTTTCCTTTTCGCTTGCCCTGGTGGAAAAACTTCAGTCCTGGGGCGGCAAGTACCGCTTTGGGAATATTCATTTTCAGGGTGATGACATCGCGGGACTAATGGCGGATTTGGAAAACAAAAGGGGCGTGTTTGTTATTACAAGCCACCTGGGAAACACCGAGCTTTTAAGAGGGCTTATCAATTTTGACAAGACGGGTGTTTCACGAAATGTGCCGGTAACGGCAATTATTGATTTGGCTGTTACCAGGAATTTCAACCGCATGGTAAAAGAGCTGAACAGCAAGTTTGACATGGGCATTATAGCCGCGAGCGAGATTGGCGCTCACACCGCGCCGTTTTTGGAAGAAAGGCTTTCGCTTGGGGGAATCGTAACGATTGCCGGCGACAGGACATCGGGCGGCAAAACCGAGAAAAGCCTGGCGATCCCCATTCTTGGCGAGGAAGCGCTTTTTTCGCAGGGCGCTTTTTACCTTGCCGCGCTGATACGCGCGCCGGTGTATTTTATCTTCGCCCTGCGCCGCGGCGATCTGTCCGTTAGGCCGGAATACGATATGCACGTTCATAAAAGCTCTCTATCGCCTGAAAGTTTCTCGATTGACAGCACAAGAAAGGAGCGCTTCCGTCTTAGCGCCTCTTTGGCGAATGAATTTGCCTCCCTTCTGGAAAAGCACTGTAAAGAGAGGCCTTTTCAATGGTATAATTTCTATGATTTCTGGCTAAAAGAGGTATAACAAATGCGGCTTAAGGAAGATAACGGCCCTTATAATATTTACGCGGAAGCGGAATTTATCGTTGAGTTTTTTCATCTGGATCCCATGCAGGTAGTATGGCACGGGAACTATATCAACTACTTTGAAATTGGCCGGCGGGTTCTTTTGGGAAAAATCGGCTACAATTACAACGCTATGAAAGAATCGGGCTATTCCTTCCCTGTAATAGAGGTCTCAGCCAAGTATATAGATTCCCTCCGGTTTTTGGATTGCGCCAAAATAAAGGCAATACTTTTGGAGTACGAAAACAGGTTGAAAATACAGTACGAAATCCGCAATGTAAAGACCGGAGTTCTGGTAACCAAAGGTTATACCACGCAAATGGCCTTTGATGTAAAAGCCGGTGAATCCTGTTTTTATTGTCCAAAAATACTCGTTGAGAAAATTGAAGCGCTTATCGGGAAAGAAAAAGCATGAAGCGCGCCGCGGCATTACTGGCCCTGCTGTTATTTACAACGGCGGCCCGGGGAGATATTTTTGATTACCCGCTGAAGCAGGAAACCATGGAGAGCTTTAGAACAACCTGCTCGGCCCTTGCCGCCTACCCGGTTGTAAAAGGGAGCTTTGAGCAAGAGAAAATATTAAACCGCCTTAACCGCTCCTTAAATTCATCGGGCAATTTTATCATTGCTTCCGGAAAGGGAATGGTGTGGGATACCGTGAAGCCATTTCCTTCGGCCCTCGCGCTCGGAAAAGATTACCTTGTGCAGTCGAGGCCCGGCGGGGAGAGGACTGTCCTGAGCGCCGCGGGAAACGAAACGTTTATCCGCATGGCGGAAGTTATAAGCGCGGTTTTTTCCGGCAATATAAGCGGGCTTATGGAAAACTTCAAGGTTTTCTATTCAGGCGCTCCTTCCGCGTGGGAACTGGGCCTGCTGCCTCTGGACAAGGCCATAAACAATTTCGCGTTAAGGATAGTCATGAAAGGGGACGCTGTTATAAAATCAATTACGGTATACGAGCAAAACGGCGATACAATAATTTATGGTTTATCGAACCACAGCTATTCATCAGATCTGAGCGTTCATGAGAAAGCCTTTTTTTCATTTCCCTGAATCTATAAACCTTTGGCCTCTTTGGTTAACGGTTCACCTGTTCATTCCCATATTGCTGGCCCTTTCCGTTTTTTTTGTCGGGCCGCTAAGGATTAATACGCAGTTGCTGGATATGCTTCCCCAGCCGGAGAAATCCAGGGCAGCGGCAAAAGCGGACCTTGCCCTTGGAGAAAGAAACGGCCGCGAGGCTATTGTCTTGGCCGCGGCGGAGGACTTTGAGGCCGCGAAGAACGGCGCGATTTTTCTTTACTCGCGATTTGAAAGCTCACCTATTGAAAATTATCCTTTGGTCGAAAAGCTCTCTCTGTATTTTGATTCATCGACGATGCGGCAATTTGCCGATTATTTCTTTGATTATCGCTTTGTTATTGCCGGGGAGAAAACCGTGGAACTGCTCAAGACAGGCAGGGCCGGTGAGATTGCCGAAGACGCCCTGGCGTCAGCGTACGGAGCTTTCACTTTCATTCCCCTGGACAATATCGACAAAGATCCCTTCCTGCTTGCCGAAAGGCATATGAAAGATTTTCTTTCATCGCCATTTCTTTCGGGTGGAAAGCTCAGCCTTAAGGACGATGTATTGGCCGCTAAAATTGACGGGACCTGGTACGTGCTGCTGCGAATAACCCTTACGCCGCGTGGAGTTTCCATCAGGGGCGGCGAAAACGCCGTCAAAGAAATTTACGCGGCGGCTGGGGTGGCAAAGGCGGCCTCGCCGGGACTAGAGTTTTATTTTTCAGGCGTTCCCTTTCACAGCTACGAAAGCGCTTCAGGCGCGCAAAGGGAAATTTCAATTATCAGCACATTAACGCTTATCATTATACTGGCGCTTTTTATTTTTACTTTTCGTTCCCTGCTGCCGGTCTTGCTATCTGTTTTGGCCGCGCTTGTTTCGCTGGCTTTGGCCTCCGCTTCCGCGCTTTTGGTTTTCAGGGAGATACATATCATCACTTTTGTTTTCGGGACTACCCTGATAGGAACCTGCGTCGATTATTCGGTACATTTTTTTGTTCACTGGAAGGGAAATCCGCTGGTAAAAAACGGATACGAAATTCGCTCCAATATTTCAAAAGGTATTGTAATGAGCTTTTTATCAACCGAGATTTGTTTCTTTGCCTTTTTATTCGCGCCTTTCCCGATCTTAAAACAATTCGCCGTTTTTTCCATGACGGGACTTTTAAGTTCTTTCCTTACTTCGTTCTGCCTTTATCCGTTGTTGAAGATAAACGATAAAGGGGAAAGACGGATATATTTCTTCTCAAAAATAAAAAATTTCTCCCTTGCGCCGTTAATGCGGGTTATTATTCTATCGGTATTCGTTGTTTTTTGTTTTGCGTTTCTCTTTTTCAAGTCCCCGCTCATCAAAATAAAAAACGACATCACAAGCCTTTACACCATGTCGCCAACCTTGCTGGAATCGGAAAAACGCGCGGCGCTGGTTTTGGATCAGGGAAGCGCCCCCTGGTACTTTATTGTTTCAGGCGCGAGTGTCGAGGAAACCCTTGAAAACGAGGAAAGGCTTGCCTTGCGGCTTGAGGAAGAAGTATCGCGCGGGAACCTTGGCTCGTTTTTGGGAACAACGCTTTTTGTTCCGTCGATAAAGCGTCAAAACGAAACCTACGAAGCCATGAGCGCTTTGCTTCCACTTGCCAAGGCCCAGTACGAGTACCTTGGTTTTCCACCGGAGTACGAGGCGGTGTATTACGATGAATATGCCGCGGGTCAAAGGTACTGCGGCCTTGATTCATCCCCTGTTGTCGAAAATATTTCTAACTTGTGGATAGGAAATATTGACGGATATTATTATTCCTGTGTTCTGCCCCTCCGTCCGGGTGACGAAGCTGTTTTCAGGGCTATTGCGGAAGAGTTTGGCTCTGTACATTTTATCAACAAAGCCGGTGACATCAGCCGCGATCTGGACACCCTTACAAAAACCATGGTTATCTTTTTCTTTGCCGCCTGCCTTGTTATCGCGGTTTTGGTCTTCTTTGTTTACCCCTGGCGGGACGGCTTAAAAATCTGCGCGATTCCTGTTTTTATTATCCTTGCCGCCCTGACAGTGCTGACAATAAATAAAGTTAGTCCCGCCTTCTTCCCGGTCGCGGCTTTTATTCCGGTTTTCGGCCTTGGCCTGGATTACATTTTTTACATGACAGGCAAAAAGCCGGCGGAGACCAGCCGCCTTACGCTAGTCGCGGTGATTCTTTCGTTTCTAACCACCCTGCTTTCATTCGGCGCGTTGGCCGCGAGCAGTTTCGTGCCTGTTCATGAATTCGGGCTTACCGTTTCGGCGGGGCTTATGGCGGCTTTTATCTCCGCTATGCTCCTTGCGTGGAGAGTTGATTGAGATGAAAGAGTTGATTGAGTAAACCAGTTCATTTCCGGGCGGAACCGCTCTGTCTCTTCTATAAACCCTTCTATGGCGGCGGCTAAAATATACCACTCGCCGTCAGCGCCTTTTAGCTCGTAAAGGTAAAATGTAAGCGGCGTATCAGTTGCGGCATCAGTCGCTACGCTGAAGGCAAAATGGAATTCTCCGTCTTTCACGCTGACAAAAGACGGTGTGTGTTTCATGTCAAAAACTGTAAGTCCTTTGAGCTTCAAGTAACATTCCTTAAGCGTCCAGATTTCAAAAAAAGCTGTCTGACCGTTTTGCTTTTGGCTTGCGCTTATAACATAATCTCTTTCCTGCGTTGTAAAAAATTCTTCCGCGATTCTGATTGTTCCCGCTCTGGGTTTGACCAGCTCTACGTCGCAGCCAGTTCTCGCTCTTTCGCCTGATACAAGCGAAACCGCGGTCAGGGCTCCTGAGTGCGAGATGTTAAAGTCTTCCTTGCCGTCCGGGAAATAAGGCCGCCCATTTTCTTCCAGCATTATGTCATTGCCGCTTAAAGATCTTCCGGTCATAAGTGACAGGATTCGTCTCCATTCGGCGCTGAAAAGCTCTCTGCGACCTGGACCCTTTTGCGAATTGCTTGACATAAGGGATAATCCAATGCTAAATGAAGCCATACTTGTTTCCCCTGGGCACACACTTGAGTAGAAAAGAAAAAAACAGCGGGCTTATGTTTTTGACAGCGCTCGTTTTCATATATTTAAGTTCCTGTTCATCCCTTGCCGTTGACAAGCGGCCTTACGCCTACCTTGCCGACCGCTCAAAATTTGTTTTGCTTCCCCCGACGGCAATTGAAAAACCTGTGGACATGGCCCAGTACATATCCGCCTTGTACAGTGGACAGCGCTCTTATTTCAGCGCCTGGGTTCTGGCTGATGAAAACGGAATTGATATGAGCCTTTTTAACGAGCTTGGCGCCGCAATGGGGGAACTCTCCTACAGAGAAGGCGCTGCCAGTATGTCTTCCACTGTGTTGCCTGAATCCATCAAACCGGAGTACATAGTAGCGGATTTTCAGCTTTGTTTCTATGATCCGGATTTACTCAGCAAGGCTTTAAAAGGTTGCGGCCTTGTCCTTGAAACAGAGAATAACCACCGGCGCGTTTTTGAAGGGAGAAGGCTTATTATAGAAATTGAGAAAACTTCCGGAGCGGTAAAACTTGTAAACTATCTACGGAACTACAGCTACATTTTGGAAGGCGAGTTTTTATGAAAAGCATATATCTGTCGGCTCCAGGGCTTGTCTGTTGCGCCGGATCAAACAGGGAAGAATTGTATAATTCCTGCCTAAAAGGAGACCGGAGCGGATTTGTCGTCCGGGGATTGCCCGGCGGCGGCGCTGATGAGAGCGGGGTGAAATATCCTGTGGGGCAGATTCAATGGGAAGACCATGTGAATTTTTCCGGCTCAGTCTTTTCCGCCAATGAGGCGAACAGCAGGATTTTTCATATCATTGACGGGGCCCTCCGGCAGATTCAGGATAAAATAGAAAAGGCCATTGCCTGTTATGGCCCTGAAAGAATCGGGGTCTGTTTCGGCACTTGCGATAACGGCTCCGAAGGCTCGCTTTTCGCGCACAGGGAATTTGCCGCAAGGGGAATTTTCCCGGTAAACTACAGCCTTGCCTTTCAGAGCCCTTCATTTCTGGTTGAGTATATTTCCCGCAAGTTTGGCGTTACGGGGCCGGCCTTTACGGTCGCCACCGCGTGCTCTTCCGGGGCCAGCGCCATCGCAAGGGGCGCGGAGCTGATACGCGCCGGATTTTGCGACGCCGTTATCGCGGGAGGCGCGGACATTGTTTCGGAAACGGTGTTGTTGGGCTTCCATTCCCTGGAAGTCCTTTCTGAAAGCTTGTGTAATCCTTTCAGTAAAAACCGGAAAGGGATAAATCTGGGCGAGGGAGCCGCGTTCTTTCTGCTTGAAGCGTCGCCTCCTGTTGACAAGCAGGAAAACGCCTATGTAAAATTATTGGGCGCGGGAGAAAGCTCGGATGCCTTTCATATGACTACGCCCGGCCCGGACGGCGCGGGCCCTGTGAAAGCAATGAAGACCGCGCTGTTAAACGCGGGTCTTGAGAGCAATCAAGTCGGCTATGTAAACCTCCACGGTACCGGCACGGAGCTGAACGACAAAGCGGAGGCCCTGGCAATGCGCGAGCTGTTCGGCAGTTCGCAGCCTCCCGCAAGCTCGACCAAGCCCGTTATGGGCCATACTCTGGGAGCGGCGGGAGCATTGGAAGCCGCTGTGTGCTGGATGGTATTGACCGAAAAAAGGGGCATTCCTGTTCATTGCTGGGACGGCGAAAAGGACGACGAACTTCCTTTCTTTCCTTTTGTGAATGATCGCGAAGCGCCGTCCGTCTGCATGAGCAATAGTTTTGCCTTTGGCGGATGCAATGTCAGTTTGATACTTGGGGGAGCCAATAATTGATAGAGAAAGATGAACTGCAAGAGCTGATACCGCACAGGGGAAAAATGCTGCTCCTTACCAGGGTGAATACCTATGATGTCAAGGAAATGCGTCTTAGCGCGGAATACGACATTACATCTGATTGCATCTTTTTTGATCCGGTCATTGGCGCTGTTCCTTCCTGGACAGGTTTTGAGTTTATCGCGCAGGCAATTTCTGTGCTCTCAGGAATCAGAAACCGTGAATTGGGCATCAAACCCAGAATAGGTTTTATCCTGAGCATCCAGTCCATGAAGATGGAAGTTCCGCTTTTTAAGCCTGGCAGCCGCGTCGAAATTCGCGTAAAGCAAAACGACGCCACGGATCTGATCTACACTTTTGAAGGAGAAGCTTTTCTGGAAGGTACAAAAGCCATCGAAGGAAAACTGATGGTTATGGAGATTAACGAAGATAATTATAGTAAGCTATGCAGGGAGCGTTAAGATAAATAGAGTGAATGACGAGAAGAAAGTGCTGGTAACCGGCTCAAGCAGAGGCATAGGCCGCGCCATCGCGCTGGCGGCCAGCGAAGCGGGTTATCAGGTGACGGCCCATTACCACAATAGCGAAGAAAACGCGGTTTCACTAAGAGAAGAAATTTTACAAAAAGGCGGCGCTGTTGAGCTGATCAAATTTGATGTCTCTGACAGGGAAGAGTGCAAAGAGAAGCTCGAAGAGTGGACGGAGAAAAACGGCGCGTTTTGGGGAATAATCTGCAACGCGGGAATCAGCGCGGACGACGCTTTTCCGGCTTTAAGCGGCGAGAACTGGGACAAGGTTCTGCGAACCAACCTTGACGGCTTTTACAACGTGCTTTCTCCCCTTGTTATGCCGCTCTGCCGAAAAAAGCGGGGCCGAATTATAACTATCTCATCAATTTCTGGGATCATTGGAAACAGGGGCCAGGTAAATTACAGCGCCGCGAAAGCGGGAATTATCGGCGCTACCAAGGCGTTGGCCGCGGAGCTCGCGAGTCGTTCCATCACCGTAAACTGCATAGCGCCCGGGATCATCGAAACTGACATGATCCGCGAGGCGCCTTTGGATATGATCCTCCCCTCCATACCCATGGGTCGAATCGGAAAACCGGAAGAAGTCGCGGCCCTCGCGGTGTTTCTGCTTTCCGATGCCGCTTCCTACATCACAAGGCAGGTAATTTCAGTCAACGGGGGAATGGCGTGAAAAGGCGGGTTGTAATCACAGGCGGCGCCGTGGTCAGCGCTTTGGGCAGTGAGTGGAAAGATATACTTGCCAAGCTCAAAGAAGGAAAGAACCGCGTGCGCCGCATGGACGAGTGGGACAAGTACAAACACATGAATACCAGACTTGCCGCGCCCGTTGATTTTGTGATGCCCGATTACCCCAGAAAAATTATCCGCGGTCTTGGCAGGGTAGGGCAGTTGGCCCTGGTTTCAGCGGACAGGGCGTTGGAGGCCGCTGGCATTGACAAAAACGATCCTGAGTTAAAAGGCGGCAGAGCCGGCGTCGCCTACGGTTCTTCAATGGGCAGTATTGATTCGCTTCTTGATTTTTACAGTATGCTGGTTTTAGACGATGTAACAAAAATGAGCGCCACCACCTATATAAAAGCCATGCCCCAAACCTGCGCTGCGAATATCGGCGTGATTTTCGGTTTGACGGGAAGGATAATTACATCTAACACCGCCTGCACATCCGGCAGCCAGGCCATTGGTTTCGCTTATGAGACCATAAAGTATGGCATGCAGGACATCATGATTGCGGGGGGCGCGGAAGAAATGTGCCCCGCGAACGCCGCCGTCTTTGACACGCTTTTTGCCGCGAGCTCTAAAAATGACAGCCCGCATAAAACACCCGCCGCTTATGACAAAAAACGCGACGGCCTAGTCGTCGGCGAGGGCTCTGGCTGTTTGCTTCTGGAAGAATACGAACACGCCAAAAAGCGCGGGGCAAAAATAATCGCGGAAGTTGTCGGCTTTGGAACCAACACCGACGGAACCCACATCACCCAGCCTAACCGCGCAACCATGGGTATCGCCATGAAGCTGGCGCTGGAAGATTCGCAGCTTGACGGCTCTTCGATTGGCTATGTGAATACGCACGGAACCGCCACTGAAGCCGGGGACATTGCCGAAAGCTGGGCCACCGCGGATGTTTTCCAAAGGCCGGTTCCCGCGAGTACCCTGAAAAGCTACATTGGCCACACTTTGGGCGCGTGTGGGGCCATAGAAGCTTGGATAGCGATTCAAATGATGAGGGAAAAATGGTTTTGCCCCAACCTGAACCTTGACGAGCCGGATCCTCGCTGCGCGCCTTTGGATTACATCACAGGAAGCGGCAGGGAGATCGACGCTTCTTATATCATGTCCAACAATTTTGCCTTTGGCGGAATAAATACCTCGCTGATATTCAGAAATATTTCGGAATAAAAACCCTAATTTATCGTTCCATTACCGCAAACGGCACTAACTATAACACCCAAGCGTGGTGCGGGTATCTCCGCAGGCAGCTGTTGGAGTGGTTGCGTTTTACGCATGACAGTCTTATCCCGCTCTAATGGTCATGACCATTTTTCTTTCACTCCAAAAGGCTACCTGCGGTTATCCCCGCCCCACATTTGGGTGATATACTTGGCCTAAGAACCAAAGGTAGCCGCCGTTTGCGTAAAGAAAGCAAAAATTGCAAATAAATTCTGCATCTCACAAACCCAATTTGCCGTGCTTTCATCGCGTGGATTGACGGAATAAAACTTCTTATGAGCGGGTGAGGCTAAGGCAGGGCATGACCTTTTGCGACAGGCGAGGGAATGGGGGTTGGACAAACCCCCGCCTTCGTGTCCAGCAAGCCACAGGCTTGCGCACGAAGGCGTTCCAATAAAGAATTGGAGCAAAGAGAATGCCA
>Ga0268262_10004379_pt1 | contig 14628 bp, 20 predicted proteins | sample TergutNc150P3_FD_190354 | JGI IMG/M metagenome (GOLD analysis project Ga0268262, IMG submission 190354) | Nasutitermes corniger P3 segment gut microbial community from laboratory colony in Florida, USA - Nc150 P3 (SPAdes) (version 2) | ecosystem: Host-associated > Arthropoda: Insects >... | reverse complement strand
CTTTGAAGATAGCCATTACGCTTCATTAATAAAAGATAATCGCCCAGCCTTTTGTCGCTTACAGCAATATGATGCAATACCCAGTCCCGAAGAAAGTACACAAACAGAAGGGGGGCAAGTATTTTCCCGGATTTGAATTCCTCTACCTTTGTGTAAACTTCCCGAACAAAATTAGTATGCTCTTTCTTGTGCCTTGCGTAATCCGGGTAATTTATCCTTTCCATTATTTTTTCCTCGGTACCGAAATGGTAACCGGTATATTCTACAGCCTCATGAATAGCGTCAAGGAATGCGCTGTTGCCTTTTTGTTGACCCGCCATACAACTGTTAAACAGTTTGTTTGTCAGCCTGATTAGCTCAATGTGCTGTTCGTCAATCGGTTTTACACCCACAGAATAAGAATTTTGCCATTGTACTACCATTTTGTTATCCATAATTATCTCCTCGTTTTTTAGTGATATGTATAATATACTAAAAAAGTCGGGTTTTATGAAAAAATTTATTTTCAAGGTTTGGTCAAAATGGCTTAAAAATGGCACTTGATCAAAATAAACGAAAAGAGTAGCATTTGGTCTCGCGCTGTGTTTTCATGCGCCAGGTTCCGTTGCAGTTTTGTCCGAGCCCTGCCGAAACCATGGACTTTGAAAGGAAGCCTATTGATTTCCAGAAGTTCACTACAAATTAATCGGACTCCGGCTTTGGGCCGGAATACTTAGGAGGATCTATGAGCGCCAGTATCAGGCTCAAAAAATTTGGAACCAAGAAGCGTCCTTATTACCGTATTGTGGTAATAGACAAAAAAGCGCCAAGAGACGGAAAGACCATAGAAGAAGTGGGATACTATCACCCGGTTGAAGCAGAAGACAAGCAAATTGTCTTTGAAGCGGAAAAGGTACGGGCCTGGCTCGACAAGGGCGCCAAGGTAAGCGATACAGTACGCAGTATTCTTAATAAAAAAAACTTCTCCTTGAACTAAACCATTCCAAAACCATAATCAAATAACGGAGGAGAATCATGGAAAAAGATCTCGTTGAGTATATTGTTAAATATCTGGTTGATGACCCGTCGGCAGTTAATGTGGCAGTAGTGGAAGGCGAAAAGTCTACCATTCTGGAACTCCGTGTAGCCGCCAATGATATTGGCAAAGTAATCGGCAAGCATGGCCGCATCGCCAAAGCCATAAGGACAGTTTTGCAGGCGGCCACTGCAAAGGGCGGCAAGCACACTGTGCTGGAGATTTTGGATTAGTCTGCGGACGCATTTTACCATTGGCTGTGTAGGCCCTCCCTTCGGGCTAAAGGGCTTTGTAAAGGTCAAACCGCTTTCAGGGGAGACCGGCCATTTTTCCCGTCTTGAAAAAGTAACGCTTAAACGCGGCGAAAAAGAAGAAACCTGGGATATATCGGAAACTGTCTCCAAGGAAGGAACATTACTAATTCGCTTTGCGGGAATAGATAACCCCGAAAAAGCCGCTCTTTTAAAGGGGGCTGAAATAATCGCCTCGCGGGAAAATGCCGCTCCCTTAAAAGAAGGGGAATATTATGTGGAGGATCTTAAGGGCCTTGAAGTGATTGACCGGGAAGGAAAAGCCCTGGGACACATTGTTGCCATAGTGGAAGGCGGCGGCGGCGATCTGGCGGAAGTAAAGCTTCTTTCCGGCGCAAGGCGGCTTGCGCCTTTCAGAAAGGAATTCTTTGGGGACGTAAGCCTTGAAGAAGGTAAAATTGCGTTACTAGAAAGCTGGGTTCTGGACGAGTAATGAAATATACTGTTTTAACCCTTTTCCCAGAGATTACAGACGCCTATTTTACCAATTCCATCATGGCAAAGGCTCTAAACCGGGGCATTATAGAGTACAAGGCCATAAACATACGGGATTTTGCCCTTGATAAACATCACACCTGCGATGACGCTCCCTATGGCGGAGGCGCGGGTATGTTGATGCTAGCAGAACCGCTGGGCAGGGCCCTGGAAACCGCGTTGTCCGGCGGTATAGGACAGCAACGGGTAATCTACCTAACACCTTCGGGACCCCCTTTAAATCAGTCTATGGCAGAGGAATTGGCAACTGAAAAAGAGCTTGTCCTAATCTGCGGCCGCTACGAGGGCATTGATCAGCGGATCATTGATTTATATGTAGACGACGAAATTTCCGTGGGAGATTACGTGCTTTCATCCGGAGAGGTTGCGGCCCTTGCCGTTATTGACGCCACCTACCGCCTTGTAGAGCAGGTTATTACGCCTGAGTCTTTAAACGAAGAAAGCTTTAGTTCAGGGCTTTTGGAATACCCCCAGTATACAAGACCAGAGATTTATGCTAACCTAAAGGCCCCGGAAGTACTGCTTTCGGGCCACCACGAGAATATACGGCGCTGGCGTCTTGAAAAAAGAGTGGAAAAAACTCTGGCCATAAGGCCGGATTTAATTCTGCGCGGAGAAGAACGCCTGCTCTTTGATGAAGAGACCCGTAAAATTATAGAGGAGAAACGTTTGACAACTTCAAGTTATCAGACAAGGGGGAGAGATGAACGAGATTAAGACCATTGAAGCAGCCCAGATGAAAAGTGCAGTAGATGATTTCAAAATCGGGGATACCGTCAAGGTTCATTTTAAAATTGTGGAAGGCAAGACCGAACGCATTCAGATTTATGAAGGGCTTGTGATTGCCTTTAAAAATTCCCGAGTCGGGAAAACTTTCACGGTGCGCAAAAATTCCTACGGCGTAGGGGTCGAAAGGGTTTTCCCCATTCATTCGCCCAGAATCGCCAAAGTGGAAGTTGTACGCCCCGGAAAAGTCCGCCGGGCAAAGCTCTACTACATACGGGAGAAAATCGGCAAGGCCGCCAAAATCAAGGAGCTTATCGTTTCCCATAAAGCCCAGGCCAAAGCTTCTGCCGAAAAGAACACAGCGAACCAGGCGCCAGTAAGCCCGGCAGAATAGACCCAAGATCTCTTAGTAGAGGCAAATTCAAGAATTTTAACCACGGAGCACCACGGAGGGGGGGAATACAAAGATAGTATTAAAACTCCGTGTAACTCTGTGTTCTCTGTGGTTTTATTTTTTTGCGTTCTCTGCGTGAGGAAATTTTCAAGAGATATGGGAGAAAATTTTTGATAACACACTCTACTAAGCCTGTAAGATCAGTCGAGCCAGTTAAACCTACGGGGGTTAACGCGCCTGAAAAGCCCAGAGCACACGGTAAAAGCAACCCCGCAAATGCGATAAAAAAACTTTCGATCAAAGAACCGTCTGACCAAAAGTCGGTGGTAGGAGCCGCAAAAAGCCCTAATCCCGCTTCGGGGTTAAAAAACCCTGTTCCGGTACGGCCTGAGCTTTCTTCCGTAAGTAAATATCTTACTGGTGAATCATCCATAGGAAGAACAATTTCCACGAAAGAACTTTTTATTAAAACCGCCGCAAATATGGGGTTCCCAAAAGACGCGCTAAGCGTCGCTCTTCTCGTCTTCGCTCGCTATTTTTCCATTTCCTTAAGCCCGGCTTTAATAAAGACCTTGCGCAGGGATATTCTGGCTTCTGGAAAACCCTCCGCGCCTGAGACACCGGCGGAGAAAGCCGCATTGGAAGCGGAGGCCCTATCCACGCTAATTGCCCTGGACAAGGGAGTGGTACTAAGCCCGCAAGCGCAGGAACACTATGCGTATTTTCTCTCGTTTCCGGACGAAAATTTTAGCCGGCAGGATGAAAAAGAAGACCGCGATCTTGATCGCGACCGCGACCGGGAAAAAAGCCCGGATGCGGAAGAGCTGCGAAATCTCCTTGAAGAACAAGAGCAGAAAGACGGCGCTCTGGCATTTTTAAACCATCTTCCCGGCAAAAACGGACAACATTGGCTTGTATTTCCGTTCAGTGTTAAGGTTAAGGGTATAGAATTTCAGGTTTTCTTACGATTATTAAAAAGAGAACCTGTTTCTTTCGGGGAAGACGGGCATTTGCACTTAATTGTTGATATTACAGGTCCAAAAAAGCAGTGGAGATGTTTTCTTAAAAAAGCCGGTGAAGAATTCCTGGCGGACCTAAGGGTTTATCCCATGCAGCGCCCCAGAGCCCTCAAAATTCTGCAAAAAGAAGCGGAACAAATTCTGAAAGAAGGGCGGGCTTTGTTTGGAAGTTTTAAGGGCTTTGACAAAATTCTGGTTCGGAACGGAGAAGAAGCGCCTTCCTGGGCGGATGATTTGTGTACAGAAAGCTTGCCTTATGTTGACGAAGCTATATAATTGACGAAGCGGCATAATGAAGAAAGCGTCGGCCATAGCTTACAATGATGCAGAGGGGATCCCAAGGCTATTGGCGAAAGGAAGAGGCCGGGAAGCCGAAGAAATAATAGCCCTGGCCAAAGAAGCGGGTATAGAAATTGTTGAGGACAGTTCCCTGGCTGCTTTGCTTGACGCCGGGGTTAAAACGGGGGATTTTGTTCCCCCATGGTGTTGGGAAGCGGTGGCGAAAATTTTAGCCTTCGTTATCTCAAAGGAAGAGGGATGAAAAAAATACTTGTTAAGGATCTCAAAGAAGGGGCTGTTTTTTCAGAACCGGTTTACATTGAGGGAAACAACATCCTTGTCCCTGCCGGGGTAGCGGTAAGAAAAAAGGACATTGCAAGGCTCTACGCTTGGGGCATAGAAGCGGTGGAAACCGAAGGAGAACCTGTCGCAGCCAACCCGAAAGGCAAAAAAGCCACAGACGGCGGCGATTCCAAGACCCAGAAGCCTACGGATAGAGATCCGGCGGATAGAGATCCGGCGGATAGAGATCCGGCAGATAAAGAGCCGACGGAAGGATATTCGGAGGATAAAAGCCCTAAGGACAAAAGTCCGGCGGAAAAAACATCTGTTTCCAAGAAAAAACCATCCAGCATGATTTCACTCTCTGAGGTTCAGGAGAACAAGGGGGCTTACCGCAGTTACCTTAACTTGATCGAGCGCCTGGACGAAGTTTGCAGCAATATCGCGTCAGGCGTTGCCATGGAAGCACGTTCCATAGACAACATTTCAGGTCGGCTTCTGCAGTCTGTCCGGGGAGAAAGGAATTCATTCATAGGCTACATTCTGGGCGGAGAAATAAAAGGCCACGAAATGGCAAAAAGCCTGGTGAACAGCGCCATTTTATCGGCACTGATCGCCTTAGAGCTAAAGATGCCGAATCACAAGGTTTTACAGATAGTGACCGGCGCGCTTCTCCACGATGTTGGAATGTTGAGAATGCCAAAGGAAATTGTGGAGAAAAGAGGCGGCCTTTCAGAATCTGAGCTTCAGCGCATTCAGTCCCACACCCTTTATGCATATAAAATTGTAAACAAAGAGCTCCTGTACCCTGAAGAAGTGGGCCTTATCGTTCTTCAGCATCACGAGCGCTGGGACGGCGAGGGGTATCCCAGGCGCCTGTCAGGAACGGCAATTGATATTGGCGCGCGGATCGTTTCTGTCGCCGACGCTTTTGAGGCTATGGTCAGCAAGAAGCCTTACCGTAATTCCATGATGGGCTACCAGGCCATGAAAAACCTTCTTTCCGATAATTTAAGGCGCTTTGACCCTGATGTGATAAAAGCCTTTATCCAGACCATGGGGATTTACCCAATAGGGTCAATCATCCTTCTAAATAACGGCGCTCTTGCAAGGGTTATCGATGTTATGCCAAGCGCCCCGCTCCGGCCCACAATCAGAATCCTTGCAGACGAATTCGGCAATGCTTTCAAAAACGACTCCGGAGAGATGATAGATCTGCTTATTGAAAAAAGCCTCTTCATTGCCAGAGCTGTGGATCCAAAGGAAATTGCAGAAAGAAACGTACAGTAAAGGCCGTGCCGGGGAAGATGCGGCGGTTTGTTATCTTGAAAAAAAGGGGCTGCGGATTTTGCAGCGGAATTTCCGTTCCCGCTCAGGCGAAGTGGATATTATCGCCCTGGAAGGAGAGACTGTCATCTTTACCGAAGTAAAAACCTGGTCAGCATACGGAATTGAAGCCCTTGAACAATCCCTGGACGCTAAAAAACAGCGTAAGATTATAGAAACCTCTAAGTATTTCCTTTCGTTACATCGAGAATATAAGTATATGGCTATTCGTTTTGACGTTATTTTTATCTCCCCGGGGGGAATCACCCATATTGCATCGGCCTTCACGGAGCGTATATGATGTCTGAAGGAGCTACAGGGCTTTCCAGGCTGGAAATTATACGCCAAAAGATAAACAATGAAGATTATCTTCATGAAGCCATCCAGCGCATCGCCCTTATAATAAGCAACGAGCTTCTTGATTTACCCCAAGGAGGGAGATCTTATGAGCAGCAGCGGAAGAGCAGGCAATGGCCGCGCTGACAAAAAAAAGCAATTCAAACGACGGGATCATGACGCCTGGCAGGAAGGCGACTATTCCGGACGTACTTCCGGTGGGGAACCTCGTTCAGGCCGTAACCAGGCGGGGGCTCCTGTAAAGGGAAATAATTACTACAAAAAGGGCGGAGAAGTTCGCGGGGACAGGGTTTCATTTGTGGAAAGACCCAAATGGATTCCCCCAAAAACAAATACAGAGCCACTGCCCGTTTCTGAATGTCTGTGGTGCGGAAAACCCATTCGGGATATTTCATCGGCAATTGCGGACAAAGACACAGGCGCTCCGGTCCATTTTGACTGTGTGGCCGCAAGGATTGCCTTTGGAGAAAAACTTGAAAAGGGCGATACAATTGCTTACATTGGCGCAGGCCGGTTTGGTATAGTCAATTTTGGAAGCGCAGGAGCATCTTCACGCTTTTCAGTTGACAGTTCATCCCAGGATTCCGGCAAATCGGAAAATCATTCTTCTGAAGTTCAAAACAATACCCCCACAAATCGTGGTTTCATAATAAAAAAAATTATCGAATGGGAAAATAAGGATCACAGAGCGGAATGGCGCTCTGTAATCTGTGATCATTATTCGGTAACCTGATGGAAAAAAACGAAAATTCCGCAACAGAGGATAATTTTCTATCCTATCCAAAAGTTGTGGAAAATTATTCCCTGCTGCAGGAAATCGGAGTTTTTGCATACATCGATTCCATGGATCAGGAGATAAACAACTATAAAAACCTTTTTGCCGGCGTATTGGATATTGTCAACCGTACTACCATTAATGAAATAATAGACGCCGCAGTCTGGCAGATTTCAGATCACTTCCTTCCTTCGGTAATAGTTTTCCTATGGAAACCCCTGCAAAACAGGGAAGGCATAGCCATTAAAAGTTATAAAAGCTATAAGCTTGTTGACTTAGGTTTACAGATAGACAATATCAACATCTTTGAGCCGTTTTTCCAGAAACATAACGAACCTGTATACTTCAAGTATCTTTGCACTGAATTAAACAACGACCCCTGCCTTAAGCCCTTTGAGCCGGCAGAGCCTGAATTGATAATTCCCATTCTGGGGCTCTCCGGACTTTACGGTCTGGTGTTGGTGGGACGCAGCATTCTTCATGATGAGTATTCCCAAAAAGAACTGGTTTTCCTCCGGAACATCATGTCCTTTGTTTCCAAGGCAATTCAGAATCATCTGCACTACGAACAAACCCTGCGGGATATTAAAACAGGACTTTACAACAATGGTTTTTTCATGGACAGGCTGAGCCAGGAAATTGTCAGGGCAAAACGCTATCAAACCGAAACGTCGATCATCATTATTGACGTGGATCACTTTAAGAATTTTAACGACACCTACGGACACCTGGCCGGGGACAGGGTTCTGGAAAGCCTGGCAATTACGATTAAGCAGGGGATCAGGGCAGAAGATGTCCCCTCACGTTTTGGAGGAGAAGAGTTTACAATCCTTTTGCCGGATACAAACAAAGAACTGGCATGGATAGTCGCGGAACGGCTCAGAGTCATGGTAGAAACCATGAAGGTTACATGGAAGCCTCCGCTGCCGCAGGTAACCATAAGTCTTGGTATTTTTACTTTCAACCAGACAACCAATATTGCTGCGGATGAAGCAATTAGGCGGGCGGATGAGGCTCTTTACATTTCCAAGGAGCTGGGCCGGAACCGAACAACCGTTTGGGGAAACGGCCTTTTGAGCAGGGTCCAGCATTTGGAAGCGGAATCAAAGCAAAAGGTTTTAGAACCCGAGAAACAGAAAAACGGAGGATTGGTATGATAGGTATTATAGGAGGCAGCGGTCTTGATAACCCTGAAATTTTTCACAATAGCAGGGATGAAAAAGTATCAACAGCTTATGGCGAGCCGTCTTCTGCTCTTAAATACGGAGACATAGACGGCGTTCAGGTAGTTCTTCTGGCCCGCCACGGAAGGGAACACACAATTCCTCCTTCCCAGATAAATTACAGGGCCAACATTTCAGCTTTAAAAAAAGCCGGATGCAGTCATATAATCGCCACCACCGCAGTCGGTTCCCTTAAAGAGGAAATTCACCGCGGAGACCTGGTAATTATCGATCAATTTATTGACTTTACAAAACAGCGGAAGATGAGCTTTTACGAATCTTTTGAGCCTCATAACCCAGTACACGCATCAATGGCCGATCCTTACGACAGCCATTTGCGGAAAATTCTTATTGATGAGTGCAAAGCTCTGAATTACCCATTCCATGAAAGGGGAACAGTAATAACCATTGAAGGGCCCAGGTTTTCAAGCCGTGCGGAGTCCTTCATGTTCCGCGCCTGGGGAGCGGACATAATCAATATGTCAATTGCCACAGAAACAGTTTTAGCGAATGAGGCTGGCATCCCCTATGCCGCAGTAGCCATGAGTACGGATTACGATTGCTGGAAAACCGGCGAAGAAAGCGTAACATGGGAAGCCGTCCTAAAAGTTTTTACCGACAACGCCAGCAAGGTGACAACCCTCTTGAAGAATGTTATTCCGAATATGTAATGGACGGCGCCTGACACAAAGCAAGGGGGATAGATACCGTATCCCCCATACCTGACTCTACTACTACTTTTTTGTGGGATTCCACTCCAGCTTTTTCATTAACTTGTCATTACCCTTCTTTACAGCCTTTTGCATAAACTTCGGAAGTTTTGGAGCACCAATATTAAGTTCTTTTGCCATAAACATCTCCTTTTTAATTATTTCTCTTTACAGAGAAAATTGAGCGGTTAACGAATAAGGTATCTTTATTGCGTTAACCTTTTTTTTCTCCGGCAACGCCGGTTTTCCCGAATATGTAATGGACGGCACCTGACACAAAGCAAGGAGGATAGATACCGTATCCCCCATACCTGACTACTACTACTTTTTTGTGAGATCTAAAGGTTTAATCTTTTGCTTAAACTTGCCCATAGCTTTATCTGCAGGCTTTTGCAATACTTTCGGAAGTTTTGGACCAATATTAAGTGGTTTTGCCATAAAAATCTCCTTTTTAATTATTTCTCTTTACAGAGAAAATTGAGCGGTTAACGAATAAGGTATCTTTATTGCGTTAACCTTTGTTTTCTCCGGCAACGCCGGTTTTTTCTAATGGCCATGTAACGGACAGTGCCCAACTTTGGCGTTAAAAGTGTGTATATTAAACGCCCGTTTTTTTACACAGCTGTCTTAATAAAAATTGTAACAACATTTATTCAGAAAAGGAAGGTGCCAGACGGCTCTATTTTTGATACCACATGGCTCTATTTTTGATACCACATGGCTCATTTTTTGATACCATGTGGCGCATCTTTTTGCACCACATGGCTCATTTTGGGCTGTTATTGACTATTTTTCATCAAAATATCAGGTTTTAATGCTTTTTGAGGAAAGAAACAACCGTCTTCCGGCTCACGCTGAACTTTCTGGCAATAGCGCTTTTTGAGATGTTTTCCTCTGTCAGCGTGATGATTCTTCTTGATTTTCCTTTGTGCTAAGAACCCGAAGGGTAGATAATTTTTTTTAGTCTCAGTCGGCTTTGTTCCGGGAGTGATTTTCAGGTTTTGGTTTTTTCTCATTTTTAAGCAGGTATTTATAATTGAAATTCACTTTGCTCCCCAGATTCTTTAGCATACTGATATGAGCCGCCCTTAATTCCCTGTGCCTTGGATTGCTCATCATTAGATCAGGCGCAACATGCACGATATAAGCCGGGGCTTTTTGCCCGTAAAATTCAATCCCATCTTCTGCGGCATAGGACTTGTGATCCGGATTGGCAAAGGGAAAATCCGTCAAAAGAAGCGGCTTTGATGCGTAAAAGCGGGGTATTCCGGCGCTTGTTACCCAATAGGCAGTATAGCATTCTCCTGTTTCGTTAAAGCGTTTGTCCCAACCCAGCAGAATCAGCCCGTCCCTTTGCAGAACCGGCCTAAAATCAGAAATTCCAACGGGAAGAGAGCTTCCAGGAGCCGCCAGATAAGACAAAGAAGAAAGGTATTGTTTGGTATGTGATATTTCATATACATGTGAGCCCGAAAAAGGGATAATGTTTGATTTGACGCTTGCTGCTGATTCGAAACCTGACTGCTCAAATACCGGTGAAAAGTTTTCTATAACAGAGTTTGCATTTTGATTGGATGAAACAGACATCCTTGAAATTTTGTTCTCCAGTCTGGATAGCTCATCTGCCAGATCTTGCAGGCTTTTCAAAAGTTCTTTAATTTCTGCGGCGATCTCATCCGAATTTGTTGCTCTTTTCATTTTTTACCTCCGCTTTCTTATATATTTTAATATAATAATTATTACCAAACCAGTCAAATTGCAATTAAATCGTATAAACAAAAAAACCCCGGCTTGACACCGGGGCTTTTTTGCAAAAGACAGCTTTATTCCTCTTCCGCCTGTTTTTTGGCCGCCGGTTTTTTAGCCGCCGGTTTTTTGGCTGCTGGTTTTTTGGCTACTGGCTTCTTTGCGGGCGCAGCCGCCTTTGCCGCAACCTTGATCTCAACAGCGAGCTTTTTTTCGGCATCGGCAATTTGCTTATCCAAAGCGCCCCTTTTTGTTTGCAGTTTTTGAAGTGAAGAAACCAATTGATCAACTTTTCCCATATACAACGACTCCTTTGCGCAATAGCGCACATTTAGTTTATCGGCATTTTTTTGCCGTTAATATATACTATTTCTATTTCACAAAATTGTAAAGAGAAATTTTTTATTTTTAAAGAATACGTGACCCGTAGTCCGCGATAGCGGACAGTAAATCCATTCCTTGAAAGAGCCAACGGCGAGGCCGTTGACAATTTAAAAAGTCCGCGCTAATGTAGATTATTCGGATCATAAAGCGGACGTCATATAACGGCATTATCCAAGCTTCCCAAGCTTGTGACGCGGGTTCGACTCCCGTCGTCCGCTAAGGTTCTTCGCGAAAATCGAAGCGCCCTGCCGGTACTTTTAGCTTCGCTATTGTGTTGTTCAGAACCGCACTAACATAATCAGCTATGGTTTCCATTTTCTTATCCAGATAAACACCAAAAACCGTATCTCGTTGAATATCAGCGGCGTAATGAATATCGGAACCGGCGGTAGCGGAAACTTTTAATTTTTTTGCGTATGCCCAGGCCAGCGCGTCAGATATTTGGCTGTTCCCCGAATTAGCGGCTTCCACAGCGTTGACATATCCATTGTGAGAAATGCGATTAATGTTTTGAACAAACCTAAAAGGATGCGCCAGGACGACGCAGCCCCCGTAGCGCGTAACTTCATCAAACTGTTCGCTCGGAGTCCAACAGGCGGCTTCGGGATGCGCCATGAGCCATTCCTTGTCCAGGCCGTAAATAAGATAATCGTTTCCGTCCAGGGTTTCTTCCCAGCCAAAAAAAACATCAAAGCCCCGGCGGAGACCTTCTTCCCTGGTAAGTTCATAGCCCCGGCAATATTCCTGCACCCATTTTTTCCAGGGAAGGTTTCGATCCGCGCGGGTATTCCCGTTAAAAAAATGATCGGTAATAATAATGCCAGTATAGCCCAGATCCATGTACTTTTGCACATATTCCCGCCCTCTGGAAACACCGCAGCTGCTGCTTTCCCTGGTGTGCAGGTGTGTTTCGTAAAGGTAAGGCATAAACTATTCCTTGGCGACAAGACGCCAAAGCTTCTTGATTAGGCCGATACGCCCGAAAAGCACCCAGAAAAGCAGAACGATGATGAGAAGCGCAGGCACACCGTACATGACGATCCCCGCAAGCACAACCAGCGCCGTTGAAAAGACATCTCCAAAAGAACCGAAAAGATCTCCAAACCTCTCCGCGAGAGTTGGCGCAGAATAAGATGATCCTGTGGGCCCGGCAATATCCAAATTAACAGTAGAATAATCTACAAGGTTCGCAAGGTTTCGCAACTGAGTACCTGTCCAATCTATTTCCTGCTGCAAATCCGCTATCCGGCTTTCGACAGTCATAATCTCATCGATGTTTCTGGCTTTACTCAGATAACCCTGATAAGTATTTAGCAGCTCCCGCTTTACAGCAAGCCGCCCTTCAAGGTCGTAGTAACGAAGAGTAACATCCTCCGTATTTTCTGTGCGTCTGGTTACCCTGCCAAGGCCAGCTAGCTCTACCAGCATTGCGTCATAAGAATCCGATGGAACCCTAATGCTGTAATTGCGGGAGTTCTCGTAAATCGTAGTCGAGGACGACCACGCGCCAAATTTATTCATTAGTTCGGACAAAGGTTTTTCCGTTGCGGCAGGATCATCCACCCTTAAACTAAGGTACGCGCTTTTTGTCAGCTTGCGGCTTTGGCCCGTAACTTCCGGCTGAGCGAGACTTCCATCGCTATATGCAGCCCCGCCGGACTCCATCTTAATGGCCGCGTTGTATTCTGCGGCATTATCCATGGAAGAAAACACAGCCCTCTGCGCTTCATAGGGCAAGGCGGACGCAGTCTTGTATCCACTGCCGCAGGCACAAACCAGAAAAAGCGTAAGTAAACCAGATATAAATAACCGCTGATTAATTAAGCGAAGAAAAATTAAAACCACAGAGGACACAGAGTAACACAGAGTTTTTACAAAATTTTTCCCTTTCCCTCCGTGAAACTCCTTGAAACCCCAAGCTGTTCGGTGCAGCCGAACAGCAGAACTCCGTGGTAAAATTTCTAGGACTGATTTATTAAGTAGTTCTTTAAGTGTGTTCATTTAAAATCCTGCAATATTCTATTATTTTTTTATAATACATTCTAGCCTGTATTCAGCAATTTAAAGTTTAAAGGAATACTTAAAAAAACATTAAAAAAATCATCAAGAAAACTCAAAATTTGGTAATAACACAACGTCCTTTGCGCCTGCGGACTTCAGTCCGATGCGCCTCTGCGTGAGATGCTATGATATAAATTATTGGGAAGATTGGTATGCTGATCTGACGGGACCAGCGAGCCGGCAGCAGGTTGAAAAAATTCTGTGAGGACGCACGCAGAAATACGGAGGGGCTTTCGCCCAGGCGATCCTCGAGCGTGAGATTAATCTCAGCAGGCCGCCGTAAAGCAAATGGCGGCTGCCGGGGAAACCCAGCAGACCGCGAATAGGAGAACGGTGCATCCAATCACCCGACAATCGCTCCTGGCCCTTATTTTATACTAAGGGGCGGAATTATGAAAGAAGAAGGGAAGCGGCGGTATGTGGGCATTGACCTTGGGAAGCGCGATTACACGATGGCTGTCATCAGCGCGAAAGGGAAGATGAGCATCCACAAGGGGAAAACCAGCGAGCAGGGGCGGCAAGCGCTATACCGGCTTTTGGAGAAGGGCGACAAAATCGCGCTTGAGGCCGGGAACATGGCGTTCAGGATGGCCCGGGAGATAATGCAGCGGGCAGGGAGCGAGGTGAGGGTATTAAACTCAGCGAAGCTGCCTTTCATCTGGGACGCGCCTACAAAGACGGACAAGGAAGACGCAATGAAGCTGGCCCATCTTGTTGAGGAGCGGCGGGACGAGAAACTGCCAATAGTGCCGCTGCCTAGCGAAGAGGAACTGGAGCGGCGGGAAACATTGGCGAACTATAGCCATGAGAAGAAGGGCAGGACTAGGACGATAAACACGCTGCATTCGCTTTTTTGGAAACAGGGGCATACCGAAGTGGTAAGGAAAAACCTTGCGACTACGGAAAAAGCGCGGGAGGCTATCAAAGTACTGACCGGGCAGGTACGCGAGAATGCGGAATGGCAGATAAAGCATTTGGAGCTTTATGAACAGCGGATAAAAGAACTGGAAAATAAAATAAAGAAAGAGGCGAAGGAGGATGAGGATATGAAGCTGCTGCAAAACATAGCCGGAGTAGGCCCTGTGGTAGCCTATGGCTTCGTGGCCCATGTTGGGGATGGGAGCCGGTTTAGCAAGGGAGCGCAAGTGAGTAATTACTTAGGGTTCGTCCCCCGGCTGGACTATTCCGGAACTATACAGCGGCAGGGCCATATAACAAAGAGGGGCAACGCGTATCTGCGGGGCTTGTTGGTACAAGCGGCATGGTCTATGGTTCGTTCCCGAAAGGGAGGCTCATTGAAAGAACGGTATGAATATCTGACGAAGCTCCAGGGGAAAAGCAAAAAAAAGACGATTGTTTCGATAGGCCGGCGAATGGCTGAATTAATGTACACGATATTGCGAGAAAAAACGAAGTATGAGGCGCGGCCTTGGAAGAGGGCGCCAAATAGTCCGGCTGATTTAGCCGGAAAAGCAAGGAGCGCATAAAAGGGCCAGGGGCTGCCAAGGGGAAAAGAATTTTGGGG
>Ga0268262_10004378_pt1 | contig 14630 bp, 9 predicted proteins | sample TergutNc150P3_FD_190354 | JGI IMG/M metagenome (GOLD analysis project Ga0268262, IMG submission 190354) | Nasutitermes corniger P3 segment gut microbial community from laboratory colony in Florida, USA - Nc150 P3 (SPAdes) (version 2) | ecosystem: Host-associated > Arthropoda: Insects > Digestive... | reverse complement strand
TCGGGCGACGAACTTGTCAGTATAGGCGTTTGAAATTCGGTAAATCCGTGTTCAATCATCTTTTGGCGCAAATGCGAAATAACCTTGCTTCTCAAAACGATATTATTGTGCAGTTTTTCTTTGCGCAGGTCGATATAGCGATAAGTCAGGCGCAAGTCCTCCGGCGCGTCTTTTTCGGGGAAAACGGGGAACGGTAGCGTCTCGCATTCGCCCAAAACTTCGTAATCTTTCGCCGTAACTTCAATTTCGCCGGTTTTCATATTCGGATTTACGTTATCGGCTGTCCGCTCGGCGACTATTCCGATAAATTTTATTACGGTTTCTTTGGGCAGATGTCCTATCTCGTATTGTTTGGGATTGTCGGGATAAACTACGACCTGCGTCAACCCGTAGTGGTCGCGTAAATCGATAAACAGAACGCCGCCGTGGTCGCGTCTGTTATGAATCCAGCCGCAAAGTTTTACTTCTTCGCCTGTGTGCCGCTTTGAAAGTTCGTTGCAATTATGCGTCCGATACGAATTTGCCATAAAAATTCCTTTTTTACGTTATTATTCACGTGCAAAAATACTATATCGCACAGGCAAAATGTATTTTTCGCTTTGAAAACGTCTTAATAAATGGAATTATCCAAACAAAAAAACGGGGATGCGCCGTCCCATCGCGGCAGCAATGTATAAAAGTTGTTCTTAATGCGTCACAGCGTTTAATTTTGCGTTTAGTGAATGCAATTGCTTCTGCTTGTTTCTCCGATAACGTTTTCTCTGATATATATTCGTCCGCTAACGCTTTATATTCCCGCCTCTTTTATGTATGCTTTCGTCAGCGCTCTTTTCGCTTTGTTCAACTTTTCTGGATCCACATATTGGTCTAAAAGCGATTTGTTGAAGTAAAACATTGAATAAGCCGAAGCCGCATTTTTATTTTTGACAAAATCGTTAATTTCTTCTATGATTTTATCCGCTTTTTCTTTTTTCGCCTCAGGATAATTTTCTTCTCTATGTTTTCTCATCATAGCGGAAAGTTCGCCGTCGCTTCCATTATCGGCTCCGATTTGCTTATTCACCAAAACTTTTATGTCATAATACGTCTTTGGAGTCGCATTCGCAAAACACAACGCTTGCTTACTGCGAAATTTTTTCACCGCCGCCGCGCCCTTACCTTGACCAAACATTTGCGAAATTTCTGCCAAAAAAACGTCGTATTGTCGGCGAGATTTCTTCTGATTCAAAAGATTTTTGGTATATTTGTCTATCGCGCCCTTGTTTTTTTTCTCGAAATATTGCAGCGCTTTGAAATCTTCCGCCTCGTTTACCAAACGAATCGAATCGGTTTTTGATTTAACTCTTTGCTTCATTTCGTTGTTCATCGCCATAGCGCCTTCTTCCGAAACGTTATCAAACGAAAGCGTACTGTTGTAAGTTGTCACATTCTTGCCGCCGCCTTCTTCGATAATCGCCCTATCTATTCCCGCCGTTTTGTTTCTGTTTACACCCGCAGGAAAAAGTACTCTGTTGAGAAAATCGGTCGCTTCTTTGTATTTTTTTTCATTAACAAGTTTATACCCGTATTGAACCAAAGAATCCTCGCGTTTGTCTATAGTTATTGAAAGATTGTCCAATTTTAATTTTGCCGACGAAATAAAACTTTGCGTCAAAAGAGCGCTTGCGCCTTTCAAATCGCCGTTCAAGACCTCGATGTGCCGTCGCGCTTCCGAAAGATTGTTTTTTGTGACGATTCCGTTTATGAAAGAAATTCGGTTGTCGATGTTCGCTTTAAGGTAGTCGGCGTCTTTTTTCACCTGAATACTTTTTCGCCACATTTCAATATCGGCGTTTGAAACGTTAAGATATTTGCGATTTTCGACTATATAGTTATAGGTCTTCTCTGCTTTTATATAATCGTTGTCCGCCAAAGCGTTGTTTATCGACTGCTTCATATTGAACGTGACGCTTTTGTTTTTTTGATTTATTATATCGGCGAATTGATTGGTTTTGCTCACATCGACGACGGACATTCTTTCGTGGAGCGTGTGCAAATTCGCGAAATTGGGACGTTCCTGCAAAACTTCTTTGTTGAAAATTTCCACCAACTCGTTTATTTTTTTCACGGCGGCGTATCTGTGTTTCAAAGCGACTTCTTCTTCTTCAAGTCCGATTTGCGCTTCCAATTCCGAAAGACGCCACAAAATATAACGTTTGTTCGGGTCGTCTTCCGCAAGTTTTTTCAACTCCGAAACCACGTTTTTTGCTCTTTGAATCGCCGACACCTGTGTCGAACCGCCCGCGTCTTTGTTCGCCGCGATAAAACCGTAATATGCGCTCTGAATAGTCGTATCAATATACGATTGGCTCAAAAAATCCTTTGAAAACACAAACGACACAATGCACAAAAACAATGCAAATGTTTTTAATTTCATAAAAAATCCCCCACTTTATTCCGTTAAAACCAAAACTTTTATTTCATCTGTTACGTTGACCGTTTGGAGTCCGAATTTTTTGTCGTTTATAGAAAGAGAGTCCGTATCTTGATTCAAGACCGCCGTTTTACCGTCTAAATTCAGCGTCGAATTGACGATGGTCGAATCGTACAGAACCATAATGTCGCTTTGAAGCAATATAATTTTCAGGTCGTAAAAAACATCGTTTCTTACAAGCGTCGCGGTAGCCGTGTAAATTCCGCTGTCGTTATATCTTGAAACCACCCACAAGCTATCGTTTATCACGTTAAATTTTTTGTCAAACGTTTCAAAATTTCTGTTTTCGCCAAATTCCGACAATACGTTAAATTCTCCTTCTGCGGAAAACCCCACTTTGCAATAGTCGATTTTTGGCGACGTATATTTTTCGGCGGAAGACAAAACCGGCGCGCTGTAATAATCCTGCGAATAAATAGCCAGCATAAAATCGCGGTCTTTTTTTAGCGAAGTTCCTATAAAATCCGTTCTTTCTTTCGCTCTTTCGGCAATATCGAAAAAATAAAAACGCACGACTTCTTCAATGAGAGATTTATTTCGCGCCGCGTCGAAGTTGGCGGCGGACGGCGGATTTTTCGGCTTGCCGTCGAAACACGAAACAAAAAATAATGCGAAAAAAAGCGGTACAAATATTTTTTTCACAATAACGCCGCCTTGTTTTTTATGCAGAGAAACAAACAACCTCTAAATCCTTTCATTGCTAATTTATAAAGGAATCGCCTGCTGCTTTTACAAAATGATTGATTTTTCTGATAAGAAAATAATTTTTCGCAACAACAAAAGTGATAAAAATTTTATTTTCGGCAATAATATAAAAAAGAACGCAAATCTCACGGCTTGTCGAAAAAAGGATATAAATTATCGACGCAAAAGAATATTACCTTACATAAACGGACAAAAGCAGTTTGCACGGGTTTTAGTGCAAAAGGCGTGATTCCACCCTAAAAAACGATTTTGCTTTTTATTTTTAGAAAAAGAGAAGTTTTTATATGATTTATTAGCAATCCTATAAATTACCACATTTTGATTTGTAGCATTTATTATATTACTATCGCAAAACAATAAAAACGGAGTAATTAAACGAGATATTATTTATGAGTATGAAAGTTGCGAATATAAAAGAAACGCCTGTCGTGGCTGTATTGCTTTTACTCTTCGGAGTGTGAGCGGCGGGCGTTTTATGCGAATATTGAAAGCCCGTTTCACAAGTAAAGCGGGCTTTTTTGTTTGAACAAATTGATTAGTAGGGGAGAACGTTATGGTTGGAACGAAAAAAATTAAGGGCAGCGAGATTTTGATAAACGCTTTACGCAAAGAGGGCGTTGACGTGATTTTCGGCTATCCCGGCGGACAGGTTATTCCGATATTCGACGCTCTTTACGATTGTAAGGACATCGACGTAATTTTGACGCGCCACGAACAGGGAGCCGCTCACGCCGCCGACGGATATGCCAGAGCCACGGGAAAAGTCGGCGTTTGTTTGGCGACCTCTGGACCGGGCGCTACAAATTTGGTTACCGGAATCGCTACGGCGTATTTGGATTCCATTCCGATTGTCGCGGTCACGGGGCAGGTGCCTGGGGCGCTTCTCGGCACGGACGCGTTTCAGGAGGCGGATATGGTCGGAATTACCCGTTCGGTCACAAAACACAATTTTTTGGTGAAAGATATAGAAGATATTGCCCCCACAATCCGCAAGGCGTTTCACATAGCAAAAACCGGACGTCCCGGACCTGTACTTGTGGATATTACAAAAGACGCGACGGTCGCCACGCTTACCGACAGCAAAGACATCTATCCCGAAAACGTCGATATTCGCAGTTATAAACCGACTTACAACGGAAACCCCAAACAGATAAAACGGGCGGCGGAAGCGATTTTTGGAGCGAAACAACCGATTATTTACGCGGGCGGCGGAATAATACTTTCCAACGCACACAAAGAATTACTTGAATTTGCCGAAAAAACGCAAATTCCGGTCGCGACGACGCTTATGGGACTTGGGGCGTTTCCGGGAAATCACAAACAATACTTGGGAATGGTCGGAATGCACGGAAGCGTCGCGGCGAATACCACGCTTCACGACAGCGATTTGATTATCGCGATAGGCGTTCGCTTTGACGACCGCGTCGCCGGCAACGTAAGCGAGTTTTGTCCTAACGCCAAAATTATTCATATCGACATCGACCCGGCGGAAATTTCCAAAATCATCGAGGCGCATATTCCCGTCGTGGGCGACGCAAAAAACGTGCTTTCGGAGTTGAGCAAAGTCGTCAGGAACGGGGACTACGTGGTGTGGGCGGAAAAGATTGAGCGATGGACGGAAGGAAAACGCTTCAGCTACAAACACAGCGACGCGATAATCAAGCCGCAGTATGTGGTCGATACGCTTTACGAAGAGACGAAAGGCGCGGCTGTCGTAGCGACGGATGTCGGGCAGAATCAAATGTGGACGGCGCAATATTACAGGTTTGACACGCCGAGAAAATTTTTGTCGTCCGGCGGACTTGGAACTATGGGCTACGGGCTTGCGGCGGCTATGGGAGCGGCGCGGGGAATAAACGGCGTCGTTTGGACGATTTGCGGCGACGGAGGCGTACAGATGAACATTCAGGAGTTGGCGACGATAAAACTTAACGACATCCCCGTAAAAATTATAGTCCTCAACAACGAATATCTCGGCATGGTTCGCCAGTGGCAGGGAATGTTTTTCAATAAGCGTTACAGCTCGGTGAATATGACTGTTTCGTCGAAAGAAAGAGCGGAAGACGGGCATACTAAAAAGAAAACCGTTCCGTATATTCCCGACTTTGTAAAGCTTGCCGACAGTTACGGCATTCCGTCCAAAAGAATAACGAAACCGAACGAAGTGCGAAGCGCGATTAAGTGGGCGAACGAGACGCACGGCGCGGTTTTTCTGGAAATAATGATTGACCCGGAAGAAAACGTTTTGCCGATGATACCGGCAGGCAAGCCGTTCTCGGCGATGATAACCGATTGATTGGAAAGCGAAAGGAAGTATTTATGAGCAAACATACGATTTCGGTTTTGGTAGAAAACCATAGCGGCGCGCTGTCGCGTATTTCGGGATTGTTCTCGGCGCGCGGATTTAACATCAGCAGTTTGTCGGTCGCGGAAACCGACGACCCGACGCTTTCAAGAATGACGATAGTCGTGAGCGGCGACAACAAAGAGATAGACCAGATAACCAAGCAGTTAAACAAACTTGTCGATGTCGTTAAGGTTTTGGATTTTGCGGAAAACGAAAAAGCCGAGCGCGAACTTATTCTGATTACAGTAAATGTTTCGGCGGCGAAACGCCACGAAGTCATCGGCATAGTGCAAATTTTCAGGGGATTCGTCCTCGCCGTTTCGGGCAACGAGATGACAATAGAATTAAGCGGAACGTCCGAGCATCTTGCGAGTTTTATCGACTTACTGCGTCCTTACGGAATCAAGGAAATCGCAAGAAGCGGTCCGATAGCGCTTTCAAAAGCGAGATTGTAGAATAACAAAGGGCGACAATTAGAGTTTTTAATTAGCATTGGTAGTAGAAAGCGACTCCCTTTGCAAAGTGTTTTTGTTTTCAAATATGTAATTAACAACGCTGTCGTTATATTCGGTTGAAAAAATAACAGAAGCAAATAAGAAAAGATAAATTAAATGTCTTTTCGTAGCGGATTGCTCCTATCAAAAAACATTTAGGTTCAATTCTATTTAAGCAAAAACTATTTTGCGTTATTACTTAGGAGGATGTGTGGAAAACAAATATATAATTCGTTCCCGAATTTCTGAGAAGAGTTGTTTTGTTTGGACATTGAAGCCAAAAAATGCTCGCAATTGTGCAATATAAATCGTAATACAGCAAGCAATATTTATGATAAAATTCGCCAAAGAATATATGAAGATTGCGAGGTAAAACACCTGTTTTTGGTATGTTAAAGCGAAATGGTAAGGTTTATACTCAGATAGTGAATAACTGTTCTATGAAAGAGACATAGTATATTATAAAAAATTAGCAAAAAAATCAAATAAAAAGAAAGAATTTTCTTTTTATTAACTTAGGATTGAACCTAATTCTCTTTTATTTCAAAAGTCCGTGTTTTTCACGAACCGTTTTTTCTATTTCGGCGTAAATCTGCGGATTTTCTACAAGATAAACCCGTGCGTTTTCGCGTCCCTGCCCAATTCTTTCGCCTTTGTAAGAAAGCCACGAACCGCTTTTTTCGATAATAGCATCGCTGACCGCAACGTCAAGCAAATCGCCGGAAGAAGAAATTCCCTGATTGTAAATAATATCGAAATCTGCCTCTTTGAACGGGGGAGAAACCTTGTTTTTAACAACTTTTATATGAACTCTATTGCCCAAAATTTCTTCGCCTTCTTTTATCGTTTCTTTTTTGCGGATGTCGATTCTTACGCTCGCGTAATATTTTAGCGCGTTTCCTCCGGTAGTAGTTTCGGGATTGCCGAACATTACGCCGATTTTCATTCGCAGTTGGTTTATGAAAATCAGGCAGGTGTTGGTCTTTGAGACAATCGGCGTAAGTTTTCTCATCGCTTGCGACATCATTCTCGCCTGCAAACCTACGTGATTGTCGCCCATATCGCCTTCTATTTCCGCCTGCGGCGCAAGCGCGGCTACGGAGTCCAAAACGATAATATCGACCGCGCCGCTTCTTGCGAGAGTTTCGACGATTTCAAGCGCCTGCTCGCCGGAATCCGGCTGGCTCAAAATCAAATTATCCACATCGACACCCAAAGTTTTAGCCCAAGACGGGTCGAACGCGTATTCTACGTCCACCAAAACGGCTGTTCCGCCCGTTTTTTGCGCGTTTGCGATGGCGTTAAGCGCAAGCGTCGTTTTTCCCGACGATTCGGGACCGTAAATCTCGACTATCCTGCTTTTTGGAAATCCGCCCACACCCAAAGCGATGTCAACCGATATGCTTCCCGAAGAAATTGTTTCTATCGGTGCGACCGCGCCCGTGTCGCCCAAGCGCATAATCGAACCTTTCCCGTGAGTTTTTTCTATCTGATTAAGCGCGTTTTTTAACTGTTCGCCTTTTGCGGTTTCCTGCGCTTCGGCTTTCGTGTCTTTTTTCTTTTCAGCCACTTTTTACACTCCTTGTTTACCGATAAAATAATATTTGTACAATCGCGGCTGTGAGGAGAAAATGAAAAATTATAGGAAATATCATTAGTTGTTTTGCGCAAATAATATCTTTTGCAAGGAGACGGGGAAAAGAACGGAATCGGGTTTATGAAACAATCGGGGACATATCGGGGTAATTCCCAAAATATAATCGTTATCGACGCTCACGCGCTTATTTATCGTTCGCATTACGCGATGATGAAAAATCCGCTGATTACGAAAAAAAATCAAACGACTTCGGCTGTTTTTGGTTTTTTTTCCTACGTTTTCAAGTTGGAATCGATGTTTGCCGAGGACTCTATCGTCGTGGTGGCAGACCCGAAAGGAAAATCGTTTAGAAACACAATGTACCCAAATTACAAGGCGAATAGAAAACCGATGCCCGACGAACTTAAAAGCCAAATTCCGATAATTGTAGAAATAGTGAACGCGCTGGGATTTCCGCTTTTTTCGGTGGAAGGGTTTGAAGCGGACGACGTGATAAATACCATCGCGAAATTCGCCGACAAAAATAAAATCCGCGTCAAAATCGTTTCCGCCGACAAGGATTTGATGCAGTTGGTCAACGAAAACGTTCATTTGTTATCGCCAACGACAAGTTCAAAATTCGCCGAAATTTCACGAAACGAAGTTATAGAAAAATTTGGCGTAGAACCTGAAAAAATTCACGATTTCCTTGCGCTTATGGGCGATAGTTCGGACAATATTCCCGGACTTGACGGGATAGGTCCTAAATCGGCGCAAAAGATTTTGGACTGCGCGGGTTCGGTAAAAAATCTTCTTGAAAATCCGCTTTTGGCGGGAAATGAAAAATATAGCGAAATGGTGAAAAACAACCGCGAAATTCTTGAACTCTCCTACAAACTCACCGAACTTGCGGACGTCGCGTTAGATTTGAGAGAAAATTCTTTCGACAGAAAGGAAATCGACGTCGAAAAAATCACGCAAATTTTTAAGGAATTGGAATTTGAACATTTTCTTAAAAATTTAAATCTTCCAAAAACCTCTGCGGTCGCGGCAAAAGAAAGAATTAAAGCGAAATTGATAAATTCCGACGAAAAATTAGACGAATTGCTAAATTTAATCCAAAAATCAAAATTCGTTTCCATAGATACCGAAACTACGGGATTAGACATTCATTCGGTTCAAATTGTCGGAATTTCGTTTGCGGTGGACGAAACCGAAGCGTTTTACGTTCCGCTCGGACATTCGTCGCTTGTCGCGCAAAACTACCCTCTTGACAAAGCGATACAAAAAATTAAACCGATTTTGGAGGACGAAAGCATAAAAAAAATAGGACAAAATTTGAAATTCGATTACCAAATTCTTAAAAATTACGGGATTTCGACGGCTGGAATTTTGTTCGACACTATGCTTGCGGCGTATGTTTTGGATTCTACGCAAAAGTTTAATCTGGAAGCGCTCGCACAAAAATATTTAGGATATTATTCCATTCCGATTTCGCAAATTATCGGAAAAGGCAGCAAGCAAATTTCTTTTGCGCACAGCGACATTGCCAGCGTATTGGAATACGTAGCCGAAGACGTGATTTTGCCGATAAAACTTAAAAAGATTTTTGAAGGTATGTTCGACGGCGAATCCAAAGCGCTTTTTGAGAACGTTGAAATGCCTGTTTTGAAAATTTTGGCGGATATGGAATACGAAGGGGTTTTGATAGACACGAAGTTATTTTGCGAATTGGCTGCGCAGTATAACGCAAAATTATTGACGCTGACCGAAGAAATTTATTTGCTTGCCGACGAAAGATTTAACATAAATTCCCCCAAACAACTCGCCGATATTTTGTTTGAAAAACTTAAAATCCGTCCGTTGAAAAAAACGCAAACGGGATTTTCCACCGACGCGGAGGTCTTGGAAAAAATAAAAAAATTTCATCCGCTCGTCCCGAAACTTTTGGAATATCGCGAAAAGCAAAAGTTGCTTTCTACTTATATCGCGGCGCTTCCGGCGAAAATAAACAGAAAAACTAACCGTCTGCACACGTCGTTTAACCAAACGGGAACTTCTACCGGACGACTTTCGTCAAGCGACCCGAATTTGCAAAATATTCCCATTCATACGGAAGAAGGAAAAGTTATCCGTTCGGGATTTATCGCGGATAAAGGGAAAGTGTTGCTCTCTGCCGATTATTCGCAAATCGAACTGCGGCTTTTGGCGCACTTTTCAAAAGACGAAACGCTTATTTCGGCGTTCAAAAACGGAATCGACATACACAAACAAACCGCGGCGAAATGCTTCGGCGTTTTGCCGGATAAAGTTGACGACAATATGCGGCGGATGGCAAAATCAATAAATTTCGGACTGATGTACGGAATGGGCGCACACTCGCTTGCGGAAAGTTTGGGAATTTCGCACTTTGAAGCGAAAAAATTTATAGAAAATTATTTCGCGCAGTTTCCGACCGTCAAAAATTGTATTGAAAATTTTAAGGAAACCGCTCAAAACAACGGATATACCAAAACGCTTTTCGGACGGAAAATGCCGCTGCCGACGATTTTTTCCGAGAATCACGTTCAAAGAGAAAACGCTATGCGTATAGCCGTAAACGCCCCAGTTCAGGGAAGCGCCGCCGACATAGTAAAAATCGCGATGATAAATATCGACAAGCGAATTAAAGCCGAAAAATCCCAAATGAAAATGCTCTTACAGATTCATGACGAAATAGTCGCCGAAGTTCCAAACGATGAGGTGGAAACGGCAAAAAAAATACTTACCGAAGAGATGTCCGCCGCCGCCGCTTTGCTGGTTCCGCTGTGTGTCGAAATAAAAGCCGCGCAAAACTGGGCTGACGCGCATTGAAAAAAACAATTATGTTTTTTAGTTTTTTGTAAAAAATCACAAATTTTAACAAACGATTCGACAAACAAAAAGGAGCGGAAATTTCTCTCCGCCCCTTTTTAATTCAAACAACCCGAAAGTTATTTGATTGAAATCTTTTTAACTAACGACATATTTGCGCCCTGAACACGTACAATCGCGACTCCTTTTGCAAAATTCTTGTTTATCGGCAGGTTGTTTGCGCCGCGGACAAGATTTGCTTTCGTCTGTGCAAGCATTCTGCCGTCAACGCCGTAAATCGCGATAGAGTAGTTGCCTGCCGTCGGAACGCTCAAACTCAATCTGCCGGCAGAAATTCCCGTAATCGCAAAGTTAATCGTTTTTGCGGCGTTTGTTTTTGAAATGCCGTTCTGATTGTTATTGCCGCCGTTGTTATTATTATTATTGTTGTTGTTATTGTTGTTGTTTCCATTATCTTCGTCTTTGAAGTTGAGGACAATAGATTTGACAGTCATTTCGCCGCCGTCGCCGTAAGGAACGGTTAAACCGATGCCGATGACGGTTCCCAATACATTCCTTACGTCCATTTCTCCTGAAAGTCCGGGCCAATTCGGACGAGCAATTTCAGACAAAGGAATCTTCACGGTCTTGAAATCGTCGCTGGCGTCAAGTTCTTTCATAAACGCAGAGCCGTCGAATATTCCGGTCAATAAAACAAGCCGAAGTTTGCCGGTTGATTTATACTCAATGGTAATGTATTTAAGTCCTTCAAAACTGACCGAATCTTTATTTTCAGTGTCGCCGCTTTTGAAAGCGCTTGTCACAGTAGCCCATCCGTCAGCCGCCAACTCAAATTTTGCGTAAAGCAAATCATTATTTTCGCCTACAAAGTCAACGTTGTCTGAATTTTTGACGCTCGAACCTTTACTGTCTTTATCTGCCATCCACCAAGCCCATGCGTGTCCTATTAACTCGATAGGTTCTTCGTCTTCATCGTCTTCATCATCGTCGTCGTCGTCATCGTCCAAATCTACGCCCTTCAATACGATTGACGATACTTCAATAGTTACGCTACCTGTTTCGGAAATGAAAAAAGATACCCCCGGCAATATATCGCTTTTACTAACCAGCGAAAGATTTGCCGGTCCATCGTATCCTTCCGGCCAGCTCGGTTTCTTAAAATCGCTTAAAGTCAATTGTTTAGTCGTACCACCCGTTGATGCCGACAGCACGGCTTCATAAGTAACTTCGGTAATTTCTTCTCCGTCTTCTTCAAACGGCTCTACTTCTACGGCAATACCTATTTTGAAAGAACCGCCAACGGTTTTGTAAGTAACATTTACTCCCGTAAGCGTCTCAAAACTTTCGACAGGGGATGTACCGATATACAACCACGCTTCATCATTATTTTCCAGCGTCAAAGTCGCTTTTAGAGGATTCTCGCTTATCACATCAACTGTGCCGTGTTCTGCATCATCATACCAGTCCAGGTCTTCGACCTCAAACACTTCAACGTCAGCAAAAACGCCCCCCCCCCCGAACAGCATCAACGCCGCGACAGCGGCGATTCTCAAACTTCTCATCCGAAACTCCTTTTTTTAATTTTTATACAAAAACATACCGACATAAATATACGAACAAATCGGATTTTTTGCCGAAAAATAAAAAAAAGACACCGAAAATACTTTCGATGTCTTTACGAATTCAGCGTCTTCCGTACTGAACGGAACCGGACGATTGCTGCTGTTTGTTATCCGCAGCGCTTTCGACTTTCGTTTCCGAATTTACGTTTGTTTTAACGCCGTTGTCCGAGTTATTCACGGATGCGGGTTGTTGTTTTTCTTGTTCGACAGCCGCAGGTTTCGCCGATTCCGACTGTTTAATCGGAACGTTTGACGGTCTTTCCTGCTTTTGCATCACCGTTCTTTCGCTATAAACTTTAGGTTTGTTCGGCTGAGAATTAGCATTTTTATTCTCTTGAGAACGGTTTTGCAACTGCGCATTTGTTTCCCGCAACGGCTGAGCGTTGGACACTATTCTTTCAAATTTTTTTTCGCCGCCGTGCTGATGCTGAACTTTCGGAGCGTTCTGCTGCGCGGGACGATTGTTTTGACCGCCGCCGTTATCCCGATTTTTCTTGTTCTGATTCGGATTTTGGTTGTTTTGCGGGCGGTTTTTTCCGTCATTTACGGAATTGTTTTTGTTTTCTCTGTGCTTTTGATTGTTTTGAATTTGCGTTATTTTAATTAACGAAACCAACTGCAAAATCATAGTCAAGCCCAAGAGAATAACCACGTATTTTTCCATTTTTACTCCAGAGTAATTTTTAAGTTTCGATGTTTCCAAGTATAAATTGAATCTGCAAGGCGTTTTGTCCTAACATCTTTGAGACAAAAGCACGTTCTTTAACTTAATTTTTCATTTCAAAGAGCAAATTTTATTCTACGTTTCTTCTTCGTCGTAAAGCGTATCCATTTCGTGAATCAACCGCTGAATTCTGGCGAATATTTTGGTTATTACCATAGTTTTCGCCCAAATATGAAACAGAATTGTCACGGAAAAGAAAAAGATAACTACCCAAAATAATTGGATTATATTTATGGAATTCATCTTTTTTCTCCCCTCGTTGTCTGTAATATAATAAATAGCGTCGTCAAAAAGCAAGTTTTTATTTTACGGAAAAAAACCGCGCCGAAGTTCCGCCTCTGCCGACCGGAATAAAAACCGGTTTTGAGCATTTCGGGCAGCGACCTTGATAATACGGTCTGTCGGGCGGACGATACAAGCGCACATACACGTCGCAACACTCAAAATGCACGCCCAAAAAAGGTCTCGCAGAATTTTTATTACTCTGTGAGTTGTCGTCTTTTTTGGGATTTGAGTCGTACAAATCCATATTAAAAGTTCGTCGCGTGCTTGCGGTTTTTGTTGAACTCGTTAATAATCGCGACCGCTTCGTTCGGGTCGTCCGTCATTTTTATCAAATTCGGGTCTTCTTGCGAAATGTATTGATTTTCTATCAGCATTTTTTGCTCAATCCATTCCATCATTCCCTGCCAAAAATCCTTTCCCATAAAAATCAGCGGAATTTTTTGCGTTTTTTCCGTCTGAATCAAAGTCAGCATTTCAAACGCTTCGTCAAGCGTTCCGAATCCTCCCGGACAAACTACAACCGCCGAACACCATCTCAAAAACATAACTTTTCGGACAAAAAAGTAGTGAAAATCCAACTGTAAATTTTGATATTTGTTAGGATGCTGTTCCATCGGAAGCTGTATGTTAAGCCCGATGGCTTTTCCCCCGGCGCCTGCCGCGCCGACGTGCGCCGCTTCCATAATTCCCGGTCCGCCGCCGGTGATTACTCCGTAACCGTTTTCGGCGCATAATTTTCCCATTTCCACCGCTTGCTTGTAATACTTGTCGTCCGGTTTTGTTCTTGCCGAACCGAAAATCGACACGCAAGGACCGACGTTCGACAAAGTTTCGATGCCGTTTACAAACTCAGAAAGAACCCTGAACATTCTCCACGTTTCGCTCGCAAGTGCGCCTTGCGGAATGTGATTTACCATTTTACCCTCCAAAGTTAAAAATCAATATCTATTTTTTCCGAATTATCGTTATTTTCCGCCCGTTTTACGACATTGCGTTTTGGAAGCGGCAAATACAAACGCTCGCCGTCGATTATTTGCTGTGTCGTAATAATTTTTATTTTGTCGAACGGCTCGTTGTTGTAAGGATTTACATAAACGCCCGACTCTTTCGCTTCGTTTATCATATCTTTCGTCGCGCTATTCAACGTTATGAAAACCCCGATTGCCGCGTTTTCTTCTCTTTCAAGAACTCCGCGAAAATCACGAATATCTTTTACGGAGACCTTTCCCGATTTTACAGAAAACAAAACCTCTTTGGATTTGTCCGCAGATATTGCCATAAACGCCCGTCCGTCGATTCCTTTGTCCGCGCCTTTTTTCTCGTTTATGTAGGCGTAATTGTTCGTGTATGTTAAAATCGCCCATTTTTCAAATTCTTTGCGGACTCTGTCGTCGTTTTTATGCGCCAAAGCCGTCGCCGCTTCCATATCGCGCGGAATGCCGTTGAGTTCAAATTCTTGAATAATTTTTTTGCCGTAAGCGTCTTCAAGACGTTTTATTATTAGCGAGACGCTTTGATAAGTAATATCTACTCCAATCCAATTGCGATTTA
>Ga0268262_10004377_pt1 | contig 14631 bp, 10 predicted proteins | sample TergutNc150P3_FD_190354 | JGI IMG/M metagenome (GOLD analysis project Ga0268262, IMG submission 190354) | Nasutitermes corniger P3 segment gut microbial community from laboratory colony in Florida, USA - Nc150 P3 (SPAdes) (version 2) | ecosystem: Host-associated > Arthropoda: Insects >... | reverse complement strand
ATACTGCCCCTTTTCAACCATAGCCATAATTTGGCAGATTTTCTCTGAAATATCCGCCATATAATGCTTGCTTGGAATGCATAGGCCAGTTACGTTGAATTCACGCATATTGTGAAGATAGTAAATTGTCACTAACTTTAGTTGCCATTTTTTTTATTATACCATATCGGCTCCCAAATGATTTTTTTGATAAAGCTTGCAGATTTATATGGCAAGTGCCTACGGTCAAATATATCCCCAGATCTGTGAATAATATCTCCGCATTCTTCGACAATACCTATATAATCTTCGCATTTCAGCAATTTATACAACTTTTCATTGTCGTTTATTTCAACTGGAATGCCCAGTGTTCTCATACGAACAAAACCTTTCACAAGTTCTGGTACCCTTAATGGATGAAATGAAAGCAAAAAGCAGTAGCCATTATCTGACTCTTTTTTAATGTATAAATGCATATCCAACGACACACTTGCTCCACGTTCAATTTCCCAAGGATGATGCCCGTTAAAGCAATATTTTCCCCGTTGCGCTGCCCATTCTAAATAATCTGTATGCGAATCTTCATCCACTTCTGTTAATCCATCATCACGCCCATCTGCAAAATTGCGGTACCAATCCTTAGCTGAGGCTTTTATCAAATGTCTGCTTGCATTTCTTTTTGTTATTGTCTAGTATTTCATAGTTTAAATTTTCTTTTTCACCCCAATGATAACTCCCATATCTTTGGCAGTATATGCCTGTTGTGAAAAGAGAGCAATTACCTAATGAAACATACCAATTCCATTTATTCTGGTCTTTTTGTTTTCTGATGGATAACAATTCCGTTTTACTGAGCCAAAATTCATAGGAATATGAATCTATTTTTAAAGGTTTAGCCAGACTATAAGTAATATGCGGTTCAAAATTCTTTTCTATTTCTGATAATAGTTTTTCAAACATTTTATAATAAAAGCCAATTTGCGGAGTGCGTTTAAAATTAGAGAAATAATTTATGGCATTTAGCTCCGTTTCGCTTATCTTGAATTTTTGTAGGGTGGTGTGTAGATTCATAGATAACCAGCTTTAATTTAGAAAAAATACTGTGAAGAAGATAATATTTTTTCCGTAAATATACCACACCCTCTAATCCTTCATTACTGAAATAAACTTTTGTCTCTTGAAAATGAAGGCATACCCATAGAGGTTATAGCTAAATTTCACAAAAATTTTTCATCTAACCTCACAATCTATCTAACAAATACTTTATATCCGTATTAGCATCTTTCTGCTTCAGTTTCATAATTTCCAAAACTACGCTGGATAAATACGGATAATCCTCGAAATTAAAACGATAATTGCGAAAATACCATGAAATTTCAAATAAAATGTCTTGTAGTTTTGTTTTTTGCGTGTAATCATCATTGCTAGAAAATTCCTTGTCTATTTTGAGAATATTATTGACTGTAGTCTTTAAACCATCGTTACACAGCTTGTAATCTCCGAGCTTATCAGCTAAATCTTTGACAAATGCAGATTGTTCTATGTCTTTTAATTGATTTTGAGCAGTTTCTACTTTTTTCTCATTATAACGTTCTTCAAGTACTTGTTTGGAAATAAAATATTTCTGTAAACTTTGTATTTTTTTCTTCGCCGTTTCATTATCGCCAACAAGCAGTAAATCTCGCTCCACAATTTGCTTTGTAAGCAATTTTATTAATTCATCAAATGGTTTATTATAAGTTTGAGCAATTTGATTACGCACGTTTTGTTGCCCTTCAGTATATTTTTGCTGTTCTTTTTTTAGATTTTCGCTTTTTATAGTTGCAATATCTTTTTCTTGTTCTGAATTTTTCTTTTCCAATTTTGCTTTTTCTTCAATTAAATTTTTATTATGCTTTTGCAATGAGTCTCTTTCAATTTTAAGTTTATCCTTGCTCAACTTATCAACACTAGATTCAAGATTTTTGATTTTATTGTTCAAATCGCCATTGTCTTTTTCCATTTTTTTTATTTGCCCTTGTAAATTTAAAATGCTATCTTGTTTCGGTTTTATTACCTGTTTTTGTAAACTGTCATTTGTTAAAGTCAATTTTTGAATTTCTTTAACTAAATCCTGTGAATACGCTGCTGAGAAACCACACAAAAACGAAAATAAAATTATATTTTTTTTCATTGTTTTATCCTTCCTAGTACCTGCGATTTTGTCGATAATAATTAGTCGCTTGTTGATTATAAGTACTTAATAATTCATCTAAATTTTTGTATCCTCTATCAAAAGTATTGTAATCAATTCCATAAATATTGTTGTCCAAATCATCTACTTGCCTTCTTAGCGGCTGGTAAATATCACGATTATAATTATATTGAGAATTAAAGTCTTCATATTTATTAGCATTTTGTTGAATTTTTGTTTGCAAGTAATCTATATGTTTATTAAATAATTTCTGCGGTATTGCTTCCAAACCTTCCTTCAAGCGAACACAGTTTTTTACATAATTGTTACCAAGATTATTAGTTAAGTAGTCTTGTGTTTTTTTAATTTTATCGCTTATATCAGGAAAACGGTCGTAGATATCATAATTGGAATATGAGAAATTATTGCAAGTAGAAATAAATCCTGCAATTTCATCGTATTTTTTCAAAATATTGTCAATTTCTTTAATAGAAACTGAAACAGGACTACCTTGCTCTAGGTAAGGCGATGTTTTAAGTGTTTTCGATTCGTTACGGATAAATTTCAAGTTATCGATTTTCCATTCAGAACCTTTAAACACATACGTTGCAAACTCTATAAATTTGGTAGCACAGGCAGAATAAAGTTTTTTTGATAAAATATCCTTCCACTGATTGTTGTCGTTGTCGTTTGTATCCAAAAATCGTTCTTTGTGATAATCGGTGATTCTATATTGAATGTCTTCGCAGAATTTTTTATAAGAAACATTTACTGGTACTTTTGTCAAAGAGTATATTTCGCTTTCAATACGCTCAATGAATTGATTTTTAGGTTTTGGAGGAAGTTCTGGTTCAACTATACTATCCCACCATATCAATGTACAAACACCAAGTATGATTATCGCGATAGCTATCAAAAAGATTTTTATTTTTTTCATTTCTTTTTCTCCAATTCCTTCAAGGATGTCTCTAATTCAGATAATGATTTTATTTTTTGTCGTTCTTTTTCGTCTATTTTGTTTAAATTATTTATAAAATCACTAAATGTTCCTTGGTTTTTAGCTATTTTTTCCACGAAATATACACCTTTACAACCCTCGTTTTTTTTATATTCCTTACATAAAGCTCTAAGTTTTGTGAATGTAGAATCTGTATTTTTCTTGTTTGCTTTTTTTATCAAATTCAAAAAATCAGTCTCAAAAGGACTTGGTGTTGTAGTTGGTTGATTCTTTAGTTTGGTAATTTCCTTCGCCACTGGAGTTTCTTTTGTTGCTGTTACCGGAGTTTCCTTCGTTACCGGAGCTTCCTTTGTTACTCCTTTTTGTGATATATTGTTGTTTTGTTGTTGTGCTGCTAGACTATCTTGGTATCGAATAAAATTAGCAACACTATCCAAATATATTAGAGTATCAGATCTTATTGCATAGTAGTTATTCAAAGAAGCACTAATTTGCGATTTATACTCATCTTTTATACTTTCTATTGCTTCTTTAAATTCTTTCTGTTTCGTTGAATAAGTTTTAATTTGTTGTAGGCTATCTATATTACCGCGTTTTATATAATCGCAAATATCTATTTTTGAGCAAATATATAGCAAAGAAGAATTTTTTGATTTGCCAGTTATAATTTTAAAGGCACTGTCAGAAATGCCTTGTTCTGGGCAAAGCGTTACACGCATCTCTTGTAGTCTATTCAAGTAATTAGAGTTGATGGTTATACCATCTAAATGTTCCTTTCGTTTGTCGAGATCTTGATATTTTTTTGTATCATAAAAATGAATGACACACATTATTATTATTACGACGAGGATAACACCAAAGACAGGTAAAAATATTAAGTGCTTATCCAATCCTTTTTTCTTTTTAGCAGCTTTTTTTTCAAGCATAACCGTTATAGATTCTTCTTTTTCAGGAATAAATTGTCGTTTTGATAGTTCATAGCCAGGGCATTCAACAAGTATTGCAATGTTTTTATCTATTTCGTAACCAGAAATTTTTATTTTATTGTTAGAAACTTCTATTTCCTGATGTTTCTCATTACGTACAGTAAATTCCGAAATATATTCCTTACTCTCTTTATCTTGTACAATAATGCCTATTTCTTTTGGGCGTTTCTTTAAAAATAGCTTAACTTCAATTGGTGTAGGCGGTTCGCCATAGGTAAAACACTTTTTAAGAGGTGTTTCCTCAGAAATTAAATTAGGATCGTCTTTTTTCGCATAAACGATATATTCCTTACTCTCTTCGTAAGTAACAGAAAAAGGATTGGGTAATTCAACTTCTTGGTCTAAGTATTTACCCACTACTTTAGCATCACTTATTGGATTTGAGTTTTGGTCGGTCATTATGAAATTAAATGTGTATTTTATAGGTGTCAATTTCTGGTTTTTAATTTTAATAATCCGTTTGTCTTGGTCAAGATCAATATAACTTCTGATATCTTCTAATGTTCCACTTATTTCTCTTGATTCACGGTGAGGTTCAGAATAACAGATTTTGAATATACTTTTTTTATGAACTTTGCTATTATTTCTACAATTAATATCACCTTCTTGAACTTTTATATTCGTTTCATCAAAAAATAATGTGAATTTCAGATTTTGAACATCAATTCTTTTTGTGAGGTTACTTGACGGATTATGCCTCAACGCATTGAGGGGATTTTCTGGTTTAGATTCAAATATTTCGTTCACAAAGAAAATTTGCTTAAAACGTTTATATTTATCGTCATAGGGATAGTCAAAGTAGTTTTGCAATTCTTCATCGGATGAATAATATATATAAGCCGCCTCTTCTGTTCCTTGTTGAAAGTTTTCGTTATCATACAGAAGGTTCTTAACTTCTTTAATAAATTTAGCATTAATTTCCTCTACAAACTGCCAATCTTCGCGAACATTATCAAGATTGTTGTTCTCAACATATTTGTTGCAATAATCTTCTGCTAATTCATCTAACAGCAATTTTACATTCACACCCGAAAGTTTTTTTTCGTTTGGTATGATAACAGAAAAAGCAATATGCCCAGTTCGTTTTTCACCAGCAACATCTCTTACAATTTTGTATTTTGAAAAAACTACATCGCCATCATTAAAATTAATAGAGTATGCTTGTTGTCCAATTGCCGCAACTTTACTAGAATCGGGTCTTGCATCTATCATTTCTACTTTTTCATCAGTAAAAGTATGATGTCCACCTTTTGTTCCATGTATTATAATTTTCATATTTCTAACCATATATTTAACTGTTCAAAATTTTAAACAACAAAGTTTCACGCACAGGTTTTATTTTTTCAAGTAATTTTTCAATTATATTTTCTGCATAAGAATAATTTATTTTGCAAATTCCTTTGAAATAAACGTCACCGATTGAGAATATTCCAACATTGAAATCAACTCTATCTTCTTTACAGCGATTTTTTATTACATCCATAAATGAACCAAAATTATCAGATAGAAATCGCTTTGCCAATTCGGGTTTATTTTCTCCTTTTATCTCATCTGCTTTTGTAACGATAACAAATACTGCATCTGTTTTCTTTTTGAAAATATCATTTTTGTCTCGAAAATAAGTTGCAGCGGCATTTAAATAGTTTTCTTGCGTAAGATTATGTTTATCTCTTATTCCTTTTGTTTCTTGTTTGTAATCAATAAAAAAGAAATGTATCTTTTGATTATTGCTATTAAGCAATAAATTCAAAGTTTTGAAGGCGTTTTCTACATTGCCTCTATCGCCATCTTCTAATATTTCACTCCTATGTTCAAGTTCGTAGAAATATTTAAAAACTTCGCCACTCAATTCAAAAAAAGAAACATGTCTATAATTACTCTCTTCTCTTCTTTTCAATAAAAATGGCATATATTGCGTCCTATCTTTTTGAGTGGCCGCAGGTAAATAACCTGTTTTTTTGTTATTAAATAAATTAACTAGACTATCTCTATATGTTGCACCAAATTTGGTTTCAATAGATGGGTTTGTTATTGTGTACTTGTCCTTCATTGTACGTAGGATTACAGATAAGGCACAAGTTTTACCAGACGAAGGTATCCCCCAAAAAAACACATCAGTATGACCAGGAGGTATATCTTCTGGATTTTTCGGAGTGTCATTAAACCTTAATTCTGGCTCATCATAATTAACAACGACATTGTAATCAATATCTAATTGTTCACACAATTCCTGCAATAAATCATTTCCAAGTATATCTCTGATTTCGTCAGGTTTATAGTCATTTATATTATTTTTAATTTCATCAAATTTTCTTTTTTGTTTGGCCGTTTCTTCCGTATTTTTTTGATTTATTTTTTCTTTTACTATTTCACAATAACAACTGTTTGGATAAGTGTTCAAAAAATCTCTCAAAAGCGGCAAAGTTGTTGCTGCATTATAAGCCTTCTCTTCGGCTTTGAATTCATCAAGTTTATTTTTTACTGCTTTTCGGATTTGTATACCGAAATCACCAGTATCTTGTAGTTCTTCGAAAGTAACAATTCCATTTCGAATACCTTCTACAATATCTTCAGCTTTTAAATCTTTTACATTATTTATGTAAAACTCTTTACTTTTCATTATCTTCTCCTAATTTAAATGTTAATAGTCAATATCATAAGGATTTTTTTCTTTACCGTTTTTCTTTCCTGTAAAAATAGAACGTAAAGTATAATTGTTTTTTGAATGCCGCCTAGTAATAAAATACGATATCCACATCAACATATACAATCCTATCGCCAATATTATAGAAAATGGTGTAGGACTGTTTAAGGTTCTAATTTTGTCGGTTACATCATTAAAAGCTAAAGGATAGTCAAAATCGGTTGCTGTTTCGCCTTGCGCACGATATTCGGATAACTGTATGAGTACATTTTTCCAAGAAGTAGTGTTACTATCTACTTTGTTCACTACATCTACAACACCTATGGGTTTCCAGTTAGTTATTGTATTCTTAGCATCAAACAGCCAAGTAGAAGCTATCTGCTTCATTTCTTCGTAATTGGATTGTTCCAGCTTTGCTTTCAAGGTAAACATTTTATTTTCAATTTGCGTACTGTCACTTATGCCATTTACAAAACCATAACTACTATATTCCCCTGGACTTACACTTCTAGCAGCCACAACTGCATTTAAACTATTTTTATACATTCTTTGGCGATTTTCGGAGTAATTTTTGTAATTGTCAAACATATTTGTTGCTTGGTCAATATTAACTGCAAGTTCTTTTTGAATGTCGGCTTTTTTGTCGGAAACACCAAAGTAGTGTGAAAATGGAAATATTGCTATAGAAGCAACTATAACGAACAATAGTAATAATATTCCCTCACAAATAACCTTAGCTTTTGATGGTCTATCTGTCCTTTTCAGTAATTTAGCTACAAAGGCAAATACGCCCAAAGACAGAGCAAATATCACTGCTCGTATTATACTGGCTTTAGTTTCTCCCAGCAAGAGAAAATTAAAACTCAGGAAGCTGATGAAACCAAATAACAGTGTTCCTACTACTATAAATAAATCAGCCCATGAAAATCTTGATTTCATTTTTTGTTCTCCTTATTGTTTAGCTTTGACAATTCGTTATTAATTTCATTCATCTTCCGTTGAAGATTTTCTCGTTCTCTTATTAGCTCGTCTCGTTTATTACTGGATTGGTTGCTAGACTTGGCATTTCCCAAAGTAAAATCAGTTATATGGACAGGTCCATCTTCTTGCTTTATTTTGCCTTTGAATTCCTCTTTTTTGCTACCATATTTTACCATAATTTTGTAAGGAGTTTCATTAATATTTGTTTCATGCTGTTTGTAAAGCCACAGATAAACGCTGTAAGTACCATTTGGAGCTCCACTTTGAGGCCAAAAAATATTCTCAATAGGGTTTTGGCTATCGCCTGGCCTTACATTCATATCAATTTCAAGAAAGCCTCCGCTTGGAACTCGCTTATTTCCGAAAAAAACTTTGTCTCCGTTAGGGTCAACACAAGCCAAGTCTAAATCGTTGTAATTGTTCCAGTTTAAAAGTACTTGCACATCTCCAGTTGAAGGTGTTTCGGGACGATAGTCACAATCGCTAAATTCACCCGACTGTACTTTTTGCAAGGCTTTATCTAGTTGAATTAATTTGCCAATTTTCCCGCTTGTTGCCAAACCTGTGCTCTGTAAAACGCAAGTTATTTGTTCGGCGGTAAGGTTTTCTTTCAAACTTTTCATCAGGGCTATGGAACCAGTCACAATTGGAGCGGCCATGCTTGTCCCGTCCAGTGCTTTATAATCGTTGCCATAGGTACTGTAAATTTTAACCCCAGGAGCAGAAATGGTGGAATAATCTCCATAATTGCTGAAACCAGCCTTGTTATATTCATTGTTATTTTTATCCACAGCCGAAACAACGATAAAATTCTTTGGACGTTTCATAGGATCTACGCCAGCAAGCATATTGTTATTGCCCGCTGCCATTACAATAATAGCATTGTGCTTGTTGGAGATTTTCATTATATGGTTCCACAAGCGTTCTTCTTCCTTAAAACGATTGTTTTGCATATCGTACTGTACATTTTCGGGCAAATTGCTAGGAAACGCTTTTTCTAGCGATACATTGATTACATCCGCACCTTGATAAAGCGCATACAGAACACCGTCTAAAACGGAAGTTGTAGTCATTATTCCCTGATTGTTAGCAACTTGAACTGGCATAAAGGCAATTTCTGGAGCAATGCCCGTAATGCCTATTCCATTGTCCATAATTGCTAGTGCTGTGCCAGCTACATGCGTACCGTGGTCGGGTTGCAATGAGAAAATATTTTTTGAATGTGTCCACACATTATATGGCATCACTACTTTCTTTTTCAGTTCTGGGTGTTCTAAATTGAAACCATTGTCAACAATGGCAACTGTAAGTTGTTTGCCTCCTACATTGCCTTTGGTTATGTCCCATGCTTGTGGCGCATTTATCGCTTTTAAATACCACGATTTATCCGAGTCGCTAAAAGCAGGATCGTTGGGTGTATAATTTGTACCAAATAATGCCTCGTCAAAAACAAAAAGTTCGTATTCTGGAGCGAATTTGGCAGGAATTTCCGTTTTCAGTTGTACTCGTTCTTCGCTCGGAACTTCTATTTGCATACGTTTTACTACATCATCTAAATACACAACTTTATATTTGTCTGGCGGGTATTTTTTATTAAAATCTTTTGCCAAAGCCTCTATGGATTTATCTTCATTTTCCATCAAAACATTTAAGCGATTGCCAATAATGTCGGGATTATTGGGGTCACGGATGATTTTTGTTGTGTCTATAGGCGGCAAAGTGCCTTGGCGCGGCGGTTTACCATAAGGATTACCAGGATTGTAAATGCCTCCGTGATTGTTTGGCGGGTTATCGTGTACCCAAGGCTTATCTGCTATCGGATAAGGAATCGGGGCAGCAGCAGGGCCAATACAAGAACGGAGCAACCAAGCAAGCAATAATAACAGCAGCAATAATAACAGCAACCACAGTAACCATTTTAAACAGCCTTTGCCAAACAAACCTCTCAGCCAATTCCAAAAACGCTTGTACCACGGCATACGCTTTGTAGGAATAGGCGTAATAGGAGTAGAGGGCTTTTCATCCACTATTGCTGATGGTTTTGATTCTGATTCTGGTTCTGGTTCTGGTACAGGTACATTTTTAGGTTTCTTTGCAAATTGATTTTTTACAGCAGTACCTATTGGCGCTCTCACTTCATTCCGTAATTGCATTCCCCAAACACCGAGAACGGTCTTATCGTCAAAGCAATACACAAAATCATCATTGACAAATTTTATAGCCCTCTCAAGACATTCGGCTTCGCTAGTTTTGTTCTCCTGACGGAGTGAATTTGCAACGTTTTTATAATGATTAAGTGTTTCGTTTTTGATTTGATCATATTTTGAACGATTTTCGCCATCCAATTCCGACAAATGTTGCGGTGTTTTGTTATAAAGTTTTGAATGCCAAGTAATAGAATCGCCTTCAACAAATGGTCTCGCTAAAAAATGACGATATTTTTCGTCAATCTTCTTATTTACAATAGATTCTATATCATCAAAACGCTCGAATAAGTTAAATTTGCCAAGTTTTTGAAAATCCTTGAAATATGTTGTATATTCTTTAGTGCTGCAAAGTTTTTCTATTCGTGGCATAATTCCCTAACAGTTAATGGCTTGACATTGTTTGATGATTTCGCCTAATTTTTCATTTGCTATTGGATCGTAGTTCGGAACACCGCTTGCAGTAACGAATCCTGCTTTCAATAAATCACTCCACATTATATAATTGCGGTAATTCGGCAATCGTTTTACTTTCGCTGGTAGTGGATTTTGATTTAGCAAATCAGATAAATTTCCCATATCAGTTATCAACTCAGCAACTTCTTCACTGCTATTTTGTTCAAATTTCAAATCGTTGTGTTCCCAAAATAGTTCGGTAGTGATGTTTTTACGTACATTTTCCAAATCCTTGAAATGTGATTCTGCATAATATTCTAATCCAACAGAATTTATAAATTTATTGATAATTTCCGTGCTAATATCGGCAATCATTTCATAAACCTCTTCGATGTTACGGTAACCATCAACATAATTTCTGATTTTTTCGGCAATGACTTTTGTAATTTGCAATTCTTTAAATAAGTTACGTAGCATATCTTGAATGCTATGCAACCCTTCTTCTGAAAATATGTTGGCAAGTTTTTGTCTGTTTTCAAGCATATATGTATCAAACCAATATGTTTCTAATGCACCTGCCAATACTTGTGAAAAATTCTTGACACGCTGTGCGTTACCGTTAAATAACTCATTCAAATCAATTCCTTCTTCTTTTTCAAAAAAATCTTGACACTCTTTTGATGTCTGCATCTCGAACTTAACACGCAAACGTTCCAAATTGGTCTCAAAGCTATCATTTGGGTTTAACTCAGGTACTTTTAACCGGTATCCGCTGTATTTATCCATATTGACTACATCACGGCGTTCAATATCGCGAATTTTTTCGAGGTAAAGTGCAAAAACATCGCTTTGGTTCAACATCAATTCATTCATCATCGTTCCAAAGAAATAATGATTTACTCCAAACGCAGAAGCCAATTTTGCTTGAACATTACCTGCTGTTTTTATTGCCTTTAATAAACTATCTGCTTTATCAGAGCTGTTGTAATACTCTTTTAGCAAATCAAAAACATCTTGTTTAATAGCATTGAGTTCTCTTATAGTTTTTCCGTGACGAGCGGCGTTGATGTTGTTAGCGGCAATGGTCAATTTATCAATAATCAACTGTGTACCGTCTTCATTAATGCTTGTTGCTTTGTCCCAAGATTCAACAGGATTTTCAAGATGCTGTTTTACAAAATCATATTCAATAAATGACTGACGTAAATCTTTTCGGAAATTAGGATATGTTTGTGGAATAATTTCCTGTTTTTCAATTTTATTTTCGTTATACCCTTCATAAATTTTGCTGTTTGTTTCAGAAGAATAGTAGAAATCACGCAGCAAATAAATATTTTGAAAATTTTGCTTGTTTGTTGTCCATTCGTTTAACCAATGATATGTTTCAGAACCAAAAATTTCTCTCTTTAATACTTTCAAAAAACGCTTTTCCCAACGGCTATCCAAAAAATTACGATTATTTTCTCGGTCGTTATTGAAATCAAACTGTAAATCAAGGTTGAACATTGTAGAAACCACAAACAAAGGTGGTACTTTCGAACCATTTGTACCTTCAATAAAATCATAGCGTTCTTTTGGAGTTTTACCTATCATGTCTCCAATCCAATTTGCCAGCATTTCAGGCATTACACTTTGTGCCGACTGCCTATCGCTATGGCAAAACAAAAGGATATTGATTTTTTCAGAATAAGAATATTTGCTGAACAGATAAGCTACTTTCCCACGTAAAAGCATTTGAGGAATTACTTTGTCGTCAATGTCGTCTTCGTGTATTCCTAAACGATGTCTTGCACCTGGAAAATCAAGCAAGTCCGTGTTTTTCAAAAATTGTTTACTTGTTTCTAAGTCTTTAGGTAATTGAAAAATTAATTCTGCTGTCAAAGCACACAAATACGATTTTGAAAAACTATTGACGATTTTTTCCTGTCCATTTTTCAGAATCATTATCGCAGTTTCTGCTTTGTAATTTGGTTCGGAACCCTCATATTTCCCATAAATTTCGTGTAGACGGGCAACATCAAGCAATGTTCCATTATCACGCAAAACTGTTTCAATTGGCAAATAAATTTCGTTAGTAAAATCTAAATTCCCGTATTGTTTAAGTAATTCAGAAAAAAGTTTAGTAATTTTTTCATTATTATTCCACAATAATGCAAAAATTTCACCCCATTCGTCCAACTGCGTTTTTGTAATCAAGTACGGTATTTTTTCAAAAAAAACAGAATGTATAACATTGGTTGCTTTAGTCGAAAAATTGGAATAAAAATAATCGTAAATATCCAAAATATCATCTTCACCAAGAAACGTTTGCTGTACCGGTTTATTTTCATATTTACTACACAGTATTGATACTTTTTCGCTGATTGCATCGCTTTTCAGAGAAATATCAATTTTTGCTTTCACATCATTATAATAACTGTCGCAAAGAACAAGTACTAAATCGGAAGGCGACAATAGTTTTGCTTTTACAGGGAAAGCAGGATTTTTCCATTCGTAATCAGTAGAAAATCGCGTAATCAAGCTTGTTGATTCTGCACCTTTGCCAATAGGATTGATTTTATTGATAAAATCAAAATTGTTTCCCTCTCCATCAATTACTGTAAAAGGCTTTTTGCTTTCAGACAACAAACCACCCACAAGGTAGGATTTACCCATTTGACTTTCTCCATACATAGCCGCAGCAGGATTGCCTTCCAACGCAAATTTTTTGCGATTCAGCTTACGACGAAAGCTCACAAGTTCACTGTATGCGCTTTTTCCTTTTGCACCTTGCATAGAATCTGTTTCTTTAACCCATTTTATGGATTTTTCAATTATTTCAAGTATGGTATTTATCTTTTGTTCCATTATAATTTCCTTTTAATGTGGGTTCAAATTTGCAAATTCACCTGAATCAAGCCAATAATTTTCATCTTCACTCATACTTTGTACTTGTAGCGAAAAAAAAGCTGATGGTAAATCTTCGTGATTGCGATCTTCTACCGATTCTATTTTCAAAGTTTCCTTGTCTTCTATATAATTTTCGCGTATAATACCGAATTTGTAGGGGCTTAATTTTTTTAGTCGGTCAATTTCAGCATTAACCTTAATCTGTATTTCACCCTTATTTTTATCTTCCAATCCCAATTTATTTTTAATTTTTTCTTCAATTTTATCTCTATTAAAGTCAAGCATATAAAATGGACGAGTAGGATATGACTTTGAATTTAATTGACGTGTCCAAATTCGTAAAGGTAGTTGTAATACTTCTATTTTGGCATTATTTAATTTTGGTTCAATAAACGAATCCTCTTTTTCAGCTCCAGCAAAATATTCAGTGGTAGGCAACATTTTCTTTGTCAATTCACTTAAATCTAATGAAAACCCTTCTAAATTGCCTCTTGTAGAAGCATAATTACCAATCATAGCACCAACAGCAACAATAGATTTTGCGTCTTTGAAATAACCTTTTCCATCTTGAAACGGATACCAAGTGCCTATTCGGTAATCATTCAATGTTATCAATCTGTTGGGCGACACGGCATAATATTTCAAAAATAAATCGGCAAGTGGTTTAAGCGAAGTTGGGCGACCAGAAAGTAATACTATATCGCAATCGTAATATGACAATATAGCAGAAACCTTGCCGACCAAAGTATCAAAAGTGCTTTCTACAATTTTTGAAACAATATCCTTATCGTAATTATATTGTAAGTCTTCAATCCCAAAACCAAAATGTTTTTTAAAATGCTCAAGTACTCTTTCGGTTGGTTTGTTATTTTCAAAAATATCGTTGAAAGTTAAGGTTGCTTTTTCTACTTTATTTTCATTCAGTAATTCAAGAAAATGTGACACTATGGGAACAGAAACTTGTAGATTAAATTCACTCCGAATTTGACGGTGAGTAATATCTTGCCTAGCATTGTCAGGAGCAAAGAAGTCAAGAATTTTCTCAGGGATATTATTTGCCCCTTTTGCAATCAAATACTTGTGAATAACAGCATATTGTCCTTCAATAACAAGTTTTCGTACTAAATTTTTCAATAAATCATCGCCAGCAATGTAAAAACTTTCCCAAAATAGTGGTATCGGTGTTAATTTGCATTGTCTAGCATCATCGTATTTATAGGTAGCAATCATTACATCGGTTGTTCCTGCGCCAATATCTACCGAACCGATAGTGAGCGAGTTTTTGTTGTAATCATCCAAATCATTCCGTTTTTTTCCGTAGAAACTAAACCACTACCTCGCCTGAAGGCGAGGGGTTTTCCTTTTGTCGGCTGAAGCCGACTTATCCACCGGTTATGGTAAAATCATCTTGCGTTTCCAAA
>Ga0268262_10004376_pt1 | contig 14636 bp, 15 predicted proteins | sample TergutNc150P3_FD_190354 | JGI IMG/M metagenome (GOLD analysis project Ga0268262, IMG submission 190354) | Nasutitermes corniger P3 segment gut microbial community from laboratory colony in Florida, USA - Nc150 P3 (SPAdes) (version 2) | ecosystem: Host-associated > Arthropoda: Insects >... | reverse complement strand
ACCCCAACCTCTACCCAACCCAGGAGTGATTTCCATGCGCGTTTTAGGCCTGGCGATTCTCTGGACGGCCCTGGCGGCCGCCCCGGCCCCGGCGGCCGATTCCGACGGCATCGCGGCCGTGGTCAATGGCGACATCATAACCAGAAAACAGTTGGAGAACCGGTTGGATGCCCTGGTCCGCCACGGCCGGCTGCCGGCCGGTCTCGGACGCGCCGACATCAAGGATAAGGTGCTTGAGGATCTCATCGACCAGGAACTCATCAACCAGGCGGCCAAGGCCAAGGGCGTCTTCATCACCGAAGGCGACGTAAACGAGGCCCTGGACAGGATCAAGAAAGAGAACAACCTCACCGAAGCCCAGTTCCGGGCCTCGGTGGCCCAGAGCGGGGTCAGCCTGGAAGCCTTCCGCGAAGACATTCGCCTGGAACTTTTGCGCAGCCGGGTCATAGGCTCCAGCAAGCTGATGAACCGCATAGTGATCACGGACAAGGAAGTGCAGGCCTACTTGAAGGGCGAAGGCCCCCGCCTGGAAACCCGGAGCGGCCGGGGCCTGCGCCTGATCGTCTTGCCCCTGGACCCCAAAAAGCCGGAGGCATCATTGGCCGAGGCGCAGCGCGTCAGGAAAGAGATTGAAAACGGCTTGAGTTTCGCCGAAGCCGCCGGCAAGTATTCCCGGGGGCCCGGCCATGACCAGGGCGGGGATCCCGGCGACGCGGTCAGCCTGGACCAGTTGCCGCCCCAACTCCGGGCGATCCTGGCCCAGCTGCCCCCGGGCCAGCCCACCGAGCCCATCAACGCCGGCAAGGCCATCTTGCTCATGACCCTGGCCGGGGAAGAGCCGGCCCCGATCCCCGGGACGGACGGCCAGTTCAGCCCCGAAGCCCGGGAAAACGCCCGCCGCCTCCTGGAACGCCAAAAAATGCAGCAGAATTTCAATAAATGGATGGAAGACTTAAAGCAGAATGCGGTTATAAAGAAACAGGTCTATTAAGGAAACCGCCTGGCCTGAAACTTAAAACCAAAAAAAGAAACCGAGACTTAGGCGGAGTCTCGGTTTCCACAACAAGGAGAATTTTCGGAGCTTCAGCTATGGCCTTGGGCATGACCAATGCACTGTTTATTGCAAAACTGGCGCCAAACTCAAAAGAAATTCAGACCCGCCAATAATATATTGTAATTTATGGTTAAATTTTAAAAACCCGCAGGCCGTCCCATAAGACTTGATTTGTTGGTCGCCCGCCCCCGGGCCCTGGTTCAAAAATTTGAATTCAGACAAAAAGAAACCGAGACTTAGGCGGAGTCTCGGTTTCCACAACAAGGAGAATTTTCGGAGCTTCAGCTATGGCCTTGGGCATGACCAACGCGGATATATATTGCAATAACCGCGCCAAAATCCATTCCAAGGCCTTAATTATTAACTTGTTAAATTTAATGAATCTTTTTTGGAAGGCGGGCCAGGTCCAGGGCCCGGGGTTCAAAAAAACAGCCAGGGGGGCCGGCCGAATTCAATTATTTGAACTTTTAAACACAAAAATTTGAACTCCCCAGGCCAATTCTTTGAACTGTTATTTTCGCCTTCATGAACCGGAGGGCCTCAAAGCTGCGGCCGCCGGGGAAGCCGGGGGATTTTCTCTGGTAAATCGGGGCCGGGTGTGCTATATAAGACCAGCAGAAACGCGGTTAAGCGGCCCTTGGAACGCGGTGAAAAGCCGAAGTGGTGGAATTGGTAGACACGCCATCTTGAGGGGGTGGTGGGCAACGCCTGTGCCGGTTCGAGTCCGGCCTTCGGCACCAGATTAAAATCCGAGACAGTCCAGCATAAGCCAAAAACCCTTGAAAACCAAGGGTTTTTGGCTTTTTGATTGTCCGCTGTCGTCCAGCCTGATAGCTTGACAGCCAAGACATTTGGGGGCACAATAGGGGGCATAAACCGTGTGGAGGTAGCCCTCATGCCCCCAAGAACGCCCTTGACTGAAATAAAAATCAAAAACCTGGCCAAAAAGGAAAAAGCCTACAAGGTTTTTGACGGCCAGGGCCTCTATTTGGAGGTCATGCCCAACGGCAGCAAAAAGTGGCGGCTCAAATACCGGCTTAAGGGGGTGGAAAAAAGAATCTCCTTGGGCGGCTACCCTGAGGTCTCATTAAAAGATGCCCGCCTGTCCATTGCCGAAGTCAAAAAAGCTCTCCGAGACGGCAAAGACCCGGTCGCTGAACGCAGAGGTTCAGCGGAGGAGGGCCTCGCCGCCTTGCCTTCCCCCTCTTTCGCTCAAGTCACCGAAGATTGGCTAAAGCGTTTCTCGCCTCATTGGGCACCCAAAACCGTCAAGAAAAAGCTGGAACATCTCCGCAATCATATCCTGCCCGCCACAGGAGAAAGACCCATCGCCGAAATAACCCCATCGGAATTTCTGGCCAAAGTTTTGCGGCCCATAGAATCACGGGGAACCCTGGAGACGGCCCATAGGGCCAAGATGCTTTCCGGGCAGGTCTTCCGGTTCGCCGTCGCCAGCGGAATCATCAACGCCGACCCCACCCAAACCCTGAAGGGAGCCCTGCCGCCGGCGGCCATCAAGCACCGGGCTTCTATCACCGATCCCGCTAGAATCACCAAGTTGCTACGCGACCTGGACAACTACGATGGGCACATAGTTGTTAGATATGCCCTCAAACTGACGCCTCTTTTGTTCGTCAGGCCAGGCGAACTCCGCCATGCCGAATGGCCGGAAATCAACTTGGAAGAGGCTATCTGGCGAATCCCGGCCGAGAAAATGAAGATGAAAACCCCTCACCTAGTCCCTCTGGCCACCCAAGCCGTGACCCTATTGGCCGAACTCCGGGAATACACCGGCGCCAATAAATGGGTTTTCCCTGGACTTCGAGCCGGCGACAGGCCAATGAGCGATGCGGCGGTAAATGCCGCCTTGCGCTACCTCGGCTATGAAAAAGAGGAAATCAGCGCCCACGGATTCCGGTCAATGGCCTCGACGCTATTAAATGAGCAGGGCTATAACCGCGATTGGATTGAGCGCCAACTGGCCCATTCTGAGCGTGACGGTGTTCGAGCCGCCTACAACTACGCCGAATATCTGCCCGAGCGGCGGAAGATGATGCAGGATTGGGCGGATTACCTGGACGGCTTACGCGCCCAGACCGGTCGTATAACTGAGCCTATGGCGAATACATGAGCCCTGGGGTCATTGGCCCCAGCCCCCATAATTCCGCGTCTGTATAACTTGGCCTGGGGTGAATATGTGAGCCTCCACCCGTTGTCCATTGCTCCCCGGTCGAGCGGGACGGTCGCCCACGGCTTCACGAAGTGAAGCCTAGTGGGCTATGCTTTGCCCCGGCCAAAGACTCCAGGCGAAGGCTGTAAGGCGCAAGGCAAACCCCGGCGGCCGGGCATCGCGGCCATGACTTTTTTCGCCTATTCGGGTATCATTCAGACCAATGCTGGACAAAAAACAAATTCCCGTTGTAAAGCTTAAGCAGGCTTACGAGCTTAGTGAGCGTGAGGCCTACGAGCTTTTGGGCGCTCTTTCGCCTGATAATGTTTTCCCGTATGCCCTCTGGCAACAGGCCTATACCGAATTTTGGGAATGCTTATTGCGAGTGGCTTCAGTTCGTTACCAGGTTGAAAATCCGCCCTTTCCAGAAGTCGAAACATTGCCGCCGAAACACTTCGCAACAAATCTCTGCAGAAGGCCGATGGTAAGTTTTTTTGCGTCCGTTTCCCAACTTCTCGAAATATCCGCTCTGGAACAAGGGCTTGATTACATAATCGAGGCGACCTATGGCGAAGAAGGTTTTCCGTATCAAGAAGAAAAGGAAGCCCTTTTTAAGGCCCTACGAGAAGAAGAAATTGCCAATCGGGCCAGAGTGTCCGGCCCTATGAACATAAGCTCAATGCGGGCGGTTGACTATTTTTGTATTGAAGAATCTTTTTTTGACACAATTGTTGTGGACAAAGCCGCCGCTGTTCGCTATCTCCATTTCTGCGGCCATTCCTTGCGCCGGGAAGTCAAAGGTCTTTCCCAGGACTTTGTTGAGCGCCTAGTCGCGTATGCCGCCACGCCTCAGACTTCGGAAATGTCCCCCTCAACCTCGCCCAAGACCCAGGAGATTGTACCTCAAATTCCGCTACAGGCCTCGGAGACTGTCCCGCCGCCTACAAGCCCTGCGGTGATTCATGTGCCCCGCGCCCTATGGGAAGGCAAGAGGCATCAAGCCATCCGAGACAGTATGCGGCAACAAGAATTCGCCGACCCGGTAATAGCCTATGTTCTTTACGAATGGCATGGCCTTAAGAATAAGACAGAGATAGGCCGTTTACTTGGCCCGGATAACAAAGTCGATAGCACCTATCGCCGCCTTGCGGACAGACTTTTAACCGAGGCTGAATCCCTGAGCATCCAACCCGCCTGAAATCCGCCTGTTTTTTCAGCGTTTTTTTATTAAACGCCCGTTAAACGCCTCCCAAATGCGCGGACAACGCCTGCCTGACTGTGGCTTAATAAGCTCCTGAAATAACACAATACTTCAGGAGGTTTTAATGTCTCAGTTTCCCCCCGCAATACCCTTTACCGGGTTTCTTCGCCTGCCCCAAGTTCTCGCCATTTTCCCCATCGGTAAAAGCACTTGGTGGGAGGGTTGCAAAACAGGCCGCTTCCCGAAACCGGTGAAACTCGGCCCGCGCACCACGGCCTGGCGGGCGGAAGACATCGCCGCCCTGCTGGAAAAATTTGGAAGGACGGAACAATGACCCGCAGAGACTGGCTTATGAAATCCAGGCCCGAGGGGGAATAGCCATGTCCTTTCTTGTCCTCCACATGGATAAATTCAAAAAAGAGGCGGTCCGGGGCATCCAGAGTCATAATCAGCGAGAGCGCAAGAGCCGCTCCAATCCCGATATTGATTATGAGCGGTCAAAGTTTAACTACGACCTGAATAATGCCTCGCCCGTCAGCTATCAGCGGGTCATCGACGCCCGCCTTGATGCTTTGAACTTCAAGAAGGCCATCCGCCACGACGCCGTGCATATGTGCGGCCTGATAGTGTCCTCAGACTCCGAATTTTTTACCAGATTGGGTGAGGCCAAAACCCGGGCCTTCTTTGAAACGGCCAAAGAGTTTCTGGAGCGTTTCGTCGGTCCGGAGAACGTAGTATCGGCGGTAGTCCACCTGGATGAAAAAACACCTCATCTGCATTTCGTCCACGTTCCGGTTACGGTGGATGGCCGCCTGAACGCCAACAAAATTTACACCCGCGAAAGTCTGAAGAAGCTGCAAACGGAATTGCCTCGGTATCTGCAAAGCCGTGGTTTTGAAATTCAACGTGGAGTGGAGCAGACGCCAGGGGCGGCCAAGAAGCATCTGGATACCCGAGAGTTCAAGCAACAGCAGGAGGCCCTCGACAGTCTGAAAAATGAAGCCGCCGAAGCTCGTCATAGCCTGGAGTCAATACAAAAAGAAGTCGACCATATCCAGCAAATGAAGACGGCTGAAGCCGTCCGGTTGAAAGAAGTATCCCGGCAGGCCCAGGAGGCGGAAGACATTTTGCGGCAAGAACATGGTTTGCCCAAGCCCGGTTTCTTGGTCTCCAAGAGCCATTATCAACAGGCCTTGACGATCATTGAACGCCAGAAAAAGGCTCTGGCCGACAAGAACCAGGTGCTGGCGCGTAACCGGTGCCTGGAGGCCCAGCAGGCCAAAATTGACCAGAAGATCGCTGTTATGGAAGAAGCGGCCGCCAATAAAATCCGCCAGCAGGGGGAGGTTCTCAATGCCGTCAAAGCCGAGCTGCGCCAGAGGGAAGAAAGTTATAAATCTCTGGTGGAACAGTTCAGCCGGGCGCTTGCAGATTACCGACGCCTAAAAGAAGAAGATGAAGCCCGAAAAAAGGAAGCGCGGGCGCGAGAGGCCGTTGAGCTCGCTCCGCGTCTGAACGAAGAATCCAGGCAACGGGCTCAGGCCCGATCGGCAACTCAGGAAATCGGCGGCGGGCAAGAACGAAAATCCGCCCCCTCGCCAGAGCCGGAGAAGGAGCCGTGTTTTACCTTGGGCTACTGACAGTCATTTTTACCGGGGTAAAGCATAGCCCACTAGGCTTCACTTCGTGAAGCCGTGGGTGAGCGCCCCGCTCAACCGGGAAGCCGGGAAAGATCGGCCCCCAAGAAATAGTCCCTTACCGGGGGCTAATTATAAAGAAAGGAATATTCGCCATGAGCATCACTACGAAAGACATCAAGACCATCAAGGCCGACCTGGTCAGACGCCGCAAGGCCCGCTTCACGATAACTGACGAACGTGACCTTTCCGTTAAAGAGACCATTCTGCGACTGGCCCCGGAACTCCGCCGGATGAAAAAGCGGGGCTTCACCACCGCAGAGATGATTGAGGCTTTAAAAGAAAATGGACTCAACGTCAAGGGGGCAACCTTGAACCGTTACCTGGCTGAGGCTCAGCCGCCTAAACCTAGTTCCATCTATGGACGCCGCAGGAGCAAAGAGACCGTGCGACAAGCAGAGCAAAAGAGCGATGAGGCAAACGATGAGGTCAACGTCATAAAACCTTTAACTAACCAGTCACAGCCCTAAAGATGGTAATATGGGCTATGGGGACTACGAAACGGTCATAGGAGAACAACGATTATCAGATAACGCCTGATTATGCTATTAAATTGGCTGCCAATTTTGTTGCATTTTTTTGGGGAAGATGTTAAAATATGTCAAATAAACCAATTGGGCCACCCTTCGGGCCTACAGGGAGTATATTTTGAATTTCCAACAGGGTTTTTAACAACGCACATCTCCATAACTTTTCCCTAAAAATATGGGGATTCGCTGTGGACGGCTTATGGTAGCGTTTCTGATCGCTCAATAGCTGGCCAAACAGAACGGGGTGAAACTGGAGGACATTCTTATACCGGTGGGGACATATCTCTCATTCGGCAGATTCGACTCTTTTATTTGGCGCATACGGAATTCTTCAAACTGAAGCAAAACTTACTGGTCGGCAATAATGACTCTGATGGGCCACTAAAGATTGGGAACCATGACAAACGATATCAAAATGGCAAAAACCGCTCTTACCAAGTTCCATCAAGATATGGCGGCCATGAATCGATTGGCCCCTCCGCCCTATTTGAGCATATTGGCGCAAATGGAACGAATAATGGCACCCTTACGTGCTCAACATTTAGAAATCAGCCGCGCTTTCGGAATGTCTGAATCTGCGGCCAAGATACAGGAATTCGTCAATGCCAATCAACACTGGCAAGAATTGAGAAAACAAGCCACAGCGACAAACCATTTTGCCAAGAGTTTAACATCTGCACATCAGTCATTGCTTGAAAGTATCAAGCCTATCCAGCAGTCCTTATTACATTTTTCACAGCTTCACGCATCTATTAAGATGGTCCGCGATACCTCAATTCGACTTGGCGCCGCAGAACGGCTTATGGCTGGTATTGATTTAGAGGCAATAAAAAATCGTTTTCAAATTAATATGCCAATTATCTTGGGTCTGGAGTACTCAATAACCCAGGTAATAACCTCGTATGGAAATCTATCAGAATCATTGCGGGAGATTTCGGACATCACGCGTCTGCCCAACTTTGTTTTACCCGGTGCCACTCGTGAAATCTACGCCACCAGTTTAGCGCTCAATACTCTTCATTCTTGTGAACAACGGGATGAGGAAGAGGCTGAAACGAAAAATCAGTTTGTAGCCGTTGCGGAACTGGAAACATCAGACTGTATTGTTCTCCTACAGCAAATCGCTCCAGAGCTTGCACGACCTTATATTGGCGCTCGGGAAGCCCTACACGGAGACAATGCCGACCGTACAAGACACATTCTAAGTTCACTCAGAGAACTATGGAACCATCTGCTCAGGCGATTGGCACCCGACGATTTAGTTGCCGCATGGATTACAGGGATTACCAATCATGCTAATTTATTACATAAAGGAAAACCAACCCGTCAAGCCAGAGTGCTGTATGTCTGCCGTGAGTTGAACAACGAGCCGCTAACCGACTTCTTGTTGCACGATACCAGGGCACTAGTGAAACTAATTGAATTGTTCAATCGTGTCCATGAGTTGGAGATGGATCTGACCTATGAACAGCTCCGGGCAATACTCCTAAAAACCGATTCATGGCTTATGTACATACTTCAAATTTTTTTTAAAGTAGATTAAGAGGCATCTATGCAAGAGAAAACTACGCTGTGGGCTTGGTCTTTTTTTCCCAGAATCATGCCAGGCAGATATATGGCCATGCTTCAAGTCTTCACGAGCGCGATCAGATTTATTGCCTTCAAAAACAAAGCATATTTACAACTACGCTCTTTGGTGGCACATTCATACCTAGTTATTTCCAATATGTTTGAACCTGCAATTGTCATTCTTGTCGCTTGCCTCACTCACTCAAATCTATTTTGTCTCACAACTTTTTACAAGGAGCTAGTATGCCCAATGTTTTGAAGACGGCGATTGAAGAGTCTGTCAATACTGACAACGATTTCAATATGGATGTTCTTGTCGGCAAGGCATGGCCGATTATTGAGGCTTGCCCACGTTTGAGCGACATTTTAGCAGGGTTGCGGGATGTACTTGGTAATAAAAGCTACAAGAAATTATCCCAGACAATTTTACGAAACGTCTTTCTTATAGAATTAGTAAAGATTCCGAAAATAGAAACGACCAAATTTAGACATAGGTGGTATGAACAGCTCAATGATGACCCTCGTAAATGTTCGTTTGAAGAATGCCTTGAAATAACATTAGACCTCTTAGGGCAATTGCCAGAATGGCTAACAAACTCAAGTCATGCTGAAACTCTTGCATTATCATTTGAATATAGTCTTTTACCATATGAAGCTCCAATTGACTATACCTGCCGTTTGGCAAATAATGGAAAAATTCATACACAAGGAAACCTAGTTTGGTATTATGATCAGTTGATTCTTCGCACACTTAAGCTAAGAAAATACCTGATAGGGTCTGAACAAAGTCCAGATGCTAGTTTTTTTAATAAAGTTTTAAAAGACAAGATCAAGGTAAAAACATATCTTACAGATCGTGTATTAACTGGAGATTACAAAACAAATAGAGAAAAACGATGGGAAACGCATCCGTCATCAGTTCATTTTGCCGAACGCAAAATTTGCATGGCAATAGAATATACTCTGGTTACACAACTTTGTCATTTTCAAGGGTTCCCAGAAGATTTTCGTCAGCGCCTTCAAGAAGAGGGTATCCTGGACCAAAATCCTATGCCGGCTTTATGCCAGATCACAGGAGATGTGCTATCTTATGAGGCATTTCGTAACGAGCTTTTAAGTCCAACTCATGGGAAATCTGATTTTCAGGTAGGACATCTTAATCCTTTGAAGCACGAGGATGTACACAATCAAAGCTCTGGGCATACCGCGGAGAACATCAGTTGGATTTCTGCAGATGGGAATCGTATCCAGGGGAGTCTAAGCCTTGGGGATGTGCGGATGTTAATTAAGCGCATCGCAGAAAACTATACAGCCCAAGATTGGTGGCCGAGACCAAGAACTTAATGATTGATTAAGCAGGTATTGTTTATGAAACTCTTATGCGCCAACTACGCGTTTTGCCTCAAGTGCTAGTTCCTTTGCTTCCATACGGCGTTCAATTGCAGACTGTACAAGTTCGGTAATCCTCTTCCTGTCTTTTTTGTCTCTAGGAATCGGAATAATAAGTTCGTTTATTCTATCGCCTAGACTATCTATGATGTCTTGCGTGAACTGCTTGGAGCGAATTTGTTTTTGTACTGTAGAACTAGAAAGTATTGCCAAAAGAAGATAAGGATTAAGGTCAAGGTCATTTTTGTTGACTCGTATTTTATATAGATGGCTTTGGTATAATATTTTCTTATCCTGTTCAGTTACAAGTGCACATGTTCCAATAAGATATGTACCATCACGAACCATGAAAATGTCACCTGGCTGGACATCTTGTTTCGAATTTAACGAGTTGTAAATTTCTTCTGAAACCCCATGCTTAGGATCTGCTTTTAATTCCCAATTGCTCATATCTGAAGTCCTAATAAATGGTATTGATCCGGTGCTATATGCAAGCTTCCCAATTTCATTTCCTGTAGATATACTCAATATCCCATTAATAACAAGAGTACCAAAAAGATATATGTCATGCGTGCTGTGTAGTGCATCAATGTCTTGTTCTTGCTGTGGATCATAATAACGTGGGCAGAGAATATTCGATGATAATTTATTTTTTCGTATTACAAAGCCAAGACTGGAGTCCATGATTTTTTCGCCAGTTGCATAGTTTCTAAAATTTATACCAATGTCTGGAAGATCATTGTGGGGGATATATCTAGCTCTAGAATCTTGACCACACCATTTAGCCTCTGCCATGAATACGGTGGAACTTTTATTTAAATCATTATCTCGTTTTGTTGCTACTAATAGACAGGTTTTTGTGTGAGTGCCGCCTTTACCAGAAGTTTTAAAGAGAGTTTCCGGCATTCCAAGAACGGCATGAAGATCCGTGTATGTCATTAAATAATCAACAACGTGTCGATAAGATTTATTAGATAAAAGACTTTCTGGAACAACCATACCGAGCCTACCCTCGGGTCTCAGCAAAGATAGGCAGCGTTCAACAAAGAGGACTTGAGGCGGGACATTTCTTTGCACTTCAGACGATGGGAGAAGTCTCCCAGATCTTTTTTCTTTGGTCCATTTTTTTGCAAGATTAAAGTTTTGCAAAATATTAGAGTTTGCAGCAACAATATGCACGCCAAACGGCGGATTTGTTAGGATAATATCTACCCCATCTTCTGGTAGATGTTTGAGAATGCCACCGTTGCCATTTGTCATAGCTATACTGTCGCCGCAAATAATTTTAGGGTGACCTCCAGTTAACAACGCGATGTGTGCCCTGGCTAACTTCGCAAGATATGCGTCTTTGTCGATTCCATAGAAATTTTGTGATGACTCCTCTTTTATTTTTGATGTAGATATTTTTTGTTGAACATAATAAGCACAGACAGACGTAAGAAATCCACCAGCACCGCAAGCAGGGTCAAGAATCGTTTCGCCAGGTTTAGGGTCAATCGCTGTTACAAGAAGATTTGTTACCGAACGTGGTGTAAAAAACTGTCCAGTATTTCCTTTGGCCTCGCTTCCCGTAAAAGCTTCAAAAGCATCACCAATGGGGTCACTAATTGCATCCATTATAGAAAAATCAAGTGCTTTTATAACATAAGCAAGAGTGCCTGGGTCTAAAAGGATTTCTGAATCTTTGGTGTATATGTCAGTGAACTCTTGCCTAACATTTACAAATATTGATCGTATTTGCTTTGCAAGATCGAAGGGTTCCGCATTGACATCAGGTGGTTTTGCTTCTCCTTTTTCAATGAGTAATTTGCAAAATAAACATTTTAAAACCTCATCCAAGAGGGAATCGTCCCGTGTGGCACCAACGAATTGACCTGCAAGAAAGTTACGAATGTCCCGGAACACTTCTTTGGGAGTCCGAGGATTTCTGAACAAAGTAAGCTGATTATCTATCAATGCCGTCTGCTTGCGCCTCATATTTCAGCTCCAGGATGTGTTTGTTGATATTATTAATACATATCATGTTTTGATTTCTGTTGCAAGCGCCCGAGGATTTCTTGTGTGTCAGCGGTATATCCAGGTCTGAACACCTCAATTAAACTTAATAGCTGATAAATTTTGCTGAAAATTCATTATATTAACGATGACCTTGCAAATCATGCGACAGCCTTCAATTCGCTAAATTTGGGGACTAGGGGCATGATTGGGGGCACAAACAATCATATAAATAATAAAATAAATAAAACCAAGATATTATCATTGATATCGAGTCCGGCCTTCGCACCAAAATCGAATCTCAAGAAGCCCCGCAAAGCCTTAAAAGCCTTGCGGGGCTTGAGTTTTATTGGGGTTGACACTCTGAAATACAAGGGTTTTGGGCTGTTTGGTTCTTCGGCGTCGTGCGGCCTGATACCTTGACAGCCAATACCTTGTTTTTGTTATAATAGAAGATGTTTTTTGAGGCGTTACAAATTTGGCCGGCCAGCCCGGCAATCGGCGGAGGGGGCTTGGCGGGCGGATGAGGGCTTTAATGGGTGTTCTTTCATCAAGGAAGCCAAATTTCAATCAGGAAGGGAAGGCCGATGAAAACTTATACTGGTACCCGGTCCGAGTCGGGAGTTGCCGTTTTGGTCGATGGCCGGCCCTTGGCCCCGCGTCTTGATTGGCAGAATCACAGCCCGGCCGGTTTTGAGTGGGGAGACGGCGGCGGCGGTTCGGCCCAATTGGCCCTGGCCATCATGGCGGATTTCTGGGGGCCGCCCTGCCGGGCCCTGGTCATGGCGCGGTATCAAAAATTCAAGCTGGATGTGGTCGAAAACTTTCCGCGCGAAGGCTGGGAATTGACCGGGGAGCGGCTTGAAAAATGGCTGACCGAGCAGGAATGCGGCTCTATACATAAAAGCATTAAATTTTGATTTTTAAAAAATTTAATGAGGTTTTTTGTTCACTGACCAGGCCGTACGCGTTTTTTAACAGGAAGGGCCTCGGCCTCAATGACCGCTCAAGAAATGGAAGAGCCGGTATAGAAACCCGTGTTTTTTACGGCTGGCGGTTCCGGAAGCCGGCCGGTTTTTTTTGTAGAACTCCGCGAAAGCCCGGTCCTGGTTCATTATGTGCGTCGTGAACCATTGAACCAGGAAGTGGTGGATATCCTTCACGGTCTCCGCTTGGCGGGCCTGGCCGTCGGTCTCATACCGTTTTTTTAAATCCTTGAAGCGGCGGGCAAAATCGGCATGGCCATTACGGTGCGCCGCCAGTCCGTGATAGCCAAGGGCGACTTGGGCCTTCTCCTCGGCGCCGAAGTGCCGGCCCGCATATTGGGCCAAGTAGTCGAGGGTTTCCGGGATTTGCCCGGCCCGGGCCGGGTCCATAAGGATTTCGGCCTGCCGGAAAATCTCCTTGTGCTGCGCGTCCAGCTTGGGAATGCCGGTGACCAGGTCGGCGCGCCAATACTGGGGCGCCGGGCCGGAGGAGCCTTGGGCGGCGTGAACGGAAACGGGCGCGCTTGAATGGCGGGAGACCGCGGCTCTCCTGGCCTGCCTGGCCTGGCTATGGTCCCGGTAATAGGCCGCGAAATCCTTGTCGTGGACCATTATGTGGTCCTTCAGCCAACGGATCACCGTCTGGTTGATTTCCGTCGCCAATTTGAACTTGATGTCTTCGCTGGCTTCTTCAACCTTTTTTTTAAGTTCGCGAATTTTATCCGAAAAGGCAACGTGGTATTTTTTGTGGGCTTCGGCTTTGGGATATTGGACGGCGGCCTGGAGGCCCTGCTCATCTATGAAGTGCTTGAGCACATAGTCGCCCAAAAAGGAGATGGTCTCATTGATGCGGCCGACCTTGCTCCGGTCCAGAAGGATTTCGGTTTGGCGGAACAGCTCTTTGTGCTGTTCGTCAATCTTGGGTATGCCGGTTTCAAGTTGGTCGTTCCACTGCATCTGGTCAACCCTTGGTGGCGGCCGGACCCTAATTTGTAGTGATCGGCGTCTTGAAAAGCCGGCCCAGTTTTTTGGCCAAGGCCGGCTTGAGGTGCTGCTTGCCGGTTTCCAGGAGCGAGATCTGGTTCTGGCTGACCCCGGCCTTGTCGGCCAGGTCTTTTTGGCTCAACCCGGCCTTGGTTCTCAAATCGCGGATCAAGGCCGCGGTTTCAGGCGAGGCCGGCGCTTGGCCCTCGGCGGTCCGGCGGCTTCGGCCCGGCCGCGCGGGGGCGGCCTTGGCCCCGGCTCCGCGAACCTGGGCACCCTTGGCGCGGGACGTTTTCGGTTCCAGGCCGGCCTCATGGCCGGCCAAGGCCAGCACAGCCGCCAAGGCCTCGGAAACCAGGGGGTATTTTTTCTTGTTTATTTTCAGGTTGACTTCGACAAACCGACCGTCCGTTGGCGTCTTTAGCGGCATGACCTTCTCGCTTGTTTTTGGGATTTATAGCTTTGAACAACTCCGAATATATGCCCGATTATAGCCGCTGCGGAAAAAAAAGTAAAGCCGCCCCCCTTCGGGCCGGGCGGGAGCCTTTATTTGCCGCAGCATTGCTTGAATTTCTTGCCCGAACCGCAGGGGCAGGGATCGTTGCGGCCGATTTTGGGGGCGACGCGGGTTTCCGGCCGGGGTTTTTCCGGCTCGGCGGCTTCGCGGCCGCGGGAGAGGGTCAGGCGCTCGGGACGCGCCTTGGGGGCCAGGTCGGCCACCTCATCTTCCCGCTTGACCTGGACATGGGTGATCAAGGCGATGGATTCGGCCCGGACCCGTTCAATCATTTCGTTGAACAGTTCGAAGCCTTCCCGTTGATACTCGCGTAAAGGGTCTCTCTGGCCGTAGCCGCGCAGACCTATGCCGTCCTTGAGCCGGTCCATGGACAAAAGGTGATCCCGCCACTGGCTGTCCAAGGCGTGGAGGAGAAGCCAACGGACCAACTCATCGGCCAGGTTCGGCCCCAGTTCCTCCCGGCGGGCCAGGAAGGCGGCCTTGGCCCGGTCATAGACCGCCTGGGCCAGGGCATCGGCCGTGAAGGTTTCAAAATCGTCCATGG
>Ga0268262_10004375_pt1 | contig 14637 bp, 10 predicted proteins | sample TergutNc150P3_FD_190354 | JGI IMG/M metagenome (GOLD analysis project Ga0268262, IMG submission 190354) | Nasutitermes corniger P3 segment gut microbial community from laboratory colony in Florida, USA - Nc150 P3 (SPAdes) (version 2) | ecosystem: Host-associated > Arthropoda: Insects >... | reverse complement strand
GGGATATGGCAATGGAAAGGAAAGACGGCCCGATTGTGCTGGCCCTTACAAGGCAGAACACCGTTGTCTTTGCCAAGGAAGATCCCGAATGGAAGAACAAGCTCCGCGCAGGCGCGTACATCGTTAAAAAGCCTTCCGGGCCTGTCGATGTGGTTCTTATTGCCACTGGTTCAGAAGTAAACCTCGCCCTGGCAGCCGCGGAGCTTTCAGGAAAAAATGTGCAGGTGGTTTCCATGATAAGCCGCGAACTCTTTGAGTCCCAAAGCGAGGCCGTCAGGAACAGCGTTGTTCCTCCGGGCGTGCGAACCGTTGTCTGTGAAGCCGCTGTCCGCCAGGGCTGGGAGCGCTGGGCGAAACCGGAAGACATCTTCACTATCGACCGCTTCGGCGAGTCTGGCCCTTATGAGAAAGCGGCGGAGTCTCTTGGGTTTACGGCGAAGGCCCTGGCGGAGGTTATTGGGCGCTGAGGGCGCTCAGAGTTTTCAATTTAAGTGCCTGGAATAATGCAAAAGGAAAGAATATGAAAAACCAAAAATATAATTTTATGGCCCTTGTTTTTGGGACGGTAGCTATCCTGGTGGTGGCTGATTTTTTAATTCTGCTTTTTTTTGATAACACTTTTTCCTATCTCCGTTTCCGTTTCGGTGTACCGGCTTTGATCTTCCTCGTTATTTACTGCGTTGTATTAGGTAGAGGTGCGCGGTATTTTGACTATAACTATTTTTCCAAACTGGACGAGAAACAAAACTTGCTCTGGCTTAAAAAAATAGGGGGCATGCCGATTAAAAATATCGCCCTAAATGTGGCTACCCACACTATTTTTATTGGGATTGTTTTTATTAGCGATTATCTTGGCGTTGACCAGGCCATAAAGACGCCGCTGTTTTTGGCTTTAATGTCTTTTGGAATATTGGTTGGGGCAATTATTTATGTTCTGGGGGACAGTATGGTTTTCCATACCCTTCTTTCGCATAATTTTACCGACTACCCCCGGGACTGCCGGGAAAATCGGCAGGAAGCCAAGTCATGGATCTTCCCTTTGGTGTCAGTTCTGGCCAGCATACTTTTTACCTGTTCCGTTACCATACTGGGCATTCACCGCCTTGGAAGGACTCTGGATGCGCTGAAAGGAAGCGCCGTTTTTTCTCTCTTGGTTCCAATGTTCATTTTCGCATTTGCTTTTTTTTGCATGGCCATATCCTTCAAGAAAAACACAAGGGCGATCTACACTTCAATAATCGCGCAGCTTGAAAATCTTTCTTCCGAGCAAAAAGATCTTACAAAGCGAATTTCGATTTGCACTGTAGACGAGCTTGGTACAATCTCCGGTATGGTGAACGCATTTTGCGATCATTTGGGTACCGGAATCGGGACTATAAAACACAAGGTCAACGCCCTGACCAATACCGGCCATGAGCTTTCCACGAATATGGCAAAGACTTCCAGGTCGGTAGACCAGATATCGGAAAATTTTGAGGGCGTGAAAACCAAAATGAGCAAGCAGGAAGAAAGCGCCGCCGAAGCTGACAAAGCGGTTAGAATCATTAAGGATAGCATCAGCAGCCTGAATAAACTGATAGAAGACCAGTCCGAAAGCGTCAATACCTCGTCTTCTGCCGTAGAGGAAATGACAGCCAACATTCACTCGGTAACCAAAACCCTGATAGAAAACAGCAAAAATGTCAGCGAACTGACCGAAGCGTCTGAAAACGGCAAAACCGGGCTTCAAACGGTTGCGCAGAAGATACTGGAGATCGCCAAAGATTCCGAGGGGCTTTTGGAAATCAACGCGGTAATGAACAACATAGCCAGCCAAACCAACCTCTTGTCAATGAATGCGGCTATAGAGGCGGCCCATGCCGGTGAAGCGGGAAAAGGTTTCGCAGTAGTTGCCGACGAGATTCGCAAACTGGCCGAATCGTCAGGGCAGCAGTCGAAAACGACCGCATTGATGCTGAAAAAGATAAAAAGTTCCATAGACAGCATTACCGTTTCATCCAACGATGTTCTTTCCCGTTTTGAAGTTATTGACACGGGCGTGAAAACGGTTTCCACGCATGAGCTTAATATCCGTAACGCAATGGAAGAACAGGAAGTAGGCGGGAAGCAGATACTGGAATCTATGGACCGCCTGAAAGATATAAGCATATCAGTAAAGAAGGGTGCGGAGGATATGCTGCAATCGGGCGATCATTTGAACCGGCAGACCAGTGATTTTATAAAGATCAGCAATGAAGCCGTAAGCGGCATGAACGAAATAGTAAACGGCGCAATGCAGGAGATAAAAGTCGCGGTAAACATTGTGGATGAGATGAGCGCCGAAAACAGCCGGAACTTCGAGGATCTTAAAGCGGAATCATCGAAATTCAAGGTAGAATCAGGCACTGGAAAGAAAAAAATAATTGTGATAGACGACGAGGAAACCATTCTTTCTATGACAAAAGGAATGTTGGACAGTGACTATGATGTGACTACCGTCAGATCCGGCAAGGATGCGCTTAAGCTATTCTACGATGGTTATGTTCCCGATTTGGTGTTATTGGATTTGGCCATGCCTGGCCTGGGCGGATGGGATACCTTTATCAGGGTACGGGATATAAGCCAATTACACAGAACTCCGATAGCGATATACACCTCATCGGAAGACCCGAAAGACACTGCTCGTTCCCGTGAAATGGGGGCGGTTGACTATATCAAAAAGCCGTGCAAAAAAGGCGATCTAATGGAAAGGGTAGGGAAAATCCTGAAAAGATAAATGAAAAACCAAAAATATAATTTTCTGTTTCTTGTTTTTGGGACGGGAATTGCCCTGGTGGCGGCTGATCTTCTTATACTGCTCTTTTTTGAGAATTCTTTTTCTTATCTTCGTTTCCGTTTCGGAATTCCGGCGCTGATCTTTCTAGGTCTTTATTGCTCGATTTTGGGAATGGGCGCGCGGAATTTTGATCATAACTATTCTACAAACCTGGACAGGGAACAGTATTTGCTCTGGCTTAAAAAATTAGGAGCTGTGCCGATAAAGAAGATTGCCCTTAATTTGGCCACCCATGCCGCTTTTTTTGGGATTATTTTTTTTGGGCAGTTTTCTGGGCGTTGATCCTTCCATCAAATTGCCGCTGTTTATGGCATTGCTATCCTTTGGGATGCTGGTGGGGACAGTTCTTTATGTGGCGGGAGACAGCATGGTTTCAAGTACATTGCTTGCCCATAATTTTACCAGATATCCTCTTGACTGCCGGGAAAAACGTCAGGAAGCCAAGGCATGGATCATTCCCATAGCAACAGTCCTGGATACCCTCCTTTTTAGCTGTTCCGTCACCACGCTCGGCATTCACCGGGCCGTCGGTGTTCTGGACGCGCTGAAAGGAACCGCCCTGTCCTTCATATTTATCCCGCTGATTGCTTTTTTCATCAGTATTTTTTTAATGGCCGTAATTTTCAAAAAGAATGTGGGAGCGATCTACACTTCGGTAATCGCGCAGCTTGAAAATCTTTCCTCGGAGCAGAAAGACCTTACAAGGCGAATATCAATTTGTTCTGTAGACGAGCTTGGTACAATCGCCGGTATGATGAACGCCTTTAGTGAACATCTTGGAAATGGAATCGGGACAATAAAATACAAAATTAACGGGCTTGACCATACCAGTTTTGAACTTTCCGCCAATATGGGAAAAACTTCAACAGCCGTGGATGAGATTTCATCGAACCTTGGCAGCATGAAAAATCTCATGGTCAAGCAGGAAAACGGCGCGGAAGAAGCGGGCAAGGCGGTGGGGAATATTAAGGTTAATATTGATAACCTGGAAAAAATGATAGAAGAACAGATTGAAAGCGTAAATTTATCGTCTTCAGCCATTGAGGAAATGACGGCTAACATTCATTCGGTAACCCAAACTCTGGTTGAAAACAGCAAAAACGTAGGTGTTTTGACCGAAGCGTCGGAAAACGGCAAGACGGGCCTTCAACTAGTCACGCAGGAGATACAGGAAATAGCCCGTGATTCTGAGGGGCTTTTGGAAATAAACTCGGTGATGGAAAACATCGCAAGCCAGACCAATTTGCTTTCAATGAACGCGGCTATTGAAGCGGCACATGCCGGGGAAGCCGGCAAAGGCTTTGCCGTTGTAGCCGGCGAAATCCGCAAACTCGCCGAGTCGTCGGGGAAACAGTCGAAAACCACGGCAGCGATGCTCAAAAAAAAAAACGTCCATAGACAATATCACCAAATCGTCTGATGCGGTGTTGGAGCGTTTTGGGGCCATAGACACAGGTGTTAAAACAGTTTCCAAACATGAGCAGAATATTCTAAACGCGATGGAAGAGCAGGAAACTGGCGGAAAGCAAATACTGAATTCCATAAGCCGCCTGCGGGATATAACGTCCTCGGTTAAGAAAGGTTCTGATGACATGAATAAATCAGGGGAAACTTTGGTTAAGGAAACAGACGAATTCATTAAAACCAGCAAAGAAACGGTGGAAGGCATGAATGAGATACTAACAGGCATTAACCAGATAAGTGTTTCGGTAACCCACGTAAACGAAATGAGTCTGGAAAACAACAAAAACTTTGAGTCACTAAAGCAAGAAACCGGAAAATTTAAAGATAGCATTGGCAACGAAAGGCAAAGAATTCTTATAGTAGATGACGACGAAATTTCCCTTACAATGGTGAAGGCTGTATTACAAACTGAGTATGAGGTAACGGACGCCACATCGGGTAAAGAAGCGCTGGCCTTGTTATATCAAGGTCTTGTTCCCAATTTAATATTATTGGACTTGATAATGCCGGAAATGGACGGATGGGATACGTACAGCAGAATAAAAGCGATAAGCAGCTTGCACGATACCCCTATAGCGTTCCTCACATCTTCAAGCGATCCAAAAGACATACAACACGCCCGTGAAATGGGCGCGGTTGATTATATCAAAAAACCGTATGATAAGGACGATCTGTTACGCAGGGTGGGGAATATTATCAACAATAAGTAGGTTGTGGAAATGATAAAAACCAGCCAAAAGTTCAGTTTATATTAGCATATTCCTCTTTTTTTCTTGACGTAGTGCAGCATTTTTCTACTCTTCCCAGCTTCACGATGTATAGAGTAGAAGCATTCACCATCTTGACACGATATTTTCTGGAATGACAAATTTTTATATGTTTTTAGGATAAGGACTAAGGAGAAAATATGAAATTATTCCATTCCCTAAAATTCCGGTTTGCGGGACTTCTTTCTGTTTTCATTATTGCAATAATCGCGACAATCTCCGTGCTTGCGATACGTCAAATGTCAAAACTCGCGACGGAAACCTTTGCCGTGCAGGGCGTTTTCATAGTGGAAAAAGCAGCCTCCCTTATTAACGGAGATTCATTTGAGGCGCTGGCAAAATCAAAGGATTCAAGCGACCCTTTTTATGAAGAAACCAGGATCAACCTGTTTCAACTAAAAAATTTTTCAGGCTGCAAATACCTTTACACCATGGCGCCGGTAGAAGGGGATATTTGGCAGTATGTCATCGACGGCAGCGCGGAACCGGACGACACTGAAAATTTTTCCGGCATCGGAGACGAAGAGGATACCGGCTCCTATGACGAAGCGTTTAAAAGGGTACGGACTTCGGGCAAAACGGAATACGGCAATCTGGTATACCAGGAAGGATGGGGCTGGCTGGTTTCGTTCTATATTCCTATATTAAATTCCGCCGGAAAGACAGTGGGAATAGCCGCCTGTGATTATGACGGGGGGAACCTCCATAATACCATTGTCGCGAATGAACGGCGGCTGATAATTATCGGCGGAATTTCCGTTGCCCTTGTTGTTGCGCTGTCCTCGTTTTTCATGCAGATGATATTTTCGCCTTTCAGCAAAATCAATGCCATTTTGAAAACACTGGGCGAAGGCGATCTGACCGGAAAGATTGAGGCGGACAGGGATGACGAGGTTGGAGAACTGATCGGCTACTTTAGCCTTGCGGTAAATAAAATCAGAAATCTTGTGGGGACAATAAAATACAAAATCAACGGCCTTAACCATACCAGTTTTGAGCTTTCCGTCAACATGGGGAAAACTTCTACGGCGGTGGAGCAGATTACGTCGCACCTTGACAGCATGAGAAGCCTAATGGTCAAGCAGGAAAGCGGCGCGGAGGAAGCCGGCAAAGCAGTAGGCGACATTAAGGAAAACATTGACAACCTTAAAGAAATGATAGAAAAACAAACGGAAAGCGTTAACATTTCGTCTTCTGCCATCGAAGAGATGACGGCCAACATTCATTCGGTAACCCAGACGCTGATTGAAAACGACAAAAACGTCGGCGTTTTGTCCGGGGCGTCGGAAAACGGGAAGACGGGCCTCCAATTGGTCGCTCAGGAGATACAGGAAATAGCCCGTGATTCAGAGGGGCTCCTGGAAATTAACTCTGCAATGGAAAACATCGCAAGCCAGACCAATTTGCTTTCAATGAACGCGGCAATCGAGGCGGCCCACGCGGGGGAAGCGGGCAAGGGCTTTGCCGTTGTTGCCGGCGAAATACGCAAACTTGCAGAGTCGTCCGGGAAACAGTCGAAAACCACGGCGGCGATGCTTAAAAAAATAAAAACATCCATAGACAACATCACCAAATCGTCTGACGAGGTGTTGGCGCGTTTCGGCGCCATAGACTTGAGCGTGAAAACGGTTTCTGAACACGAGCAAAATATCCGCAACGCAATGGAACAGCAGGAGATGGGAGGAAAGCAAATCCTGGAATCCATAAGCCGCCTGCGGGACATAACGTCCTCGGTTAGAAAGGGTTCCGATAACATGGCGGAATCGGGGGGAACCCTGGTTCGGGAGACGGACGGCTTTATAAGAACCAGCAAGGAAACGGTGGAAGGCATGAACGAGATACTGAAGGGCATTAGCCAGATAAGTGTTTCGGTAAGCCAGGTCAACGAAATGAGCCTGGAAAACAACCGGAATTTTGAGTCGCTGAAACATGAAACAGAAAAATTTACCGATACTGCCGGCAACGAAAAGAAAAAAATCCTGATGGTGGATGACGACAGCATTCACCTTGAAATGGTGGAAGCGGTACTGTCAACCGTATATGAGGTATCCAGTGCCACATCGGGTAAAGAAGCGCTGGCCTTGTTCTATCAGGGTCTTGTTCCCAATTTAATATTATTAGACTTGATAATGCCGGATATGGACGGATGGAATACCTACAGCAGAATTAAGGCAATAGGCGGCTTGCACGATACCCCAATAGCGTTTTTCACGGTTTCAAGCGATCCGAAGGACATAGAACACGCCCGTGAAATGGGCGCGGTTGATTATATCAAGAAGCCCTATGAAAAGGACGATTTGTTACGCAGAGTGGGGAAAATTATTGACAACAGTCGCCGGATAAAGTAGAAACAAGACAGGGCTATATGAGTACGATAAGAACACAAATTACGATAAAAAACGCTGTTGATGTCGGTAATGTGAAACGCGGGTACATCACTGACGCGGAGGTTCGCTCGCTTACAGTAGAAGCTTTGGCCGATACCGGGGCATGGACGCTTGTTATTAACGAAGATACTTGCCAGAAATTGGGCCTGGAGTTAAGGGGCCCGGAGCCCGGCGTCCTGGCAAACGGTTCAACTATCGTGTATCAAATAACAGATGGGGTAGAAGTCCATTGGAAAGACAGGCACACGATTTGCCCCGCGCTTGTTGTTCCTGGCGCCGATGAAATTCTTTTTGGGGCTTTGCCAATGGAAGGCATGGATTTGATAGTCCACCCACGAAGAGAAGAAGTAGTCGGCGCTCATGGCGATACGGCACTCTATAGACTTAAATAGCCCGTGCATAAGAAAAGAAGCCTTGTAGCTGTTCCGTTTATTGGACGACGAGCGAGGGTCGCGCGAAAGCTTGCTTTCGCATGACCGAGCGAGGAGGAACAAAAAAGGGTTTAATACCCCGCAGCTCTGCTGCGGAAAGGCGCCGCAGGCGCCGGGTGCAGGGCTCTGCCCTGCGGTACTAATACCCTTTATTTTTACTTTCCTGGTAATACTCGCGCAGGGTAGGGAGAATTATCAGAAAAACATAAACCATTTATCGGATACCACGCTTCAACTTGTCGTATCAGTCAGAAAGCCTCGCTTTTTAAGTATTTCCTCGACATTAGTGGCATAGGTTTTCAGCATATTATGAAGATCAAGTGTAAGCTCTTTGACTTCTTCAGCCGGAATAGCTTCACTGGGCATGATTTCAGGAATAAAAAGCCGGTATGTGTCAACTTTTAAAGCGGAAGAAAGATTTATTAGCGTTTTATCGCTAATCCACGTGCGGCAACCCTCAATGTCATTCATCATAGCCGCCGAAATGAAGGATTTTTCTGCCAAATTCTCTTGAGTGATCCCGAGTTTCTCACGTTGTCTCTTTATATTACGGGCAAGGATCTTTCGTAAATTTGGTGATTTATCTTCCATAACATTTATCATAAAAAATACTGTTCATTGATTTTTTGATATACTGGATATTATTTAAATTACCATTGACAATTTCATATTATTGGGGTTATCTTAAGATTGTTGTTATGAAGAAAGCATATAGCTAAGCATTTTTCGGGGGTAATCAGGGATAAACTGAATGCCGGGGACTAGAAAAAAGGTCATCTTGGTTGACGATAACCCCATCAACCTAAAACTAGCCAGAAATACCCTTATGGGCGCATACGATGTTTATACTGTGCCCAGTGCCGCAAAGCTCTTTGAATTGCTGGGAAAAACCATGGCCGACATCATTTTGCTGGACGTAATGATGCCCGAAATGAGCGGCTACGACGCCATCAAGGTCCTAAAAAGCAACCCTAAAACAGCAAACATCCCGGTAATATTCCTAACCTCCAAATCGGACACAAACAGCGAGCTTGAGGGCTTTGTCCTTGGGGCGGTGGACTTTGTTTCCAAACCCTTCTCTCCCCAGCTCCTTTTGAAAAGAATAGACGTGCATGTCCTTGTGGAATCCCAGAAAAAAGAACTGGCACAAGTTAATAGAAACCTTCAGTACCTTGTGGAAGATAAAATAGAAGAAGCAAAGGAATTGCAGGCCGCCATCCTAAAAACAATGAGCAACCTGGTTGAGTATCGCGACAATGCGACCTGGGATCATGTCGAGCGCAGCGAGTTTTTTTTAAAGCTCCTGACAGAAGAAATGATAAGGCAAAACGTGTACTCAGACGAAATTAAAGACTGGGACATGAAGCAATTCTACCAGTCTTCCCAGCTTCACGATGTGGGTAAAATAGCCATCAGGGACAACATATTGATAAAGCCCGCCAGGCTGACGGCGGAAGAATTCAACGAAATGAAAAGGCACACCTTTTTTGGCGAAAAAATCATTGAAAAGATACAGGAAAGTACGAAGGAAAACGCTTTTTTAACGCATGCAAAAATAATGGCCGGAACCCACCACGAGAAATGGAACGGCACGGGCTACCCCAGGGGCATAGCGGGAAAGAACATCCCCCTGCAGGGCAGGTTGTTGGCCCTTGTGGACGTATATGACGCTTTGATTTCAGAGCGGCCATACAAAAAACCGCTTCCACCGGAAGAGGCATTGGAAATAATTATACAGGGAAGCGGCACTCAATTTGACCCGGCTTTAGTAAAAACATTCACCGTCATGGCACGGTATTTTCTGGAATGACAAATTTTTATAAGGTTACAGCTTTTATGAAAAGGGCATAGGAGGAAAAAGGTGAATTTATTCAAAAATGCCAGTATTGGCATAAAACTAATAATGTTATTAGTTGTCTTCATAGTCGGCTATACGATTTTTGGTCTGGTTTCGTTCTCGACTTTGAATATACTTCGGGTTAATGGAGACCTCTACAACCATATAATCATGAGCAAGGATTTGATCGCCGATGTACTGCCGCCTCCAGGGTACATAATCGAATCATACCTGGGTGTCTTACAGATGGTGGACGAAACCGACCCTGCCCAAATGGATTATTTTTTTTCGGAACTTAAAGAGCTTGAAGCTGATTATAATGCGCGCCACGAGTTTTGGGTAAATGAAAATCTGCTGGAAAAAGGGGCGTTACGGGATGCCATGCTGATAGGGGCTTACGATCCTGCGATCCAGTTTTATAAAATTGTCAACAGCCAGTTTATCTCTGCCCTGCAAAAAGGCGACCGTGAATATGCCAGAAAACTCGCTTATGGCGATTTGAAGACCCTGTATACAACCCATCGTGAAAGTGTGGATCAGGTTGTTCTGGGAGCCACAGAAAAGCACAAGAAAACCGAAGCCTTGGCGGCAACAACAATTCAGCGCGATACAAAGGTACTTTTTACAATTGCCATTGTGGTCATTGTTTCTGCGATAATTCTGAGTTTGGCAATCCGAACCTCTATTATCAAGCCAATCGTTAAGGTTACCGACACGCTCAAGGATATATCCGAAGGCGAAGGCGACCTGACCAAGCGCATATTTATCAGCACTAAAGATGAAGTGGGCGACCTTGGTCGTTACTTCAACCTTACGATGGAAAAAATCAAAAACCTTGTGGGGACAATAAAATACAAAATCGACGGCCTTAACCATACCAGCTATGAACTATCAGTCAACATGGGCAACACCTCTACGGCCGTCAGGCAAATTTCCTCGAGCCTTGACAGCATGAAAGCCTTGATGGTCAAGCAGGAATACGGCGCGGAAGAAGCGAGCAAGGCGGTAAGCGACATTAAGATCAGTATTGAAAACCTTAGAAAAATGATAGAACAGCAGACTGACAGCGTAAATATGTCGTCATCGGCCATTGAGGAGATGACCGCCAACATTCATTCGGTAACCCAGACTCTGGCGGAAAACAGCAAAAACGTCAACGAATTGACCTCGGCGTCGGAAAACGGCAAGAACGGGCTCCAATTAGTAGCGCAGGAAATACGGGAAATAGCCCACGATTCCGAGGGCCTTTTGGAAATAAACTCGGTAATGAACAATATCGCCAGCCAGACCAACCTGCTTTCAATGAACGCCGCGATTGAAGCGGCGCACGCCGGAGAAGCGGGCAAAGGCTTCGCGGTGGTAGCCGGTGAAATCCGCAAGCTTGCCGAGTCATCGGGACAGCAGTCAAGAACCACCGCGGCGATGCTTAAAAAAATAAAAGCGTCCATAGACAACATCACCAAATCGTCCGACGATGTGCTGACGCGTTTCGGCGCCATAGACTCAAGCGTAAAAACAGTTTCCGAGCATGAACAGAATATCCTCGGCGCGATGGAAGAGCAGGAAACAGGCGGAAGGCAAATACTGGATTCTATAAGCCGCCTTAGGGACATAACGGCTTCGGTTAAAAGAGGATCCGATGACATGGACAAATCGGGCAAAACTTTGGTCAAGGAAACAGACGAGTTTATAAAAATCGGCAAAAAAACTGTAGAAGGAATGAACGAAGTGCTGAGAGGCGTGGGCCTGATAGACGATTCGGTTAGCCATGTAAACGACATAAGCCAGGAAAACAACAAAAACTTTGAATCCTTAAAAGACGAAATGAAAAAGTTTAATGTTACTGTCGGCAACGAGAAGCAAAAGCTCCTTGCCGTAGATGACGATGAAATATTCCTTGTAATGCTGGAAAAGATGCTGGAAAATGACTATGAAGTAATAACCGCCAAATCTGGTAAAGCGGCGTTGGGATTATTTTTCCAGGGCCTTGTCCCCCAAATGGTGTTATTGGACTTGGTAATGCCGGAAATGGACGGATGGGATACTTACGGCAGAATAAGAGCCATAAGCGGCTTGCACGATACCCCAATAGCAATTTTCACATCTTCAGACGATCCTAAAGACATGGAAAAGGCGCGTCAAATGGGGGCGGTTGATTATATCAAAAAGCCGGCCAGAAAGGACGATTTGTTACGCAGGGTGGGGAAAATTCTCAACAAGTAGATTGGGGATTAGGTTATAGCGCGTAACCCTTAGCTGTCTGCGTGTGGTCTTTTCAGTGATTGACATTTCAGTCACTTTTGACTAATATATTGCCAGAAAAAGATAATACTTAAATCTCCAATTGATAAACATCAAATGAAAAAATGGGCTCAGTATAACAAATATTTATCATGGTTTCTTTTGAGGAGTTTAAAAGGAGTTCTATATGAAAAACGAAAAGTATACTTTTTTGACCCTTATTGCGGTGTCGGGAATTGCCATGGTGGTGGCTGATTTTCTGATATTGCTCTTTTTTGAGAATACTTTTGCCCAGCTTCGTTTACATTTCGGTATTCCGGCGCTGATTTTCCTTGCCCTTTATTACTTTGTTATGGGACGGGGCGCAAATAATTTTGATTATACCTATTTTACAAAACTGGACGACAAACAGTATTTGCTGTGGCTCACAACACTAGGGGCTATACCGCTTAAAAAGCTCGCCTTTAATGTGATTTTACACGCCGCTTTTCTTGGGATTATTTTTGTAAGCGGTCTTTTGGACATAGATCACTCCATAAAAGGGCCGTTGTTTCTGGCAATGTTGGCCTTTGGAATGATGATAGGGTCATTTCTTTATGTTTTGGGAGACGGCCTGATCTCACGTACCCTGCTTGTACATAATTTTAACAGATACCCCCATGACTGCCGGGAAAAGCGGCAAGCGGCCAAATCATGGATCGTCCCCATGATGTGTGTCATGATATCCATGGTTTTTGCCTCTTCGGTTACCATGCTTGGCATTCGCCGCCTGGGCGGGTCTCTGGAAGTGGTACAAGGAGCCGCTGTGTTCTCCATATTTATCCCACTGATTGTTTTCATCGTCTGCTTTTTATGGATGACCGTCAACCTCAAAAATAACGCGAGTATTACCTACAACTCGGTAATTGCGCAGCTTGAAAATCTTACCTCCGAGCAGAAGGACCTTACCAGGCGAATTTCGATTTGTTCTGTAGATGAGCTTGGTACAATCGCCGGCATGGTGAACGCTTTCTCTGAACATTTGTGCAGCGGAATCGGGAATATAAAAAACAAGGTCAACGCGCTGACCAATACAGGTCATGAGCTTTCCACGAATATGGCAAAGACTTCCAGGTCGGTAGACCAGATTTCGGTAAATTTTGAAGGCGTGAAGAGCAAAATGAGCAAGCAGGAAGAAAGCGCTGCCGAAGCTGATAAAGCGGTGAGGATCATTAAAGACAACATTGACAAGCTGAATAGCCTGATAGAGAACCAGTCTGTAAGCATCAATACCTCGTCTTCCGCCGTTGAAGAAATGACGGCCAACATCCATTCAGTAACCAGAACCCTTATAGAAAACAGCAAAAACGTCAGTGAACTGACCGAGGCGTCTGAATACGGTAAAACCGGGCTTCAAACGGTGGCGCAGAAGATACAGGAAATTTCGAAAGACTCCGAGGGACTTTTGGAGATCAACGCGGTAATGAACAATATCGCCAGCCAGACCAACCTCTTGTCAATGAACGCGGCCATAGAGGCGGCCCACGCGGGGGAAGCGGGGCAAGGCTTTGCAGTGGTTGCCGACGAAATTCGCAAGCTGGCCGAATCATCAGGCAAGCAGTCGAAAACAACCGCATCAATGCTGAAAAAAATCAAGGCGTCCATAGACAGCATCACAATCTCTTCCAATGAGGTCCTTTCTCGTTTTGAAGTTATTGACTCGGGCGTAAAAACGGTTTCCACGCACGAGCTAAATATCCGCAACGCCATGGAAGAACAGGAAGTAGGCGGGAAGCAGATACTGGAATCCATGAACCTCCTTAAAGAGACAAGCGTATCTGTAAAGAAGGGTGCGGGGGATATGCTGCAATCGGGCGATCATTTGAACCGGCAGACCAGTGATTTCATAAAGATCAGCAATGAAGCGGTAAGCGGCATGAACGACATAGTGAACGGGGCAATGCAGGAGATAAAAGTCGCGGTAAACCTTGTGGATGAAATGAGTACCGAGAACAGCCGGAATTTCGAAGATCTTAAAGCGGAATCATCCAAATTCAAGGTCGAATCAGGCAATGAAATAAAAAAAGTAATTGTGATAGATGACGAGGAAACCGTTCTTACCATGACAAAAGGAATGTTGGAAAGTGATTACGATGTTACCACGGTGAGTTCGGGTAAAGAAGCCTTGAAGTTGTTCTTCCAGGGTTATGTTCCCGATTTGGTGTTATTGGATTTGGCTATGCCTGGTTTGGGCGGATGGGATACCTTTATCAGAGTACGGGATATAAGCCAATTACACAAAATTCCGATAGCGATATACACATCATCGGAAGACCCGAAAGACAATGCCCGTGCCCGTGAAATGGGGGCGGTTGATTATATCAAAAAGCCCTGTAGTAAACTCGAACTGTTAAACAGGCTGGGAAAGATCCTCGACAAACGTCTGTGAAGGGCGTAAACTCTTAGGGTATGAACTACCATTTTTCAGGCGAAGACGAGATTGACTCGCCTTCGCTTGTTTATTACCAGGATGTGATCGAGGAAAACTTAAACAAAGCAATTACTCTTGCCGGAAGCGTTGACAGGCTTTGGCCTCACATGAAGACGCATAAAACTTTCGCCATTTTAAAAATGCAGCTTGAGCGGGGTATTGTGCGCTTTAAGTGCGCGACCATAGCCGAGGCCGAGTTATGCGCCATCTCGGGGGGAACGCACG
>Ga0268262_10004374_pt1 | contig 14638 bp, 16 predicted proteins | sample TergutNc150P3_FD_190354 | JGI IMG/M metagenome (GOLD analysis project Ga0268262, IMG submission 190354) | Nasutitermes corniger P3 segment gut microbial community from laboratory colony in Florida, USA - Nc150 P3 (SPAdes) (version 2) | ecosystem: Host-associated > Arthropoda: Insects >... | reverse complement strand
CTCCCAGTCCGGGGTGCCCAACGACCGCCTGACCGCCGTCACCGGCTACGCCGACACCCAGCCCCTCCCGGGCACCGACCCCAACGACCCCCAGAACCGCCGCATCAGCATCATGGTCTGGGATGACGCCGCGTCCCCGCCGCCGGCGCCGAAGGGGGCGCCCGTCCGCCCGAAGACCCAAGGCCCCGGGGCCAAAGCCGCCCCGCCGCCGGCCCCCAGCCGCCCCTCCGCGGCCGCCCCCGCCCGGCCCCGCCTGCCCACGGCCAAGCCCTCCTCCAAGGCCCCGGCCAAAACCCGGGAGCAGGTGGAACGCGACTTGATCGACAGCAGTATGCAGCGCGCCGCCACCGACCGCTCCACCGTCGGCCCGCCCATACCGGCCAAGCCCCCGGGCCAGGATTGAAAACAACAAGCCACGGCCCGGCCGGGCGGTTATGGCCGCCCGGCCGGGCCGTTCAAGAGCTTCACTTTAGGGCAATAGAGGAACGCTGATTAATGAGGATTTTTGTTCACTGGCTAGGCGCGAGCGTTTTTTTAGCGGAGACATATTATTTATATGTCGAGCATTAAAAAACGCGAGCAACGAAGTCAGGGGACAAAAAGACCATTAATCAGTTAAGATTGCATCCTCATAACTTCCTGATAAGCGCTGATGACCTTGTTCCTCACTTCCGTCAGCATCCGGAAGGAAATCTCAGCCTTGCTGATGGCGAGCAAGGTTTCGTGAATATTGCCGTTGCGGCCGGTCGACAGTTCCTCCTGGGCGGTGGCGGCCTTGTGCTGCAACACATTGGTGGTCAGGAAACTGGCCTTGAGGTGCTGGACGAAACCGGGGCGCTTCACGTTCTTGTTGGTCGGGGACATGGCCAGGGCCGGGGTGCTGGCGGGCTTGATTGAATCGATCATGGGCGGCTCCCAAACACCCGCGCCGGGGCGCGGGCACTATAGTATTATTGATTAATGAGGATTTTTGTTCACTGGCCAGGCGCGAACGATTTTTAAGGCGGAGGAATATTAAAAATATTTCGAGCCTTAAAAATCGTGAGCAACGCCGCCAGGGGACAAAAAGACCATTAATCGGTTCAGCGCAGGAGGTCCAGGGACTTAAGGGCCATGCTCTGGGCGGCGGTGGCGGCGGTTATGTTGGCCTCGTAACTGCGCTTGGCCGAAACCATATCCACCATCTCCTGCACCACGTTGACATTGGGCATCAGCACATAGCCGAATTCATCGGCATCGGGATGGCTGGGATCATAGACCAGCTTGAAATCGCGCCGGTCTTCCATGACCTCCCGCACCTGGCAATCCTGGAGATTGTTTTCCAGCCGGGGCCGGACGCCCCGGGAACCGCTGAAATAAGGGGCGGTTTCAAATATGGGCACCTTGCGGCGGTAGGGGCCGCCGTCCGGGGTGCGGGTGGTGTTCATATGGCTTAAGTTCATGGCCACCAAGTTCATGCGCTGCCTTTGGGAAGTCAGGCCCGACTGGCTGATGTCCATTGAATTCAAAAAGTCCATGTTACGCTCCTCCTCCGCCGTTGATGGCGTATTTCAAACCCTCGAACGATTTGGCCAGCATCTGCACCGTGGTGTTGTAGATGATCTGGTTCTTCGTCAAAAGCGTCATTTCCTTGTCGATGTCCAGAACGTCGTCGTCATATTCATCCCAGCCGTAGGGCGAGACCTTGATGTTGTGGGAGGCTATCTCAAAGGCCCGGGCCGGGTTCCGGGTGGGGATGTGCTTGTCATCGGTCTGACGGGCCTCCAACTCCTTGGGATAGCGGGTCAGGTGCCGGGCCAGGACTTCCTCGAACCGGAGATGCTTGGCCCGGAAACCGGGGGTATCAGAGTTGGCCAGGTTGGTGGACGAAATGTCGTGCCGGGCCAGGCGCAGCCCCAGGGCGCCGCCCATGATATTTATCTTGCCTTCAAAAAGATTGGCGGTCATGCTGTTAGTAACGCCTACGGGCATAACCGGACCTCCTTCGGGTCTTTTATCGTCAAAATTTTGTCGTGGACCAAGACCCGCAGATTGAATAGGCAATTCCAATGCCATAATTCCCGCCTCGGGTGAAAAAATGGAAATCGTTCTCTTCCAGCCCGAAATCCCCCCCAACACCGGCAACGTCGCCCGCCTCTGCGCCGGGCTGGGCCTCCGGCTGAATCTCATCGAACCCCTGGGCTTCAGTCTGGACGACCGCCATCTCCGGCGGGCCGGCCTGGATTACTGGCCCTTGGTGGACCTTAAAACCTGGCCGGACTGGCCGGCCTTCCGGGCCGCCTGGCAGGGCAGAAGGCTGTGGGGGACTTCGGCCCGGACCGGCGAACTCTACACCTCCGTCAAATTTTCCGCGGACGACGCCCTCATCTTCGGGCCCGAAACCCGGGGGCTGCCCCCGGAAGTCCCCGGCCCGGCGGCCCCCCTCCTGCGGGTGCCCCTCCGGCCCGGAATCCGCAGCCTCAACCTGGCCACCTGCGTGGGCCTCATCACCGGCGAGGCCCTGCGCCAGATAGGATTTTTCCTGGGGCCGTAGGCCCCAGACCCCCTAGCCGACGGACAATAAAAAACGCGGGGCTGGCCCGGCCGAAGCCGGGAGTTTGAAAAAGCTCAAGCTAAAAGCCTGGGTGAATTTGTGCGCTTTGATGAATTATGCATAATTATATTGCAATTAAATTAAAAGATTGACAAAGTTTTATACTTAAAATAAAATAAACCTGGTTTTTAACTACGCCTTTTCTCTGTTCCGGCAAGGGGATAATATAATGTTGCGAAGTAGCCTGGTTTTGACCCTGGCCTTCTTAGTCTGGACCCCGGCCGCCCTGGCCCAGGACAAGAGCAGCGAGGCCCTGCAGATTTTTGATTTCGACTATGATCAAAAAGCGGCCCCGGTGCTGAACCTGCCCTCCAAAACCAAAACTCCGGCCGAAGCCCAGGGCAAAACCGCGCCTCCGGCCAAGGCCGCGCCTCAAACCAAGGCCGAGGCTCCGGCCAAGGCCGCCCCTCCGGCCAAAGCCGAGGCTCCGGCCAAGGCCGCGCCTCCGGCCAAGCCCGTGGCGCCGGCCAAGCCCGCGGCGCCGGCCAAGCCCGCGGCCTGGGCTCCGGCTACGGCTAAAACCGCAGCCCCTACCCCGGCCGCGGCTCCGGCTCCCACCCAAACCCTGGCCCCGTTCAAAGCCGTGGCCCCGCCCCCGACCACGCCCGGGGTTCCGGCTCCGGCCAAAGTCCCGGCCCCGGCTCCGGCCAAAGTCCCGTCTCCGGCCAAACCCACGAAGCCGTCCCAAGCCCCGAAAACGGCGCCGAGCGCCGCGGCCTACGACCAAACCGAGGCCCCCTACCAGGACGAAAGCCCCAGCCTGACCGTTGAAAACGACCAGCCGAGCGCCCCATACAACTATCCAAACTACCAGGCCGAGGAAAACATAAACTTAAGTCCGGCGGGCCTCCCGCCCACCACCAGCATTCCGGCCAAGCCCGGCGAAGCCCGGGTGGAAAAATCCAAGAGCCGGTCAAGCCTGGAGAGGCCCGCGGCCAGAAAGGTCCCGGCCGCCTACCAAGCCCGGCCGCTGGCCAAGGGCGGAGCCCGGCCGGATTACAAGCCCGGTTCCATCCAGCGTTTCTGGCAGGCGGCCCAGAACAACTGGGCCCGCTACGGGGGCACCCCCCACAGTCGGCCCCCCAGCCTGAGCCCTGTACGCTCCGCCGCCTCCGCCAGGGTCATCGGCCATACCTCCACGGGTATTCCTTTCCAGGAACTTACTCAATTTTCGGGATTTTAGAGCCTGATTAATGGTCTTTTTGCCTCCTGGCGGCGTTGCTCACGTTTTTTAATGCTCGACATATAAATATATATGTCTCCGCTTAAAAAACGCTCGCGCCTTGCCAGTAGGCAAAAATCCTCATTAATCAACATTTCCCTAACTTCAATTCATTGAGGTTCAAGTAATATCTTTTTGATTTTATTTGACATCGGACGTATTTTTGGCTGAAAATAGAAAAAATGAGATAAAAGGGAAAAATATGGAAATACCCGTCTGGAACCTGGATCAACTCTACCCAAGCGGCGGCCCGGAACTGGAGGCCGACCTGGCGGCCCTGAAAGACCAGACCCGTAAATTCACGGCTTGGCGGGCCCGTTTGCAAAGCGGCCCGCCTTCGCCTTTGGAATTCAGGGAACTGGTGACGGAACTCGCGGCTTTGAACCGCCTGGCCCACCGCCTCTCCGGTTTCGCCCACCTGGCCTTCGCCCAGGACACCCAGGACCAGAAGGCCCAGGTCCTCATGGCCAGGATGAATGAAGAAATGGCCGACCTGGGCAATGAGCTTCTTTTTTTTGAAATCTGGTGGAAGGAACTGGACGGGGAAATTGCCGCGCCCCTGGCCTCGTCCCTGCCCGATTTCGCCTACTGGCTGGAGCGGACCCGGGCTTTCCGGCCCCACACCCTGCCCGAGCCGGAAGAGAGGATCATCAACCTCAAGAACACCACCGGCGGGGACGCCCTAATCGCCCTCTACGATTCCCTGACCAACCGCTACCGTTTCCGCCCCCCGGGGGGCGGGGCCGAAGTTGGCCGCGACGAATTGATGGTCCATGTCCGGGACGCCGACCCGGCCGTCCGGGCCGAGGCTTACCGGGAACTCTACCGGGTCTTCGGGGCGGACGGCCCCATTCTGGGCCAGATGTATCAGACCGCCGTGCGGGACTGGCGGGTGGAAAACTTAAGGCTCCGGCGCTACGGCAGCCCCATTGAAGTGCGGCACAAGGCCAACGACCTGCCCGAAGCGGCCGTGGCCGCCCTACTCCGCACGGTGCGGGAGCGGGCCGGGCTGTTCGGGGATTTTTTCCGCTTGAAGGCCCGGGTGCTGGGCCTCTCGAAGTTCCGGCGCTACGACCTTTACGCGCCTTTGGTCGAAGACCGCGAGCGGGTCGATTTCCAGACCGGCTTTGAAGAGGTTCTGGCCGCTTTCGGCGATTTCAGCCCCCGCTTTAAAAGCCTGGCCGCCCGGGTGGCCCAAGACGGGCGCTTTCACGCCCGCCCCCGGCCCGGCAAGCAGGGCGGGGCCTTCTGCTATTCCATGCTGCCCGGCGACACGCCTTGGGTGCTCATGACCTATAACGGCCGGCGGCAGGACCTCTTCACCCTGGCCCACGAATTGGGGCACGCCGTGCACGCCCAACTGGCCGGGGACCACAACATATTTCACTTTCACGCCACCCTGCCCCTGGCCGAAACCGCCTCCACCTTCGCGGAAATGCTCCTGGCCGGCCGCCTCAAAAGCCGGGCCGGGAGTGAACGGGAACGAGCCGACCTAATCTTTCACCTCTTGGACGACGCCTATGCCACCATCGGCCGCCAGGCCTTTTTCGCCCTCTTCGAGATCAAGGCCCACGAACTGACGGAACAAGGGGCCACGGCCCAGGACCTGGCCGAGGCCTATATGGAGAACCTGGCCGAACAATTCGGCGAGGCCGTGGAGGTGAGCCCGGAATTCCGCTGGGAATGGGTCAGCATCCCTCATTTCTTCCACACGCCGTTTTACGTTTACGCCTACAGTTTCGGCCAGCTCTTGGTTTACAGCCTCTGGCGGCGTTACGAAAAGGAGGGCGCGGCCTTCGCCCCCCGCCTGACGGACCTTTTGAGCCGGGGCGGCTCGGCCGCCCCGGAAAAAATACTGGCCGACAGCGGCTTGGGGCCCCTGGACGAAACCTTCTGGCAGAGCGGCTTTGAGGTGATAGAGGGCTTTCTGGAGGAACTCAAGAGCCTGGTCTAGTGTCTCGTTTGGTTAATTCGCTCATTGAATTTCAGGATGCCGACATCGTCGGACACTTGAAAATCAAGCATAGGACCAAATGGCTTCAGCGGTTTTAGCGGTATTCAGCCATTATCGTTACGCCTTCTTTTTATGCGAATTATATCCGCCAAAAAAGATGTTGAAATAGCCTGAATTCCTAAGGCAATAAACGCGAACGGCGGCAAGGTGAAACGCAAAAAATCCGTGGTCAAAGCGCCGAATGACGCGCGTTTCCAAATTACATACGAGGCGACCGCACCGGCTATTCCAATCAATATCAGTATCATTCCGAATAATGTGCCTAATTCGGCCTTTATTTTTCCGATAATCGTACCGGTGTCTTGCGGAATATAACCGGACTGTTCAGCAAATATTTTCGCTATAACGCCTGTCGAAATAATGCTTGACCCTACAAACATAAGCAAAATTGTAAATACAAGAGTGTTTACATCAAAGTACACGTCGCCGATTTTTACAGGAATAAACGTCAAGACGGCTGATAATCCCAATCCCGTGAAAAAAAACAACAATCCCGGCACGAAAAACAACCAATTTGGGCAATACATCAATAGAAATTTTAAATGCCGCCAACCGTCGCGCCAACTGCGCAAATGCGGCGGTCTGTTCCTGCCGTCAGGGCTGAGCGTTGTCGGCACCTCGGAAATTCTTAATCTGTGAAGAGTGGCTTGAACCACCATTTCACTCGCGTACTCCATTCCTGTTGTCAGTAAATGCAAATTGCGCATTGCTTCAGTATTGTAGCCGCGCAAACCGCAATGAAAATCGCCAATCTTGCTTGGGAAAAAAACACGCCCTATGGTGGATAATACAGGGTTCCCGAGGTATCGGTGCAAAGGCGGCATCGCGCCCTTCTTGATTCCGCCTTTAAAACGGTTCCCCATTACAAGCTCATCGCCGCCGCGCAGTTTTTCCAAAAAAGGCATTAAATTTTTAAAGTCATAGCTGTCGTCGGCATCTCCCATAATGACATACTTACCGTTGGCTGCATTGCAGCCGCCTATCAAAGCCGCGCCGTAACCACGCTCGGGGATATTAATGACTCTTGCCCCGCATTTTTGGGCTATTTGCTGCGAGCCGTCCGAACTGCCGTTATCCGCTATAAGGATTTCGCCGTCTATATCACGTTCTTTTAAAAAAGACATGGCTTTATTAATGCAGATTGCAAGTGTTTCGGCTTCGTTTAAGCACGGCATTAAAATTGTAAGTTCCATGTTATTTACTCCTTTATATATTCTGTAACAGACAAATCTGCAATAAAGTGAAAACCTCGGTCAAACAGGAAATGCCAAGGCCTGGAATATAAGTTCAGCCTTTCGTTCCAGCTGGAAACAGACAGTTTTAATTCTTCAAATAATGCCAACCATTCGGTTTTCTTCATATAGTTATAAGGCAAACGCACTCCAAAATGATCGTTACCGACATAATCCATGAATTTCAATGTAGTTCCAGCCCATAACCCTTCAAGCAAGTGGTCTTTAATAAATATGCTTTTTTGCACCACACGCTTTACTTCTTTCAAAAGTGTCAGCGGGTCGTCTGAATGATGTAAGACGTCGATAATGATGGCGGAATCAAATGAATCGTTTTCATAAAGTATTTTTTTTCCGTCAAACGCTTTTACGGGTATATATGTGGTATCCCTGACCAGCACATCAATCCCTTCAATGGAAACATCGGTTTTCTCCATAATCAACCTGGCGATTTTGCCGTCTCCGCAACCTACATCCAAAATATGAAGTTTATGCGACCGTCCTATCATATCGGCAAAACAGTCAGACAATATTTCCATCCTTCTGTTGTAAACAAATTGATTATGCAGTTTTCCAGTCAACATTATTTTTCCTCCCCGTTTCGCGTTTCTTCCCCGTGAAAGGTTGCAGCCGGGTTTTTCAATCCCCTCTCAAAACCGATATCCTCTCAACTGTAACAGGGATGTCTGTCTTGACTTCCAACCACGATTGCGGTTCGCTGCCCCAGTTATACTGAGAACTTATACGGACAAGGTAGTTATATTCTCCCGCGGCCATATTGAAATTACAACTGTTGACAATGTCGTTACCGTATGTCAGGCTCAAACTGCCTGATTGTTCAGCGTCGATTTTGAAATGAATATAATTCCCGTCGCTCTTGTCAATATCCATGTCAAGAGTGAATTTCACGGGCGTTTCCGCTTCCAACGGCAGCACATCCGCAAGGCGCTGCTGTTCTTCAGGGAAATGTTTGTTGACCTTTTTATCATAGTTCCCCCAAACATAAGGGAGCATAATCATATTAAAATCCTGCTTGATAAAACCTGCTTCTTGGAAGTCAATTGATGTTTTTGCGCTGTCCGGCATTTTAATTCCGCTGTTATCAGCCTTCCATAAGTGGAAGCCGTCAACCCGAATCCAGGGCTTGTAGTGGCCGTAAATCCATTCTTCGAGTTTAAACAGACTTAACTCGGATGGTATTCCGTCTATCGCCGCGCCCCCCCAATCGGATTGACCGGTGATAATAACCGGCACCCTGTTTTTTTCATACAGCTTCTCAAGCGTGTGTATATAAGCGATTTGAGGGCGTTCATATTGTATCATCAGTGTTGCAACGGGGAGGAACGTACACTCCCTTTCCATAAGCGCGTAAAGCAAATAGCCGTTGATTGTTTCAAAAAAAGTTTGGTCGTCTGTCAGTACCGTATCGAGGACTTTTCTCAGGTTTGCCGGATAAGCGGGGTTGTTGAGCGTGTCACAGCGCTCATCGCCCATTTCAAACTGCCGAAACGCGTAAGTTTTTTTAACCCCAGCCGCGGCAATGCCGAACTCTGTCGGCACATACGGCGTAAGCAATAACAAAGCGATGACAAACGAGGATACAATTTTTCCGCGTGTCTCTCCTTTAAGCATGACAAACGGGAATAATACGAACAGCAACGGGTAATAATCGGTAGGCAGGCCTTCTACAAGAGAATGCCGCGCAAGAGCGCGGGTAGAACAAATGATTGACGCAACAGAAATAAAAACAATGCCGTAATTGGCAAACGTCTTTTTTTCCGGACGAAGCGCCAAATACGCCAGGATCATTCCGAGCATCGGGAAAAGGCCGAGATACACTAAAATCTCAAACCGCGTCCTGTCAGGACTTAACAGGTATGAATAGGCGCAAATAAGTATATCCTGTTTGCGAAGAGCGGAAATCATAGCCAATCTGTCGGCAATACTTTCGCCTTGCCAAAAGACATACGAAAAATATATAAAGGTTGGAACAATTGTCGCAATCGCGACGCCTTTAACCGCGTTTATGACGTTTTTCTTCGACGAACATGACAACGCTATTAATGCAAGACTCGACATAACGGCGAACATACCGCTTGACGAATGATAGACGAAAGAAAACAAACCCAACCCGAAAAATACACCGTACGCAAAAGCGCTTCGTTTCGCCCTCATTTGCTTCAAATACACCAACGGCAGCAACCCAGCCATATAATAGGCATTGGCATACGAGATTAACGGCGTAAACAGAATAAGCAACGCCGTCCACCGGGCGCCGACAACTTGTTTGACGACAAAATAGCAAATCAGGATGTTGACTATAGAAAACGACATTCCAAGCCAAATATTTTGTTCAAGCAGATTTAACCCGTTGAGTGCGCCGTATATAAAAGGCAAAATCGGAAGATTTTGATGTTCCCAAATATCAAGCAGGGGAATTTTCCCAAACTGTAAAAATTGCTGGGCCGGCAATGTCTTGTTGCCGTTATGCAATAAATCGAAATCGGGAGCTATTGTTTGATAATGCGCAGCGAAAATAGCCACGGTGACAAGCAGTGCCGGTATTATGATTGTCTCTATTTTTTCAATTGCCGACTCATCGTTTTCCACATTTCGTTTCAATCGATACATGAGCGCGGCAACGGCGACAAGAAAAACACTCAACCACATCGCTATAATTTTAGGGCTGACAACCACGCCGTGCTTGGTGAGCGTATACTGAGCTTCACTGCCGATTACATACATCATCGGCAAAAACGAGAGCGGGATAAGCGCGTATCCCGCAGCAACGGGGCGGATTTTTCGTTTCTTGCGGTTAAGCAGAAACCTGATTTCAAGGTAAAAAGCAAAATAAACCGCGGCGGCTTTAACAGAAATAACCGCTACCGCCGAATTATTAAATGATGTCGCAAGCAACACAAAATATGTCAGCGGTACCGGCAATAAGAACGCTAAAGCCGATTGAAGCGTTGTTTCATTGGCGATTTTTTTATGCGCCATGAAGACGCTTATCAAAGAGTGGACGCATACGGCGGCGAATGAAAAACAGAGAAACAGGACCTTAGGCACCTGGGCTTTAGAACTTGTGTGCCAATCGTATACATATAGGAAAATCAATTCGTTTAAAAAAAGCAAAATGCCGAATTCAAATAATAGATTTTTTTCCATTTCAAAGGTGTCTTTTGAAAATTTTTTTGTCAAATACCCATTAACCTTCTCAATGACATGGCTCCCCAACAGGAATGAAAGTGCGAAAATTGCTAAACACGTCCAAAAGGCGGTGACGCGCATAGGCGCGTCCACGCCGTTGATACTTGCGTGACCAATCGCACGCTCGTAAAAATTGGTCATATTAAAATTTATGGATTTAATGTTAGCTACAACAAGCGCGACGCTAAACGCCAATAAAAGCGGCAGAGTTTTATATGTTGCACCGTTTAAATGTAATAGCGTTACTGCGAATTTTTTTATTCTGTCCATATATTCGTACTGCTTTCAAATAAAAACCCCTGCGCCCACCTTGAGGGCGCAGGGGTTGGTGACAAGGAAAACGGTTCCCGAAAATAACCGCGAGAGTCGAGCAGTTGTTTTATATTATAGAAACAGTAGGTTAAGAGAGAGAGAGAGAGAGAGAGAGAGAGAGAGAGAGAGAGAGAGAGAGAGAGAGAGAGAGAGAGCAAAAATCATGCCAACAGCTTCAAGGCGGTCCAAAACGAAACTATGCAAAAATCTAGCCATTCAGTTCACATCCTGGCTCAATTACAAAAAATTAGCTTGTCCGAACAAATTCTAGCTGATTATATCAATCGGGCCAGGCCATGTCAAGACCAGACCGACAGCGGCTTGGGGCCCCTGGACGAAACATTCTGGCAGAGCGGCTTTGAAGTGATAGAGGGCTTTCTGGAGGAACTCAAGAGCCTGGTCCAGAGGTAACCGGGTAGGCCCAAAGATTCCTCTATGAGCGAATCAACCGGGCCTTCAGCATCCTGATGGCCGATTTGGTGATGGTTTAAGCGTCGGCCGGCATATAGCCCCCACAGCTTCATTCGCCGCAACTGGAAGGCCGGTGGAATCAGAGGCGGCCACATAGCCCTAACCGCCGCCGACCAGGCCATGGGCTTGGCCCCAGGCCGTGGACATTCTTCCGGCTCTGAATCTTGCGGCCGAAGTCGGTAGATGGCCCGAACCGCTCGACGGCCAGAATGCGGCTTAAGATGAAATGGTAGGGCTTGCCGGCCTTTTGAGCATCGGCGCAGCGGGCCACCAGGTAGTGCTGGCGGTCCCCATACAAAAAACCCAGCGGGATATCAGTTATGGAAGCCAGGGTTACGGAATCCAGCCGCCGGGCCCGCAGTTTGAAGAATTTTTGGGTGCCCTCCCGGCGTTCCTCAAAATCCCCGCCGAAATAGTTGGCCACCGCGTCGCGCATACGCTCGGCCGTCCGCCGAGTTACCCCGAAACGTTGGGCTATTTCGGCCAGAGAAACACCCGAGGCGCTTTCCTCCAGCCACAGGACCAGTTCCAGAAGATTCAGGAACTGGCCGTAATTTTCCCCCCGCGCAGGCATGGCGCACCTTTTCTCATCAGTCACAGATTATACCAGTTCACGAACCCGGTTGGAATATTCTTTACAACTGGAGATGATATGTCCCCAAAACACTACAAGTCACCTCGCCCGCCTCTCCCCAGCCATTAGGCGAAAAATTGACGCAATACACACAAATGTGTATTATTAGCCCATGGAAACGAGAAAAGAACATGACGGCCAAGGAAGTGATACAGCGGTTAAAGATGGACGGATGGTTTGAACTGCCGGGTAAGAAGACCGGCCACAGACAGTTCAAGCATCCTACCAAGCCTGGCAAGACCACAGTTACTATGCACCCAGGCGACATCCCCAAGTGGACACTCAAGAAAATTGAAGAACAATCCGGGGTTAGTATGCGATAAGAGCTTCTCCCGTGCCAGCCCTGGCGGGAAATGAGGTAGGCTAATGGATATGCACGCTTATTATGCGATTTTTGTACCTGAGGATAACGGTAAAGTATCCGTATGGTTCCCCGATGTACCTGGTTGCCAGACCTGGGGCGAAAATATGGAACACGCCTTCGCACAGGCCATGGAGGCCTTGGAGAGCCACCTGGAAGTTCTGATGGACGATGATGACCCCATTCCAGCTCCCTCGCGTCATGAAGAAATCCTGGCCAAGGTGCGCCGCGATTTTGAGACGGAAGGCGAGGCCATGCCCCAAGAAGCCGTATTACAGCTTGTGCCTGTGCCTGACGTACAGGAAAAACCCTCCCGCGTGAACGTTTCGTTCCGCAAATCAACTCTGGCCATGATAGACCGCAAGGCCGCCGCCGCCGGCATGACCCGCTCGGGCTTCCTTTCCAAGGCGGCCGAGTCTTTTAAGGTGGAGAGGCAGTCCAGCTAGGCGGTCATATGAAGGCTTTATACGAGACATCAAACATGGACGAGATACGTTTGGCCATTTCCAAACCGATGACCCGTTTACCCTTCTCCATTTCAGAGATGTGGTGCTGACGGACCCCGAGTTTGACGGCCATATCTTTTTGGGTCAAACCTTCGCGCACTCTCAATCCATATAGACGCGAACCGGGATGGGCATCGAAAAATATTTCCGCGGATGAAAACAGTTCCCCGCCATCTTCATTTAGACGCCGCACTTCATGGCCGGCCAAGGTCATAAATCCCGTCAGGGCTTGTCCTAATTTCGGAGCCTCCTTGGACGGAATGGTGATGCTGATTTCAGTTGTTTCGCCTATAGTCCGCATTTTCATGTGTGCCAACATAACGTATCTCCATCCATCGGCCGGCCGGGTCAGTCACAACCCATACAACAACATAACAAGGCCGGGTTCTATTCAAGTGGCAATGACGCATATCAATTTCTTTGGCTTTGCCGGCTACCCGGCCGTAATGAGGCCAGTTATTTCGTTCCGGGCCATCGGTTCTAAGTTCAAATTCCAAGAGGTCAAGGGCAGCCTTTATGTCCGGCGGCAGTTTTTCTTTTTGCTTTTTAGCCTTGCCGGTTATATCAACCTGCCAGTCGTTTTCCATACCTTGGGGCATTTATTTTCTGCCTGTCATTACCATGCGACTTAATTTCATTATACCATTGCAAGGTATATTGTCAAACAAAATATATCACCCTATAAAGCAGTTCAATACCCTGTGTCCAGCCTTATATCCAAGCCACAGGCATACTCCAGGCATTTTCCGTAAGCGGCAGAGCCTGAGAGGCCAGGCAGATAACACCGCCTAGGCCGACAGGCATTTTAAGCTTTTCCAGCACCTGAAAGTGGCGAACATCGTTTTTATCCGGCGAAGCGGTTTTCTTGCACTCCAAGGGGTAGGCTGTGCCGTCCTGAATTATCAAGAGATCAATTTCTTTCTGGTCTTTGTCGCGGTAATAATAAAATGGTGGGCGCAGGCCATTGTTGAGCCAGCCCTTCAAAAGTTCGCCCATAACCCAGGTTTCAAAAATGGCTCAGAGAAGCGCTACATGAAAGGGGCCGAGTCTTCCCGGGCCAGACTCAGATCCAGGGGCACATCCAAGGTGACATAGCGGCGGCCTTCGCCAGCTAAATGCCTCAACAGGGTGGTTTTGCCTACTTGCTTGGCCCCGGTGAGTAAGAGAACCGGGAAATGGCTGGCGATTTCGGCGATGCTTTTTCAATGGTCCTGTGATGATACAACCCTCAGCTCCGTCGAAAGTATATATAAATATTATTTTAGACGAAAATATGATTAAGTCAAGAATTCGTTGACGTGAGCATCACTCAGTTTATCCCGATAGTCAACCACATCCAAAAACAAGAAGAATTATTCAGGCAACTGACCGGCCAAACCCTACGGTTTGCGTGGAAAGTTGTAGAGAAAAGTTGCCTCTTGGCGCGATCGGTAGCCGCCCCTTTTTTGGAGTGGCCCTTTATGAATCCATCTTGGCTTTCCATTTTCCCCCGATAAATTCATTAAGTCTAGCCGCAATACGCCGCCTTCTTTCCTGGAGAAACTCTTTATAGACGCCGACAGAAAGATATTGCGAATCCGTTGGGATGCATTGTGTTAGAAACGCCTTGTCTTTGTCTTGATGGGCGATTGTAGAGAAATATAAGGCCGGTTCCTTATCGCTAATCGTTCTGTTCGTTTTTCCGGCTATGAAGCAGAGATTGGCAATGTCATCAATTTCACGACTCGTATAATGATCTTTCAGTACGGCTTTTGGAAAAATATGGTGGAATTGAAGGTAATGTTGCCACCCGGAATGATCCAAGGCAATGCCGAGTTTGGAACTCCAATCGCAAGCTCCAGCACAACGGAAGGCCAAGAACATGGTTTTGAACAAGGCGCTGCGCTGATTTCTGCCTTCAAGCTCATCAGGCACGATATCAAGGCGTCCAACCTGGGTGCGTAGTCTATCAAGAAGTATACTGCCCCTATTGAAAAGTGCGCCACCGATAAGCCAAAATAAGGCAGGAGGTGGATCATGGAAAAGATGGAAGTAAACGCTACCCAGAGATGGACGGCCAAAAGGCGTTTAGCCTTAGTATTAC